>Ga0164298_10000046_pt1 | contig 65731 bp, 62 predicted proteins | sample Whisoiple_216_MG_FD_109713 | JGI IMG/M metagenome (GOLD analysis project Ga0164298, IMG submission 109713) | Unamended control soil microbial communities from upstate New York, USA - Whitman soil sample_216_MG | ecosystem: Environmental > Terrestrial > Soil > Agricultural land ...
CCGACCGTCTTGGCGAAGTCGAGCACGGAACTGGGCCAGCCGTGGGTCATCAGCAGCGGCAGCGCGTCGGCCTCGGGTGAACGCACGTGCAGGAAGTGGATGTCCAGGCCGTCGATGGTGATGCGGTAGGAGCCCATGCCGTTGAGCAGGGCCTCGGCGCGGCGCCAGTCGTAGGTCTCGGCCCAGTAGCTGGTCAGCGCCCGGATCGCCCCGGTGCTGGGGCCCTGGCTGGTGTCGGTGACGGTCTCGATGCCCGGCCACCGGGTGAGAGCGAGCCGGGTGCGCAGGTCGTCGAGGTCGCCCTGGGGGACGTGGATCGGGAACTGCTCGATGTCGGTGGTGAGGGTGCTGTGCATGACGATTCTCTTTCAGACGCCAGCGTGGGGATCAGTGCGTGAGGCCGAGGAGCGGGAGGAGGACCTCGTCGACGAGGTCCCGCTGCGCGGCCTCATCGAGCGGCACGCCGCGCAGCAGGGTGAGCAGGAGGACCCTGGCGATGGCCACGTCCAACGCCAGCACGACCCGCTCAGTCGCGACATCCTCGCCACGGGTGCGCGCGCGGGCGGAGATCATCTCGGCTTCGACGCGGCCGCGTCGGCTGATCTGGTCGGCGATGAGCTCGCGCAGGGCCGGGTCGGAGCGGATGCCCTCGACCAGTCCCAACAGCGCCGGCCCGCCCGTGCCGGTCACGGCCTGGGTGATGCCGGCCACGGCGTCGAGAAGATCGCCACGCACCGTTCCGGTGTCCGGCGGCGTCGTGTCCGCGCCCTCGGCCGACCGCCGCAACGCCTCGGCGACCAGCTCGGCCTTGCCCGCCCAACGCCGGTACATCGTGGCCTTCGACGACCTGGCGCGGGCCGCGATCGCATCGACGGTCACACGCTCGTAGCCGATCTCGGTGACCAGCTCCGCCGCCGCCGCCAGAATGGCGTCCTCCCGCCCGACTCCCCGAGACGACGGTGCAGGTCGCTCGACATCCATGGGTCCCTCCCGCTGATAAACGAAACGGTACCGTACACATGTCGGAGATGACGTGTGACCTCGGCTACGTGTTGATCTTCGCTGCGTAGATTGGCTTCACATCGGGGGTCTCGCACCACGATCCGTAGCACGAGACCCCCGAAAATCATGGGGTCGGGGTCTGCTAGAGTCTCAACCACTGCTCCGAACGGTGCTGGCAGTAAGCCTTGAGAAGAACACTGACAATCGTTCAAGGCGGCAGCGCGGGTTCGAGTCCCGTTGGGAGCATGTAGTACAGCATGGCCCTGTGGCGCAGTTGGTTAGCGCGTCGCCCTGTCACGGCGAAGGTCGCGGGTTCGAGTCCCGTCAGGGTCGCGAGAGCGGTGGATGGTTTGTGTCTGCGGAAGGCGCAGACCTTGGCCGCTCTCTTATTTCGTTGGGGGCCGAGCCCCCACACCCCCACGGTGCGGTTGGTGTTGACCCAGCGTGGTGGCCTCGCCTTCGGCGGACGCGTGGTTTGCGCCCGTTTCGGTTTGGCCAGGTAGCTCAGTTGGTATGAGCGACCGCCTGAAAAGCGGTAGGTCGGCGGTTCGATCCCGCCCCTGGCCACAGGTGCCCCGGTCCGGGTTCGGGCTGGGGCCTTTTGTGTTTCTTGTTGCCACGGGGTGTTCGCGGGCCGCTAGGGTGCGGGACTGTGCGCACCACAATCGGCACCATCCTTGTTGTTCTTGGGTTTCTTCTCGCCGCGCCTGCCGTGGCGGCCTATGCGCTGGTCGGCGAGGTCACCAATGAGCAGACCTACCTCGCCGCGGTGACGCCCCTGGCCGATGATCCCGCCATCCAGCAGGAGGTGGCCGGGCAGATCACCCAGGCGTTGGCGGACAAGGGGCTGCCCGAGTCGGCTCAGCCGCTGGTGCAGAAGAGTGTGGACTCCTTCGTCACCAGCCCCGACTTCAAGGAGCTGTGGGTCTCCGTCAACCAGGAGGCGCATCCCGAGGTGCTCGCCATGTTGCGGGGGGAGCAGGGCGGCAGCCTCGGTGTCAAAGGGGACGCGATCGTTCTCGACCTCGGGGACGTCGCGGCGAAGCTGAAACAGCGGATGGTGGCCGAGGGGGTGCCGCTCGCCAACCAGATCCCGGCCATCGACGCTTCGGTGCAGTTGATCTCGCGGCCGGCGGTTCGGCAGTTGGTGCCCGCTTTCGACCTGCTCGAGAAGATGAGCGTGTTGCTGCCCGTGCTGGCTGCCCTGTTCCTTCTGGGCGGAGTCGTCCTCTCCGCCCGTCGTGGGCGGACGATGGTCGTCGGCGGCATTGGGCTCGTCGTGATGATGATCTTGCTGGTGCTCTTCCTGTTCCTCGCGCGTAGCCAGGTGACCGCACGAAGTGGTCAGCCCGAGCTGGCCGGGGCCTTCTACGACGCGCTCACCAACCGGGCCACGATCATCTCCTGGATCGTGTGCGCGGTCGGCGGGGTGGCCGTGATCGCCGGTGGGTTTCTCGCCGCCGCCCAGTCGCGCCGGTTGGCGTCGGAGGCCCGGGCGCAGCGGCGGGCCGAACGGGTGGCCGCCCGGCCCCGGACGCCGAAGGCCTACGGCGGCTACGGCGAGCGGGGCGGCTACAGCGGCCGCGGTGGCTACGGCGGCCAGGACGACTCCTACGACGACCGTGGCGGCTACTGACCTGTCGATCTCCGGCCGTGCCGTTCGTGTAGGCCGCGGACGGAAGGAGACGTCATGTTCAGCGCCGAGGAGATCGCCTACCTGAACACCCAGCCGCTGGCCCGGCTCGCCACGCTGGGCGACGGCGGGCAGCCGGATGTGGTGCCCGTCGCGTTCGAGTTCTACGGGGTGGGGTTCTGGGTCGGGGGCGGCCCTACCGTGGTCGGCACCCGCAAGATTCGCAACATCCTCGCCGGACGCCACCTGGTCTCGTTGGTTGTCGACGACCTCGTGTCGCTTCGACCGTTCGTCGCGCGTGGGGTTCGGGTGTACGGGCGAGCGAGTGAGCCCGTCCAGCGGGTCGGCATGGTCGGGCCGGGGACCTTCACCCGAATCACTCCAACCACCACCTGGAGTTGGAACCTGGCGGGTGAGCCTGCGACAGACGAGTGGTACCCGATGACACGAACGGAGCATTCGATCACTGAGTGATCACGGACAATTGTAGAACTTAGCTGGTAACGCCCGTTACCGGTCCGATGACCACCTGTGACCTCGAACGTCACGCAACGGAGTGACTCACTGTCCGTGTAACGGCGGCGCATCGCCAAACGAATCAGTGAACGCGACCACGGACCGGCAGGGGCAATCCGACTCGTTGGGTCGCAACGAATTTCGTCCATTTCTGGGCTTCGGGGACGCCCAACAACCCGTTATGCGTGCATGCGCATATGCGTGGGGGGACCACGATGCGTTACCAGCAGCTACGTGCTCCGCGGCGAAGATCGGTCATCTTGCGGGGCCTCAACCGACCCACACAACCCCCTGTCAACAGCTGGGAACCCCAGTACCGGCGCTACGTGATCACCAGCGATGTGCTGGTCACGATCCTCGTGAGCGTCGGTATCGGCGGGATCCTCAGCATCGGTGGCGCGGAGCTCTTCAAGGACATCACGATCGGCTTCCTGTCGGTCGTCACCGTGATCTGCTCGCTCGCCATGAACCGGGCGTGGCACCCGACGGTCCTCGGCCAGGGCGCGGAGGAGTACGTCCGCCTCGGCCGCGGCATGTTCTCGGGCGCCGTCGCGCTCGGGCTCGCGGGGCTCGCGACGGGCGTCGTCTCGACGCGGTCGTGGGTGTTCATTGTCATACCGGCGACCGCGGTCGTCGCGCTCGGCTTCCGCTACCTGTTACGCCAGGTGCTCCACCGTGCACGCTACGACGGTGAGTGCCTGCTGCCGGTCATGGCGGCCGGTGGCATCGACACCGTCCGTGACCTCATCAAACGCACGAAGGAAGCGCCACACGTGGGATGGCGTGTGGACGCGATCTGCACCGTGGACGGTGAGGGCGAGATCGGCATGGAGGTCGAAGGCGTGCCGGTGATCGGCACCCTCGGCGAGCTGGCGGACCACGTCCGCCGCGGCGGCTACCGCATCGTCGCGGTCACGGCCGACTCCTACTGGACCCCGCGCCGACTGCAGCGGCTCGCATGGCAGCTCGAGGGCAGCGGCGCCGAGATGGTCGTCGCCCCCACCCTCATGGAGGTCGCGGGACCGCGCCTGCACGTCACCGGTGTGCTCGGCATGCCGCTGCTGCGGGTCAGCGCCCCGGTCTTCACCGGCATGCGCCGCGTGGTCAAGGGCGTGATGGACCGGGTCGGCGCGGTGACACTGATCACCCTCAGCCTGCCGTTCCTGCTGTTCGCGGCCGTCGCGATCGCGGTGGACAGCCGTGGGCCGGTGTTCTACACGCAACGCCGCGTGGGCAAGGACGGCAGGGAGTTCAAGATCTGGAAGTTCCGCACCATGGTGCGCAACGCCGACCAGGTCAAGCAGCGGCTCGCCGCCGTCAACGAGGGTGCCGGCGTGCTGTTCAAGATGCGCAAGGACCCGCGGGTCACCCGCGTCGGCTCCGTTCTGCGGCGCTACTCGGTCGACGAGCTGCCGCAGCTGTTCAACGTGCTCACCGGCTCGATGTCGCTCGTCGGGCCTCGGCCGCCGCTGCCGGAGGAGAGCGCGCGGTACGAGCCGGACGTGCGGCGCCGGCTGCTCGTCAAGCCCGGTCTGACCGGGTTGTGGCAGGTCAGCGGACGTAGCGACCTGTCATGGGAAGAAGCGGTCCGCCTGGACCTGCGATACGTGGAGGACTGGTCACTCGCGATGGACGCGATGATCCTGTGGAAGACCTTCCGGGCAGTGCTCGGTGGTCAGGGGGCCTACTAGATGAACTGCCGACTTTGTGGCTCGACGAACCTCGCCAGCGTTGTCGATCTCGGCGCCACTCCACCGTGTGAGCTGTTCCTGTCGGCCGAGCAGGTCGACGAGCCGGAGATGACCTATCCCCTGCACCTTCGCCTGTGCACGGAATGCCTCCTGGCCCAGCTGCCGCCGTTGATCACGCCGGAGGAGACCTTCACCGAGTACGCGTACTTCTCGTCGTACTCCACCTCGTGGGTGCAGCACGCGAAGGACTTCGTCGAGGCACAGGTCGCGCGGATCGAGCCGGGGTTCGTGGTCGAGGTGGCGTCCAACGACGGCTACCTGCTGCAACACGTGGTCGAGAAGGGCATCCGGTGCCTCGGCATCGAGCCGTCGGTGAACGTGGGCGCGGCGGCGCGTGAGAAGGGTGTGCCGACCGTCACCGAGTTCCTGTCGCCGGAGACCGGCGCGGCCGTCCGTGCCGAGCACGGGCCGGCGGACCTGGTCGTCGCCAACAACGTCTACGCGCACATCCCGGACGTCGTCGGCTTCACGAAGGGCCTGCGGGCGCTGGTCGCCGACGACGGCTGGGTGTCGATCGAGGTGCAGCACCTGCTGACCCTGATCGAGCTCAACCAGTACGACACGATCTACCACGAGCACTTCCAGTACTACACGGTCGCCTCCGCCCAGAAGGCGCTGGCGAGCGGCGGACTGTCCCTTGTGGACGTCGAGCTGGTCCCGACGCACGGCGGCTCGATCCGCCTGCTGGCCCAGCCCGCCGGGAACGCGGGCGAGCCGACCCAGCGGGTGACCGACGTGCTGGCCAGGGAGAAGGCCGCGGGACTGCACGAGCTGGCCGGGTACACCGAGTTCGCCCGCCGGGTCGCCGGCGTGCGGCGCGACCTGCTGAGATTCCTGGTCGACGCGGCCGCCCGCGGCCGCACCGTCGTCGGCTACGGCGCGCCGGGCAAGGGCAACACGCTGCTCAACCACTGCGGCATCCGGCCGGACCTGCTCTCGTACACGGTGGACCGCAACCCGTACAAGCACGGCCGGTACACGCCAGGCACCCGGATCCCGATCCTGCCGCCGGAACAGATCGCCGTCGACAAACCGGACTACGTCCTGGTCCTGCCGTGGAACCTGCGCGCGGAGCTGACCGCGCAACTGTCCTATGTGGGCGAATGGGGCGGAAAGCTCGTGTTCCCCATCCCGCATCTCGAGATCGTCGAGGTCAAGTCATGAAGGTAGTCCTCTTCTGCGGCGGCTACGGCATGCGGATGCGAAACGGCGCCGCCGACGACGTGCCCAAGCCGATGGCCATGGTCGGGCCGCGCCCGCTCATCTGGCACGTGATGCGCTACTACGCCCACTTCGGGCACACGGAGTTCATCCTGTGCCTTGGCTATGGCGCCCACCACATCAAGAAGTTCTTCCTCGAGTACGAGGAGACCACGTCCAACGACTTCGTGCTCGAGAACGGCAGGCCGGAGCTGCTGTCGACGGACATCGCCGACTGGAGGATCACGTTCGTGCAGACCGGCATCGAGTCGGCCATCGGCGAGCGGCTGCGGCGCGTCCGCCCGTACCTCGACGGCGACGAGATGTTCCTGGCCAACTACGCGGACGTGCTGACCGACGCGCCGCTGCCGGAGATGATTGACCGCTTCAAGAACGCCGAGGCCGGCGCGTCGATGATGGTCGTGCCGCCGCAGTCCTCCTTCCACTGCGTCGAGATGGGCCAGGACAACCGGGTCGACTCGATCACCGCGGTCAGTGAGATGCCGATGTGGGAGAACGGCGGCTACTTCGTGCTGCGCGACGAGATCTTCGACCACATCCCCGACGGCGGCGACCTCGTCGGCGACGGCTGTGTCGAGCTCGCCAAGCGCAACCGCCTGCTCGCCTACCCGTACCGCGGGTTCTGGCAGCCGACCGACACGGTGAAGGAACGCACCATGCTCGACGACGGCTACACGCGTGGCGTGCGGCCGTGGGCGCTGTGGGAAAGGGTGCCCGCGTGATTCGTCTCACCGGTTCCGTAGGGTCGGTGGTCGTTCTCGGTGCGCACTGCGACGATGTCGCGATCGGCGCGGGCGGCACGCTGCTCGCGCTCTGCCGGGCGAACCCGGGGGTACGGGTCGACGCGCTCGTGCTGTCGGGCGGCGGCACCGACCGCGAGGACGAGGAACGTGCCGCGCTGCGGGCGTTCTGCCCCGGCGCCGAGCTCGACGTGACCGTCCACAAGCTACCGGACGGCCGTCTGCCGGCGCACTGGGACGAGGCCAAGAACGCGGTCGAGGAGCTGCGCGGGCGGTCGGACCCGGACATGATCCTGGCGCCCCGCGCCGATGACGCGCACCAGGACCACCGTGGCCTCGCGCGGCTGGTGCCGACCGCTTTCCGGGACCACCTCGTGCTGGGTTACGAGATCGTCAAGTGGGACGGCGACCTGGCCAGGCCCAACGCCTACCAGCCGCTGTCCGCGGAACTCGCCGAGAAAAAGGTCTCACTGCTGCAACAGCACTACGCCTCGCAGCGACACCGTCCTTGGTATGACAAGGAGGCCTTCCTGGGTTTGGCGCGGATCCGCGGGATCGAGTGCCAGGAACGATATGCCGAGGCCTTCTTCGTCACCAAGCTGACTCTTGGTTTGGAGGGCTCATGAGGGTCTTGCTCACTGGCCACAAAGGATACCTGGGCACGGTCATGGCACCGGTGCTCGCCGAGGCCGGGCACGAGGTGGTCGGGCTCGACTCCGAGCTGTTCGGCGAGTGCCTGCTCGGCCCGGCGCCGAACGACCCGCCCGGTGTGAACGTCGACCTGCGTGACGTACAGCTCGACCAGGTCCAGGGGTTCGACGCGGTCATCCACCTGGCCGCGCTGTCGAACGACCCGCTCGGCGCGCTGGCCCCGGACCTGACCTACGACATCAACCACCGCGCCTCCAGCCGGCTCGCCCGGCTGGCGCGGGACGCCGGCGTCGGACGGTTCCTGTACGCCTCGACGTGTTCGGTGTACGGCGCGTCCGGCGGCGACGGCCTGGTCGACGAGGACGCCCCGTTGCGCCCGGTCACCCCGTACGCGGAGTCGAAGGTCCGCGTCGAGGGCGACCTGCACGAGCTGGCCGACGACAACTTCACGCCCATCTACCTGCGCAACGCCACGGCGTTCGGCTTCTCACCGCGGCTGCGGGCGGACATCGTGCTGAACAACCTGGTCGGCCACGCGTACCTGTCCGGCGAGGTGCTGGTGCTGTCCGACGGCACGCCGTGGCGGCCGCTCGTGCATGCCGGCGACATCGCGCGGGCGTTCGCCGCCGCGCTGGTGGCGCCGCGGGAGGCCGTGCACGACAAGGCGTTCAACATCGGCACCGAGCGGAACAACGTGACGGTCGCGGAGATCGCGAACGAGGTCGTCGAGGCCGTGCCGGGCTCGACGTTGCGGATCACCGGCGAGGCAGGCGCGGACCCGCGTTCCTACCGGGTCGACTTCTCCCGCTTCCGCGCGGCGATCCCCGGCTTCGACTGCGAGTGGTCGATCAAGGACGGCGCGCTGGAGCTGGCCGAGGCCTACCAGAAGCACGGCCTGACCCGCGAGACGTTCGACCGCCGGTTCACCCGCCTCGCGTGGCTGAAGAACGAGACGGCCCGCGGCTCGGTCGACGAGACGCTGCGTCATGTTCCCCGGTGAGGACATGCATGCTCTGGTGCGGCGGCTCTACCCGCTGTGCCGGAGCATCACCGGCGACGGCGTGCGCGAGACGCTCGCCGTCGTCGGCGAGCACCTGGACCTGACCGTGCACGAGGTGCCGACGGGGACCCAGGTGCTCGACTGGACCGTGCCGCAGGAGTGGAACATCCGCGACGCCTACATCGCCCGCGACGGCGAGCGGGTCGTTGACTTCCAGGAGCTGAACCTGCACGTGGTCGGCTACAGCGTGCCGGTCGACGAGACCATGCCGCTGGCCGAGCTGCGCGAGCACCTGCACACGCTGCCCGACCAGCCCGCGCTCGTGCCGTACCGGACGTCCTACTACGCGCCGACCTGGGGCTTCTGTCTCGCTCAGTCCACTTTGGACCGGCTGCCGGAGGGTGACTACGAGGTCCGGATCGACTCGACCCTGGCCGACGGCTCGCTGACCTACGCCGAGCACGTCGTGCCCGGCCAGGTCGAGGACGAGGTGATCGTCTCCTGTCACGTCTGCCACCCGTCGCTCGCCAACGACAACATGGCCGGCGTGGCGGTCGCCGTCGAGCTCGCTCGCTGGTTGGCGCTGACGCCGGGAAACCCTTACTACACCTACCGGTTCATCTTCGCGCCCGGCACGATAGGCGCGATCACCTGGCTGGCCCGCAACCGGGAGCGGGTCGACCGCGTGAAGCACGGTGTCGTGCTGGCCTGCGCGGGCGACCGGGGTTCGCTGACCTACAAGCAGAGCCGCCGCGGCGACGCCGAGATCGACCGCGTTCTCGCGCACGTCCTGCGCGACCGTCCACATGAGATCCGCGAGTTCTCCCCGTACGGCTACGACGAGCGCCAGTACTGCTCGCCCGGCTTCGACCTGGGTGTCGGCTCGCTGACGAGGACCCCCTACGCCGGCTACCCGGAGTACCACACCTCGGGCGACGACCCGGACTTCGTCACGCCGGAGTCCCTTGTGGACACACTGGAGGCCTGTCAGGAGGCGGTCGGGATCCTCGAGCGCAACCGCACGTACGTCAACCTCAGCCCGTACGGCGAGCCGCAGCTGGGCAGGCGCGGCCTGTACTCCTCGCTCGGCGGCCGCAGCGACGCGAAGGACGCACAGCTCGCCATGCTGTGGGTGCTGAACCTGTCCGACGGGACCAACGACCTGCTCGCCATCGCCGACCGCGCGCGGCTGCCGTTCTCCGCCGTCGTCGCGGCCGCGGACGCCCTGCACGCCGCCGGACTACTGAAGGACGACTGTGTCTGACGGGTCGCCCCGTGCGGGAACCGGCTCCCGGGCCGGGATCCGGGGGATCGCGAGGCGTCTGTCCTGGGGACTCGGCGACCAGGCGGTGTCCAGCATCTCGAACTTCCTGGTCGGCCTCGTGGTCGCCCGCGAGCTGGGGGTGGCCGCGTTCGGCGTGTTCGGCCTCGCGTGGGTGACCTACGGCGTGATCCTCAACATCTCCCGCGGCCTCGCCACCGACCCGCTCGTGGTCCGGTTCTCCGGAGTGTCCACAGAGGAATGGCGGGCCGCCACCGCCCGCGCGGCCGGCACCGCCATCGCCGTCGGCATTGTGTTCGGCGCGCTGTCCGCCCTGGCCGGGCTGGCCATCGGCGGCAGCCTCGGCGGCGCCTTCCTCGCGCTCGCGGTCGTGACGCCGGGCCTGCTGCTGCAGGACGCCTGGCGGTTCGCGTTCTTCGCGGCCGGCCAGGGGCACAAGGCGTTCGTCAACGACACGGTGTGGACCGTCGTCATGATCCCGTTGCTGCTCCTCGCGGCGATCCACAGCACGGTCTGGGGCTTCGTACTCGCGTGGGGCGGCGCCGCCCTGGTCGCGGCCGGCTTCGGCCTGATGCAGAGCGGGGTCGCGCCGCACTTCAACGGCGTGCGCGACTGGTTGGCGCGGCACCGGGACCTCGGCGCGCGCTACATGGTCGAGAACGTCAGCAACAGCGGCGCGTCGCAGCTGCGCATGTACGGTCTCGGCGCCATCGCGGGGCTGGCGGACGTCGGCGCGATCCGCGGCGCCGAGCTGCTGCTCGGCCCGTTCCTCGCGCTGCTCATGGGCGTGAGCCTGGTCGCGGTGCCGGAGGCGGCGCGGGTCCTGCGCCGCGCGCCGCACCGGCTCGTGAAGTTCTGCGTCCTCATCGGCGGCGCGCAGGCGGCCGCGGCGGCCTTGTGGGGTGCCGCGTTGCTGCTCGTCGTACCGGACGCGCTCGGCCGGTTCCTGCTCAACGAGGTGTGGGCGCCAGCATCGCACCTGATCCTCCCCGTCTCCCTGTCGGTCACGGCCGCCGGCATCGTCGCCGGGGCGACGGCCGGCCTCCGTGCGCTGGGTGCGGCACGGAGAAGCCTGCGGGTCCAGCTGGTCGCGTCCGCCGGCTATCTCGGCTTCGGCCTCGCCGGCGCGGCGCTCGGCGGCGCGGTCGGCATGAGCTGGGGATCCACGACGGCCATGTGGCTGGGGGCCGGTCTGTGGTGGTGGCAGCTTCGCGCGGCGGCGCGCGACCACACCCCGGTCTCCGAACCTGAACTGGTGGAAGTGAGTGCACCATGACAACCCGACGGACAACCCGAAGGACACCCCGACTCACCATCGGCCTGCCGGTCTACAACGGTGAGGAGTACCTGGCGGAGTCCCTCGACGCGCTGCTCGGCCAGTCCTACGAGGACTACGAGCTGATCATCACCGACAACGCGTCGACCGACGGCACGCCGGCGATCTGCCGGAAGTACGTGGCCATGGACGCACGGGTGAGCTACCACCGCCTGCCCGAGAACATCGGCGCGGCCGGCAACCACAACCACGTGTTCACGCTGGCCAGCGGTGAGCTGTTCAAGTGGGCGTCCCACGACGACCTCTACGGCCGCACGCTGCTCGAACGCTGCGTCGAGGCACTGGACGAGCACCCGGACCTCGTCCTCGCGCACTCCTACAACGCCACGATCGACAGCGCCGGGCGGATCATCGAGCCGTACGACTACCGCATCCCGACCGACTCGCCGTCCGCGGCGGAGCGCTTCCGCGGCCTGCTGTACGCGTCCGGCGGCGACGACTTCTACGGCGTCATCCGGTCGGCGGCACTGCGGAACGTCAAGCCGCACGACAGCTACCACCACGCCGACCGGACGTTCGTGATGGACCTGGCCATGCAGGGCCGTTTCCACCAGGTGCCGGAGCTGCTGTACTTCCGCCGCGACCACGAGACCCGCGCCGAGCGCGCGAACCCGAGCGTGCGCAGCCGCTGCGCGAACCTGGACCCGAAGCGTGGCAAGGGCTTCAACCCGACCGTCCGGCTGCTCGCCGAGTATGCCTGGGGATACGTCGACCTGATCAACCGCGCACCGGTCAGCCGCGCCGAGAAGGCGAAGTGCTACCGGCACCTCGCCGAGTACCTGTCCAGCCGGGTGACCCGCCGCGTGGTCAGCGCCGACAGCCGCCCGGCCGTCGCGCCGACCGAGCAGGTCCTGTCGATCGACGGGATCGTCCCGGGCCGGCCGGTGCGGTCATGAGGGTCGGGCTGTTCGGCCTGCTCGGCACCGGCAACCTCGGCAACGACGGTTCGCTGGCCGCCGTGCTCGGCCATCTGCGGGACGAGCACCCCGCGGCGCGGATCGAGGTGTTCTGCTCCGGCCCCGAGGACGTCATGGCCCGCCACGGCGTCGCGGCCGTGCCCATGAACTGGAACCGCGCGGAGTACACGACCGCGTCCCGGCTGACCTCGATCGTCCGAAAAGGACTCGGCAAGGTCGTCGACGCCTTCCGCACGGCGAACTGGGTCCGCAGGCAGGACGTGGTGATCGTGCCGGGCATGGGTGTGCTGGAGACCACGCTGCCGCTGCGGCCGTGGGGCTGGCCGTACTCGCTGTTCCTGCTGTCGCTGTCCGGCAAGCTGGTCCGCACCAAGGTCGTGTTCCTCGCGGTCGGCGCGGCCGTGGTCGCCGACCGGGCCAACCGCACGCTGCTGGTCGGTGCGGCCCGGCTCGCCCACTACCGCTCCTACCGCGACGAGGTCTCGCGGGAGGCGTTGAGCGCCATGGGCGTCGACACGTCCGGCGACCCGGTGCACACCGACCTCGCGTTCGCCCTGCCGAACCCCAACCCACCGGTGGACAAGGGTGTGGTGGGCGTCGGCGTGATGGACTACCACGGCAGCAACGACGACCGTGCCAGGGCGGCGCGGATCCACCGCGACTACGTGTCCGGCATGACCGACTTCGTGCGCCGGCTCACCGAGGACGGCCGCGTGGTCCGGCTCTTCGTCGGCGACCAGGTCGACGAGCGGGTGGCCGAGCGGATCATCGACGCGGTCGGCTCCCGCGGGGTCTCGGTCGTCCACACGTCCACTTTGGACGAGCTGCTGTTCGAGATGGCCCGCGTGGAATCGGTGGTCGCGTCCCGGTACCACAACGTGCTGGCCGCGGTGAAGCTCGGCAAGCCGACGGTCGGCGTCGGCTACGCGGCCAAGAGCGACGCGTTGATGGCCGAGATGGGCCTCGGTGACTTCTGCCACTCCATGCGCGACCTCGACGTCGACCGGCTGGTCAAGCAGTTCACCGTGCTGGAGGAGAGCGGGCCCGAGGTGCGGGCCGTGCTCACGCGGCGCAACGCCGAGATGTCCGGACGTGTCGAGCGGCAGCTGGCCGAGCTGTCCGCGATTCTCCGAGGTGAGCGATGAAAGCCGTGCCGGTGCCCGAGATCGAGGGCGCCTACCTGTTCGAACCGACCCCGCATGCCGACGACCGGGGTTTCTTCAGCCGCACGTTCGACGCCGACGTCGTGCGGTCCGTCGGGATCGACCCGGACGGGTTCGTGCAGGACAGCCTGTCACGCTCCCGCTTCGCCGTGTTGCGGGGCATGCACCTGCGGTCCGGCCTCGGCGAGGCCAAGATGGTGCGCTGCTCGTACGGCCGGGTGTTCGACGTCATAGTCGACCTACGGCCCAGCTCGTCCACCTACCTGCAGCAGAAACATTTGGAGCTTTCGGGCGATTCACAAGTGACGCTGTATGTGCCGGCAGGTTGTGCGCATGGTTTCCAGGCGCTGACCGACCCGGCAGACGTGTCGTACCGGATCGACCGGGCGCACGACCCGGCCGAGGACGTGACGATCGCGTTCGACGACCCGGAGCTGGCCATCCCGTGGCCGTTCCCGCCGCTGCGAATGTCCGAGAGGGACAGGGCGGCACCGTCGCTCGCGGTGGCGCTGGGAAGGACCTAGGACTTTGGATTTCACCGCCTCCAACGAGGCGAACAAGCGACTGCACGACATGGTGCCCGGTGGGGCGCATACCTACGCCAAGGGTGAGGACCAGTACCCGGCCGGCATGGCGCCGGTGATCGAGCGCGGCCACGGCGCTCGGGTCTGGGACGTGGACGGCAACTCCTACGTCGAGTACGGCTCCGGTCTGCGGTCGGTGAGCCTCGGGCACGCGCACCCTCGGGTCGTCGAGGCCGCGAGCAGACAGCTGGACCTGGGCAGCAACTTCGTGCGCCCCAGCGCGATCGAGGCGGACGCGGCGGCGAAGTTCCTCGCCACCGTGCCGACCGCCGAGATGGTCAAGTTCGCCAAGAACGGCTCGGACGTGACCACGGCCGCGATCCGGCTGGCCAGGGCGGCCACCGGCCGGCAGACCGTCGCGCTGTGCCGTGACCAGCCGTTCTTCTCGACGGACGACTGGTTCATCGGCACCACCGCGATGAACGCCGGGATCCCGCGGCAGGAGCTGGTGGTCACGTTCCCGTACGGGGACCTCGACGCGGTCTCGACGCTGTTCGAGGCGCGGGAGATCGCGTGTGTGGTGCTGGAGGCGGCCACCTACGGCGACCCGCCGGAGGGCTGCCTGCAGGGACTGCGCGACCTGTGCACGTTCCACGGCGTGGTGCTGATCTTCGACGAGATGATCACCGGTTTCCGCTGGTCGGAGGCTGGTGCGCAGGGTCTCTACGGCGTGACCCCGGACCTGTCGGCCTTCGGCAAGGCACTGGGCAACGGCTTCGCGGTGTCGGCACTGGCCGGCCGCCGTGAGCTGATGGAACTGGGCGGCCTGCGTGACTCGCGGGAGCGGGTGTTCCTGCTGTCGACGACGCACGGCGCGGAGACCCACTCGCTGGCGGCGGCCATGGCCGTGATGGACGTCTACGTCGAGGAGGGCATCACCGAGCGGCTGCACATCCTGGGTGCGCGGCTGGCGGCGGGGGTGCGCGAGGTCGCGACGTACGAGGGGGTCGGCGAGCACGTGCTGGTGCGTGGCCGGCCGAGCAACCTGGTGTTCGCGACCCTCGACGCCGAGGGCACACCGTCACAGGAGTACCGGACGCTGTTCATGCGCCAGCTCATCTCGGCCGGCGTGCTCGGCCCGTCGTTCGTGGTGAGCAGCGCACTGACGGACGCCGACATCGAGCAGACGCTGAAGGCCGTCCGGCAGGCCTGCGTGGTCTACCGCCAGGCCCTCGACGCCGGCGACCCGGCCGAATGGCTCGGTGGCCGTCCCGTCAAGCCCGTGTTCCGCCGCTTCGCCTAGCCTCGAAGCGATCCACCGCCTTGTCCACCGCCCACGCCACGGCCGGCACGATCGCCAGCGCGGCACAGAAGCCGCCGAACGTGTCGGTCGGGTAGTGGGCGTTGAGGAGGACCTGTGCCCAGGCCATAGTCGCGGCGGCCAGCACGGTGACGACCGCGGTCAGCCACAGGCGGCCGGCCGCGAGGGTGGCGACGAGGGCGAAGGCCGTGGCGGTCGCGGTATGACCGCTCGGAAACGACAGGAAGCCGTCGTTGATCGTGCGGCCCACCAACGGTTTGAGCCCGCTGGTGACGGCGACCGCGGCCGCGGTGCCGGCGACGGCGAGAATCGCGGCCCGCCGGTTTCCCTTGCTCAGGAACACGATCACGAACGTGACCAACACCACCGTGTACCCGACGGGCTCACCGGTCCAGTCGACGACGAGCGCGATCGAATGCCACGGCTGGTCGAGTGACCGGAGAAAGGCGCGGATCCCGGCGTCGACCGGTGCGCCGCTGGACTCCCCGGCGAACAGAAAACCAAGCACCACAAGGGTGACGGCCGCCAGTACGGACACGACGGCGAGCGGTGCCCGGGAGGAAGCCGGCAACGCACGCACCTGGTTCACACCCGGTTCGACCCGCACAACAAGAGAATCGTCCGCCGAGTCACGATTGTTTCGCGGTCCGTCATCACGGTAACGGGCAGGCGGCCCCGCCCGAATCCACAGTGGATGAAGGGACAAACCATGCGCCTCCGCACCGCGGACATCTCCGCCCGTACGATCGGCGGCGAAACGATCGTCCTGGACCTGCCGAGCTCCCAGTACTTCGCCATCACCGGCATCGGCAGCCGGGTCTTCGAGCTCTTGTCCGAGGAACGGTCCGTCGACGACCTCGTCGTGGCCATCCTCGCCGAGTACGACGTCGACGAGGCCACCGCCCGCCAGGACGTCGAGGCGTTCGTCGACCGCCTGCACCAGGCCCGGCTGCTGGCGTGAAGGGGCCACCCATGCCGTTCCGCCGCCGCGTGCGTTTCGTGTTCGAGCAGGCCCGCGCCCTGTTCTGGCTGACGAGGATCGAGATCGGCCTGCGCCGGCACCCGCTGCCGGTCATGTGCCGCAAGCTCGGCATCGACTGTGACCTGCGCAGTGCCGCCGCACCCGCCGCCGTCCCGGTCGTGCTGCCGAGGCGTACCCGCACGGCCGTCCTGGCCTGCGCGTACGCGGTCGCGAGGTGGCCGATGGGCGGCACGTGCCTGCGCAGCTGCCTGGTGCTCGGCCACCGGCTGCGCACCCTGGACCCGGTGCTGCGCATCGGGGTCCGGCGCGAGGGCGAGCTGGTCGTGCACTCATGGCTGGAGATCGGCGGCCGGACACTGGACCCCACGTCCACGCAGTACGCGACCCTGGGGACCATGTGAGGTACCGAGCCCACGGCCTGCTGGTCGACAGCGACGTGCCGCTGCCGCTGCCGCCGGGGCCGCCCGGGCCCGCCGACCTGGTGCTGAGCCTGGCCGAGGACCGTGAGGTGCCCCACGAACGGCCACCCGGCGAACGCCTGGCCGAGATCGGCCGGCCGAACCAGACGATCTTCTACACGCTGGCGAGGGCCGACGGCGTGGTGCTGCGGTACCCCGGCCTGTGCGACTTCGTGGGCGATGCCCGGTTCGCACGGGTCGCCGTACACCCGCACCCGGGTGCCGACGAGGGCCTGCTGCCGGTGCTGATCGCGGGCGCGCTGCTGGCCATGCACCTGATGCTGCGTGCCGAGCTGGTGCTGCATGCGAGCGCGGTCCAGGCGGGGGAACGCGCGGTGGCGTTCGTGGGCCGGTCGGGCATGGGGAAGTCGACGCTGGCGACGGTGCTGTCCTCGCGTGGCTACCCGCTGGTCTCGGACGACCTCCTGCGCGTGGACACCGACCTGCGGGTGTACCCGGGCGCCACGGAGACCCGGCTACGCCCCGGCGCGCGGTCGCTGGCGGGTGGCGGTGGCTACGAGACCGCGGACGGCCGGCTCGCACACCGCCCGTGCGACCTGGTGGACGGCCCGCTGCCGCTGGCGGCGTGCGTGATCCCCCAGCCGAGCCGGGAGGTGACCGAGGTCTCGACACGCCGGCTTCGTCCGGTGGAGGCGCTGGTGCGGCTGAGCAGCTACCCGCGCGTGCTGGGCTGGACCGACCCGGCGACCATGTCGGCGGCGTTCCAGGCGCTGGGTGCCCTGGTGGAACGGGTCCCGGTCCTCGAGGCGACCATCCCGTGGGGACCGCCGTTCGGCGCGGGGATCGACCGGCTAGTCGACGAGGCCGCCTGTCACGCCGGGTAAGTCCCGCTCCTCGATCCGTTCGATCTTGTCCGCCACGGCACGCTCGAGGTCGACGCCGTGCGAGACGGCGAGGATCGCCGTGCAGATGAGCACGTCGGCCAGCTCGCCCGCCATGCCCTCGGGGGTGAACCCGCCCTTCGCGCGTCGCTGGTAGCCGGCCTGGCCGAGCACCTCGGCCTGCAGCTCACCGACCTCCTCGGCGAGCTTCGCCGCCTGTGCGAGCACGAACGCCGGGTACCCACCGGCCTCTTCGGACAGTCCGCGCCGCAGCCGCTCGGCCTGCCCGCCCGCCCACTCGCACAGCTCCCGCACCGACAGCTCGGATGTCACCACCCGGGCATCATGTCAGTGGTAGGCCGCCGACTGCAGTTGGTACAGCTCGGCGTACTGGCCCGCCGCGGCCATCAGCTCGTCGTGTGTGCCGCACTCCACGACCCGGCCGGCGTCCATCACGTAGATCCGGTCCGCCATGCGGGTGCTCGAGAACCGGTGCGAGATGAGCAGGGCCGCCCGGCCCCCCAGCGTCGCCCGTACGTTCGTGAACAGCTCGTGCTCGGCCCTGGGGTCCAGCGCCGCCGCCGGCTCGTCCAGCACGATCAGGGGCGTGTCGCGGTACAGGGCCCGTGCCAGCGCGACCCGCTGCCACTGCCCGCCGGACAGGTCCACGCCCTCGTCCAGGTCCCGTCCCAGCATCGTGTCCAGGCCGTCCGGCAGCTCGCGCACGGTCCGGTCCAGGCCGGCCGACGAGCTGGCGCGCACGGCATCACCGGCCGGGGCGCTGATGGTTATGTTCTCCCGCAACGTCATCTGGTACCGCACGAAGTCCTGGAAGATCACCGTCACCGACGCACGCACGTCCGCGGCCGGCACGGCGACGCCGTCCCAGTGCCGCGACCCGTCCGCCGGGTCGTACAACCCGGCCACCACCTTCGCCAGCGTGGTCTTGCCGGACCCGTTCTCGCCCACCAGCGCGACGACCTCGCCCGCGCCGATCTCCAGCGACACCCCGTCGACCGCCGCCCGCTCCTGGCCCGGGTAGCTGAACCGCACGTCCCGCAGCGACACCCCGGAGCTGAGCGGGTGCTTGTCGCCGGCGGCAACCTGAGCAGGTCCACTCGCGACGAACCGGGCGAGATCCGCCAGGAACGGCGCGGACTCCAGCAACCCGCCGATCGAGCCGAACAGCACCCCCAGCTGCCCGCTCAGCAACCGCACGGCGATGGCCGCGGCGCCGGCGTCCGCGAGCCCCAGCCGGCCGTCCCGCACCAGCGTCACGATCGCCAGCAACGCGAGGGTCAGCGCCGCGGCGACGCCGGCGGTGGTCAGGCCGGCGATCACCTGCCGGCGCCGAACCTGTTGCCGCAGCGCGGTGTTCACGCCGGCGTTGAGCTCGTCGTGCCGGGACCGCAACGGTTCGAACGCGTCGAACGCGCGCACCTCCGCGGCGTAGGGCCGCAGCGTCAGCAGCTCCCGGAGGTAGTGCCGCCGGCGGAACAGCGCCGTGAGCCTGTGCGCGAACGCGAACTCGGTGCGGCTCGCCCACCGCGACAGCAGGATCGCCGGCACCCCCGCGGCGAGCAGCAGCGGCAGCAGCAGCGGCTCGACCGCCACCAGCACGACGGACATCGCGCCGACGCCGACCAGGCTCCCCGTCATCCCGAACAGTGCGGCCGTGACCGCGAACGGGTGCTCCAACGCGTGCTGCCGCACCCGTTCCAGCGCGGTCGCGAACCCGGTCGACTCGTAGGTGACGAGATCGGCACGCGCGGTCGTGTCCAGCAATCGGTCCCACACCCGCTGTGACACCCGCTCGCCGAGGATCCGGTTCTGCTGTGTCTGGAGTGGACCGACCGAACCGGACACCGCGGTCGCCAGCGCCAGCAACAGAAGCGAGACGGTGAGCCCGGCGTGATCGGTCGAGAGCAGCGCGTCGAACACGAACTTGCCGGCCGCGACCACCCCGAGAGCCGCCACCGCGCCGAGAAGTTGGTACACCGCGGCGAGAATCGTGCCGGCACGGTCCGCGCGCCACACTTCCCGCGCCGCGGCCGCGACCAACCGGGGCGTTCTGGTCAACCGTCGCATGTGTAGTACGTCCGGCTACGGACAGCATTTGTTACAGCCATTTGGTAATGATGCTGACCTTCACACGACGTAGCAGGTATACCGGGAGGAGGTGACACATGCGCCAGCCCTACGAAACTCCGGAGATCATCGAGCTCGGGACCCTGCTGGACCTGACCCAGGCCAACCTTTTCGGCAAGTCCAGCGACCAGTTGACGTGGATTCTGCCGATCCTCGGCGACAACAACCGCTACTCGTGACCCGTGTGGACGGTGGCGAACACTGAGTCTCGTCGTCGTCGGCACAAGGGAGTCCGTGTGGGACTGTATACAATGGACCCGCTGGAGATCGCCGGCGGTTGGGTGAACGGCTACGACCCGGTCCCGTTGCCCCCGGGGCCACACGAGTCGCCACGCCGTGTGCTCGACCGACTGCTGCTGGCACACCTCGGTACCGCGCCGTGCCTGGTGGCGTTCTCCGGCGGTCGTGACTCTTCGGTCCTGCTGGCCGCCGCGGTGAACGTGGCGCGCCAGCAGGGCCTGCCCTTGCCGGTGCCGATCACACTGTCCTATCCGGAGGCTCCCGACGCGGCGGAGTCCGACTGGCAGGACGCCGTGCTGAGACATCTCGGCATCAAGGAACGCATCGTCCTCACCGTCCACGACGAGCACGACCCACTGGGTCCGGTCGCGACCCCCGTGCTGCGTCGCCACGGACTGGTCTGGCCGCCGAACTTCGCCCCGACGGTCCGCCTGATGAAGATGGCCCGCGGCGGCACCCTGCTGACCGGCGAGGGCGGCGACGAGGCGTTCGGCCTCAAACGCATCACCCCGCTGACGAAACTGTTGAAGCGCAAGGGTGTCGTGTCCCCCGGCGTCTACGCCGACACCGTGCGTGCCCTGGCTCCCGCCGCCCTCCGGCGCCGCGGCGCACTGCGCGGCCGTTACCGGAGACCGTGGCTGCACCCGGAAGTGGAGGACGAGCTGGCCCGCCGCGACGCGGCGGACGTGGCGGCGTTCGCACTGCGCGCCGGCCACAACACCTGGCAGTTCGCGACCCGCCGCTGCGCCCGGCTCTCCTACGAGACGGTGCGAGTGCTGGGCGCGGAGCTGGATGTCACGTACGTACAGGCATTCGCCGAACCGGCGCTGGTGGCCTCGGTGGCCGCGACGGGAGGTTCCTTCGGCTGGACCGGCCGGGCCGCCACGATGCGCGGCCTGTTCGGCGACCTGCTCCCACGCGAGGTACTGGAACGCCGCACGAAGGCACTGTTCGCGAACGCCGTCTTCGCCCGCTACACGAAGGAGTTCGCCCGCACCTGGAACGGGTCCGGAGTGGACGAGGACCTGGTGGACCCGGAGATCCTCCGCGAGATCTGGCTGTCCGAGGACCCACACGCCCCGTCCATGACACTGCTCCAGCAGGCCTGGCTGGCCAGATACGGCTAGGCCGAGCGGGTTCGCAAAGCGAGCCGACGACCTCTTAGCGGCCGAGCCCGCGGAACGCCTCGCGTACGCCGAAGCTCCAGCGGGACAACGCCGACATGTGCCGGCCGGCAGTGTACTGCTTGTCCGGCAACACCAGCGCCCGCAGGTACGCCGCCTTGTTCCGCAACCCAGGCAGAACCGGCAGTGTCGCCAGCGCCTGCGCCGCGAACGTCTTGCCCTCCCGGGTGTGCAGCCCCAGCCAGCGTTCCTCGCGCCGGCTGGGCACGTACGCCGCGGCCCACTCCCGCAGCTCCCCGGTGACCGGCAACCCCAGCAGCCGCGTCGAGTCCGCCACCGCCGCGGCCACCACCGCCTGCACACCCCACTCGGTCGCCAACGCGACGAACCCCGGCTCGTCCGCCGGATGCAGCTCCGCCACGTCCCGCAGCGAACCCAGCCGCAGCGGCCAGTCGCCCAGCGCCGCGTGGTAGCAGGCGTGCAGGAACCGGTGCGGTCCCGACAGGGCGGTCAGCTCGTGGTCGCCGATCATGAACGGTTCACCGCCGGACCACAGCGCGTCCAGCGGTACCTGGAAACCCCACGGCCCCAGCACGAACGTCCGGTGCAGGTCGATCTCGAAGTCCTTGCCGCGCAACGTCGTGCCCTTGTCGAAGCGACGGTCGAACCCCGGCCGCGGTTCCGCCAGCGTCCGGCCGAACCCCGCGCCGGCCAGCACCGTCACCGCGCGCTCGATGTCCGACGGGCGGAACATCAGGTCCAGGTCGATGAACATCCGCAGCGCCGGGTCGGGGTAGTCCAGGTGCGCGTAGGCGCTGCCCTTCAACACCCGCGTCTCCACCCCGGCGGACGTGAGCAGTGACGTCACCGACACCAGCTGCCGCTCCAGCGAGAGCACCCGCAGCAACGCCAGCCGGTGCGCGGTCCGCACCTCCGCACGCTGCGCGGCGGTCGCCGGCAGCGCGCCGGAGTCCACGGCGGACCGCAGCAACCCGAGCACCCGGTTCGACTCGGCGGCCTTCAGCAGCGAGGACCACGAGGACGGCGGCGACGCGGGAAACGGCCGGGAGGCACCCGGCAACCCGTGTCCGGCCACCGCGAGCAGCGCGGCGGGATAGGCGGACTCACCGCACAGTCTGCGCGCCACGCCTCGCCTCCTCGATGACCTGCCGGTAGTTCGTCAGGAGGTTCGACAGCCCCACGGAACGCGTGAACTCGCTCTCGTAGCGTTCCCGTGCCGCCCGCCCCAGCGAGCTCGGCGCCCGCACGACCCGCCCCAGCGCGTCGGCGAGCGACGCCACGTCACCCGGCGCGTGCGTCAACCCGGTCACCCCGTCGGTCACCAGCTCCGCGAGCGAACTGTGCCCCGCCACAACGGAAGGCACGCCGGCCGACATGGCCTCCACCACCACGAGCCCGAACGTCTCCAGCCACTCCGACGGCACCACCACCGCCACCGACCGGGCCACCATCGCCCGGCTCGCCTCGTTGTCCAGCCGGCCGACGAACCGCACGTCACGCCGCGACGCGGCCCAGGAGGCCACCTCGTCCGACAGCGGCCCGGCGCCCGCGATCACCAGCGGCACCCCGAGCCCGCCGCCGGCCGCGAGCCGGTCCCACGCGGTCATCAGCAGCCGCACGCCCTTCTCCTCGGCCAGCCGGCCCAGGTACAGCAGGTGCTCGCCCGTGCCGGTCCGGCGATGCTCGGTGTCCGCCACGAAGTTGTACTTCACCGTCAGGTTCTCGGCCGGCATGCCGTTCGCGATCAGGGTCTGCCGCTGCGCGTCGGAGATGCACAGGAACCGCGACACCGACCTCCACCACCGCCGCCGGTTCACCTGCAGGTTCAACGCCACCGGCACGCTCGCCACCGACGAACCGCGGTAGCACCCGTGCCGCACCGCGGGCAGCGGAGCCCTGCCCACGCAGGACGTGCACACCGCGCCGTCCCGGTACAGCGTCCCGGTGGGACAGATCTGCGTGTAGTTGTGCAGGGTCGCCACGACCGGCACGGCCGCGTCCCGGCAGGCGTCCAGAATGGACGGTGACAGCAGCGGGAACGTGTTGTGCACGTGCACCACGTCCGGCCGCTCCCGCCGCAACCGGTTGGCGAACGCCCGCCGCGCGGCCGGGTTCCACGGCACCGCGACCGGCACCAACGCCTTGCGCGGCAGGGAGAAGTCGGAGATCTCGTCGCTGCGCCGCTCGAACATGTCCACCCGGTGGCCGGCCTCACGCAGCAGCGCCACCTCCGCCGCGACGACGTTGTTCTCGCCGCTCGGCTGCTCGGTGCGGTACCAGTTGTGCGCCACCAGCACACGCAGGCTCTCGGTCATGGCGACGCTCCAGGCTTGACGTTCCCGACCAGCACCGCGGCGATGGTCAGGTTCAGCAGGTACGGGGACGCGTCGCCGAGCCCGGCCTCGGTGTAGGACGCGATGACGCTGTAGACGACCAGGAACAGGGTGGCGGCGCGGGTCAGCGACGGCGGGCGCAGCACCGCGACGCACAGCAGCGTCAGCAGGTACGCGACCACGATCGCCAGCCCGAGGTAGCCCTCCTCGTGGTACACCGCGAGCCAGCTCGAGTCGATCGGCAGGCCGCCGAACGACTTGTTGGACAGCCCCACGCCGAAGATCTGCTCGCTGATCGTGCGCGGCCAGTCGAGCAGGGCCTTCCACACCTTCTCCCGGCCGGTCAGCTCGGTCAGGTCGGACTGCCCGCGCCGGAACCAGGTCTGGATCGCGGCGCCGGCCAGCACCCCGCAGATCCCGCCGACGATCATGGTCCAGGTGAACACCTTCCTGGCCCGCGTCGACGAGGTCGCGAGCGCCAGCATCGCCACGGCGAGCCCGCCGACCAGTCCCAGCAGCGCGGTGCGGGTGTGGCTGAGCAGAAGCAGTGCCAGCGCCGGGATGACGATGACGAGCACGCTGGCGCGGGTCGTGTGATGGCCGAGCCACAGCAGGATCGTGAGCCCGATGACCGTCGCCGCGTACTGCCCGACCTGCGGCGGGGTCAGCGGCCAGACCGCGCCGAGCAGGCGGCCGCCGTACGCCTCGTTCAGCGCGGTGCCCGGCGCGATGACCAGACCGACCGCGACCGTGAACAGCACGGCGCACAGGGCCCTGATGTGCATGCGGACGAACCGGAGCCAGTCGTGCCACCACGGGGTGAGCAGCCAGAGCGTCAGCACGAAGACCGCGAAGCGGAAGCAGCGGAACAGCGCGCCGTACCCGGACTCCAGCCGCAGGCTGGACACGGTGGCGCCGACCACCATGAACGTGAGCAGCAGCAGGTACGCGCTCGGCCGCAGCCGCACGCGTGGGTTCAGCATCAGCGCGAGCAGGAACGCCGCGAAGACCGCGCCCATGGTGACGAGCTGCAGCACGGACCGGGGCAGCGGGATGACGGTGTTCGAGTGCTGCGTTCCCAGCGTGTCGATGACCAGCAGCGCCCACACCAGCCCGAGCAGGCGGGGAGGGGTCGGCTGCTGGAGGAAGTCCGGGACCGCCGGGCGGCTCGGCGCGATGCTCATGGCCGTCAACCCCCCTGCACGAAGCTCGAGTCGCGGTCCTGCGAGTACGGCGCCGACTGCCACTGCGAGGGGTGGATGACGTGGCTGGTGTCCTTCGACATGAAGGACCACGGCCCGGTGTAGTGGTTGTCGCGCCACGTGTTGTGCTGGGTGAACGTGATGGCCTGCTGCACCGCGTCCCCCATGTACGGCGACCACTTCGGGAACGTGCCGTAGTTCGAGAGCACCGCCATCCGCGCACACAGGGCGCTGCAGCCGATGGACCTCGGGTCCACGGAGAACGTGTTGTCGTGGATGTCGACGTTCTGGGTCTTCCACCGGCAGTCGTCGTACAGCGGTTTGCTCGCGATGGCCGGTTGCCCGCAGCGCTCCTGGTCGTGCACCAGCCGGGTACAGCTGCCGCCGGAGGTGTTGGCCGGGCTGTTGCAGAACCGGTCGGCGTTCTCCCACAGCGTGACGCCGGACCAGTTGTCCGTCATCACGTTGCCGTAGAAGTCGATCTTCGTCGTGCGGGCCGGGACCCTCGGCTCCCCGCCGGACTCGGACAGGTAGACCGCCGAGGACGGGAAGCTGTCGCCGTTCGCGGCGAACTTGCGGCCCTCGACGAGGTTGTTGCGGCGCATGGTGTTCGCGCGGATCACCGCGTTGTAGCTGATCTCGTAGGTGATCGCCGGGCCGTCGTTGTTCTCGATGAGGTTGCCCTCGATGAGGAAGTCGTTGTTGTTCGTGTCCGCCCACAGTCCGGTGCCACGGTTGTCGTGCACCCAGTTGTTCCGCACGTCGGCCTTGTCGACGGCCCAGAACTTCACGCCGCCGGTGCAGCCGCAACCCTCGACCTTCGACTCCCAGTCGCTGGTGTTGTTGCCGGTGATCTCGTTGCCCTCCAGCACGAGGTCGGTCAGGTCGCCGTCCTTGTAGGCGTTGAGGCCGTACTGTCCGTTGTCCTTCAGGCAGTTCCCGCGCACCTGCTGCCGAGAGCCGGCCATCAGCGCCGCGCCCTCGTTGTTCTCGATGGTGTTGTCCTCGATCAGCCAGCCGTCCCCGGAGTCGTGGTTGACCACGCCCTCGTCCTGCGGCGGCACGAAACCGCGGACCGTCAGGCCGCGGATCGTCACGTCGGTCGACTCGGAGGTGAACGCGTACTTGTTGAGCCGCCTGCCGTCCAGGATCGCGCCGGGCGCGCCGAGGTAGGCGTCGCCGTCCTTGACCTGCACCGAGTCGAACTCGCCGTCGCCGAGCGCGTGGGTGCCCGGCGCCAGCCAGAACGTCGTGCCCGCCGGGTACTGCTTGGTCTTCGCGGACAGCGCGCCCGGGACGTCCGGGTCCACCTCGACCGCGCCCGCCGGCGCCTTCCCGGGCCCGGGTTTCGTGTGCCCGCACACGGCCGCGACGGTGCCGGTCGGTGCCCTGGGCACCCCGGTGTCGCTGTCGGCCGTCGGACTGGCCGTGCATGCCGTCGTCCCGAGCGCCACCACCACGGCCAGGACACCTGCCCTGACCGACCGCCTCGGGGCACTGAAAGGGTTCTTCATGGCACGCCGCGTCGTCATGAGTCGTGGAACCGGATGACCGTGACCAGCGGGTTCTGGCGCGGCCCACCGGCGCGGCCGGTGCCCACGAGCGTCGTGGCCGGCTCGCGGCGGCCGAACTCGCCGGAGTACCAGCCGAGCGGCGGGTTCTCCTCGCCGCGGTGCGCGGTCCAGGTCAGCGCGTCCGGCAGCGTCAGCGACGCCGTGCGGTCACCCCAGGACAGCACCGCGGAGCTCCCGTCGAGCACCGCGGTGACCTTCGGCCCCAGGTGGAACGCGAGCCGGCAGTCCCGCGCGTTCGGTGCCCGTACCTCGTCCTGCAACCGCACCTCGCGGCGGTCCTGGTCCAGGTGCACGGTCCTGCGGTGCGCCGCGGGCTCCCGGCCACGCGAGTACCCGTCGTGCTCGGCCGTCCACCTGGCGCCGTTGGCCACCAGCACGTTCGTTCGCGCGTGCCGCGTCCACATGAACGGGCCGCCGGACTGGGACTGGTTGCGGCCGTCGAGCTCCAGCGTGTTGTGCGCGAGCGTGGACCGGAAGTAGCTGCGCCACTGGGGTTGCCCGTGGTAGCAGTAGGTTCCGGGGTCCGCGAGGATGTCGACGCCCTCGTGCCGGATCTCCACCGACAGCGCGTCGGCGTGCGCGTGCGCGGCGATCGACAGGAACCCGTGCGGGCCGCCGTCGCAGCGGCACCAGATCTCGCCGAGCGTGTCGGTGGTGCGCATGATCGTCATGCCGGCGTCGGCGAGGTGCGTCGGCCGCTCGGCCGGGCGCACGGCGTCGGCCTGCACGCCGCCGCACAGCGCGGCGATGAGCGGCGTCCGGATGTCGTCGGCGGACAGCCGGGGCCACCACTGCTGCCGGCCGAACAGCACGTCGCCGGTGTGCAGCAGGCTGGACCACCGGTGCGAGCCCGCGCCGTCGACGATCAGGCCGTGCCCGTCGTCCGCGTCGCCCTGCCGGGGCGGGTTCGCCTTCGTGTCGACGATCGCGGCGAGCGCGTCACACATCCGCATGAGCACGAGCCAGGTCGTGTCCGGCACGGTGATCCCGGCGGCGTCCGCCTCGACGGCCCCCGCGACGCCGAGCTCGAGGACGAGCCCGTGGTACTCCGTCGCCAGCTCCCGGTTGAGCCCGGACGCGAACGTGTTGCGGTGCAGCTGCTCGTCGAGCAGCCGCAGCGCGCTCTCCCGCCATGTCGGCGTCTCCGGGAACCAGTCGAACGCGCTCGCGGCGACGAGCTGCCCGGCGGCCTCGGCGATCACGTGGTTGTTGGCCGACGAGCCGTGGCTGCCGAGCGCCGCGAGCCAGCGCTGGTGGTGCCAGATCTGGTGCAGCGCGTCGGGGTTCTCCTCGAAGAGGGCGGTGGCCCCGGACCAGCGGTCGAGCAGCCGGCGTGTCCAGACCCAGGAGATGAGCCGGACGCCCAGCTCGATGCCGCTGACCCAGTGCACCCCCCGCAGCGGCGGGTTCGCGGCCCACCAGGAGCGGAGGTGTTCGGCGACGCGTTCGGCGTACCGTTCCTCGCCGGTCAGCGCGTAGGCCGTGGCGAGGACCGTGAGGTGCTGGTGGCGCGAGAGCTCCCAGAGCTGCTTGATGTCCCCGACGGCATGCTCGTCGCGGTAGGGGATGTCGAAGGCGTAGCGGTCGGTCGGCGCGCGCCGGCCGGTCCTGGGGTCCCACGACCAGTCCGGGTCGACCATGTCGTCGCGGCCGACGCCGAAGTACTCCGCGTGGCCGGACATCAGCTCGTCGGCGGTGCTGACGAGCCGGTCCTTCGCCTTCTGCGGCACGGCGGCGAGCGCCTGGTCGGGCAGCACGGGCCGGAACCGCCGGTTGGGCAGCCAGACGGCGGTCATCGAACCCGCCTCGTCGAGCACCCGCCGCCACCGGTGGATGCGGGCGGCGACGACCGCACGGCCGGCCATCTCACGCGGGCCCATGCGGGAGAGCCGGCGCAGGTACCAGGTGGGTCTCATGGGGTGGACTCGGCTTCTATACGGACCGGCGCACCGGTGTTGAGGCTGGCTTCGACGGCGAGGGTGGCGCGCGTGGTGGCCACGAGGGACTCGAGCGGGACGGGCATGGGGGCGCCGGTCGTGATCGCCTTCAGGAACTCGCGCACCTCGGTCGCCTGGCCCTTGTCGCGGCCCTTGGGGATGCGTGAGCTGGCCCACTTCTTGCGACCGAACACGGCGGCGCGGGCGAAGTCGTCGAACCTGAGCACCTTGCCGTCGGCCGTGAGATCGACGGTCTCCTTCTGGAACTGCGAGGAGCCGCTGGTGGCGTAGGTGATCGTGGCGGTCGAGCCGTCCGGGTAGTGCAGGACCGTCTGGAGGTCCTTCTGGCCGGGGGTGGCGGCCGCGTAGACGGTGGTGGGGTCGTCCCCGACCAGCCAGGAGACGGTGTCGATGAAGTGGCCGCCCTCCCCGGCGAAGCGGGTGCCCTCGGCGTCGTGGGTGTACCAGCTGTTGCCGTCGAGCCGGCCCGCGTTGACGAGGTAGCGGATGGACGCCGGCCCGATCCGGCGGCCGAAGCGGATCCTGGCCTCGTTGAGCAGGGGCGCGAACCGGCGGTTGAAGCCGACCTGGAGCCGGTCGTTGCCGGTCTTCTCGACGGTGGCCAGGATGCGGGCCAGCTCGTCGTTGGTCAGGGCGAGCGGCTTCTCGACGAAGACGGCCTTGCCGGCCTCGAGGGCACGGATCGTCAGGTCCGCGTGCGTGCTGTGGCGGGTGACGACGAAGATCGCGTCGATGGCGTCGTCGTCGATGAGCGCGTCGAGGTCGGTACTGGCGTCGGCGAACCCGAACTTCCGCTTGGCGTTGGCCGCGGAGAGCGCGGAGGTCGTGACGACCCGGTCGAGCTTGACGGCGTCGTTGTCCACCAGATGGGGCAACAGCATCGACGTCGCGTAGTTACCAGCCCCGATGAACCCAACCCGAACAGTGGATTTCGGCACCCTGACCGGCTGCACCCCACGCGAAAGTCCCTTTCGCACGTGCGGGGGCCCCCCGTTTTCAACGCTACCAGCGGGGACCGACAATTCCGTTTCCTGAACGCCGCTCGCCGCCAAACCAGCGGTCTTGTCGTCGAGCGAAAGTTCCGTCAGCGAGTCATCGGTCTCGACATCCCGCTCACCGACGAAGGAACGACCGTCCCCGACCGTGGCCCCATCGCCGTGCCCATCGCCGTGCCCATCGCCGTGCCCATCGCCATCGTCGAGAACACCGCTGACCGACTCTTTCGAGTCAACCTCAAGCGAAAGTCCCATTGGTGCGCCGCCCGGGGGTCCCCCGTTTTCAACATTACCGGAGTGGTCCGACAATTCCGGATCCTGCGCGTCCGAGCCCGGCGCAATCTCGACAATCTCGACAGTCTCGTGCGAAAGTCCCTTTCGCGCGTGCGGGGGCCCCCCGTTTTCAACGCTACCAGCGGGCACCGACAATTCCGGGGCGGACGGTTGCGGGTAGCCGAACAGGACGGCCACTGCCTTCAGTTCGCCCTCGTTCAGTGCGCGGTACGTCTCCACCGCGTCGTCGAACGACGCCACGTGCGAGATCAGCGGCGCCACGTCGATCTTGTCGCGTGCCGCGAGGTCCAGGAAGCACTCCAGGTTCCGCTGCTCGGTCCACCGCACGTACCCGATCGGGTAGTCGCGCCCCTCCAGCTCGTACGACGCGTCGTACCGTCCCGGCCCGTACGACCGGGAGAACCGGACGCTCAGCTCCTTCTCGTAGTACGCGTTCCACGGCAGGTCGAGACTGCACTTCCCGATGTCCACCACGGTCCCGCGGTCCCGCGCCAGCTTCGCCGCCAGCTCGACCGGCTGGTTCGTCGAACCGCCCGCCGCCAGGTAGACCTGGTCGACGCCGAACCCGTTGGTCAGCTCGGCCACCGCCATGTCCACGACATCCGACCCCGGCGCCGCGCACACCGCCGCCCCGACCGACTCCGCCAGCGCGCACCGCGACGGGTCCGGGTCCACCCCGACCACCTTCACGCCGGACGCCACCAGCAACTGCACCACCAGCTGGCCGATCAGCCCCAGACCGATCACCAGCGCGACGTCGCCCAGTGCCGGCTCGCCCCGCCGCACCCCCTGCATCGCGATCGCCCCGACGGTCCCGAACGCCGCGTGCCGCGGATCGAGGCGCGCGGGCACCCGCGCGTACAGGTTCTTCGGCACCCAGTTGACCTCGGCGTGCAGCGCGTGCTCGTTGCCCGCGCACGACACCAGGTCACCGACCGTCACGTCGTCGATGCCCGAGCCGACCGCCGTCACCATACCGCAGAGTGAGTAACCCAGCGGGGTGTACGAGTCGAGCTTGTTGGTCACCTTCCGGTACGTGGCCGCCAGCCCGTTCGTCGCGACGCTCTGCATCACCTTCGCGACCTGGTCGGGGCGGGCCTTCGCCTTGCCCAGCAACGACTTGCTGGCCTCGCTGACCTTCATCAGCTCGGTGCCGGTCGAGATCAGCGAGTACAGGGTACGCACCAGCACCCCACCGGGCTTGCGCGCCGGCTCGGGCACGTCGAGGAGCGCCAACTCGCCACTCTTGTAGTTCTGCACAACCTGCTTCAAGGCCAATTCCTTCTACTTGTTGGTAGCCCCGCGGTACCAGTGCTCGAGCGTCAACACGTGCCAGAGATGCTTCGACCGGTCCTGCTGCCCGGCGGCGTCCTCGGCCACCATCCGCTGCAGGGCCTCCCGGCGCAGGAACCCGTTGCGCACCAGGAGTCCGTCGTTCACGACCTCGCGCACCAGCGGCGCCAGGTCACGGCTCATCCACGCCCGCAGCGGCGCGGAGAACAAACCCTTGGGGCGGTACACGATCTCCTTCGGCAGGATCGACTCGGCCGCCTTCTTCAGCGCGACCTTTCCCTGCCGGCGCACGATCTTCTCCCGGCCCGGGATCGAGAACGCCGCCTTCACGACCTCGACGTCCACGAACGGCACCCGGACCTCCGTGGACGCCGCCATCGACGACCGGTCCGTGTACGCGAGGTTCAGGCCCGGCAGGAACATCCGCGAGTCCGCGAGGCACATCCGGTTCACGAAGTCCGAAAGCGAGTTGTCGTGGTAGGTGTCCGCGTGCTCGGTCAGCACGTCGTCGACCGTCGCACGCAGGTCCGGGTTCAGCAGCCCGGTCAGCTCCGCGTGGTCGTACATCGTGTAGCTGCGCCGGAACGCGGTCTCCTCGGGCAGTTCCGCGAACGACAGGAACCGCTTGGCGAACCGCACGGACCGGTAGCCGCGGTTCGCCGTCGCCACCGGCAGCCTGTCCACCACGGACCTGAGCGGCGAACGCAACGCGGCCGGCACCTTCTGGTACCGCAGCGCGAGCGTGTTCGCGAGATGCTTGCGGTAACCGGCGAACAGCTCGTCCGCGCCCATCCCCGACAGCATCACCTTCACGCCGGCCTCGCGGGCCGCCGAGCAGATCAGGAACGTGTTGATGGCGGCGGGATCGCCGATCGGCTCGTCCAGGTGGTAGGTCATCTTCGGCAGCAGGTCCAGCACCTGCGGCGCGATCTCGATCTCGTGCAGGTCGACGCCGAACTTCTCGGCCACGACCCGCGCGTACTTCAGGTCGTCCGGCATGGCCTCGAACTTCGCGTCCTCGGCACGGAAACCGATGGTGTACGCGGAGATTCCCGGGCTGTGCCGGGCCGCCAGCGCGGTCAGGTAGCTGGAGTCGAGCCCGCCGGACAGGAAGGTCGCGACCGGCACGTCCGACAGCAGGTGCGCCCTGGTCGACTCCTCGACGACCGCGCCCAGGTCGACCGGCCCGGAGTCCTGGGCCTCGGCCGCGACGTCCCGGAGCGAATAGTACGTGCCCTGGTCCACCGAGCCGTTCGGCCTGATCCGCAACCAGCTCCCCGGCGGCAGCTTCGAGGCCTCCCGGTACGCGCAGCGGCTGTCCGGCACCCAGTAGTACAGCAGCGACGCGACCAGCGCGGCGTCGTTGACCGTCAGGTCGCCCAGCTCGTTGGCCAGCGCCTTCAGCTCGGACGCGAACACGAGCCCGCCGCCGCGCCGGACGTAGAACAGTGGCTTGATGCCGAGCTGGTCGCGGGCGAGGGTCAGCTCGCCGGTCCGCTCGTCGAACACGCCGAACGCGAACATCCCACGCAGCCGCGGCAGGCAGTCCACGCCCCAGTGCCGCCACGCCTCCAGCAGCACCTCGGTGTCGGACGTGCCGCGGAAGCGGACGCCGAACGACTCGAGCTCCCGTCGCAGCGCAGGCGCGTTGTACAGCTCGCCGTTGTAGGTGAGCGTCAGGCCGGCGACGACCATCGGCTGCGCACCGGTCTCGGTGAGGTCGATGATCGACAGCCGGCGGTGGCCGAGATGGACGTCACCCGTGCCGGCGGCGTGGCTGTAGCGCCCGGACCCGTCCGGGCCCCGGTGCGCGAGCGTCTTGGTGAGCCGGTCGGTGACCGGCCCGCCGTCGGGCCACAGGTAGGCGCCTGCGATGCCGCACATGTCTCAGCCTTCCTTCTTGGCGGACCGAACCGGTGCGAACCGTTTGGTGGGGAGGTCGTGCACGTTCGTGCCGTTCACGGTCTTGGCGGGCTTGTGCTTGGCCCGGCCGCGCAGCGCGGTGTGCAACCCGTCCCACAACGTGCCGTCGGACTTGTCCCGCCGGTCCGGATCGGCGAGCACGACCCCGATGATCGGGACGCCGGCGTCGGCGAGCTGGCGGGCGACGGTGTGCAGCCAGGTCGTGTTGGTGTACCCGGCCCGCACGACCAGCAGGGTCTCGTCACCGAGGTGCGACAGGTCGGTCCAGGCCGTGCCCGGCGCGACGGACCCGAGCCCGATGCGTGCCTCCCCGGACCGCAGTGGTGCGGTGTCCTCGGCACCGACGACCCGCACACCCTCCGGCACGTCCGTGAGCCGCTCCGGCGGGTCGGCGACGAGCACCACCGACCGGCTGCTCACGAGCTCCGCCGCCACGTCGGTGGCAAGGCCCGCGGCGAGTGGCGCGGCCCCCAGCTCCAGCACCGAGACCGACCCGGACCCGTCCCGCACGAGGCGGACCAGCGTGGCCGCGACCCGCTTCCGCGTCTGCGCGGCCTTCTTGCCCGGCAGGATCCGGCGCCGGCGCCGGGGCAGCTCCGCGATGACCGAGGCACCGAGATGCTCGGCGATGTCCTTGCGCAGCACCGGCTTGTCCCGCACGACCCCGCCGACCGCGGCGGCCGCGAGCCCGACGACGAGCCCGAGCACGAGCCCGATGCCCCCGTTCGTGGCCGCGGTGACCTTGCGCGAGACCTTGGCGGGCCGCGGCGAGTCGACGATCTGGGTGCCGGCGGCGACGCGGGGGGCGCCGAGGCCGGCCTGCTGGGCCTGCTGGGTGAGCTGCGAGACCTGGCTGGTCAGCTCGGCCCGGCGGGCGTAGAGCGAGTCGATGTTGGCGGCGTTGGGCAGCGGGGCGTTCTCCTCGTTCTGGGTCTCCGTCTGCGCCGCCTCCGCGCCGGTGATCTGGGTGTTGACCTGGTCGAGCTCGGCCTGCACCTGGCCCCGCTGGTCGGTGATGGCCTTGGCGTCCGCCTTGGCGGCCGACTGGATCCGTCCGACGTGGTCGGCGATGAAGGCCTCGGCGAGGGCCTTGGCGCGCCGGACGGCGTCGCCGGTGCTCACCCCTTCGACGGTGACCTCGAGGATGTTGTTGGTGAGCCCGACGACCTGGAACTCCTTGAGGAAGTCCTCCGGCCGCTCGTCGCGCACGCCGAGCTTGTCCAGCGCCGCGGCGGCGATCCGCGTGGTCGTCATGATCGCGACGTCGGTGCGGATGAGGCTGCCGCCGTCGGACGCGCTGTCCTCCTCGTGCACGACGAGGATGCGCGTGGTGGCGGACGGCGCGGGCGGCATGAGCACCGAGACCGCTCCGCCGCCGATCAACCCGACCAGGGCCAACGTGAGCCACAACCGCCGCCCACGACGGATGGCGACCCACAACCGGGCGAAGTCGAGCAGATGTTGGGGTTGGGGCTGGGGCGTTTCAGGGTTGGTGCTCATCCGGCACCTGCCAGCGCCGGCTCCCGCGCCGACCGGGGCGCGTCGGCCGCCCGTCTCGTCAGGTGCGTGACGACCACGCCCAGCACCTCGTGTCCGGCGTCCGCGCATGCCTCCGCGATTCCGATCAACTCCCATCCCGTCCGCGAGCCCGCGGTGACCACCGCCACCACACCTGGCACCGCTTCGTCCGGCACGACCGGCCGAGAGGGGTCGACCTCCCACACGATCAACGTGAGCCGCTCATGCTCGGCGAACTCGTCAAGCCGCTCCGCGGCGACCCGCGCACCGGGATCGTCGGCGGCGATCACCACGAGGATGCGTCCCGGCCCCGAGGGCAGCTGCTCACGCAACCGGGAGAGCACCCGCCGGTACCGGATCCGCAGACTGGCCTCGTCCGCCACGGGCGGCAGGGCGGCGACGTGCCAGGGCCGGTCACCGAGGAAGAACCGCCGCACCCGCGGGACGAAGCCGGTGACCCTGTCCGGCGATGAGACCTCGGGCACATCGAGCCCCCCGAGCACGTGAGCGCCGAGGGCGGAGGTGATCTCCGCCTCCTCCCGCATCCGCTTGTCGGCCCGCGCGGCGAAGAGATGCCCGAACAGTCCAATGAGGAAGAAGAGGAGAGCGCCACCGCCGACGAGGTCCGTCATCGTGGGGGAGGCGGCCCCGAACGGCCGCTCGGCCGGCCCCATCACGACCATCTTGGCCTGGCCGGAGGCGGTGTCGAGATCGTCGAGCTTCGCGACCGCCTGGGAGAGCGAGGTCCGCAGCTGCTCGAGCTCGGTACGCACCCCGACGCTGTCGATGGTCTGCCCCTGGCCCGCGGAGTTGTGCAGGTCGGAGATCTTCTGGTTGGTCTCGATGATCTGCTGGCGCAACGTCTGCTGCTGCTCCTGGGACACCTGGGCCGAGGCGTCGGCCGTGGTGGAGAGCAGTTGGGTGGAGAAGGTGACGTACTCCTGGGCAACCCGGTCCGCGAGCTGCTGGGCACGCTCGGGTGTGCCGGCGGTCGCCGAGATGTCGATGATGTTGCCGTCGGCCACCGTGGCGCTGACCTGCGAGGCGAGGTCACCCCCGGAAACACCCCACTTGAGCGCACCGGCCGCCCGGTCGAGCACGACGGAGCTCTGGGCCACCTGGGCCTCGGTGAGCAACTCGTCCGGATCACGGGGCCCCTGGAGCACGACACTGGTGGACGTCTCGTAACCGGGAGAGAACACCAACGAGGCACCCGCACCAACAAGAGCCCCCAACACGGTGATCACGACGAGTAACCGCCACCGCAGTCGCAAAACCTGCCATATGACGGACAGCCGAGCCTGGTCATCGTTCACCGCGAGAGGCCCCCTTTCAAGCTACGCGTCGCACGAAACCCGGATTTGGTTACAGTCTCGCTTCGCTCGAACCCCACACGGACGCGCCACCCGTGCCATATGCTTGGTTACAGAGAGTTCACATTGGGTTGGGGGAGTGCATGGATAGTCACCGCGACTTGATAGTCGCCGAACTCGGCGGCATCGGGAGCGCCACGGCCGTCAGTGGGGGCGGCTACGCGTTCGATCCCGACACGATCCGCCGCGTCAGCGACAGCTTCGCGACGAAGGCCAACACGCCCGGTGCGTCGTACGTCGCGTACGGTCAGCGCAACATGGCCATTTGTCCGCGGGAGGCGCAGCGTTGTCAGGACGCCTTGGACACCTATCTCGGGGTGGAGGACCGTACGGTCGTCGATATCGGCTCAACGCCGGCGCTGTAAGGCCATGTGTGTGAGACGCGTCTCGGGGATCGTTGGTGTGCTGGCCGCAATTGTCGTCGCCGGCTGCACTACCCCCAGTGAAGGAGAGCCGGTTCCGGCCACCACGGTGGAAACCACCACTTCTTCTGATTCCGGCCCGACCTCGACCAGCAGCGGGCGGGAACTGCCCTTCGCGGGAGCGCCGAAGGTGGCCGATCCCTTGGACACCAAACGTTTCCAGCAGGATCCCTGCCTGGCGCTCACTGCCGATCAGGCCCAGTCGCTGACCCTCCCAGCCACTGGGAAGCCGAGGACCATGCCACTCGGCAAGGCCTGCGAATGGAACAACCCGAATGACACCGGTAGCGCGACCGTTCATTTCCTGGACCAGAACCCGTACGGGCTGAGCGCCGAGTACCAGGCTCACAACGACGGTAAGACCGCGTTCTTCGAGCCATTGTTGCCGTTCGCGGGCTACCCCGCCGTCGTCACCGGCAACGTCGACGCGCGGGACCAGGGGCTGTGCACCGTAGTGGTCGGAGTTTCGGACAAGATCGCTTTTGAGGTTCCGATCACGTTGTCGCTGGCGAACATCGGGCAGAAGGACCCGTGTGCGTCAGCGGCCATGGTCGCGGGACTGGCGTTGGAGACGATGAAGAAGGGCTGAGCCCCCGGATCAGTCGTCCTCTTCGCCCTTGCCGCGGCCGGCTCTCAAAGGACACATCACCCGTGTCGTATGCTCGGTTACCGAGAGTTCACTTAGGGGGCGGGGAGTGTATGTCCGACCAGCGTGACCGGATCGCCGTGGAGCTGACCAACTTCGCCAGCGGCACCACCCAGAGCACCAACACCGGCAGCGGCTTCACCTTCGACCCGGACACCATCCGCGAGGTCATCAACAACTACAAGGACCTCGCCGACAGCTACGCTGAGTCCGTGCGAGACGCGCGCCCCATGGCGATGTTGACACCGTCGGCCGACGAGTTCGTCAGCGAGAGTTTCGCGGCGAAGGCCAATACCTCTGGCACGTCGTATATCGCCTACTGCCACCATTACGCGGACTTCTATCTGCGGGAGGCGCAGAAGTGCCAGGATGCGTTGGATGCCTACCTAGGTGTTGAGGCGCACACGGTTATCGAGCTTGGCAATGCCGGTAGCGACTCCCGGCCACCGGTGTAGATCCGTGGGTGTCCGACGCGTCTCAGCAGCCCTAGGCGTGCTTGCGGTGTTCGTCGTCACCGGATGTACCACGACGAGCCCTGGCGGGCCGCTCCCGGCGTCCAACGGGGAAACCTTCTCTTCGGACTCGACGCCCTCGTCCAACGGCGGCGGTCAGGAGTTGCCGTTCGCCGGGGCGCCGAAGGTGGACGATCCCCTGGACTCGAAACGTTTCCAACAGGACCCCTGCCAGGCGCTCACCCCGGACCAGGCTCAGTCGCTGGGGTTCCCGACCGAGGGAAAGCCGAGGACGGCGCCCCTCGGGAAGGCCTGCACATGGGAGAACACCGAGTCGCGGGGCTTGGTGGAGATCCATTTCCTGGATGGAAATCCAAGTGGTCTCAGTGGGGAGTACCAAGCCAACACGGACGGAAAGTACGCCTACTTCGACCCATTGCCACCAATCGAGGGATATCCGGCGGTCGCCACCGACATCGTCGACGACCGCGATGCTGGCAAATGCACGGTCGTCGTCGGTGTTTCCGACGAGGTCACCTTCGAGGTTCCGATCCGGCTGTCGACGGTGAACGTCGGGCACAAGGATCCTTGTCAGATAGCCGCCATGGTCGCTGGGAAGGCGTTGCAGACGATGAAGAAGGACTGACTCAGTCGTCCTAGTCGCCCTTGCCGCGTGAGCCGAGGGGGTGGCGCCCATCCTTCGTCGAGTACTGTCGTCATTACGCAGCTTTCTACCTGCGGGAGGCGCAGAAGTGCCAGGACGCGTTGGACACCTATCTCGGTGTTGAGGGACGCACAATCATCGACCTCGGCGTTGACGATTCCCGGCCGGCGGTATAGCGCGATGGCTGTCCGGCGGTTATCGATGGTGGTTGGTGTATTCGCCGTGGCGGCCGTCGCCGGTTGTACCCACCTGAGTCAGGGCGAGCCGATGCCGGCCACGTCCGTGAAGAGACGGCCTCCTCGTTGCCCGGCACCGACCAGGAGTTGCCGTTCGCCGGGGCGCCGAAGGTGGACGACACCAAACGCTTCCAGAGCGATCCCTGTCAGGCTCTCACCGGCGACCTAGTCCGATGCCTCGCGAAGGCGCCCACCGGCAAGCTGAGGAAGGATGCGCCGCTCGGCAGAGCCTGCACATGGACCAACCCCGACACGGGGGCTGAAGTCGAGATCCATTTCCTGGACAAGGATCCGCGCGGGCTCAGCGCCCAGTACCAGACCAAGGATCGGTATGCCTACTTCGACGAGTTGCCGCCGATCGAAGGCTATCCAGCCATTGCCGCCGCTGTCGCGGACGATCGGAGCATTGGATTGTGCATGGTGTCCGTCGGAGCGTCCGATGAAACCACCTTCATCGTTCCGATCCGGTTGTCGCAGGTGAACATCGGTACGAAAGATCCGTGTGACGTGGCCGCCATGGTCGCTGGGAAGGCGTTGCAGACGATGAAGAAGAACTGACTCAGTCGTCCTCGTACTCGTCGTCGCCGATGACCTGGGGGCCGTGAGCACGTCGCTGCCGAACAGGCTCTCGGCGTCGGACTCGATGAGGATCTTGCGCACGTGCTCCTCGTCGCCCTTGCCGCGCGAGCCGACGGGGGTGGCGCCCATCACCCCGGAACCACCGCGACTCGCGGCCGCCGCCCGTTGTGTGGCGGCCTCCTCGGCGGCGAGAGCACCGGGCAGGCCGCCCCGCATCGCCGGTCCCCGCCCACCGCTACCGGGGACACCAGTCTCGGGGCCGACTCGGTAGGAACCCCCCGAGACACCACCGACCGGAAAGCCAGACACATACCCACCAGCCGACGGCCCGCCTCCAGGCGCCTGCCCAGGAGGCTGCCCCGGAAACGGCCCCGACGACCGCGGGACGAAGTCGCTCGGGCTCGTCTGCTGAGGCTGCTGGGACCCCACCTCCGGTCCGCCGACCGGCGCACCACCAGGACCGCCGCCGGGCCCACTGCCAGGATCGTGGCGCTCGCCGAACGGCCCGGACCGGTCACCGTCACGCAGCGGCTGCTGCCCGCCGTCCGGGACCTCGATGTAGTCGCCCGTGTCCGTCACGGTCACCGTGCCGCCGGAGTCGTCGACGACCGTGTACGGCTTCATGCCGCTTTCGTGGTCCTCGCTGGCGTTGTCGTAACCGCGGGAACACCTCGATGTTGTGCTGTGCGTCGGCCTGGTAACCCGTGACCTGCTTCTCGTAGTCGACGAACGGCCAGTTCATGTCCGTGAAGTCCGGCTTGGGCGGCTCCGCGGGCACCGGCCGCACGCTGTTGGCCGCATGGTGGAACGACCCGCTCTGCTGGTCCATCAGCCTCTGCGCGACGACCAGCTGATCGGTGCCCACCTGCGCGTTGTCGACCAGCGACTTGACCACCCCGGCAGCCCCGTCGCTCGCCGCGCCCTCCCAACCGGTCTGGAGCAGGGCAGCCTGCCGGCCGAGCAGGGTGGACCGCACGCCTTCGGTCATCGCCTGCGTCTGGGCAGCCGTCCGCCCCTCCTCGAGCAGGCGGGTGTCCCCGGCCCGGAGCTTCTCGTAGATCTCGTGCGGTGTCAGCGGTTTGATCAGCTTGCCCACGGTAGTCGAGCGTAAGCGATCCGCGTTCACCCCGTGGGGTGTTCCGGTCAGCCCGCCATTGCCGCCTCGTAGGCCGCGAGCAGGGCCTGCTGGGAGTTCGACCAGGCAAGCGGGCCCTCGACGCGTTCCTTGCCGAGCTTGCCCATCCGCTCCCGCTCCGACGGGTCGTCGAGCAGGCGCGACGTCAGCCGGGCGAACTCGGGCTCGTCGTTGGCCGGGGCGTAGACCGCGGCCTCGCCGGCCGACACGCGGGCCTCCCGCAGGTCGAACGACACGATCGGCCGGCTCATGGCCATGTACTCCATGACCTTGTTCATCGTCGACACGTCGTTCAGCGGGTTGTACGGGTCGGGCGAGAGACACACGTCCGCTGTGGACAGATACCTGACCAGGTCCTCGTCGGGAATCCGGCCGGTGAACTCGACCACGTCCGACAGGCCGAGCGACCGCGACAGCGCCACCATCTCGTCGAACGTGTCGCCGGAGCCGACGAACACCGCGTGCCAGTCGTCGCGTTCCGCACGTAGCAGGGCGAGCGACCGCAACGCGTAGTCCACGCCGTCCTGCGGGCCCATCACCCCGAGGTAGCACAACAGATGCGGCTTGCCCTTCTTGAGCGAAGGCTCCGCCGGCACCTGCCGGAACCGCTCGATCACGGGCGCGCTGCGGACCACGAACACCTTGTCCGCCGGCATGTTCCCGCGTGACAGGGCCGCCGAGCGGTAGCTCTCGTTGGTCGCGATCACCACGTCCGCGGCCCGGTACGTCGCCTGCTCCAGCCGGCACACCACGCGGTAGAGGAAGTCCTCGCCCCGCCCCGAGAACCGCGACAGGTACAGCTCGGGACACAGGTCGTGCTGGTCGAAGACGAACCTGGCGCCGCGCCGCTTCAACCGCTTCGCGACCAGGTACAGCAGGTCCGGCGGGTTGCACGCGTGCACGACGTCGACCGGGCCGATGCGCCTGGCCAGCCGGAGCGTGTGCCACAGCGCGGCGCCGTACTCCTTCACGTACCCGCGCGGACCGCCGGTCGCCGCCGTCAGCGGGTACCGGTGGATCTTCACACCGTCCAGCTCCACATAGGACTCGCGATCCCGCTTCGTCCCCTGTGGACAGATGACGTGCACGTCCCAGCCCGCGTCCCGCAACGTCGTCGACTCCTGCCACACACGGCGGTCGAACGGCACGGACAGGTTCTCGACGAGGATGAGCGCTCTACCAGGCAAGGCCCACGTACCCCTTGTCGTTTCGGCGGATCTCGGCGTCGGGCAGGCGGATCAGGTCGATGACCGACCGGTCGCCACCCGGCGGCAGGGCGGCCAGCACGGCCGGATCGGCCGACGCGACCAGGCAGACCTCCGCGTGGTCCAGCACTTCCTCGACGGATCCGGCGAGCAGCGAACCGAGATGCGGCAGCCGCTGCTCGATGTACTCGCGGTTCGCGCCGAGCAGCCGCGACATGCTCACGTTCGCGTCGTAGATGCGCAGGTCGTAACCCTTGCCGAGCAGTCGCTCGGCCAGCTCGACCATCGGGCTCTCGCGCAGGTCGTCCGTGCCGGGCTTGAACGACAGCCCGAACAGCCCGACCTTGCGGTGACCGGTGCGCACCACGAGGTCGAACGCCCGCTTGAGGTGCTCCTCGTTGGACGGCAGCACGTGCGCGAGGATCGGCACGCTCACGTCCGCGCGGTGCGCCGCGTGCACGAGCCCGCGCAGGTCCTTCGGCAGGCACGAGCCACCGAACGCGAACCCCGGCTTCAGGTAGGCGGGGCTGATGTTGAGCTTGCGGTCCGCGAGGAACACGTCCATCACGCGGTGGGAGTCCAGGCCGAGCGCGCCGCAGATCGCACCGAGCTCGTTCGCGAAGCCGATCTTCAATGCGTGGAAGGAGTTGTCCGCGTACTTCGTGATCTCCGCCACCGGGATCGGCACCCGGAACACGTCCCCGGGCAGCCCGTCGTACAGCGCCGCGACCACGTCGCCGCTCGCCGCGTCCAGTTCGCCGATCACGGTCTTCGGCGGGTCGAAGAAGTCGCGGACGCTCGTGCCCTCCCGCAGGAACTCGGGGTTCACCGCCACGCCGAAGTCCACGCCCGCCGTGCGACCGGACGCCTTCTCCAGGATCGGGACCAGCAGGTTCAGGCAGGTCCCGGGCAACATGGTGCTGCGGAACACGACCGTGTGCCGGCGCTCGCCGACCGCGATGGCCTCGCCGATCTGCTCGGCGACACGCTCCAGGTACGCGGTCGACAGGCTGCCGTTCGGCGCCGACGGCGTGCCGACGCAGACCAGCGACACGTCGGAGTTCGCCACGGCGTAGGCGACGTCCGTGGTCGCGCGCAGCCTGCCGGCGTCCACGACCTCGCGGGTCAGCTCACCGATCCGCTCCTCGACGACCGGCGCGTTGCCGCCCATGATCAGGTCGACCTTGGTGGGGTTGACGTCGACGCCGATGACCTCGTTGTCCCGGGAGGCGAGGCAAGCGGCGGACACACAGCCGACATAGCCGAGGCCGAATACGCTGATCCTCATCGCGTGACCTGCCTCAGGGCAGCACGAAAGAAGCGTGCCATTACCACGCCTTTCCTCAACCGGGATTACACGCGCGGAGCCCCCGAAATCCGCACCTCGTTCAGTCTCTGAGTCGGCCGTCGGGGTGCGGCCGTTACGACGCATGTAGGTTCAGTTCCATACGTGTCCTGTGTCAGAAGGGGAGTCCGGCCTGTGTTCGTACGGCGGATTGCGGTAGTGGGAACCGGATATGTCGGGCTCACCACGGGCGCGTGTCTTGCGTCACTCGGGCACCACGTGGTGTGCGCGGACGTCGACGCGGAGAAGGTGAAGCGCCTGTCCGCCGGCGAGGTGGACATCCTGGAGCCGGGCCTGCAGGACCTGGTCCAGGGCGGGCTCGCGGCAGGCCGCCTGTCGTTCGTCCTCGGCGCGGCCGCGGCCGTCGAGGGCTGCGAGGTCGTGTTCCTGTGCGTGCCGACACCCATGGGTGTCGGCGGCGTCGCCGACCTGTCGGTGGTCGAGTCGGTGCTGGAGGAGATCGGCCCGCTGCTGCCGCCGGGGTCGGTCGTGGTGAACAAGTCGACCGTGCCCGTCGGCACCGCGCAGCGCACCGCCGAGCTGCTGGAGCGCGAGGACATCGCGGTCGTGAGCAACCCCGAGTTCCTGCGCGAGGGCTCGGCGGTACACGACTTCCTGAACCCGGACCGCATCGTCGTCGGCTGCGACATGCAGGACGCGGCCGAGCGTGTGGCGGCCCTGTACGCCCGCCTCGGCGCCCCGACCGTGCTGACCGACGCCGCGTCGGCCGAGCTGGTCAAGTACGCCGCGAACTGCTACCTGGCGATGAAGCTCTCCTACGTGAACGCCATGGCCGAGCTGTGCGACCGCCTGGGCGCGGACATCTCCGACGTGACGGAGGGCATGGGCTTCGACAAGCGCATCGGCCAGTCGTACCTGCAGGCGGGCCCCGGCTGGGGCGGCTCGTGCCTGCCAAAGGACACGTCCGCGATGCTGCAACTGGCGGACGCGGCGGACTTCGAGTTCCGCCTGATCCGCGCCACGATCGACACGAACAACCGCCAGCGCCAGCGCATGGTGGAGAAGGTCCGCCTCGCGGTGACCGGCAAGCGCGGCGGCTCGCTGTCGAAGGTGCGCCTCGGCATCCTCGGCCTCACGTTCAAGGCCGGCACGGACGACCTGCGTGACTCGCCGGCCCTGGCCGTGTCGGCGCTGTTGCGCCAGGCCGGCGCGAAGCTCGTGGCCTACGACCCGGCCCTGCGCTCCGGCGACACCCGCGCCGAGCTGGACGGCATCACCGTCGCCGACGACCCGTACCGCGCGGCGGAGGAGGTCGAGGCACTGGTCGTGCTGACCGAGTGGCCGGAGTTCCGCGCCCTCGACTGGGCCAAGCTGGCCGGCGTCGTGGCCAACCCGGTCGTGGTCGACACCCGAAACCTGCTGGACCCGGACGTCCTCCGCCGCGCGGGCTTCGCCTGGAACGGCCTCGGCCGCCGCTGAGAGCGGTCCGAGCCGGCCGGCCTCACCCGGCCAACCGGGCCCGCACGTCCAGGTAACCCAGCCCGTGCGCCGCCAGCAGCTGCCCGGCCACCCCGTCGTGCGCGGCGAGCGCCAGCAGGAGGTGCTCGCTCCGCAGCTCACCCTTGTGCCGCATCGAGCGCGCCTGATCCAGGGCCCCCCGGATGATGTCCTTCGCGACCGGCGCGAACGGCGGCCGGTTCCGGCGCGGGCGGGCCACGCCGACCAGTGCGTTCTCCCCGAGTGACCGCTCGACGTGCGCCACGACCTCGTCCAGGTCGATGCCCAGCTCGGCCAGCAGCATCGAGGCCTCCGCGTCGGACAGCCCGGCCTTGCGTTCCGCCGTCCGGAACGCCTCGTCGACCTTCTCCGACGTCACCCCGGCCGCGCGCAGCAGTCGCGCCGGCGCGGTGCGTGGCTGGTTGAGCAGCGCGAGCAGCAGGTGCTCGTCGGTCACCTCGTTCGCGGCCCGGTGCTGTGCGTCGCGGGCCGTCTCGAGCACCGCGAGTCGGGCGGCACGCACGAACTGGTTGAGCATCAGGCCCTCCCGTGCTTCTTGTGCACCGCTTGGCGGGAGACCCCCAGCTCGGCGGCGATGTCCTGCCAGGACCAACCCTTGGCCCGCGCGTTGCGCACCTGCACCGCCTCGAGCCGTTCGAGGAGCTTGCGCAGGGCGGCGACCGCGCGGAGCCCGACGCGTGGGTCCTGGTCCCCGGCGGCGGCGGCAAGCTGTGTCGCTTCTGACATAGTGTCAACATAGGTTGACATTTCGTCGATGTCAACCCAGATTGACAGTTATGCTCATGATCATGTCCCCCCGCATCGAGGTGGCCGAGCGTCCCGGGGTCGGTCTGGACGGTGCCGTCCGGCCGAGCGAGGACGTGGTCGTGGTGCTGCCCCGTGCGGTCGTGCTGCTGGACGGCGCCACGTCGTTCGACCCCGACCTGCCGAGCGGCGGCTGGTACGCGGCGCGCCTGGCCGGGGAGCTGGCCGGCCGCCTCGCGGGCTACCCGGACACCGACCTGGCCGACCTGCTGGCGGCGGCGATCAAGACGGTCGCCCGCGGCCACGACCTGGTCCCCGGCCGGTCCCCGTCGAGCACGGTGGCGTTGCTGCGCTGGACCGACACCGAGGTCGAGGGCCTGGTCCTGGCGGACAGCCCGATCGTGGTGTTCACCGCGGCGGGCCCGTCGGTCCTGGCGGACACCCGCATCGCGACCCTGCCGCGGGGCGCCGGTTACCGCGACCGTCTGTCCACCGGCGCGGGCTACGGCGAGAACCACCTGGTGGCGCTGCGCAAGGCGGTCCGGACCACGTCGCGCCGCCGCAACGTGGAGGGCGGGTTCTGGGTGGCGGAGGCCGACCCGGACGCCGCCCATCAGGCCGTCCGCGCGACCTGGCCCCGCGCCGAGGTGCGCACGGTGCTCATGGCCAGCGACGGCGTCACCTGCGGCGTGGACACGTACGGCGTCTTCCCGGACTGGCCGGCCGTCCACGACCTTGTCACGAGCAAGGGTCCGGAGGCGGTGCTGGACGTGGTCCGCGCGGCCGAGCAGTCCGACCCGGACGGCAAACGCTGGCCCCGCCCCAAGCCCCACGACGACCAGGCACTCGTCGTGTTGAAGTTCGGCTAGGCCGTTCGGGAAGGCGGCCCGGTCACTCAGGTGGCAACGGGTCCGCCTCGGTCAGCCAGGACCGCATCGTGCCCCTTCATTCTCCACACCACGTGCGGCAGGAACGCCTGCGTCAGGGGCCCGATCGCCAGCGCGTACACGACCGTCCCCACGCCGACCGTCCCACCGAGCAGCCAGCCGGTCCCCAGCGCGGTCAGCTCGATCCCGGTCCGAACCACCCGGATCGACAGCTTCGTGCGCTCGCTGAACCCCGTCATCAGCCCGTCCCGCGGCCCCGCCCCGAGTCGCACCCCGATGTATGCCGCGGTCGCCAGGCCGTTCCCCACCACGCCGGCCACTAGCAACAGGATCCGCACCCACAGCGCCGACGGCGCCGGAAGGAGCGCCAGCGTCACGTCCACCGCCGCCGCGACCACCACGATGTTCGCCACCGTCCCGATGCCCGGCCGCTGCCGGATCGGGATCCAGCACAGCAGCACAAGCACACCCACGATCGCCGTGACCGTGCCGAACGTGAGGCCCGTCCGCAGCGACAGCGCCTGGTGCAGGACGTCCCACGGGTCCAGCCCCAGCCCGGACCTGATCATCAGCCCCATGCTCACCCCGTACAGCGTGAGCCCACCCAGCAACTGGGGCAGCCGGCGAACCGGAGACGTCGTCACCGGCACGGGACGCAGATCAAGAACAGCCATGTGGCCATCTCAAGGCCTGATTGGCTCTCTATCAATAGCCAATCTGCAAGAATTGGTCTTATGAACGCGAGACGTGTGGCACAACTGCTCGGCAACTGGCGCCGCCGCGGCACCCGGCAGGGTGCCGCCGACCTCGCCGCCGGCATCCGGCTGCTCATCCTCGACGGCCGCATCCCCGCCGGCGACGCACTCCCGCCCGAACGCGAGCTCGCCACCGCCCTCGACGTCAGCCGCACGATGGTCGCCGCGGCCTGGGATCGGCTCAAGGCCGACGGTCTCGTGGTCAGCCGCCGCGGCGCCGGGTCGTGGGCGGCCGTCCCCGCCGGCATCAGCACCCAGGAACCACCGGAGGACCCGGCCACCATCGACCTCGCGCGGGCCGCGTGCCCCGCCCTCCCCGGCGTCGCCGCCGCGGCCGAGGCCGCCCTGCCCCGCCTCGCCGCCCACCTCGCCACCCACGGCTACCACGACCAGGGTCTTTTCGAACTGCGTGAGCTGCTCGCCGACCGGTACACCGAGCGCGGCCTGCCCACCACGCCGGACCAGATCCTCGTCACCGGAGGCGGTCACTTCGCCTTCGTCATGGCACTGCGCCTGTTCGTCGGCCCCGGCGACCGGGTGCTGGTCGAGCATCCGACGTACCCGAACGCGCTCGAGGCGATCCGCGGCGCCAGCGCCCTCCCGGTGCCGGTCGCGATGACCGACGACGGCTGGGACATCGAGGGCATGGAGGCCGCGCTCCGCCAGTCCGCGCCCCGGCTCGCCTACCTGATCGTCGACTTCCAGAACCCGACCGGCCACCGCCTCGACGCGCCCGGTCGCCGGCGGCTCGCCGCCGCGCTACGCCGCGCCCGCACCCCGGTCGTGGTCGACGAGACGCACGTCGACCTGGACTTCGACGTCGCGAACGCGCCCCCGCCGTTCAGTGGTGACGCCGTCCTGCTGGCCGGTTCGGCCAGCAAGTCGCACTGGGGCGGCCTGCGGCTCGGCTGGGTCCGGGCGTCCACGGACATCATCGCCCGGCTCCTGGCCAGCCGCCGTGGCCTCGACCTCGGCACCCCCGTGTTCGAGCAGCTCGTCCTCGCCGAGCTGCTCGCCGGGTCACGCGAGCCGCTGCTCGAACGCCGCGCGCAACTGGCCGCCCAACGGGACGCCCTGGTGACGGCCGTGCGCGAGCTCCGCCCGGACTGGACGTTCCGGGTGCCGGACGGCGGGACGACCCTGTGGTGCCAGCTCCCGCAGCCGGTCAGCACCCGCATCGCGGCCGTCGCCCAGAACTTCGGCGTGCGGGTCGTGCCGGGGTCGTTCTTCACCCCACACGGGGGACTGGAACGCTGGCTCCGCGTGCCGTACACCCAACCGGTTGACATTCTGCGTGAAGCGGTGCGGCGGCTGGCCGCCGCTGCCGCCTCGGTAGCTGAATGTGGTGCCCCGATCGCGGCCAACGGGCTCATTCCGGTCACATGACTGGACCAGAAGACGGTATACAGGGTAGAAAACAGTGCGCTGGATGGCCTAGTCTCCGTCGGCCGATTGGCCGGAGACTCCGCCATCCAGCGCACTGTTCGCCTCTGGTGTGCTCGGCAGGGGCCGCCGACACAGCCCCTCGTTGTGTCGATCGGACGAGCCGCCAGAGGGGGAGCCCCGGCGCCGCGGGGGCATCGCGGCGCCGGGGCCAGGTCCCGACCTGACCGGGCGCGGTCGGCAGGTCGGGTAGCTGTGTGGTGTTCGGGGGACGCCGGGTGGAACGTTCGGGCCAGCGGGTTGCGCCGGTTGGGCCACATCAGATGTCGGTCGAGCCGGCTGTGGACACACGTATCCGGAGGTGCGGGGCCGTTCAGTCGGGCGAGGACGCCGGTAAACCGGCGACGCGGCCGGCGCCGTCAACGGCTCGGCTGCGGGTGGTGAACCCGGCGTCGGCCGGGTGGAGGGGAGCCTGCGCCGCCAGTACGCCATGCGTGCCGCGTGCGCCGCCGGTGTTGTCGTGAGCGGTGGACACGGTGGTGCCGGAGCCGGCGGGCGCGGTGGGCGCCTTGGTCGGTTCCGGGTCGGGCTCGCCGCGGCCGGCGTGCTCGGTGGCGGCACTGTCGGCGTCCTGAGCGGCGGGTGCCGCGACCGGCGCGGCGGGGACCGTCACGACCGGCTTCCTGGCCGGTGCCGGTGCGATCGGGGCCACCGGCGGGGGGACCACCGGCGCGGGCGGTGTGACGACCGACGCGGGCGGGAGGGTGATCTCCGTTCGGGGCAGCGCGGCGCCACGGTCCGCGTTCGCACTGCCCGACGAGGTGGCGGGCGGTGTCTCGGTGACGGGTTCCTGCGTTTCGGGCGAGGAGGACGGCGGCAGCACGTCGCCGGAGGTGTCGATCAGCGACCCGCCGATGTCGGCGACCCGGTTCGTGACGCCGCCGACCACGTCCGTGACTCCGCCGACCAGGTCGGTCAACCCGCCGAGCAGCCCGTCCAGCGCGTTGTCGGACTGGTACACCTGGGTGTCGTCGACGGGCAGTTCGTCCGCGCCGGCGACACTGGCGAAGACGGCGCTGAGCACCCAGCCGGCCACGGCTACGGCGGCGACGAGCAGCGCGCGGCGCAGCAGGCGGGAGGGCTCCACCGCGACCACCACCGTCCGTCAACGCAGTAAGGGCCGGCACGAACGCCCCGTGCCGACATGCACCTGCACACTATCCAGCACACCACTGACAATGGCACCCTAGCGGCGGCGATTCCACCCGGAAAGACGGCAAAAGCGCACGATATCGGCCGGATGGGTCAATGTTGATCACCGCTGGTGACGCATTCCGGCGAGCGTCGGCGGTCCTACTCATTTCGGGCGTCCGCCGGGTCCGATCGCACCCGCGCGCCGTCACAGTCGCATGCTGACGACCGAGCTGATCACCCGCGCCAGCACCGGCGACGAGGCGGCCTGGCAGGAGCTGGTGCACCGCCATGCGGCCATCGTGTGGGCGGTGGTCAGGGCCCACCGCCTGCACGGCGCCGACGCCGCCGACGTCTCGCAGCAGACCTGGGCGGCGCTGGCCGAGCACCTGCCCCGACTGCGCAGACCCGACCGGCTGCCGGGCTGGCTCGCGACGACCGCGCGCCGCGAGTGCCTGCGTGTCCTGTACCAGCACCGCCGCGAGGTCCCGACGGACGTCCTGGAGATCCCGGCCGACCCCGTCTGCCACACGGACGAGGAGGAGCTGCTGTGGACGGCGTTCCGCCGGCTCTCCCAGCGCTGCCGGAGCCTGCTCGGCCTGCTCATGTACAGCCCGGAGCTGACCTACGTGCAGGTCAGCAGGGCCCTCGGGCTCAAGGTGACCAGCCTCGGCCGTACCCGGGCCCGCTGTCTCGACCGACTACGCCGCAAGCTGGCCATCCTGGGAGGCGACGCCGAATGAAGTACACCGCGGACGACCTGCGACTGCTGAAGGCACTGGCCTGCCTGATGCGCCGCGCCGACCCGGTCCCGCCGGAGGTGCTGGCGGACGCGGCGGCGGCCGGCCTGCGCCTGACCCGTCGCGAGCCCCGCCTACCGACCCGCGCCCTGGACGTCGCCTGGCTCCTCCCCTGAGGCTCAGGCGAGCTTGTGCAGCCGCTCGATGGCCTCGTCCAGCACCGCGTCCTTCTTGCAGAACGCGAACCGGACGATGTGTCGCCACTGGTCCGGGCTGTCCGTGAACACCTGCACGGGCACCGCGGCGACCCCGATCCTCTCCGGGAGCTGCCAGCACAGCTCGGCACCGTCGGCGAACCCGAGCGGCCGCACGTCCGCGCACACGAAGTACGTCCCGTGGCTGGGCCGCACCCCGAACCCGGCCTCGGCGAGCCCCGCCGACAGCCGGTCCCGCTTCACCTGGAGGTCGTCGCGCAGCCCGGTCACCCACGCCGACTCGTTGGCCAGCGCGTACGCCACGGCCGGCTGGAACGGCGCGCCTCCCACGAAGGTCAGGAACTGCTTCGCCGCGCGCACGGCCGCCACCAGCGGCGCCGGCGCGCACACCCAGCCGATCTTCCAGCCCGTGCAGTTGAACATCTTCCCGGCGCTGGAGATGGTGACCGTCCGCTCGGCCATCCCGGGGAACGTGCACAGCGGCACGTGCGGCAGCCCGTCGTAGGTCAGCGACTCGTACACCTCGTCGGTGATGGCGATCAGGTCGTGCTCGACGCACAGCGCGGCGATGCCGGCCAGCTCCTCGCGCGTGAACACCGTCCCGGTCGGGTTGTGCGGGGAGTTCACCAGGATGGCCCGCGTCCGGGGCGTGATCGCCGCCCGCACCGCGTCCAGGTCGACGGAGAACCGCTCGCCGTCCACCAGCGAGACGACCTTCCGCGTGGCCCCGGCCAGGGCCACCGACGCCGCGTAGGAGTCGTAGTACGGCTCGAACAGGATCACCTCGTCACCGGCGTCGACCAGCGCGAGCAGGGCGGCCGCGATGGCCTCGGTCGCGCCGACGGTCACCAGGACCTCGGTGTCCGGGTCGAACCGGACGCCGTAAGCGGCCCGCTGCGCGGCGATGGCCTCCCGCAGCTCCTGCCGTCCCGGGCCGGGCGGGTACTGGTTCACGCCCTCCGCGATCGCCCGCTGCGCGGCCGCCAGCATGCCGGCGGGCCCGTCGGTGTCCGGGAAGCCCTGGCCGAGGTTCACCGCCCCGGTCCTGGTCGCGAGCGCGGTCATCTCCGCGAAGATCGTCGAGGTGAACGGGGTCAGGCGAGACACGAGAGGAGGACGACGCACGGTTCGTCATCCTCACGGACAATGGTGTGGTGCGGCAAATGAGTGAGGTCAGTGCTCCCATTCCCCGGGAGGCCGAGAAGAGGCGTGCCCTGCGCAGGATGAAGCTGGTGGCGCTGTCGTTCCTGCTGGGCGCCGCGGCGGTCTTCCTGGTCATGTCCCTGTGGCCGGGCGAGCCCGGCTGGACCGGGTACGTGAAGGCCGCCGCCGAGGCCGGCATGGTCGGCGCGCTGGCCGACTGGTTCGCGGTCACCGCCCTGTTCCGGCATCCGCTGGGCATCCCGATCCCCCACACCGCGATCATCCCCACCCGCAAGGACGCCCTCGGCGACAGCCTCGGCGAGTTCGTCGGCGCGAACTTCCTGTCCGAGCAGGTCGTGCGGGAGCGGCTGCGGCGGGTCGGCGTCGCCTCCCGGCTGGGCGGCTGGGTGGCCGAACCGGCCAACGCCGAGCGGGTGACCGCCGAACTGGCGACGGTCGTGCGTGGCGTGGTCGCCGTCCTGCGGGACGAGGACGTCCAGGCGGTCATGGAGCAGGCCCTCGTCAAGCGGGTCGTGTCGGTGCCGTGGGGGCCGCCGCTGGGCAAGCTGATGGCCGGCGTGGTCGAGGACGGCACGCACCACAAGCTCGTCGACCTCATGTGCGACCGCGCCTACGAGTGGGTGAAGGACAACCACTCGACGGTGCTCCGCGTGGTGTCGAACCGGGCGCCGACCTGGTCGCCGAAGTTCGTCGACTCGATGGTCGCCGACAAGGTGTACGGGGAGGTGCTGTCGTTCGCCTGGATGGTCAAGACCGACCCGAACCACCCGATGCGGCTCGCGATCGACAAGTTCCTGGTCGAGTTCGCGTCCGACATGCAGACCGACCCGGCGACCATGGCCCGTGCTGAGGTCGTGAAGGAGCAGGTCCTCCAGCACCCCGAGGTCCAGAACGTGATCGGCTCTGCCTGGTCGACGGCCAAGCGGCTGCTGCTGGACGCGGCTGAGGACCCGTCCAGTGAGCTGCGGAAACGTGTCCGCGAGGGCCTCATCTCGCTGGGCCACCGCCTTTCCGACGACGACGCCTTGCGGGAGAAGGTGGAGAGCTGGGTCGAGGGCGCGGCCGCGTACGTGGTGCTCAACTACCGCGACGAGATCACGACGCTGATCACCGACACGGTGCAGCGCTGGGACGCCGAGGAGACGTCCCGCAAGATCGAGCTGCAGGTGGGCCGCGACCTGCAGTTCATCCGGATCAACGGCACGGTCGTCGGCTCGCTGGCCGGTCTACTGATCTACACGGTCGCGCAGCTGCTCCTCTGAGCGGCGGCGCCAGGCCCGCGCCTTCTCCCGGTTGCCGCACACCTGCATCGAGCACCAGGTGCGCGAGTGGTTGCGGGACCGGTCGTAGAAGGCCCAGCGGCAGTCGTCGGCCGGGCAGATCTTCACGCGCTCCCACCCACCCCTGACGGCGAGCCGGCTGGCCGCCGCGAGCACCGCCCCGGCCACGTCCGCCGCGACCAGCCGTGGCGGCCCTCCCGCCAACCGGACGGTGACCGGCACCGAGACGGCGGCCGGTGACGACACCGGGTCCCCGGCCGCGGCACGCAGCGCGCCACGCACCGCCCGCACGTCCGCGCTGTCGGTCAGCTCGTGCGCGGCCAGCCACGCCAGCCAGGCCTCGGGATCGTCCAGGACATCGGTGTGCGCCGCGTGGTCGACGGTGTTCAGGAAGTCGACCACCAAGTCCACGTCACTCACGCGACCACTGTAGGCCCGACAGCGGTACCTGCGCAGCTCAGCGAGCTATTCACCGGGTGTATAGACGACCTCTATACCTCGTGTGTATAGTCGCCGCCATGTCAATCGGACACACCCTGCTGGGCCTTCTGGAGCGAGGGCCGCGACACGGCTACGACCTCAAGCGGGAGTACGACGAGCATTTCGGACAGGACCGGCCACTGCACTACGGCCAGGTCTACGCGACGCTGTCGCGCCTGCTGAAGAACGGCCTCATCGAGGAGACGGGCGTCGAGCAGGGTGGCGGCCCGGACCGCAAGCGCTACGCGGTCACCGCGGAGGGCGTCACCGACGTGCAGACGTGGCTGAGCACGCCGGAGAAGCCCGAGCTGTACATGCAGAGCACGCTGTACACCAAGGTCATCATCGCGCTCATGTCCGAGCGGGATGCCGAGGACGTGCTCGACACCCAGCGCCACGCGCACCTGCGTGCCATGCGTGAGCTGACGGCCCGCAAGCTCGACGGCGACCTGGCCGACCAGCTGATCTGCGACCACGCGCTGTTCCATCTGGAAGCCGACCTGCGCTGGCTGGAGCTGACCGCCGCGCGCCTGACGGACTTACGCAAACGGGTAACTCACTGAGCTCGCCCAAACCAACCTGCGAGGAACAACCATGACTTCCCCCCGCACCTGGTGGTCCGCATGACCGAGCCGCTTCTGGTCGCGACCGACCTCGTCAAGTCCTTCGGCCCCACGAAGGCGCTCGACGGCGCGAGCATGTCCGTCCGCGCCGGCGAGGTCGTCGCCGTGATGGGCCCGTCCGGGTCCGGCAAGTCGACGCTGCTGCACTGCCTGGCCGGCATCATCCAGCCCGACGAGGGCACGGTCACCTACGCCGGCAACGAGCTGTCCGCCATGCCGGACGGTCCGCGCAGCGCGCTGCGCCGCACCGACTTCGGCTTCGTCTTCCAGTTCGGCCAGCTCGTGCCGGAGCTGAGCTGTCTCGAGAACGTCGCACTGCCGCTGCGGCTCGGCGGCCTGGGCAGGCGCGCGGCCGAGGCCAGGGCACGCGAGTGGCTCGACCGTCTCGAGGTCGCCGACGTGGCCGGCAAGCGGCCCGGCGAGGCCTCCGGCGGGCAGGGCCAGCGGGTGGCGGTCGCCCGTGCCCTGGTCATGGGTCCGAAGGCCGTGTTCGCCGACGAGCCGACGGGCGCGCTCGACTCGCTGAACGGCGAGCACGTCATGCGCCTGCTCACAAGTGCGGCGAGGGACTCGGGCGCCGCCGTGATCCTGGTGACGCACGAGGCACGGGTGGCCGCGTACTCGGACCGCGAGGTCATCGTCCGCGACGGCCACGCGAGGCAGGTGGCGTTCGCGTGAGCGCTGTTCGAGGGTGGATGGGTGACCTCGCCGTGGGGATCCGGCTGGCCGTCGGGGGTGGCCGGACCTCCGTGGCGAGGCTCGCGCTCAGCGCGTTGGGGATCGCGATCGCGTTCGCCGTACTGCTGATCGCCGCGTCGATCGGCTCGATGGCCGAAGGCCGCGGGCAGCGAGAGGCGGCAACCATCCCACGCGCCGAGCCGGTGGCAGGCGTGGCGCCGACCTACTACTCGCCGATCCCGATGGAGTTCCGCGACGACTTCGTGATGGTCACGTACGTGTGGCCGTCCGGTCCGAACTCGCCGAAGCCGGACGCGCTGCCGAGACTGCCGAGGCCGGGCGAGATGTACGCCTCACCGGCGCTTGCGGAGCTGCTGCGGTCGGACGAGGGCAAGCTGCTGCGCCCGAGGTTCCCGGACAGGATCGTCGGCACGCTCGACAAGATGATGGTGCTCCGCCCGGGTTACCTGGTCGCCTGGGTCGGCGCGGACAGCACCCTGGCCGACTCGGAGTTCTCGAGGCCGGCGTACGGCTTCAACGAGTCACCGGCGAAGCACGACCTCCACCCGAGCATGCTGGTGCTGATCCTGATCGGCGGGGTCGTGCTGCTGCTGCCGGTGTTCACGTTCGTCAGCACGGCGAGCCGCATCGCCGGCGCGGAAAGGGACCGGAGGCTGTCCGCGCTGCGCCTGGTCGGCGCGGGTTCCTGGCAGGTCCGCCGCATAGCGGCCGCCGAGTCACTCGTGAGCGCGGTCATCGGCATGGCGGCGGGCGCGACGATCTTCGCGGTCGGGCGGCAGTACACGGACGACATAGAGCTGTTCGGCGAGCGGGCGTACGCGTCGGACGTGGTGCCCAACCCCTGGCTGGTGCTGGTCGTCGCCCTGCTGATCCCGGCACTGTCGGTGCTGACCGCGTTGTTCGCCCTGCGCCGCACGCTCATCGAGCCACTGGGCGTGGTCCGGCAGAGCAAACCGGTCCGCCGGCGCACGTGGTGGCGCTTCACGATCCTGGCCGTGGGCGTCGCTTTGATGGCCACCCAGCTGGGCGCGGCAGAGGGAACCAGCGTCTGGACCGCCGCGATAACGACCGGCGCGACGGCGATGCTGGTCGGCATGCTGGCACTGCTGCCGTGGCTACTGGAACGCGTGGCGAACCGCATCAGCGGCGGCCCACCGTCCTGGATGCTGGCCATCCGGCGGCTGCAACTGGACAGCGGCACGTCCGCCCGCGTGGTCAGCGGCGTGGCGGTCGTGGTGGCAGGCATGATCACCGTGCAGACCATCCTGCTGACCATGGACGACTCCCACGATGTCGCCGCGACTCCCACCACCCGTCCAGGAGTGGTGGAGGTGACGACGCGGCCAGCAGTCGCGAACGAGGCCCAAAGCCGACTCCTCGACACGGACGGCGTGCGTGCGGCGTCGATAGTCCAGAACGCCGCGGCCTTCATCGCGGACGACGAGGTGTTGGGGCTGACCGTCCTGGACTGCGCCGCCCTACGAAGCCTCGGCGGCGTGACGACCTGCAAGGACGGCGACGTGTTCACCACGGACGCGTACGGTTCGACCCCCACACCCGGCACTTCCCTGGAGTTCCGCAAGTACTCCGAAACCAACGGCGAGGACGGCGAAGCCGCCTACAGGGTAACCGGCCACTGGACACTTCCCGAAGGCGCCAAGAAGGCGAAGATCCGCGCCGACTCAATGCTCTACAGCTCGATCTACGCGACCCCGGCCGCCATCAAAGGCGTCGACATTCCCAACCCGGTAGCCGTAGTGGTACTGGCAAACAGCAGGATAACAAGCGACCAACTGGAACAGATCCGCAACGCGGTAGCCGACCTCCGCTGGGAGACCACCGTGTACTCCTACGACACGGCCCCGGACCGCCTGGCGAACCGAAGCACTTTCGAGTCCATCAGAACGGGACTGTACGCAGGCTCGGTCCTCACACTGATGCTGGCAGGCGTGAGCCTCCTGGTACTGGCACTGGAACACATCCGAGAACGCCGCCGTCCCCTGGCAATCCTGGCGGCAAGCGGCGTCCCGAAAGCAGTACTGGCCAGATCCCTCCTGTGGCAGGTAGCACTCCCAATCGCCCTGGGCGTGGCGATGGCCCTGGTCACCGGCATAGGCATGGCAGCACTGATCGTCCGCCTGACAGGCGAACCACTGTCCATCGACTGGCCAGGCGTCTCAGTCCTGTGCGGAGGCGCAATAGCCCTCAGCCTGGCAATCAGCGCCCTAACCCTCCCGTTCCTGAACAGCGCAACCCGCCTAACAACAATCCGCACCGAATAGCACGCCATCGCCCAGCCGCAGAGCACTATGAGCCGTGAGATTCGGCACCCCAGATTCGGAGCGTCACCAAGAGCACTGCCCAGATAGGATTTTCGTAGAGCAACAGCTCCACCTGACGCGGATCGTCTTCCTTGCACAGAATACGATCCAGCAAAGCGGGGCTGTTGCTCTACGAGCCAACGAAGATTACACCAACACGCCGGTCTTGATCGACCAGACAGCAGACCCTGGGAGTTCAATCTCTGTAGTCCAGCAGTTTCGCCTTCGCTTGAGCGAACTCGTCGGGTGACAACACGCCAGAGTCACGAAGTTGCGCGAGCTTCACAAGTTCATCCGCGATGCTGACGGGTGGCGCGGCCCCTGCCGAATTCTGGGGGATGTTCCCGAGAAAAGACGGATGCGCTCGAATCCACGCCTCGATCTTCTCCGCAGTTCCGTGGTTGACCGGGCAGGTCGCAAGCTCTGTACCGCTGCCCTGCAAGATCAGCATCTGCTGAACGGTTTTCATCCTGGTCTGGATGTGTTGGTGGGTAAGGGTTGTAGGTCCGGGGTTGCTGGACAGGCCAGGTGGTCGTTGGTGTGTCGGTGTTGGGAACGTAGTGAAGCCCTTGGTAGGACAGCGATCGACCAAGATCCATGTCCACACGACACCAGGGGCTTCGTATGCTGTTCTACCGTGCCGCGTTGCCGTTGTCACGTCAGACCCTGACCTTCGTGTCCGGGCTGGTCGGTGTCCGCCGTCGGGCGATCGGCTCGCCATGGCGGGCGCTCAACCCCGGGGCAGCAGGCTCTGCTGGTGTTGGTGCATCTGTGTAAGGGCGAGCCGTTCGCTCAGGTCGGGGCCGGGTTCGTGGTCTCGACCACGACGTGCTGGCGGTACGTGAACGAAGCCGTGGAACTGCTGGCCGCGCGGGCTCCCCAAGCTGCGGGCTGCGCTGGCGAAGGCCAAACGCGAGTAGATGGCCTACGTGATCATCGACGGCACGTTGATCCTGATCGACAGGATCGCCGTCGACCGGCCGTTTTACTCGGGCAAGCACAAGCGCCATGGGGTGAACTTGCAGGTGATCGCCTCCCCGGATGGGACGATCCTGTGGGTGTCCGGCGAGTTGCCGCCCAGCACACACGACACCGCCGCCGCCCGCATCTGGCAGATCTTGGCCGCACTCGACCAGGCCGGGCTGATCGCGTTGGGTGACAAGGGCTACCACGGCTACGACCAGACTCGCCGACGGGTGATCACCCCGTACAAAGGTAAGAACAAACCCCCATCACAGACCGACGCCAACCGGGCCCACGCCCGGCTCCGCGGCCCGCGCGAACGCGCGAACGCCCAACTCAAACAGCGGCGCATCCTGCACAAAGTCCGCGTCAGCCCACGCCGTATCGGCCGACTCGCCAAAGCCATCCACGTACTACAGAACTACAAGATCACGGCAGGATGAAAAAGCCTCGCTGTAACGCGCCCGCACCGTTCTTCTTGTCCTGCCGCGTCACCTTGCGAACCGAGAACCCGGTCACGTCGGCGACGTTGACCTTGAAGGCCGAAAGCAACTTGCCGGTCTGCCGGTACTCGATGATGCCGTCGCCGTAGTCGATGATGCTGCCGCTCCCGACGCCAGCCCGTGGCTCTGCCCTCTCGCCATTGCGAGTCTCCGTCCTGATCAGCTCGACTCCGATGGTTGAACATCGCGGAGAACCACGAATCGGTTACCGCCCCAACCGACCGCGTCCGGAACATAAACCGGCCTCTCCGCGAGTTCCAGGACTCGCGGAGAGGCGAAGCCAAGGTGCGCAAAATGCCGCACCAGCCCGTCAGCCAGCCAGATGCCAAGCGGCTCCCATGTACCACGCCGCGCAGATGTTCACGTCCAGCACATACGCGCCCGCATGACCACACTGCGTCGCACCCGTCCCGGGATCGACCGGCTGCCCATGCCCCATCCCGGTGATCGAGTACGTCTCCACCGCCACGCGACCGCCCGACTCGTACACGGCGTGCGGGTGCCCGGCCACCGTGTCCCTCCGTGTCGGCGTCGCGGGGATGCCGTGCACGTTCGTCCACTGTTCGACCAGTTCGGTCGCATTCGACGGCGCGACCGTGAAGTCCGCGCTGCCCTGCCACACACTGACCGTCGGCCACGGTCCTGTGTACGACGTGGCGGACCGAACCGCGTCACCAAGCGCGGACGGTGACAGGTTCCGTCCCGGGTACATGCACGAGAACGCGTCGATCATGCTCGCCGCGCAGCGGTACGCGATGCCCGCCACGACCCCGCCGCCCGCGAACAGGTCCGGGTAGGTCGCCAGCATCACCGCCGTCATCGCGCCCCCGGCAGACAACCCGGTGACATAGACCCGCGACGGGTCCGCACCCGTGTCGGCGACCGTCTGCCGCATCATCTGCGCGATCGACTCCGCCTCGCCCTGCCCACGGGTCGTGTCCCCGCGCTCGAACCAGTTGAAGCACCGGCTGATGTTGTTGGCCGCCCGCTGCTCCGGCAACAACACCGTGAATCTCAGCCGGTCGGCCAACTCGATCCACCCGGACCCCGTCCCATACGCGGAGGCGGTCTGCGTGCATCCGTGCAACGCCACGACCACCGGGCGTCCCGCCGGCAACCCGTCCGGCACATGACGCACCATCGCGAGGTTGCCCGGGTTGTCGGCGACAGGACCGACAAGTGTCAACATAACTGCGAGAGCCATTCGAAACATGCCGCACCTCATCGTGCTCGCTGTAGTGCCCTCGACGTTAAGCGGGACCACACACGGACATGAGGGTGCGAGCCACCACATTCACCCGTCGAACTGTGGTGAACGAACGCATGGCCAACGCCCGGGCGTGCTCCTACCGTCGGCGCCATGTTCGCAAGGGCCACCATCCTCGCCCTGGTCACCACACTCGCCCCGGCGGTGGCAACCGCGGAACCAGGCTGCGCATCCCTTCGAGTCCCGATGGCCGAACACCAGGAGGTGTCGTGCCTGGACGGGCTGACCACCGCCGGCACGGTCGCGTCGGGCCACACGGTCCCGGCCGACTGGACAGGCCTGACCCAGTCAAGCCTGCCGCAACCACGAGGCGTGCCGGGCATCCAGATCGACGGCTACTTCCCGGACGCCTCCACGACGAACACGAACCACAGCTGGAACCACGACGCCCAGTTCGTCATCCGCCTGCCTGACCACTGGAACGGTGGCCTGGTCGTGTCAGGCACTCCAGGCAACCGCCGCCAGTACGCGAACGACCGCGCGATCGCCGACTTCGTACTGTCCAAGGGCTACGCCTTCGCGGCAACGGACAAAGGCAACACAGGCACACAGTTCTACCGGGACGGCCGCCACCCCGGCGACGCGATGGCCGAATGGCACCGGCGCCTCACCCAGCTGGCGATCGCCACCAAGGCCGTTGTGGCACAGCGCTATGGCCGTCTCCCGCGACGCACGACAGCCGCCGGCATCTCCAACGGCGGCTACCTGGTGCGCTGGCAACTGGAGAACCACCCGTGGCTGTTCGACGGCGGCATCGACTGGGAAGGCACCCTGTGGCGACCGGAGGGTCCCAACCTCTTCACGTTCCTACCGGAGGCAATGCGTGACTACCCGGCCTACAAAGCAGGAGACGAACAAGCACACCAACGAATCCTGGCGGCAGGCTACGCCCCCGGCTCCGAGTTCCTGTGGCAGTACCACAACGACGTCTACTGGGACCTGACCCAACGCATCTACCGAGAAGAACTGGACCCAACGTTCGACGGCGCGTTGGAAGCCGGCCTCCCGTACTGCACATCAGGCACCCCGAACTGCGACGCCGACTACGACTACGAATCCCGCCCACGAGAAGTAGGAAGAGCGGTAAACCAGATAGCCCTAACAGGCCGCATTGGCAAACCACTGATCACCCTGCAAGGAACCCTGGACACCCTGCTCCCCATAACCCGGAGCGGTGACGTCTACCGTCAAATGGTCCACGCCAAAGGTCGCGCAAACCTACAGCATTATCACCGAATAAGAAACGGCAATTACGCGGATGGTCTGGTAGACGTGTACTCGGACCGCCTGGTCCCACTGGCGCCGGAGTTCCAGAAAGCAGTCACCGAACTGGAACACTGGCTGGACCAACCGCGTCAGCGGGCAACCGCGCCCCGAACGCCCGAAAAGCAACCGCCCCGCACCCCGCACACAGGGCGACAACCACCCAGGGCGCCCAGGCCCCAAGCGTGAACAAGGCCACCACGGCCGGCGCCAACACCCCGGGAACGGTGAAGGCGTACTGAAAAGCCGCAAGATGCCGCCCACGCGTGGCAGCAGGAGCAAGCGCGACGGCAAGCGCGTTGACCCGAGCCCCAAACAGCGTTCCGCCCGCCGCCAACACGAGCGCGGAGCCGAGCAACCAGGCGGGCCGCCACTCAGGAGGTAAGGCGGGGGTGACGAGACACAACCCGCACCACAACACCAGCAGCCAACCGGCAAACGCAAGAGTGGTGGTCCGCGACAAACGACCGGTAGCTCGAACGGCGAGGGTGCTACAGGCGCTGGTCACAGCGGTGTGCAGCGCGAGCAGGACACCGGGCAACCAAGTGGGCGAGCCAAGGTCAAGAACACAGACGGGCATTCCGACAAGAAAGAAGTCGACCCCGAGCGCGACCAGTCCGGTGACGAGAATCAAGAGAAGAAACCGCCGGGACACCCGGCTGCCGCCACCTGTCGCCGTCACCCGAACATGCGAAACCCGAACAAGGGCCACCAGGACAATCGCGCAGACAACGAAACTGGCGGCATCCATCAAAACAGCGACCCGCAAATCGCCAACCGTAAGCAACCAGGCGGCACAGAGTCCTCCGACGCCGAAACAAGCACCCCGAACCATCCCGACCACGGCAAAGGGATGATCCTTCTCCCGCTCCCCAACAACATCAGAGATCAAGGCGAAGACCGAACTGTAGAAGAGCTGCTGCCCCGCAGCAAGAAAACAAACCGCCACGGCAACGGTGACAACCCCGCCAGCACCGACGAACACCAAGGCGCCGAGCGCCTGCAGAACCTGCGAGGCAACGACCACCGGCCGCGGCCCGACCCGATCGACAAGACGTCCGGCAACCGGCGGCACAAGCAATCCGACCAAGGTACCAGCGGTAACCGTCACCCCGGCCACAGCCAGCGGCAACCCGACAACCCGCGTCGCGTAGACGAGAGTGAGCGGCAGAAAGAGCCCCGACCCAAAGTTGTCAATCCCAAGCGCGACGAGCAACGGACCCATGCGGCCGACTGTGCCACCCAGAGCCCAACATGGTCGACACAGTTCCAAGCGCCCCAAGACCGCCCCGGGCCTGAGGTTCACCCCGAACGGTGGACAGGGGCTTACACAGTTAGGCAGCCAGTGTCAGTGATCGCTCGTAGGCGTCGGGACTGAGCATCCCGATCGCGGAGTGCCTTCGCGCACTGTTTGTAGAACGTGACCCACTTGTCAATCGCTGCAACGAGTTCCGTCTTCGTGGCGTACACGTGCCGGTAGTACTTCTGGTGTTTGAACGTCGTCCAGAACGACTCCGCCGGGCTGTTGTCCCAGCAGATCCCGGTCGCGCCATCGATCGGCGCAGCCCGTGACTGAAGCACGCTCGCGCCGTCAGGTGCGCTGTGAACTCCCCGCCACGGTCGGAATGCAGAACCGTGCCACTACGCAGCTCAGTGGAGTTGTTGTAGTCGCAGTGCTATCTGGATCTCCAGTGCGCGGTTGGGGGTCTGCCAGTCCGCGCCCAGCAGTGACGCGATTCGGTCCAGTCGCTGTACCACGGTGTTGACGTGAACGTGCAGCACCTCCTTCGCGCGGGTCAGGTTGGTGCCGCACTCGAAGTACGCCCGCAACGTTGCCACCAGGTCCGTGCCTCGGCGTTCGTCGTACTCCAGGACCGGGCCGAGGGTCGCCCTCACATATCCGGCCAGGTCGGTTCTGTCGCCGATCAGCTGGCCTACGAACCCCAGGTCCGACAGCGCCGCGCCATGGCCGGCCCGGCCCAACGCCAGCAGTGAACGCACGCACCGCCGTGCCTCGTCGAACGCTGTCGCCACCGCGGATGGCCCCGCGGCCGGGCCGGACGCGCCCACGGTTACCGGCGCCTCCACCGCGGCGGTCAACGTCGTCGCCAGCCTCGGGGCCAGCTCCGCCGGGTCCGCGTTCGCCAGCAGCACCACCTGCTCCGCGTGGAGGCCCACCAGCGTCGCGTACCGGGCGCACGCCATCGCCAGGCGTCGTCTCGACACTCCGTCCACATGGGCGATCAGCACCGCGTGTGGCGCCGTCAGGTCTATGCCCAGCCGCCTTCCGCGCGCCAGCAACGCCGCCGGGTTGCGGGTCGGTGCCGTCAGCAGATCGGTCAGCAGCTCGCCCCGGACCTCGTCCTCGGCCTTCGCCACTGACCGGCGCAGCAGCAACAGTAGGGCCGCCACCACGCCCGCTCGTTCGAACAGGCGCCGACCGGCCTCGTCCAGTGACGCTCGGCCCGTCAGCATCAGGCTCCCGAGCAGCTCCGGGCCCGCCAGCACCGCGCACACCCACTGGTCGCCCACCCGCACCGCGCGGCCCGCCGCCCTTGACGCCGTCACGGCCTCCTCCGGCCACGCCGCGGCGCCTACCGCCCCCACGAAGCCGGAACGGACCGGCGCGTTGGCCGTCCCCACCACCACCCCGGACGGCACGCGTGCCAGTTCCGTGCCCTCCACGTCGAAGAACACGATGCCGCCGCCCAGCACCGCGGCCACCTCGGCGGCCACCTCCGCCACGTCCCCGCCCCGCAGCACCAGCTCCATCAACCTGTCGTGCGCGTCCTCCGCGCGTCGCATCGCCGCGTTGTTCGCGCTGATCGTCTCGTTGGCCCGGCTGGTCTCCTCCAGCAACTGGGCGTTGTCGATCGCTACCGCGGCATGGTCCGCGAGCGACGACAGCAGCGCCACCTCCTCCGCCGAGAACTCGCGGCGCTGCCGGTTCGCGGCGAACAGGACGCCGATCACCTTGCTCCCCAGCATCAGCGGCACGCCGAGGATCCCCACCATCCGTTCCGCCGTCACCGCGTCGTCGATGCCCGTCGTGTGGGCGAACCTTGGGTCCGTCAGGTACTCGGCACTCGCGTACGGGTGCGCGGACTGCGCCACCAACCCGCCGAGGCCCTCGCCGTGACCGATGCGCAGGCTCGGCAGCAGCGACGACACCGAGCCGTCCGTCACCCGCATGTACGTCGTGCCCGCCGCCTCGTCGTTCAGGGACAGGTACGACAGGTCGGCCCGCAGCAGCATCCTTGCCCGGTGGACGATCGAGCGCAGCACCGCGTCCAGGTCACGCAGCTTCGACAGGTCGCTCGCCGTGTCGAACAGCGCCCTCAGCTCGGCCTCGCGGCGACGGTGCTCGGTCAGCGTGTGCCGGATCCGCAGGGCCACCTCGGTCGCCCTCGCCAGCTCCGCGCGTTCCGCGTCGGACAGGCCGTCCACCGGCGCGTGCGCCAGCTGCTCGCTGCTCGCGTCGGCGGCGAGCAGGTCGAGCAGTCGGCGCACGGCATCGGTGACGGCTGAGTCGACGACCCTGTCCACGCTGGTCATCGTGTCACTTGAAGGACCTCTTCGGCAGCCGGCGCGGGTTCGAGTGCCGAGCCCCGCGTCTCCCGTGCCGCCAGCACGGCGACCACCGTGAGCAGGCACATCGCCAGCACGTACAGCGAAACCGGCACCGTCGAACCCCACGCGTTCAGCAGTGCCACTGCGATCAGCGGCGCCACCGCGCCCGCCGCGATCGACGCAAGCTGGTAGCCGACGGACGCGCCCGAGTACCGCACCCGCGTGCCGAACAGCTCGGAGAAGAACGCCGCCTGGGGGCCGTACATCGCGCCGTGCAGCACCAGGCCCACCGTCGTCGCGAGGGCCATCACCGGGAACGACCTGGTGTCCAGCAGGGCGAAGAACACGAAGCCCCACACCGCCATGCCGACCGCCCCGAACAGGTACACCCTGCGGCGGCCCACGCGGTCGGACAGCATGCCCCACAAGGGAATCGTCACGAAGTGCACCGCCGAGCCGATCAGCACCGCGTTCAGGCCGACGGACTTCGCGAGCCCCAGCGACTCCGTGACGTACACCAGGATGAACGCGGTGATCACGTAGTAGGACACGTTCTCACCCATCCGCGCGCCCATCGCGATCAGCACCTGCCGCCAGCCGCGCCGGAACACCTCGACGATCGGCGCCTTCTCCTCGGTCGGCGCGTTGCGTTGCGCGGCAAGGAACACCGGCGACTCGGTCACGGCGAGCCGGATCCACAGGCCGATCACCACGAGCACCGCGGACAGCAGGAACGGGACCCGCCAGCCCCACGACAGGAACGCCTCGTCGCTCTGCACCGCCGCGAGCACCGCGAGCACGGCCGTGGCCAGCAGGTTTCCGCCCGGCGCGCCGCACTGCGGCCACGACGCCCAGAAACCGCGCCGCTCGGCGGACCCGTGCTCGGACACGATGAGCACCGCGCCGCCCCACTCGCCGCCGAGCGCGAAGCCCTGGACCAGCCGCAGCAGTGTGAGCAGGATCGGCGCCGCGACGCCGACCGTCGCGTACGTGGGCAGCAGGCCCATCGCGAACGTGGCGCCACCCATCAGCAGCAGGCTGAGCACGAGCAGCTTCTTGCGACCGATCTTGTCGCCGAAGTGCCCGAACACCAGCCCGCCGACGGGCCGCGCGAGGAACCCGATGGCGTAGGTGGTGAACGCGAGCAACGTGCCGGTGAGCGGGTCCGCGGTGGGGAAGAACAGCTTGTTGAAGACCAGCGCGGCGGCCGAGGAGTAGAGAAAGAAGTCGTACCACTCGACGGTCGTGCCGATCAGGCTCGCGGAGACGATCCGGGGGAGGGAACTGTGAGCAGGGCCACTTCGCATACCTGAGAACGGTAGGTTTCCCGGCTGCCGTGAACCATGTGCCAGCCGGACATATCACGCGGTCTCTCAGTGTGGGCTCAGGCCACGGCTGGGCGTTTCTCAGGTGATATCGCTAGGGTTGAATGTGTGATTTGCCCGAAGTGTCAGAACAGCATGCGTACCGTGGATCGCCAAGGCATCCACATCGACCAGTGCGACGGCTGCCGCGGGATCTTCCTCGACCGCGGGGAGCTGGAGAGCATTCTCCAGGCCGAGCAGCGGTTCGCGACCGCCGCGCCGCCGCCGTACCAGGGTGGTGGCTACGCCGCCGCCCCGCCGCAGCAGGCGCCAGGTGCCTACTACGGCGACTCGCCGCGTGGCTACCGGGACTCGCCCCGCGGGTACCAGGGCGGCTACCACGACTCCCCGCGTGGCTACCACGGCGGGCACGGACAGAGGCGGCGCAAGAGCTTCATCGAGGGACTGTTCGACTAGTTTTCACCTCCCCGGATCTTCGTGTGCGCCGCGTTCCGGGCGACACGAGGATCACGGGGTGGGCACCAGGGACAGAAGTCGTCGATGAATCCCATGATCTGCGCCGGTTGCGGGCGCTGGACCGACGAGCCGGTGGTGGCCGCCGACGGTGCCGGCGCGGTGCTCGCGTGTGTCGTGTGCGGGCACCGGGAGCCGTACCGGCGCCTGCCGCTGTTCGCGGTGACCGGGCCGAGCGGTACGGGCAAGTCGACGGTCGGGCGGGTGCTGGTGGACCGCCTGTCCGACTCGTGTGTGGTGGTCGAGCAGGACCTGCTGTGGGTCGGCGCCCTGCGTGACTCGTCCGGCGACTCGGCCGCGTTCCGCCGGACGTGGCTGCGGCTCGCGGCGAGCATCCAGCAGTCCGG
>Ga0164298_10000047_pt1 | contig 63986 bp, 30 predicted proteins | sample Whisoiple_216_MG_FD_109713 | JGI IMG/M metagenome (GOLD analysis project Ga0164298, IMG submission 109713) | Unamended control soil microbial communities from upstate New York, USA - Whitman soil sample_216_MG | ecosystem: Environmental > Terrestrial > Soil > Agricultural land ...
TCAACGCGATCGGGTTCGCGCCGGCGGCGACGTTGCGCAGGCCCTCGCGCACGAGCGCCTGGGCGAGCACGGTCGCGGTGGTGGTGCCGTCACCCGCGACGTCGTCGGTCTTCTTGGCGACCTCCTTGACGAGCTCCGCCCCGATCTTCTCCCACGGGTCCTCGAGCTCGATCTCCTTGGCGATGGAGACACCATCGTTCGTGATGGTGGGCGCGCCCCACTTCTTCTCGAGCACGACGTTGCGGCCACGAGGTCCGAGCGTCACCTTCACCGCGTCCGCGAGCGTGTTCATGCCGCGTTCGAGCCCGCGACGCGCGTGCTCCTCGAACGCGATCAACTTGGCCATTGTCCTGTCCTCTCAGCGGTCCGTGGTCGAGATGGTCGGCACCGCGCCCGCGACGGCCGGATCGGAGTGATCCCCATCGGCGCCGACCACCTGGCACTTCGGGGTGCCGAGTGCCACGATACACAGAAGTTGCGGATACGCAAATTTGCGCTCCCGCACTTTTCTGATACAGTCCTCCCCATGGCGGACAACCAAGGGCTACGCGAACGCAAGAAGCTCGCCACCCGGGAGGCACTGAGCGCGGCCGCGCTCAGGCTCGCGCTGGAGCATGGCCTGGAGAACGTGCGCGTGGATGACATCGCCGAGGCGGCGGGGGTGTCACCACGCACGTACAACAACTACTTCGCCAGCAGGGAACAGGCGATCGTCGCGGCGGTCATGGCCGAGCGAGCGACCCGGGTGGCGGCGACCGTGCGCGCACGGCCACCCGAGGAGCCGTTGGCCGAGGCCGTGACCGCGGCGGTGATCGAGGCGTACACGAGTCAGCCGGCGGGTGACACGCTGACGCTGATCACGTCGTCCCCTCGATTACGCGTGGAGTTCGTCGAGGCGGTGTCGGCGGTGGGCCAGCCACTGGCGGCGGCGATCGCCGAGCGTATCGGCGGCGGCGACACGCTCGTTCCCGCGGCGCTGGCGGCGGCGGTCTCGGCGGCCGCCCGCGTGGCACTGGACCACTGGGTCCGGCCGGTGGGGTCCGGACTCGTTGTCGTCTATGGGAAGCGGCCGCTGCCCGATCTTCTGCGTGAGGCGCTGGACAGTGTGGCGCCAGCGCTGCGGGCCGCCGAGGGGTAGGAGGTGCCAGGGTGAACTGATGCCGGCCGGGGTAGGAGGTTGCCGGGTAGAAGGGTGCCGGGTAGGAGGTTCCCGGAGTAGGACAGGTTGAGCCGCAACGGGGTGGGTGGGCCGGTTGCGACACCGTTGGTTGCGACACCGTTGGTTGCGACACCGTTGGTGCCGTGACCGCTCTGGCCTCCCACGACGCCGTCGGCGTGGGAGGTGCCGTCGGCAGGCTCGCTGCCACCGGGCAAGGGGGTGTGGTGCCTCGATGCCCTGGGCTCGGCAGCGCCTACTGTCCAGGTGTGGACAGTCTCGACGCGACGCGGGTCAAACAGGACCTTCTTGACGCCGCCGACTTCGCCTTTCGGCGGCTCATGGACCGGCTCGACGGCCTCACCGATGACGAGTACCTCTGGGAACCCGCCCCCGGCTGCTGGTCCGTGCGGCCCGTCGGCGACGGCACCTTCAGGGCCGACGGGTCGCCGGTGCCGGTCGTGCCGGCGCCGTTGACCACCATCGCCTGGCGGATGTGTCATCTTGTCGACCTGCTTGCCGGTGAGCGGAACGCGACCTGGATCGGGGTCGAGCCCCTCGGGCGGCTCGACAGAGTTGGCGAGCCTGGGACGGCCGACGACGCCATCCAGCAGCTCGACCAGGCGTTCACGCTCTTCCGTACGCACGTCGCGGGCGCCGAGGCCGCTCAGTTGACCGTCGCCATGGGGGCTATTGCCGGGGCCTACGCCGCCAGTACTCGTGCCGCCTTTGTGCTTCACGAGCTCGACGAGCTGATCCATCACGGAGCGGAGGTCGCGACCATGCGGGATCTCTACCGCGCGACCCAACCTGTCGAACCCTTCCTCCAGGCATGTCTTGACGCCGACCGGGCGGCCGTCGAATCCATGCTGCCTGACGACCGGTATCCGACCCTCGTCGCCGACATGGCCGGTCGGCAGAACTGGGCGGCGGTTCGGCTGCTGGTCGACCTTGGCTTCGACGTCAACGCGGCGGGCGGTGTCACGGCGCTCCACTACGCCGCCGGCGCCGGGGAATTGGACATCGTGCGGTTGCTTGTCTTGCACGGGGCCGATAGGGGTGTGCGGGACAGCCAGTTCGATCTGCCGCCTGGTGGGTGGGCTCAGTACTTCGGTCAGCGGGAGGTCGCGGCGTACCTTCGGTAGCGGCGGTTCCCGAACGGTCAATGCGAACCGCGCACGAGCGGCCTGGGAAAGTGGGGAGTGCGCGGGTCGGGGACTCGACGGGCGGCTTCGGACCGTTCCCGACGCGACGGGTGAATCAGGTTCGGTCGAAATGGCGCGGCGCGAATACCTGCGGCACGCGCCGGTCGTGGCGGGCCGCCCCGTCAATCGTGCACGGCGGCGGTGACCCAAGGGGAAGAATTAACTGGAACAGTGAGCCTTTCCGGGTAACGGTTCGTCGCTGTGTGTGATCATGTGGTGCGGTCGTGCTCGATGTGGAGGATGACGAGCGCTGCGGCGACGATGGGGCCGATCCGCCAAGGGCAGAGGCTGATGTTGCGTAGCGCCTTGAAAGTGGTCTTCAGTAACGAGTTTCCGCGTTCGCCGATGGCTCGTTTGCCGTTGTGGATCTTGTTGTGAGACTTCTGTTCTTCGGTGAGTTCACCGCATGTGGGTTTCTTGAAAGCGATGGTGATGGTGTCGGCTTCGCCTTCGTAGCCGAGGTCGCCGAGCGTGGGGCGGTTCTCGGCGATCCAAGTGGTCAGGGCGGGCAGGATTTCGAGGTGTTCGCGGAGCGCGGTGGTGTCGTGCTCGCGGCCGGGACGTACGTCGGAGGTCCACAGCGGCCAGCCGTCGGGGGCGGTGATGACCTGGATGTTCCCGCCGTGACTGGCGTGTTTGCCCGACCACCACAGGTCCACGCCCTTTGTGGGGCCGGGGGTCCGGCACCGGTCGGTCTCGATCAGGGTGCCGTCAATGGAGATATGGCTGTGTCCGGCCATTTTCGCTGCCAGCAGCGCCGATTCGAGAGCGGGCGCCTCGGCTGCAAGAACCGCGATTCCCTCGTGAAGGTAGGCATACGCGGTGGACTTGCCGATCTCGTTGTCGACAGCCAACTGTTTCACGCGAGTGCCGTCAAGAAACCAACGCAGCAGCACGATCGCCTGCTTGAACGGCGTCAGGACACGGCTGCCCTTGCGGCTCCCGCGCCGTGCCCGTTCGGCGTGCAACAGGCTCGACACATACAGCACGGTCTGGTCCCGTACGGGCAACGTCGCGGTGTATGACACACTCATCAGGCGCGGAACCTCTATGAACTTGATCTGTGGAAGGACCAAATTCATACCGAGGTTCCGCGTCTTTACGTTGCACCGCAACAGCCTCGGCGTGTCGCCACCGCCAACACCAATCATACCCACAATCGTCACTCAGAGTCACAGGCGCTTACGCGGAAAGGCTCAGTGTCCGTGAGGCGGGATATCTGGCTCACGGACCTGCGATTGTGCTGCAGGGGGTCTTGTCACAAAGATCGGAGGGCGAATCTACGAGGAGAGGGTCACGCGGCCCTGTGTCGTGCCCGCGGCTTGGGCTTCTCGGCGGTCTCGGGGGACGCGAGTTCGTCGGCCAGGATCCGGTCGACACGACGGGATGCGTGTCGTAGCGCACGGAACATGAAGACCGCGGCGCAGGACACTAGAATTCCGGCGGCGATTCCCGCGACGAGCGCCTGCGGCCGGAGAACGAGGGTCGTGGCGGACCCCAGAAGACCAATGCAAAGCAGGGTTGTCCGGCTCGATATCGAGGGTTGAGTCATTGATACAGCCTTTTGAGATCAGCTTCCCAACAGCGGTCACTGTCAGTCACCAAGCTCGTCGTCTGGACATTGTCCATTGTTACTCAACGCGACGGGTTCTCGGACTTATCACCCGATTGAACTACACCGCCAACGTGGCGTTCGCGATATCACGTCGCCGGGCATCAGGCGGTCAGCGATGTGGGGACGCCGCCCTGTTGGCGCTGCCCTGGGGACCGTAGGCGTCGAGGAACTTGTCGCGGAACCGGTCCATGGGCCAGACCGGGGCGTCGGGGTTCGGGTTGACGCCCGGGGACCAGCCCCACGTCGACACTCGGTCCAGCACGGCGGGATCACGTGCGACGATCGAGATCGGGACGTCGCGGGTGTCCTCCTGGCTGGCGATGATCGGCTGGGGCTGGTGGTCGCCCAGGAACACCATCACCATGTTGTCGTCGCCGTAGGTTTCCATGTACGAGAACAGGCTTTTCAGGGAGTAGGCGATCGACGCCGTGTACGCGTCGCGGACCCTCGTCGGGTCGGGCCAGACGTCGCCCGGCTGGGTACCGGTCGTCGCCATCGGGCCGTAGACCGAACCGTCGCCGACGTCCTTCCAGTCGATCATCTTCGGCAGTGGGGCGTACGGGGTGTGGCTCGATACCAGGTCGATCTCGGCCATCACGGGGTCCTGTGACGGGGCGCGTTCGGTCTGTTCGAAGTGCTGCAACGTGTACTGGTCCGGCACCCTTGCATACGAGAACCGCGGGCCCTTGTAGCCGACGTTGCGTGAGTCGTAGATCTTGTCGAAGTGGTACATCCCGCCCTCCGGCCAGTCCTCGGAGTTCGCGGGCACCGCGCCGACCGTGCGCCAGCCGGCGCGGTTGAACGCGATCGAGAGCGTCATCCGGTCCATCGTGGTCAGGCTGTCGTACCGCTGCTGGTTGTCGACCCACAACCCGCTCTGCAGCGTGGCGTGCGCGAACCAGCTGCCACCGCCATAGGTCGGCGACGTCAGGAAGCCGCTCCGTGCGTCGAACCCCGCCGCGTGCAGCTGCTTCGTGGCGGAGTCCAGGATCGGGTCGATCACCGGGGCGCTCGTCGAGTCCTCGATGGCCACCCGGCCGTAGCTCTCGACGAACACGAACAGCACATCCTTGCCACGCAAGGATGTCAGCAGGTCCTCACCCGGCGTGTACCGGTAGTGGTCGACCCGGGCCTGTGCGGCGAACGCCTCGCCGTCGAACAGGCCCTGCTGCACCCGCCGGGCGTCGTCGTACACCTGGTCCGCGGCGCTGCGGGACGCGACCTCGCCGAACTGCGCCCCGGACAGCGCCGACACCAACCACAGCACGGCCAGCACGGCCAACGTGTTGGTCGCCGCCGTGCGGTGCCCGACCGCCAGGCTGGTGAGGCGCCGGACCGCCAGTGTCATCAACACCATGATCGCCAGTACCAGCAGGATCGCGCCGACCACCGCGAGGACCGCGCCGAGGCTGCCGAACGACGACGATACGAAGTCCACGGCGGGGCCGAGGAAGCTCCAGTCGAACACCGGGTGGAAGGGGCGGTCGAACACCTCGTAGAAGCCCATGTCCAGGAACTTGACGATCATCAGCAGCCCGAGCCCGGCGCCGATCACCGCGACCGCCACCCGGCGTGCCCGCGCACCCAGCACGAGGATCAGCGCCACCCCCATCAACCCCTCGACGGGGATGCGTGCGTACGCCTCGATCGTCAGCTGGCTCAACCGGTTCGGCCCGACGAGCGCCGCCAGCACGAGCAGGAACGCCAGCACCGTCGCGACGATCCGCCGCCGGCTGAACGCCGGCAGCCTGGCCGCGGGCGCGCCGTCGCGGTGCCGGCCCAGCCACTGGACGTCCTGCACGAACGACCCGGCCAGCGCCGCCAGCGACAGCGCCGTGAGCACGACCGCGACCGGCACCGGCAGCACCTCGACGCCGACGCCCGCCGCGACCACGGTGAGGACGATCCCCTGCGCCGTCCAGACAACCGTGCGAACCCGACTGGCCGGCAGCGTCCCACGCAACCACGGCAACGCCCAACCGGCGGCGACGAACACGTACCGCAGCACGCCGATCGCCAGTACCCAGACACCGAGCCGGGTGGCCACGAACGCGCTCAGCGCCAGGACGAGGAACGCGTCGACCTCCACGGCGAACCGTGTCTCGAACGCCGTGGACGGGCGGGCGAACCGCGCGCTGACCAACGACGACGCCACCGCGACGACGGCGACGCCCACGATCGCCTTGCCCGGATCCGGCTTGGGGTCGGTGGTCTCCACGACCAGCGCCGTCAACGCGCCGACCACCACCGCCCTGGCCAGGACGAACCGCCCGGCCGGCCCGAAGGAGGTCACGTCGAACCGGCGCAGCCCCTCGATGAGCACGGCCCAGCCGATCACCGCGAACGCGACCCCGGCGAGCCAGCCCGCCGGTCCGAGTCTGACGGTCACGGTCAGTAGCACCAGCACTACCACCAGCGCGTCCACGGCCGTGACCATCGCTCGTACCGGTCGTCCGGTCACGCGTCCTCCCTCGACTTCGGGTCCCGTACCCGATCTCGATACGAGCCGACGGGTGCGCCGGTTCTAATTTGTTGGGACGCGTGATGCCCTAAAGGGCCCGTTCAGAAGGCTGAATGTCCCGAATAGCCGCTTCTGGGCAGGTGCGGGACGAACCTGGAGATCGTGATGCCTCGTCTCGAGCAGTTGCGTAAGCGGGCCCGTGAGCTGCAGCGCGCGGTGCGGGCCGGCACTCCCGTGGCGGTGGCGCTGGTCGCCGAGCACGGCTGGCCGGGACTGGATGTGGAGTCGTTCACACTCGCCAACGCGCAGCACCTGCTCGCCAGGACGTACGGCTTGGCGGGCTGGGCACAGCTGGTCCGGCATGCCGAGTCACCGCCGCCCGTGGACGGCGTGCTGACCGTGGACAACCGCTACCGGGTTCGCCGTGGATGGGGCGCGGAGGACGACCTGACCCGCATCAACACCGCCGGTTGGGAACCGCTGTTCACCGCCGAGCACAACGGGGTGCGGGTCGTGGCGTTCCGGACGTCCCACGGACCGGTGTTCGCCGAGTTCACGCCCACCACCGTCACCGTGTCGCGGGTGGGTGGGGACGGGCTCACGTTCCACACCGCGCTCGGCACGCTCGCGGGGGTCGTGCCCGCTGGTACGACCAGTGTGGCGGTGGAGGGGCCCGCGGACCGGACGGCACGGGTGCCGGCGGTGGTGGCGGACGGCGTGTTCGCGGTACCCAACGCCTTCGTGATCGACGAGAACGGACTGGTGCTGCGGCTGAACGGCGCCGACAAGGGTGTGCTCGTGCCGCGGGACGCGCTCCCGGACCGGGCGGTCGGCATGGTCGACCGGCCGGCGCCGCCCGCCGAACGGGACTCCCCCGAGGGGCGGCGGCTGGGCGCGGCGCTCGCCATGGTGCCGGTCGTGGACGCGGAGCAGTGGGTGCCCGGCGTGTTCGCGGAGCTGGCCGATGGCGAGAGCATCCAGCTGGGCAGCTACCGGGGGTTGCTCCTGTGGCGGCTGGGTGGCGCCACTCCGCACGTGTTCGACTTCGGCCCGGTGTCCGGGCCGGTGCGGGACTTCGCCGTCGTCGGCAAGACCGTGGCGCTGACGAGGGTGTACCACGGCTTCGCGGACGGGAGCAGCGACCGGGTGGTGCTGGCGGGGGTGGTGGATCGCGGCCGTGCGGCGTCGGTGACGTTCCACCGGGCGGACGGCACGGCGCTGCCCGCGACGCTCGCCGGTGAGACACTGCTGGTGAGCGCACCGGACCTGACCGCGCCGCGGGAACGCGGGCGGGTGACCGACCGGGTCGTGGTGCGGGACGGGGCGGACGCGGTCGTGGAGGACCTGCCGTACCAGGAGAGGGCGTGATGGGCGATCCGGTGTGCTGGCTCGGGCGTGTCTGTCCCGAGTGCGGGTTGCTCGTCGAGGGTGAGCCGCCGACGACGTGTGAGCGCTGCGGCGCGACGGTTCCCCATCCGGAGGACGAGGACCAACCGTGTCGGTGACCTGGCCCGCCGGGCCGAGCCTCTACGATTCCGCGGGTGACCGGCTACCTTCCTGACGTGTTCGACGACGCCTCGTCCCTGCCGGAGCGCCAGCAGCGCATCCTGGCCACGATCCGGGACTGGGTGGTCCGGCACGGCTACGCGCCGAGCACGCGGGAGCTGGGTGAGGCGGTGGGCCTGCGGTCGGCGTCGTCGGTGTCGAAACACCTGGCGAACCTGGAGGAGAAGGGCTACCTGCGGCGCAGCGGCTCGGTGTCCCGGCCGATCGACGTGCGTGCGTTCCTGGGGGCCGCGCCACGCGAGCAGTCCGAGGACTCGGTGTCCGTGCCCGTGGTCGGCGACATCGCGGCGGGCGTGCCGATCGCGGCCGAGCAGCACGTCGACGACGTCCTGAACCTGCCCCGCGACCTGACCGGCCGCGGCAACGTCTTCGCCCTGCGCGTCCGCGGCGACTCGATGATCGAAGCCGCCATCTGCGACGGCGACATCGTCGTGGTCCGCCAGCAACAGGAGGCCCACTCCGGCCAGATCGTCGCGGCCATGATCGACGACGAGGCGACGGTGAAGGTGTACCGGCGGCGCGACGGGCACGTCTACCTGGAGCCACGCAACCCGGCGTACGACGTCATCGACGGGGACAACGCGGTCGTGCTGGGCGTGGTGGCCTCCGTCCTACGGAGCGTCTGATCCGTCGAGCGGGGCGCGCGGTACGGCCCTGCCACTGGGACCTGACGTAGAGTTACCCGCCATGAGGCTCGCCGTAGCCGGGGCCACCGGCAACATTGGCAGGCTCGTCACCGCCGGGCTGAAGCGGGACGGGCACGACGTCGTCGGCGTCAGCCGCGCGCTCGGCGTCGACCTGCTGACGGGTGCCGGGCTCGACGACGCGCTCACCGGTGTCGAGGCCGTCATCGACGTCACCAACGGGCCGGCGACGGCACGGGACGAGGCCGTCCGGTTCTTCGGCACCGCCACCGGAAACCTCCTCGCCGCCGGGCGGCAGGCCGGTGTGCGCCACCATGTGCTGCTGTCGATCGTCGGCATCCACGACGTGGAGGGGAACGCGCACTACGAGGGCAAGCGCGAGCAGGAACGCCTCGTCAGCGAGGGTCCGGTGCCCTGGACGATCGTGCCGGCCACCCAGTTCCACGACTTCGCCGAGATGGTCGTGGGCTGGACCGAACGGGACGGCGTCGCCACGATCGCGCCCCTGCTCGTGCAGCCGATCGCGCCGGCCGACGTGGCCGCCGTCCTCATCGAGGTCGCCACCGGGGAGCCGCAGGGCCGCTACCTCGACGTCGCCGGGCCGGAGACCCAGGACCTCGTCGACATGGCGCGCCGGACCCTCCACGCCCACGGCCGGGACGTCAGGCTCGTCCCCACCTGGAACGCCCTGTTCGGCCCCTCGATGGCCGGCAACGTCCTGCTTCCCGGCGAGAACGCCCGCATCGCCCCGACCACCTTCGACGAGTGGCTGGCCGCCGGCACGGGGTCCCCGTCAGCGCGGTGACGGTGCCGGCGGCCGCACCACGCAATTGGGAGCGCGACCATGAATCGTCACTCGGCGAACCTGGTTCGGTCGCACCAGTGGAACACCGGCAGTGTCGAGCCGTTGAGGTCACGGGACTCACCTGAGTACCGGAAGTGATCAGTGCCGTTTCCCCTTGGCACCTTGACTTTGTGTCCCAGGGTCGGCACCTCGTGGATGCGGTCCTCATCGGTCAGCAGCAGCGGGCCGCCGGTCAGCAGCACCCTGATTGTCGTCATTTCGTCCCCTTTCGAAAACTAGGCGGCGACCAGGACCGCACTGTGGGCGGTGGCCAACGGATACATGGTCTGCGCGGGTGCCTGTTCCAGGATCACGTGGGCGTTGGTGCCGCTGACGCCGAACGACGACACCGCGGCCCGGCGGGGGTGGTCGACCGCCGGCCAGTCCCGCGCCTCGGTCAGTGGCTCGACCGCGCCGGCCGGCCAGTCGCCCCGGGGCGAGGACGCGTCCACGTGCAGCGTCCTGGGCAGCACGCCGAGCCGGATCGCCTCCACCATCTTGATCACGCCGGCGATCCCGCACGCCGCCTGCGTGTGCCCGATGTTCGGCTTGATCGAGCTCAGCCACAGGGGTTCGCCGCCCGCGCGGCCCTGGCCGTAGGTCGCCAGCAGCGCCCGCACCTCGACCGGATCGCCGAGCCCCTCGGCCACGTCGATGTCCATCGTGGACAGACCGGCCGAGCCGAGTGCCTGCCGGATCACCCATTTCTGGGACGGTCCCCGGCTCGCCCCGTCCTGGTTCATCGCGGAGCTGCGGACCAGCGCCGTCACCGAGTGGCCGTTGCGGCGCGCGGCGGACAGGCGGGACAGCACCAGCACGCTGACTCCCGTGTCCGTGAGACCGCCGACCAGCGCGAGCGAGCAGTCGCCCCGGTGCAGCGCCTGGCCCGCGCGGTGGATGGCGACGAGCGACGAGGAACGCTCGACGTCCATGCCCGCCACCACGCCCGGCAGGTAGGAGTAGACGCTGCCGGCGTCGCGATCGACCGGCCGCGTCAGGCCGGAGAACATCCCGGTGCGGCCGCTCGTCAACACCGCGGGTGAGACGTTGGCCCGTGCCAGCGCCTCCATCGTCACGGCCCGCAGCAGGCGGCGCTGCCGGGGTCCCGGGGCCAGCACCTCGCCGAGAAATCCGCCGTTTCCGCCCCTACCGGACGACACGAAGTCCCACAGCTGCTCCGGCGAGGAGATGCCGCCCGGATATCGGCACGCCATGCCCACGATGGCGATCGGTTCGACCACTCCTGGCCGGTCGTGAAGGCCGCGAAGTTCGGGGTCGGCTCGTTCGACATAGCGCAGTGGTTCGACTTCGCCGTTCATTCGAGTCCTCCCGAATACAAACACGGAAATGGCGGCCGAAATGATCGATGGCCATTCCCACAACCCCGCCAGGGGAAGTTCGCCTGTTCGAACGCTACGTTTCGCAGGACGCGGACCCCAACCCCTACCGCCCCCACAAGGCCCCTCCCCGGACCCCGGCCGACGCGGCGAACAGGCCCGGCGGCATGCCGCCGAACGGACCCTCAGCCGTGGCACGATCGCACGACAGCACGCCTTACCGGCGACGGGAGGCCATCCGGCGGCCGGACGATCATGAACCGGTCCATCCGCACAAAACCCTCAGTGGATGCATACGTCCCATATCGGACCTTTGCTCCCATAGTGGCTCATATTCCCCATACCACCCGCGATCAACAATAGCTTCGGTAATGGTACCCACACTCTCCGTAGCCACAATTTCTTCATGTATTACCGATCCGTTAGAACACGACCATGTCCTGGTGAGACGGGGACCCGGGGCGCTAAACTGGGATCTCGGGCGGAACTACGGGCGCGTGCGGTGGGGGCCTCATGGTGCTAAAACTCCTTGGCCCCGTGGAGTTGATTTCCGGCAGGACGTCACTCTCCATCGGCGGGCCCAGGCAACGGGTCGTGTTGGCCATGCTGGGCCTCAACGCGAACCGGGTAACACCGGTAGACCATTTGGTGGAAGCGCTCTGGGACACCGAGCCGCCATCCACCGCACGTGGTCAGATCCAGACCTGCGTGTCCAGTTTGCGTAAGTTATTCGGGCCGGGGGGGCATCCTGGAGAGATCAGGACCCGTCCCCCCGGCTACCTGCTGGAAATCGCCGAGACCGACCTCGACACCGAGGAGTTCGGCGGGCTGACCGCCGCCGCGCGGGCGAAGGCCGACGAGGGCGACCTCGGCGAGGCCGCCTCGATGCTGCGGCAGGCGCTCGCCATCTGGCGCGGCCCCGCGCTGGCCGATGTGGACAGTGAGCTGGCCCGGCGCGCCGCGGCCCAGTTCGAGGACGCCCGCCTGGCCGCCATCGAGGAACGGATCCGGCTCGACCTCCTACTCGGCCGCCACCAGGCCCTCAGCGGCGAGCTGGCCTCGCTGGTCGAGGAGTACCCACTGCGGGAACGGCTGGCCGAGTTCCGCATGCTCGCGCTGTACCGGTCCGGCCGGCAGGCCGACGCGCTGGAGGTCGGCCGGCGCACCCGCCACACGCTGGTCGAGGAGCTGGGCGTCGAACCCGGCCACGACCTGCAGAAGCTGGAAGCGGCCATCCTCAACCGCGACCCGGCGCTGGACCTGCTGGCGACCCCGGCCGATCCGCAGCCCGTGCCCGTCCAGCAGCCACCGGAACCACCACCGGAACCGCTGTCCTCGCCACGCCAGCTCCCGGCCAGCATCGCCGACTTCTCCGGCCGCGAGGACAACATCGAGGAGATCAAGCAGATCCTCGCCGGGGAGCAGACCGACGCCTACGCGGTGCGGATCGTCTCGATCTCCGGGAAGGGCGGGGTCGGCAAGTCGTCGCTCGCGATCCGGGTGGCGCACGAGATCGCCGGCAGCTTCCCCGACGGCGTGCTCTTCGGCAACCTGCAGAACCCCGGTGAGGGTGACCCGACCTCCGAGCTGCTCGCCCGGTTCCTGCGTGCCCTCGGCGTCGTCGGCCCCGCGATCCCGGAGGGCCTGTACGAGAGGTCCCAGCTGTACCGGAGCAAGGTGGCCGGCAAGCGGCTGCTCGTCGTGCTGGACGACATCGCCAACGAGGACCAGGCGACGCCGCTGGTCCCCGGCGACCCGAGCTGCGCGGTGATCACCACCAGCCGGATGCGGTTGAGCGGCCTGTCCGGCGCGCACTGGGTCGACGTCGACGAGTTCGACACCGACGGGGCGATGGAGCTCCTCGTCAAGATCATCGGTCCCGCGCGGGTGAGGGCGGAGGAAGAGGCGGCGGCCACGCTGGTGCGGCTCTGCGGTGGGCTGCCACTGGCACTGCGGATCGTCGGCGCCCGGCTCGCCTCCCGGCCGCACTGGCAGATCGCGTCGCTGGTCCGCAGGCTGCTCGACGAGGCGAAGGGCCTCGACGAGTACACCTACCGCGGCCTCGGCCTGCGGTTGAACATCGACCAGACCTACCGCGGCCTGGATCCCGAGGCACAGCGGCTCTTCCGGCTGTTCACCGTCGTCCGCGCGGCCGACTTCCCGGAGTGGACCGCCGCCGCGCTGCTCGACATGGACCCGCTCGACTCGGGCGAGGTGCTCGAAAGCCTAGTCGACGTCCGGCTGCTGGACACCATCGAGTACCCGGGCGAGCGGATCCGCTACCGGTTCCACAGTCTCATCCGTATCTATGCCAACGAGCAGTTGATGGAGGTCGAGTCGGAGGCCGAGCGGACGGCCGCGCTCACCAGGATGCTCGGCGGCTGGCTCGCCCTCGCCGAGGACACCCACCGCAAGGAGTACGGCGGGGACTACACCATCCTGCACGGCGACGCCCCGCGGTGGCGGCCACCCGGCGGCGGGTACGGGGGCGAACGCAACCCCATGGACTGGTGGGCCGCGGAGCGCGGCTCGCTCGTCGCCGCGGTCCGGCAGGCGGCGAGCGCCGGCATGGACGAGCTGTGCTGGGACCTCTCCCTCACGCTCGTCACGTTCTTCGAGGCCCGCGGCTACTTCGACGACTGGCGGGACAGCGCGCAGCTCGGGCTCGCGGTGTGCGAGAGCACCGGCAACCGCACCGGGATCGCGGCGATGCTGTACTCCCTCGGCACGATGCACATGTACCAGAAGCGGTTGCCCGAGGCCGAGCAGCAGTTCCAGATGGCGACCAAGATGTTCGAGGTCGACGGGAACACCCACGGGCTCGCCCTGGTGCAGCGCAACCTGGCACTCGTCGACGGCCTGGCCGGCCGGTCGCGGGCCATGCTGGCGAAGTACCAGGAGGCGCTGGAGCTGATGCGGGCCGTCGGGGACCGCATGGGCGAGGCGCACATCCTGCGCAGTGTCGCCATCTACTGGGCTCAGGAGGGCGACCTCGACACCGCGCGGACCATGCTCGAGGAGTCGCTGGCCATCTGCCAGGAGGTCGAGTGCCTGCGCGGCGAGGCACAGGTGCTGCACCGGATGGCCTACCTGCACCTGAAGACCGGCGAGGTCGAGCTCGCCAGCCTGGAGTTCAACCAGGTGCTGCTCATCGTCCGCGAGATCGGCGACCGGATCGGGCACGTCTACGGGCTCTACGGGCTCGGCGTGGTCCGGTGGCGGGAGGGCCAGCTGGACGGCGCGGAGTCGGCGTTCGAGCGGGCGCTCTCCTCGGCAAGGCAGATCCGGGAGCGGCTGATCGAGGCGCAGGCGCTGTGCGCGCTCGGTGGCATCAGCCTCGCCCGCGGTGACGCGACCGCCGGAATGGCACAGCTGAAAGAGGCGAGCCATCTCTTCGAGGAGCTGGGTTCATCTCTTCTTCACGCGAAAACACTCATTCTGCTTTCTCGTGTTCATTCAGAGAACGGTGACGAAACGGGCGCGGTGCAGATGCTCGAACACGCGCGCCGGCTCCTGTCCGGGCTCGACTCGGCGGAGGCGACCAGGCTGCTCACCCAGCTCGACGGCGTGGTCCCCCGGCTGCCCAACGGCGAGATAGCCACACTGTCCCTCGTGTACGACTGACCAAAAAAGAAACGGCGCCCGCCGAGTGGCGGGCGCCATGTTTCCTTTGTATGGCGGGAAATCACCAGTGCATGTCGTCCGGGGCGCCGGCGACGCACAGCTGCAGCGGGATCGACCAGTGCATGTCGGACGGGCAGGTGCCGTCGGCCACGACCGGCCAGTGCATGTCGTCCGCCGTCGCAGCCGCCGTCGCGGCCGCCCCACCCAGGACCGCCGCCGCGGCCGTCGCGATCATCGAGATCCGGACGATGTGAGTCTTGATGGTGTTGGTCATTCTGTCCACCCCTTCGGCGTGTTGCTGTTGTGGTGAACAGTTGAGCTGGACTATCTCTCGATTATCTCTTGAGCGACTCTCAAGCGATCAGTAGAACACTCTTTCGCCATTTCTCTCAAAACGCTCTCGAACCTTTGAGAGAACTGCTCTCGGGCGACCAATAGCGCACCAGGAGAGATCCGAGAGAACGGCTCAACAGAATCTCAGGCAGTCGTGTAGCAGAAGCGAGCGAAGTCGATCTCACGGAGGAGTCCAATGCTCCACCTCGGTGCCGACGAGCTGTCCAGTGCGTTGGAGGGCATCCAACCGCTCGACATGCTCGCCGAGGAACCAGCGGTCCGGGCCGCGCTGGGCACGCACACGTCGGAGGACGCCGACGGGCGGTTGTCCCCGTGGCCCGGTGGCGCCGCGGGCGACCCGGAACTGGTGCTGCTGGAGGACTATCGCTCGGGGGTCTTCTGTGTGCTCCCCGCGGCCGGCCTGCGCGGGTGCCGCGCGGCGGTGCTGACCAGGGTGGCCGTGCGGGAGCTGCTCAACCCGGGCGCTTCGCGTGCCGTCGTGCTGGGCTGCGGCTCGGCGGCGGACCTGCAGCTCGTCACGATCGCGCGGCACCTGCCGAGCATCCGCAACGTGACGGTGTGCCCGGCGGCCGGCCGGCACGGCTGCCCGATCGAACAGCGGGCGCTCGACGAGATCGACCTCGCCGGCGTGCGCCTGACCGTGACCGAGGACGCCGCGACGGCCGTGGCCGACGCGGACCTCGTCGTGGTCGCGTGCAGCGGGGCGACCTGGCCGGCCGACGCCCGCCCGCACACCGGCGCGGTCATCGTGAACGCGACCAACCGGGACCTGCCCGAGACGCTGGTGACCGCGACGGACGAGCTGTTCGTCGACGACGCCGGCCTGGCCGGCACCGACCGCGACGTCGCCGCGCGCGGTTTCACGGCCGACCTCAACCAGGTCGTGGCCAAGGACCACCCCGGCCGCACGAGCCCCGACGACGTCGTGCTGGTCGAACTGCTCAGCGCGGACCGGCTGGACGTGGTCCTCGCTCGCCTGCTCTACAAGTCCGCCATCGAACGGGGCCTGGGAAACCAGCGACTCGAATGAGAAAGAGAGCAACCATGAAGATCGAAGTGAGAGTCCTCGGGCCCCTGGAAGTCTCCGTCGACGGTGTCAGCGCGGTGCCGACCGCCAACAAGCCGAGCAAGGTTCTGGCGATGCTCGCGCTGAACGTCGGCCACGTCGTCACCGCGCCGACGCTGATCGAGGAGATATGGGACCAGCACCCGCCACGAACATGCTTATCCACCTTGCAGACCTACGTGCTGAAGGTGCGGAAGAAGCTCAACGACGCGGTGGTCGAGGCAGGCGCGGACCCGTCGAGCGAGATCGTGCTGACCCGGCGCAACGGGTACCTGCTGGACGCGGACCCCGGCGACGTCGACGTCACGCAGTACACGCAGCTGTCCAAGGCCGGCCGCCGCGCGGCGAACGCCGGTGACCACGTCAACGCGTCACGGCTGCTCGGCTCCGCGCTGACCCGCTGGCACGGCTCGGCGCTGGCCGACGTCGTGATGGGCCCGCACCTGTCCATCGAGGCGGCCCAGCTGGAGGAGAGCCGGCTCGGCGACCTGGAGCTGCGCATCGACGCGGACCTGCACCTCGACCGGCACCACGAGCTGCTCGGCGAGCTGGCCATGCTGTGCGCGCGGTACCCGATGCTGGAGAGCTTCCACGCGCAGTACATGCTCGCGCTGTACCGGTCCGGCCGCCAGTGGCGCGCCCTGCAGGCCTACCGCGAGTTCCGGAGCACGATTGCCGACCAGCTCGGCATCGAGCCGTCGCCGCGGCTCCAGCGGCTGCACCACGCCATCCTGCGCAGTGAGTCCGAAGTGGACGACCCGAACTTCGTCAGCAGCAGGTGGACGCCGGGCCGGGTCCACGCCGAGCATGCCCCGTCGGGCACGGACATCGCGGCTGCCCGGCGCTGACCCGGTCCACCCACGCATCGCCAGGGGACCGCCATGCCTCTCATCGAACGGAAATCCCAACTCGCCACACTGTCCTCGGCGCTCGGCCAGGCCAAGGCGGGCCGGCCGACGCTCGCCGTGGTGCGCGGGCCGGTCGCCTGCGGCCGGACCGCGCTGCTGCGGACGTTCCTCGACAACCTCGCCGAACCCACCGTCGTGTTGCGGGCCAACGCGAGGACGGCCGAGCGCGGGGTGGCGCTCGGCGTGCTCGGCCAACTGCTGCACACCACGGCGCTGGCCCCCGACCGCAGGGACGCGCTGCTGGCCGACCTCGCCGGGAGCGCCGGTCCGGCCGTCGACCCGGCGGTCGAGCTGCGCATCGCCGGCGCGGTGCTGGACCTGGCCGCCGACACCCCGGTGCTGATCGTCATCGACGACGCCAACCACACCGACGCGGCGTCCCTGCGTTACCTGCTGCACCTGAGCCGCCGACTCGTCGGTGCCAGGGTGCTGATCGTGCTCGGCGAGTCCGGCCAGCCATGGCCGGCCATCGCCGCCGACTACACCACGTTCACCCGGCAGCTGAACTGCCACGTGGTCCACGTGGGCCCGCTGTCCGAGGCGGGCGTGGCCGAGCTGACCCCCGCCGCGGCGAGCTGGTTCGCCGCGACCGGCGGCAACCCCCTCCTGGTCAACGCACTGGCCTCGACGGCACCGACCGACGACAACCGCACGGCGCTCCGCGCGGCCATGACCGAGCTCCTGCACACCTGTGACGAGGACGTCAAGGCCGTCGCGCACGCGGTGGCCGTCCTCGGCAAGGAGTCGACCGTGCCACGGCTCGCCGACGTACTGGGTCTCCACCAGTCCGAGGTGGACACCCAGGTCCGGGCGCTGACCGCGGCCGGCCTGCTTGTCCGGGAACAGTTCCGCGAGCCCGCGCTGCGCGACGCCACGCTCGCCGACGTGCCGGACCCGACCGCGAGCCGGCTGCACGAGGCCGCGGCACGGCGACTGCACGCCGACGGCACGGCGCCCGAGGTGATCGGCGAGCACCTCTTCGCCGCCAGCCGGCCGGAAGGCAGGCTGGCGAACACCGCACCGTGGATGATCCAGGTGCTCGAGGCCGCCGCCGAACAGGCCTGGCTCGCCGGCGACCGGTCCACCGCGGTCACGATGCTCGAGCTGGCGCACGCCTGGTGCGCGGAACCGGCCGGCAAGGCGGCCCTGCTCGCCGCGCTGACCGGCGCCGCCTGGTTACAGAGCCCGGCGATGGCCGGCCGGCACCTGCCCGCGTTACGGGACGCGGCGCTGACCGACCAGCTGCCGGTCATGTTCCGGAGCACGCTGGTCAGCCAGCTGCTGTGGCACGGCCGGCAGGACGACGCCGTGGAGCTGATCAACCACTGGGAGCGCGAGCCCGGCGAGGACGGCGACGACCAGGCCGCGCGGCTGGTGCGGCTGAAGGTGTCCGCGACCCATCCCCCGCTGCTGGCCCGGCTCGCTCCTGGCGGACCGCCGGCGCCGGCGGTGTCCGTCGGCGCGGTCCCGGTCGACACCCGATTACAGGCCGCGACCGTCCTGTCAGCGGTGCTGGCCAGGGGCGCGTCGCCGGCGACCGTCACGCAGGCCGAGCAGGTGCTGCAACGGGTCCGGCTGCGTGAGCACGAGCCGTCCGCGCTCGAGTCGGCGCTCGACGCGCTGCTCGCCTTGCTGTACGGGGAAAGGCTGGACCTCGCCGAGCCCGCGTGCGACCGGTTGCTCGCCGAGCCGGACGAGCGGGTGGCGCCCACCTGGCGGGCGCAGCTGCTGTCCGTGCGGGCCGAGCTGTCGCTGCGCAGGGGCGCGCTCAAGCAGGCGGCCGAGCAGGCACGGGCGGCGTTCGACCTGCTGCCGGCGGCCGGCTGGGGCACCGCGGTCGGCTTCCCGATGTCCACCCTGATCATCGCGAACACCAGGATGGGCCGGCACGAGGAGGCGGCCGCGGCGCTGCGGACGCGGGTGCCGGACGCGCTGATGAGGTCCCGCTACGGGCTGCACTACCTGCACGCGCGTGGCATCCACCAGCTGGCCACCGACCAGGTGTTCGCCGCGCTCGCGGACTTCATGTCCTGCGGTGAGCTGATGCGGTCGTGGGGCGTCGACCTGCCGACGCTGGTGCCGTGGCGGGCGAGTGCCGCCTCGGCGTGGCTGCGGCTGGGCAACGGCGACGCGGCACGCAAGCTGGTCAGCGAGCAGCTGGCCCGCCACGGCGGCGACCGGGGTCGCGCGCTCGGCATCGTGCTGCGCCAGCTGGCCGCGGTCAGCGAACCGCCGCAGCGGGTCTCGATCCTGACCGAGGCGATGGAGATCCTGGACGCGGCGGGCGACCGCTACGAGCTCGCCGCGACCCTGGCCGACCTCGGCAAGGCGCAGCAGGTGCTCGGCGCGTTCAGCCGGGCGCGGATGGCCGCCCGCCGGGCCTGGCACGCGGCACTCGACTGCGACGCCATTCCCCTGTCCAACACCGTCCGGCCCGCACTGGCCGGCGAGGACGTGGACGACGCCGACCTGACCGGCGTCGCCGCACTGAGCGAGGCGGAACGGCGCGTCGCCGCGCTGGCCGCCCAGGGTTACACCAACCGGGAGATCTCGTCGAAGCTGTTCATCACCATCAGCACCGTCGAACAGCACCTGACCAGGTCCTACCGCAAGCTCGGGGTGCGCCAGCGCACCGAGCTGCCCGCGAGCCTGTACGCGGAGGTGGTATGACCGGATCAGGCGACAGCCCGGCCGCTCGCCGCGTCGGCCGCGGCCCGCACCGTCGCGGCGACCGCCTGCCGGTTCCCGTTGTCCTGCAGGTAGAAGTGACCACCGGGGAACACCTTCAGCTCGAAGTCGCTCGTGGTGTGCGCCGACCAGGCGGCGGCGTCGGCGATGCTGGTCTTGGGGTCGTCGTCACCGGTCAGCGCGATGATCGGGCAGGAGACCGTGACGTCCGGCGCGCAGTGGTAGGTCTCGACGGCACGGTAGTCGGCACGGATCGCCGGCAGGATCATCGACAGCAGCTCGACGTCCTCCAGCAGCACCCCCGACGTGCCGTTGAGCTTGCCCAGCTCGGCGACCACACCCGCGTCCGGCAGCCGGTGCACGCCGTGGTCGACGTTGCGTGCCGGCGCGGTGCGCGCGGAGACGAGCACCGCGGCCGGTGGACGGCCGGCCGCGGTCAGGCGTCTGGCCAGCTCGAAGCCGACCGTCGCGCCCATGCTGTGTCCGAAGAGGACGAGTGGCCGGTCGTCCCGTTCCTCGCTCAACGCGACGAAGATCGCGTCGGCGAGCAGGGGGATGCTGTCGATGCAGGGCTCGGCGCGGCGGTCCTGCCGGCCGGGGTACTGCACCGCGCGCACGTCGACCCAGGGCGAGAGCGCGTCGGACATCGGGTAGAAGTAGCTCGCGGAACCACCCGCGTGCGGCAGGCACAACACGACCGCCGCACTCTCGTCGGCCGCGTGAAAGCTCCGCACCCAAGCTTCCCGACTGCTGTTCACAGGCATACGGAAAAGGTACGTCCGCGTTTTCGAGTTTCGCCCCCTCTTCACCCCGGGACGCCACCCCTGTTAGCCCCTGTGTTCCGGGGCCCGCATCGCGATCAGCCGAGGCGTGCCGGCACGCAGCGCCGCGTCGAACATGGCCATGGTTTCCTGAACAGAGATACCGGTGTCCAGTCCGACGGTCAGCGCCAACGCCTGCTGGCCGGTCAGGTGCCGCGTACCGGCGACGGCCCCCAGGCAGGCGTCCACCGCCGCCTCCGCGTGACCGGGCACCTGCCCGGCCGCGGACACCATGACGAACACCGGAAGGTCCAGCCCGGCGGTCAGTTCGTGCAGGTACACGGCCGGGGTGATCCTGCGGTGCAGCGCCACGGCCGGTTCCTCGGCGACCGCGGCGGAGAGCAGGCCGCCCGAGTCCAGCCCGGCGGCGTGCACGACCGCGGTCAGCGGGGCGTCCTTCGGGATCCCGGCGAGCAGCCCCGCCAGCGCGGCGCGGTCGGCATGATCGACCGCAACTGTGCGCACGGTTACCTCCGGCCGGGTCAGACTGTCCACTGTGTACCGCTCGGGACGGCTGCCGGCCGGCACGGTCAGCACCAGGCTGCGTGCGCCGTGCGCGGTCACCAGATGCTTGGCGAACTCGCGGCCCAGGCCAGAGGCCCCGCCGGTGACCAGCACGGTTCCCGGCTGGCGCAGGCGGATACCGCCGTTCTGCCCGGTGCCCACCCGCGCCAGCTCCGGCACGAGCGGCACCCCACCCCGCACCGCGAGCCGTGGCCGCCCGATCCCGCCGAGCTCGGCGATGGCCCGATGCTCCAGCGGAACATCACTGTCGATCACCAACAGACTGTCGGTGTCCCGCTGCGCGGCGGTGGCGAGGCCCCACAGCACGGGCCCGCCGAGACCGGTGACGCGCTCGCCCGGGTACGCCGCGACCGCGGCGGTGGTCACCACGACCAGGCGGGTGCCGGCCGGCCACGGGTAGGCGAGCCAGGTGCCGACCTGCTCCGCGATGGTCAGCGCGCCGGCCGTCCCCAGGTCGACCGGTGCGCGCAGCACCACCAGGTCCGGCGCGCCGCCCTGCGCCACGGCCTCCTCGAACTCGACCACCCGCAGGCCGGCGGGCCCGGCACCGCGATCCAGCAACGGGGTCCAGTCCAGCCGGTAGAGCATCTCGTAGTGGGTGCCGCCGACCGCGCGCAGCTTGGCCGGCAACGTGTGCAACCGGTGCCTGGCGACCTTCCCCGACCGCGACCGGGGCACGGCGTCGATCTCGAACACCTCGGCCGGCACCTTGGCCCTCGGCAACGCCCTGGAGCACGCGGCGAGCACCCGGTCCTGGTCGAACCCGGCCGGCCCGGGTGCCACGAACGCGACGGGGACCTCGCCGAGCACCTCGTGCGGCCGGCCGACGACGGCCGCGTCGGCCACGCCGGGCACCGCACGCAGCACGGCCTCGATCTCCTCCGGGTGGGTGCGCTCGCCGCCGGTCGTGATCAGCTCGGCGAGCCGGCCGTTGATCCGCAGGTGCCCGTTGACGTCGAGCGTGGCCAGGTCCCCGGTGCGGTACCAGCCGTCCCGCACCGCGGCGTCCGAGTCACGTGGGCGGTCGTGGTAGCCGAGCATCAGGTTCGGGCCCCGCACCAGCACCTCACCCTCGGCGCCGGGCGCGGTGTCGTCGCCGGTCGACGGGTCGACCACACGCACGGCGAGACCGGGCACCGGCAGCCCTGCCGACCCGCCGGGGGTGCCGCCGTCGGTCCAGCTCACCGTGATCGGGCCGGAGGTCTCGGTGGCGCCGTAGCTGTTCAGCAGCGGCACGCCGAACGTCTCGGCGAACTCGGCGGACAGCGCGGGCGCGGCGATCGCCCCGGTGGACAGGCAGACGCGCAGCCGGGACATGGCCGCCCGCACCGGCCGGTCGGCGCGGCGCAGCAGGTCGGCGTAGAACGCGGGGGCGCCGACGAGGAACGTGTGCCGCCCCGTGCGCAACGCGTCGAGCACGACGTCGGCGGTGATCCCGTCGGCGAGCGTGGCCGCGGCGCCGGTGGCGACCGTGCCGACCACGCCGAGCACCTGCGCGAGGCTGTGGTGCAGCGGCAGCGGGCAGAGCAGGTGGTCGTCGGCGGACAGGCCGAGGATCGGCGCGTAGCAGGCGGCGACCGACCACAGGCAGTTGCGCTGGCTGGTCAGCACGCCCTTGGGCGGCCCCGTGGTCCCGGACGTGTACATCAGCCAGGCGGGCTCGCTCAACCCCAGATCGTCGCGCGGCGCCGGCGCTTCCGTGGTAAGAAGCCGCCGGACCGACCGCCGCTCCGGTGCGTCGTCCCCGACGACGAGCACGGCCCAGCGGCCGGCAAGCCCCTCGACCACCGGCAGTCCGGCCGTGTCGGTGATGACCAGCCCGGCCCCGGAGTCCTCGAGCAGGAACCCCAGCTCCTCGGCCGGGGCACGGGGATCCACCGGCACGCAGATCCCGCCGGCCCGGGTGATCGCGAGACAGCATTCGACCATGTCCACGCCGCCCGGCAGGTGTACCGCCGCCCGTCCGCCGGGGCGCAGCCCGTGCTCGGCGAGATGCCCGGCCAGACGGGCCGTGGTGTTCGCCAGCTGGGCGTGTGTCACCGCGCGGCCGGCGTCGGCGAACGCGACCCGATCACCCACTCGCGCGGCATTGACCTTCATCAGCTCCGGCAGCGGCCGGATCAGCTCGGTGCGCACGGCGTCTCCTTTCCCGCGCTCACCACCGTCGCAGCCCACCTGTGGCGCCAGACACCCCAACCGACCCCCTTGCTCCCCCTAAGAAATGCGCGACCACCATTTCCCCGCGCGCTGTACCCACCCACTGTGCAATCCGCCCGGCTACCTTCACAACAGCCAGTCCAATCACTTCCAAGCCCACCAGAGAAAGGGGATGAAGTGACCGGACAACTGTCCACGATCGCCGTCTCGCCTCGTGTGGAGCCGGCGTACTCACCTGGGTTGACCGGACCGGGGCCGGCCTCGAAGATCCTCGGTATCGCGACCGCGACGCCACCGAACTCATATGCGCAGTCGGAACTGGTCGACATTTTCGGCGTGACCGACGAGCGTATCCGTTCGGTATTCATGAACAGCGCGATCGAGCGCCGGTTCCTGACACTGCCGGAACGCCTCCCGGACGGCACGATGCCCCAGGAGACCCAGGGCCAGTTGCTGCGCAAGCACCGCGGCACGGCGATCGACATGGGCTCGCGGGCGATCGCGGCGGTGCTCGACCGGACCGGGTACACGATGGACGACATCGGCTACCTGACCTGCGTCACCACCACGGGGTTCCTCACGCCCGGCCTGTCCGCGCGGATCATCGCCGAGATGGGGCTCTCGGTGCACACGAGCCGGCTGGACGTGGTCGGGATGGGTTGCAACGCCGGCCTGAACGGGCTGAACGCGGTCGCGGGCTGGGCCCGCGCGCACCCCGGCCGGATCGCGATCATGCTGTGCGTCGAGGCCTGCTCGGCCGCGTACGTGTTCGACGGGACGATGCGCACGTCGGTGGTGAACAGCCTCTTCGGCGACGGCGCCGCGGCGGTCGCGATGCGTGCCGAGCCCTACGACGGCCCGGGGGCCGGCGAGAACGGCGGCAGTGGGCCGGAGGTGCTGAAGTTCTCCAGCTGTCTCATCCCGGACGCAATCGACGCGATGCGCTACGACTGGGACGACGAGGCCGGCAAGTTCAGTTTCTACCTCGACCGGGACGTGCCCTACGTCGTCGGCGCCCACGCCGAGCTGATCATCAACCGGCTCCTGACCGGGACCGGGGTGCGGCGCAGCGACATCGCGCACTGGATCGTGCACTCCGGCGGCAAGAAGGTCATCGACTCCGTGGCCGTCAACCTCGGCCTGACCAGGCACGACGTCCGGCACACGATCAGTGTCCTGCGGGACTACGGGAACCTCTCGTCCGGCTCGTTCCTGTTCTCCCTGTCCCGGCTGCTCGACGAGGGCGTCGTCGTGCCGGGTGACCTCGGCGTGCTCATGACCATGGGCCCGGGTTCGACCATCGAAACGGCTCTGGTCCGCTACTGAAAATCTCCAGGGAGAACACCATGACCGTCAGCGACGTCGTCATCAACCGATCCTCCAACAAGGACGCGCGCCTGCCCGTCGACACGTCGCGCGGGCTGTCCAGCACGCTCATCGCCGGCATCGAGGCACTCTGCGAACACGCGGAGGACGCCATGGACATCGGCAACGAGATCACCGTCGTGGTCGAGCTCGCCGACGCCTCGGGCGGAGCCGGGCACTGGCCGGGCGACGACGTGAGCGTGGCGGTGGTCAACAAGTGGGAGCGGGTGTTACGCCGGCTGGAACGGGTGCCCGCCACGGTTATCGCCACCGCGCACGGCCCCTGCTCCGGACCCGCGCTGGAGCTGCTGCTCGTCGCCGACCACCGGATCGCCGCCGCCGACCTGCGGCTGAACCCGCCGACCTACCACGGCCAGCCCTGGCCGGGCATGGCCGTGCACCGCCTCGCCAACCAGCTCGGCGTCGCGAAGGCCCGCAGGCTGGTGCTGTTCGGCACCGCGCTCGACGCGGCCAACGCGGCCAGGATGGGCATCGTCGACGAGGTCGTCGACGGCACCAACGAGCTGCCCGAGGCGGTCGGTTACGCCGCGACGCTGCTGTCCGGCCTGTCCGGCGCCGAGCTCGCGATCCGCCGCCGGCTGCTCCTGGACGCGACCACCACGAGCTTCGAGGAGTCGCTCGGCGCCCACCTGGCCGCCTGCGACCGCGCCTTACGGCAGGCCCGCGCATGATCTTCGACTCATCCGTCTCGGACGAGACGAGGAACAGGCGGACCGCGTTCATGCGGGACAACGCCCGCACGGTCTACGAGGAGCTGACCCTCGGGTACACCAGGCGGTTGCGTCACGACGAGCTGGTGGCCACCGCGGCCGAGCAGTACCCCGGCCTCGTCCCGTCCGCCGACGAGATGGCGGCCGAGGACGCCCTGCCACAGCGGGAAAAGCTCGGTCGCGAGATCGACCAGGGCATCTTCCTGCACCACGTGCTGTCCGACGAGGTGGCCGGCACGCACCTGCTCGAGTCGATGCTGGCGCCGACGCCACGCGCGCTGCGGCTGCTCCCCCGGTTCGAGGACACCGGGTACGCCGACCTCGGCGCGGTGCGGATGCGCCGGGAGGGCGACGTCGCGCACCTGACCGTCCACAACGAACACTGTCTCAACGCGGAGACCAACGAGCACGTCGAGGACATGGAGACCGCGGTCGACATCGCGCTCCTGGACCCGGCGGTCCGCGTCTGCGTGCTGCGTGGCGCGGTGATGACGCACCCGAAGTACGCCGGGCGCCGGGTGTTCAGCGCGGGCATCAACCTGCGGGAGCTGCACGCCGGGCGGATCTCCTACCTCCGCTTCCTGATGCGCCGCGAGATCGGTTACCTGAGCAAGATCTACCGCGGCGTGCTGATCGAGGGCGAGTGGCGCACGAAGGTCCTGGAGAAGCCGTGGGTGGCGGCGGTCGACACGTTCGCCATCGGCGGTGGCATGCAGCTGTTGCTGCTGTTCGACTACGTCATCGCGGAGCACGGCGCGTTCGTCAGCCTGCCGGCCGCGCAGGAGGGCATCGTGCCCGGCGCGGGGAACCTCCGCCTGGCCCGCCTGGTCGGCGGCCGGGTGACCAGGCAGGTCATCCTGTCCGGTCGCCGGCTGTACGCGGGGGAACCCGGCTCGGAGGGCATGTTCGACGAGGTGGTCGAACCGTCCACGATGGACAGGGCGGTGGCCGACGCGGCCTCGCGGCTGGCGGCGCCCGCCGTGGCACCCAACCGGCACATGCTGCACACGTCCGAGGAGTCCATGTCGCACTTCCGGGAGTACATGGCCGAGTTCGCGCTGCAGCAGGCGCTGCGCCTGTACGGCGCGGACGTGCTGGACAAGGTGGACAACGGCTGGCGTGCCAAGGACGTGGCCTGACATGCGTCCCATCGACGCCATGCTCGCGATCCTGCGCGACGAAGGTGTGACGACGATCTTCGGCAACCCGGGCACCAGCGAGCTGCCGTTCACCGACGCGCTGTCCGAGGTGGACGACCTCGAGTACGTCCTCGGCGTGCACGAGGGTCCGCTCGTGGCGATGGCCGCCGGGTACGCCCGCGCGACCCGCCGCCCCGCGTTCGTCAGCCTGCACATCGCGGCCGGGCTGGCGAACGGGCTCGTCGGCCTGCTGAACGCGAGCCGGTCACGCACGCCGCTCGTGGTCACCGCCGGCCAGCAGGACCGGCGGCACCTGGCGAGCGACCCGATGCTCTCGGGCGACCTGGTCGGGCTCGCCAGGGCGGCGGTGAAGCAGACGTTCGACGTGCAACACGCGTACGACCTGCCGATCATGCTGCGCCGCGCGTTCGCCGCGGCCGCGGCGCCACCGGCGGGTCCGGTGTTCCTGTCCATCCCGATGGACCTGCTCACCGAGGACACCGACGTCGCCGTGCCGCGAAGGTCCACCGTGGCCGGGCTGCCGCCCGCGGCCGGGCTGCCGGAGGCGGCGGACATCCTGTGTGCTGCGCACCGGCCGGCGATCGTGGCCGGCGACGGCGTCGGCCGGGACGGCGCGGTGGCCGACCTGGTGGCGGTGGCCGAGGCGATCGGCGCGACCGTCTACCACCAGCCGATGCACGACGAGGTGGACTTCCCGGCCGGCCATCCGCTGCACGCCGGGATCCTGCCGCCGACCAACGCCGGCATCCGGGAGCGGCTGGCCGGCCACGACGTGGTGTTCATCGTCGGCACGCATGCCTTCATGGCACACCACTACACGCCGGGGCCGGCCATCCCGCCGACCGCCGAGGTCGTGCAGCTGGACACCGATCCCGCCGAGCTGGGGCGGAACTTCCCGGTACGGCTGGGGTTGCAGGGCGCGCTGGGTCCGAGCCTGCGTGAGCTGGCACATCTGATCGGCGACTTCTCGCCCGCCAGTACCAGGGTCGCGTTGGCACGCAGGGAAAGTCTGGCACGCGCGGTCGAGGTGGACCGGCGGGTCCGAGCCGCCGCGGGCGCCGCGCCGCTGGACCCCTACGGTGCCGTCGGCGCGATCGCCGCCGGGTTGCCGGCCGACGCCGTGGTCATCGAGGAGGCCATCACGACCGGGGTGCTGCTGCGTGAGGTGCTTCGGCTCGACCGGCCCGGTTCGCTCGTCCACACGGTCGGCGGTGGGCTCGGCAACGGCATCGGCATGGCCGTCGGCCACCGGATGGGGGCGCCGGAACACCCGACGATCGCCGTGCTGGGCGACGGGTGCGCGATGTTCGGCCTGCAGGGACTGTGGACGGCCGCGCGGTACCGGGTGCCGGTGACGTTCCTGGTGATGAACAACGGGGAGTACCGGACGCTGAAGCAGACCCTGGACTCGTGGGGCAGTACCGGGCGCTATGTGGGCCTGGACATCGGCCACCTGGACTTCACGCATGCCGCCGAGTTCTTCGGCATCGACACGGTGCGGGTGACCGACACCGACCACCTGCGCGAGGTGGTGGCGAAGTCCGCCATCGCCGACGGCCCGCTGTTGGTCGACGTTCCGATCACCGGGCACGAGGGGAGGACCGCATGACTCTCGTCAACCTCGACACCGTTCCGGCCACCGCCGGCGGCAGGCTCCGGGTGACCAACCCGGCCACCGGTGAGCATCTCGCGACCGTCGGGCTCGCCGACGCCGACGACATGAAGCAGGCGATCGCGGCGGCCACGGCCGCCGCCCCGGCCTGGGCGGCGACGCCGGCGCACGGCCGTGCGGAGATCATGCGCAATGCCGCGCAGGTGCTGACCGTGCACCGCGAGGAGGTCGTCGGCTGGCTGGTCCGCGAGGGCGGTGCGGTGCGCGGGAAGGCCGAGTACGAGGTCGGCGCGAGCATCGACGAGCTGTGGACGGCCGCGGCGGTCGCGACCCAGCCGCCCGGGCACGTGCTGGCGGCCGGGCCGGGCGAGCGGAGCCTGGCGACGCGGGTGCCGCACGGGGTGGTCGGCGTGATCAGCCCGTGGAACGTGCCGCTGCTGCTGGCGATGCGGGCACTGGCGCCGGCGGTGGCACTGGGCAACGCGGTGGTGCTGAAGCCGGACGTGCACACGCCGGTGTGCGGTGGGCACGTGATCGCCCGCGTGTTCGCGGAGGCCGGTCTGCCGGCGGGTGTGCTGCACGTGCTGCCCGGGGACGCCACCCCGGGCGAGACGCTGGTGAGTCACCCGGACGTCGCGATGATCGCGTTCACGGGCTCGAGCGCGGTGGGGCGGCGGATCGGCGAGACGGCCGGCCGCCTGCTCAAGCGTGTCTCGTTGGAGCTGGGCGGAAACAACCCGTTCCTGGTTCTGGACGACGCGGACGTGGACGCGGCCGCGGCGGCCGGCGCGTGGGGGTCGTTCTTCCACTCCGGGCAGATCTGCATGCAGGCGGGCCGCCACATCGTGCATCGTGCGGTGGCGGAGGAGTACCTGATCAAGCTCACCGCGAAGGCACACGCGTTGCGGGTCGGCGACCCGTCGACGGATGTCGACCTCGGTCCGCTGATCAACGCGGCCCAACTGTCCAGAGTGGACTCGATCGTCGCGGCCACGGTGGGCGCCGGCGCGAAGCTGCTGGCGGGCGGCAGGGCGGCCGGCCCGTGCTACCTGCCGACGGTGCTGTCGGGCGTGACCCCGGGCATGCCGGCGTTCGGCGAGGAGATTTTTGGCCCGGTCGCCCCGGTCACCGTGGTGGACAGTGACGACGAGGCGGTGGCGCTGGCGAACGACACCGAGTACGGCCTGTGCGCGGCCATCCACACCGCCGACCTGTCCCGAGGCGAGGCGATCGCGGACCGGCTGCGCGTGGGCATGGTGCACGTCAACGACCAGACGATCAACGACGCGGCACATGTGCCACACGGCGGCATGGGCGCGTCCGGCAACGGCGCCCGGCACGGCGCGGAGCAGAGCTGGGACGAGTTCACCCGCTGGCAGTGGCGCACGACCAACAGGTCCCCGGTCCGGTACCCATGGTGATCAAGTACGAGAAGTCCGGCCACGTCGCCAGGATCACGCTCAACCGTCCGGAAGTGCTGAACGCCATGAACCTGGCGATGCACGAGGAGCTCCGGTCGGCGTGGGACGACATCGAGGCCGACGACGACATCTGGGTGGCGCTGCTGACCGGGGCCGGCGACCGGGCGTTCTCGGTGGGCCAGGACCTGAAGGAACTCGTCCGCCGGATCGAGGCGGGCACGTCGGCGTCCACGTTCGGCAGCCGGGACAAGCCAGGCTGGCCAAGGCTGACGGAGCGTTTCGGTTTCGCCAAGCCGGTGGTGGCGGCCGTCAACGGTCTGGCACTGGGCGGGGGTTTCGAACTGGCACTGGCGGCGGACATCATCGTCGCGGTCGACACGGCCGAGTTCGCCCTCCCGGAGGCGAGACTGGGCCTGATCGCCGGCGCGGGCGGGGTTTTCCGCCTGACGCAACAGCTTCCGTACCGTACCGCGTTGGGCTACCTGATGACCGGCAGGCGTCTGACGGCGGCCCGGGCCCTGTCCTTGGGTCTGGTCAACGACGTGGTCCCGGCCGCGGAGCTGGAGTCGTGTGTGGAGGGGTGGCTCGAGGATCTGTTGCGTGCCGCTCCCCTGTCCGTCCGCGCGGTGAAGGAGGCGGCCGGCCGGGCACTGACCATGCCCGTGGAACAGGCCTTCGCCACCCGGTTCGTCTGGGAGGAGAAGAGAACGGCCAGCGCGGACGCCGAAGAGGGCCCGCGGTCGTTCGTGGAGAAGCGTACCCCCCGTTGGCGTGGTTGCTGACGAGCCACGGAAGCCGCGATCGAGCGGCGGCCTGGTGATACGACAATCCCGGGCAAACCACAGCTCGGTATGCACGAACGCGGGACTCGCCATGCCTCAACGCGGGACTCGCTATGCGCGAATGCGGGACTCGCGAAGTTCGAAACAACCCCGCGAGTCCCGCGTTCGAACGTACCGAGTCCCGTGTTGGTGCGGACTGTGAGAAAAGCCGACCGGCTTGGGGCCGGTCGGCTTTTGTGTGTGCGTGGGTGGGGGTTAGGGGATGATTACTACGCGTTTTCCGTTTTTGTCGCCGGTTTCCCAGGCTGTGGCGATTTCTGAGAGGTGGGTGGGGGCGGTGTCGACTTTGAGGGTGCCGGCGGCTGCGTACTCCATCGCCTTGGCGAAGGTGTCGAGGAAGAGTTGGAAGGGGGGCATGCCGGTGCCGACGATGGTCAGGCCGGCCGACCGTAGTGCTGCTGCCGGGAGGGTGATGGTCGGGCCGGCGCCCTCGCCGATCTGGACGATCTTGGTGGCGAACGAGTCGGCGTCGAAGTCCGGGCGGGTGAGCGCCGCCAGCAGGGCCTCGGTCGGCTTGCCCCACACGAAATCCAGCACCGTGTGGAAACCCGGCTCCTGGCTGAACGCCTTCACCAGCTGGTCATGCGGCTGGTCCAGCTGAATCGTCGCGTCCGCCCCCAGTGACGGCAGCGTGGACAGGATCTCCTCGTTGCGGCCCGCGGCCACGACGCGGCCCGCCCCCAGCAGCTTGGCGATCTGAATGGCCAGCTTCCCCGCGGTACCGGTGGCACCCAGCACGAGGACGGTCTGGCCGGGCTCCACCTTCGCCTGGTGCACCATCGGCAGCCAGGAGGACAGGGCGGGGTTCGGGATGGCGGCGGCGGTCACGTCGTCGACGGCGTCGGGGATCGGCCAGCAGCGGGCCTGGTGCGCGACGGCCTTCTGCGCGAACGTGCCGAACGGGGCGCGCGGGCCGCCGAAGAACACGCGCTTCCCGTCCTCCAGCACGCCAACGCCGTCCAGGCCCACGACGAACGGGACCTGCTTCTGGCTCGCGTAGTGCGCGCCCGAGGCGGTGGCCTTCGTCGACGGGTTCAGTGCCGCGGCCTTGACCGTGATCAGCACCTCACCCTCGCCCGGCACCGGCTCGTCGAACTGGCCGAACTCGGGTGCCCTGCCCAGTTCACGAACCACTGCTGCGTCCATTGCGGACCCTCCATCTCTCCCGTGCATGATGCACGGAAATCGTAGCACGGTACCCGTGCATCATGCACGGGGTTTCTTCGGCGGACTTTCCGTCTATGATGCACGGAATGAGTGACCTGCAGGCGGCGCTGACCGAGGCCATGGAGCTGATGAACAAGCCCCGGTTCCACTCGACCCTCATCGAGCGGGCCGGCGTCGACCTGGACCGTGCGCTGTTCCCCCTGCTGACGCGGATCGGCGCCGTGGCACGGATCAGCGTCGTCGAGCTGGCCGCGCAGGCGAACCTGAACCACTCCACCATCAGCAGGCAACTCGCGAAGCTGGAGGAACGCGGCCTGATCACCCGCGCCAGGAGCCCGTCCGACCAGCGGGTCATGGAGGCGTCCGTGACCAGGGCCGGCCGCAGGATGCTCGCCGTGCTCGGCGAGACCCGTGGCCGGGGCCTCGCCGAGATCACGGCCGACTGGAGCGAACGGGACATAGCCACCCTGACCCGGCTCCTGACCAAGTTGACCACCTCCATCCGCGCTTACACAGAAGCTAACGCCTGGGCGCGCTCAGGCGTCAGAGGTGATCGGGCGCAATAGGGGCTGGTAGGGGCGGACACCGGGTTGGATACCGGACATCAGGGCACTAGTAGGACCCGCCCCGCCGATTCCCTTGACTCCACTGCCTTGTGGGCCGCCGCCGCGTCCGCGAGCGGGTAACGGCCGTCGATCCGGACGACGATCTCACCGGTGCGCATCTGCTCGAACAGCTCGGCCAGGAACTCCTTCGGCGGCCACTCGTCGAAGTAGTGCGGCAGGCAGAACCGGGTGACGAACAGCGAGCCCTTGTCGTTGAGCCGCATCAGGTCGAACGGCGGGACGAACCCGCTCGCCTGCCCGTAGACGATCAGGTACCCGCGTGGCGCCAGACTGTCCAGGTTGGTGTCGAAGGTGTCCCTGCCGGCGCCGTCGTAGACGACCGCGACGCCCTTTCCGGTGATCCGCTTGACATCGGCGACCACGTCACCGGTGGACAGGACGACCTCGTCGGCGCCCGCCTCCTTCGCCACGGCCACCTTGTGCTCGCTGGACACCACGCCGATCACCCGCGCACCACGCCGCTTCGCGTACTGCGTGATCAGCGAGCCGACGCCGCCGGCGGCCGCCTGCACCATGACCCAGTCGCCCGGCTCCAGCGGGTGCGCCTCGTGGGTGATCTTGTAGGCCAGCAGGCCCTGGATGAGCACCCCGGCCGCCTCGCCGAGGTCGACGCCCTCGGGCACCGGCACCACGACCGCCGCCGGCGCGACCACGTGCGTCGCGTAGGCGCCGTCGGCCATGGCCCACGCCACCCGGTCGCCGACCTGGAAGTCGGTCACGCCGGGGCCGACCTCCTCGACGTGACCGGCGCCCTGGTAGCCGGGTGAGAGCGGGAGCAGCGCGTCCTGCTCGTAGTACTCCTGCTCGGACAGCTGCCCGCGCCGGTTCATGATGTCGAAGAAGGTGACCGCGGCCGCCTCGGTGCGCAGCAGCACCTCGCCCTCTTCGAGCGGCGGCAGGGTCAGGTCCTCGAGTCGCAGGACCTCCGGGCCGCCGAAGGCATGCTGCCTGATGATCTTCATGTCGTACGAGCTCCTTCAGCGGTTGAGGTAGTTGCTGAACGCCTTGATCTGGAAGGCCTGGAAACCGGTCAGGGACACGCCGTCCCTGCTGCGGAACAGGCCGGGCATCGACTGCCCCTGCTTGCCGGTCAGCGCGGCGTAGGCGAAGAGCATCCGGACGCGGCGCCGGCGCTTGCGCTCGTAGGCACGCAGCAGGGACGCGGGGTCACCGGGCCGGCTCAGCTCGTTGCGCAGCATCCAGGCGTCCTCCAACGCCTGGTTGGCGCCCATGCCGGTGCGGGGCGGAACGGCGTGCACGGCGTCACCCGCCAGGGTCACCCGGCCCCGGCCCCACCAGCGCGGCACCTTGTGCAGGATGTGTGGGAACACGCTGACGTCGGCGTCGGTGATGGAGTCGAGCAGCTCCGGCAGCGGCGAGGCGTAACCGGCGAACCGGGACTTGAGGTTGGCCACCGGCGAGTCCGTCCGCTCGGTGCCGGGCGCGGGCGGCGGGGCGACGTCGCCGTTGGCCCACGGGGTCTCGAACGCCCAGTACAGCATGCTCTCGCCCAGCGGGTGCATGACGCACAGCCCGTTCTTGCCGGCCAGCGTCTGCACGCGGTGGCTGTTGGTGAGCGGGACGTCCAGCCGGGTGGTGCCGTGCCAGGTGGCCCAGCCGGTGTAGCTGGCCACGCTCTCGCCGAACAGGTGGGTGCGCAGCACCGACCGGTGCCCGTCCGCGCCGATGAGGACGTCGGCCTCCAGCACGGTGCCGTCGGCCAGCTTGACCTGGATCGAGTCGTTCGAGCCGACGGGCTCGGCGAACTTCGAGGCGAGCGCGTTGAACCGCAGCGTGCCGGGTGGCAGCTCGGCGGCGATGTGCTCGACCAGCACGCTGCGCCGGATGACGATGTTGGGGCTGTCGAACTTCTCCGCGATGCGGTCCAGCTCCACCCGCACCAGCGGGTCACCGAACTCGGACTGGATGTCCACCCGGTCCAGCAGGTGGCCGGGCAGCTTCTGGTGCGGGATGCCGAGGTCGCCGAGGATGCCCGTGGCGTTGGGCCACAGGATCACCCCGTAGCCGCCCTTGCGCAGCTCGCCCGCCTGCTCCAGGACGGTCACCTCGTGCCCGTCCTTGCTGAGGGCGTACGCGGAGGCGACCCCTGCGAGGCCGGCCCCGATGATGATGATTTTCACCGGTTTTCTCCTTGTGTCGAGCCGGCCGGGGTCAGCCGGGGTAACTCGGTGTCTATGCCGGTCTCTGCCAGCCAGTCGGCGAGGGTCGCCGCGCAGGCGGTGGAGTGTTCCTCCAGGATGCTGAAGTGGTTGCCCGGCGACGTGCGTGCATCGTGTGGCAGTGCCCAGAATGCTTGCCATTCAAGGGTTTCCGCGATGCTGTCGGCCCACGCGTCGCCCGCCTTGATCAGCAGGGTCGGCGTGGTGATCGGCGCGGGGTCCCAGCCACCGAAGATCCGGTGGTAGGCACCCATGGCGGCCAGCCGGGCGTCGTTGGCCATCGCGAACTTGCTCTCCCGCGACAGCATCGCCTCGGCCATGGACGGTTCGAGCGACGGCAGCTGGTCGTAGTCCGGCGCGTACGTGTCGATCAGCGTCAACGCGGCCGGGGCGCTGCCCAGCTCCTCGAGGCGCTGGGTCACGACGTGTGCGACCCAGCCGCCCGCCGACCGGCCGATGAGGACGTACGGGCGGTCGCCGACGGCCTGGCGGATCGAGTACGCGTGCCAGTCGGCCAGTGCCGCCAGCGAGGACGGCACCTTCTGGCCGGCCAGGAAACCCGGCTCCGGGAACACGAGCACGTCCCGCCGATCGCGGAAGAACGTCGCGAACCGCGCGTACTCGTGCGGGCCGGACACCGGGCTGAACGAGGGCAGGCAGATCAGCAGCGGGCCGCCGGCGCCGGCGGCGAGCCGGTCGGGCTCGACCGGCTCGGGCTCGGTGAAGGAAGGCTGGAGCTTCGAGGCGACCTTCAGCAGGTCCAGTCCGTCCTGCGACTGTGCGCGCAGGCAGGCCTGCCAGTACAGGGTCGCGAGCGGGCCGTCGAACTCCTCCCGCCGCGTCGTCGGGGCCGTGCCGCCGATCTGGGTGTGCAGGTAGTCCGCCAGCGCCTCCGGCGACGGGTGGTCGAAGATCATGTTGGTCGGCAGCTTCAGGCCGGTGGCCGCGGTCAGCCTGTTGCGGAGCTCCAGCGCGGTGAGCGAGTCGAAGCCCAGCTCCAGGAACTTGCGGTTGGTCTCGACCGCGTCCGTGCCGGCGTGTCCCAGGATGGCGGCGGCCCTGCTGACGACCAGGTCGAGCAGGATCTCCTTGGCCTCGTGGGTGGACAGTCCGGCCAGCCGGTCCACGATGTTCTGCTCGGTCTGCTCGACCGCCACCGGCTTGACCAGCGACCGCAGCAGCGGCTGGATCTCACCACCCGCCTGGGGCGCCAGGTCCAGCTTCGCGGTGACCAGCGCGGCCGGGCCCGCGACCCGCGCCGCGTCCATCAGCGCCATGCCCTCCACTGTGGACAGTGCGGCGACGCCGCCGCGGCTCATGCGTTCCCGGTCGGCCTCGGCCAGGTGCGCGGTCATGCCGGAGCGCTCTGCCCACAGGCCCCACGCCATCGCGACGCCGGGGAGGCCGACGGCCCTGCGGTGTGCGGCAAGCGCGTCGAGGAACGCGTTGGCCACGCCGTAGGCGCCCTGGCCGGCGCTGCCGAACGTGGCGGCGGCGGAGGAGAACAGGACGAACTCGCTGATCGGGTGACCGGCGGTCAGCTCGTGCAGGTTGACCGCCGCGTCGACCTTCGGCGCGAGCACGGTGTCCAGCGACTCCCCGGTGATCGAGGTGAGCAGTCCGTCGGAGATCACGCCGGCGGTGTGGAAGACGGCGGTCAGCTCGACGCCCGACAGCAATGCCGCGAGCGCGGTCCGGTCGGCGGCGTCGCAGGCCTCGAGGCGGACCGTGGCGCCTGCAGCGGTCAACTCGGCGACCAGCTCGGCGGCACCGGCCGCGGCCGGGCCGGAACGGCTGATCAGCAGCAGGTCCCGGACGCCCGACGCGACCAGGTGACGGGCCAGTGCCGCGCCGAGGGTGCCGGTCGCGCCGGTGACCAGGACGGTCCCGGCCGGGGTGGCCGGCGCGGTGGTGGCGAGCGCCCTCGTCAGCCGGGGCACGAGGATCTCGCCGTCCCGGACGGCGATGATCGGCTCGGCGACGGTGAGTGCCTGGCCTAGCTCGTCGTCCGTGACGGTCTCGGGGGCGTCGACGAGGGCGAACCGGCCGGGGTGCTCGGCGGCCGCGGCCCTGACGAGGCCGGCGACCGGCGCGAGGCGCAGGTCCGGGGACGTGGGGTCGAGGGCGCCGGCGGTACGCAGGACCAGCCGGCCGTCCTCGTCGGCGGCGAGCCAGTCCCGCAGGCGGGCCAGCACCGTGGTGGCGACCTCGCGGACGGCGGTGGGCAGGTCGCCTGCCCGCGGGTGATCCACGTCGACCACCGTGTTCTGGGAGGCCTGGCCACCCGTGGCCGGCGTCCACTCCAGGGCGAAGAGGTTCGGCGTGTGTTCCGGCGCCGGGCCCGCCAGCCAGAACCGCTGGTGCTGGAAGGGGTAGGTGGGCAGCTCGACCTGGCTCGCGCCGGCGGCGAGGTGGTCGACGTCCACGTGGACGCCACGCACGTGCAGGGCGGTCACCGACCGCAGGAAGTCGACGAGGTCACCCTGGTCGCGGCGGAGCGTGCCGGCCGCCACCGTCTTCGCCTCGCCGGTGTCGGCGGTGTCCTGGATGGCCATCGTGAGCACCGGGTGCGGGCTGGCCTCGACGAAGGCGGCGAAGCCCTCGTCGACCAGCGCGCGGACGCCGGCCTCGAAGTGCACCGTCGAGCGCAGGTTGCGGTACCAGTACTCGGCGTCCGCCGGCACGTCCAGCCAGCGGGAGTCCACCGTGGAGTAGAACGGGATCTCGGGCTCCTGGGGAGTGATCCCGCTCAACGCCGCCAGGATGTCGGCGTGGATGCGTTCCACGTGCGCGCAGTGGGACGCGTAGTCGACCGGGATCTGCTTGGCCCGCACGCCTTCCTCGGTGAGCGCGGCCACCAGGTCGGTGATGCCGGTGACGTCGCCGGAGACGACCGTCGCCGCCGGGCCGTTGACCGCGGCGACCGACACGCCGTCGGGCAGCCTGCCGGCCACCTCGCCGGCCGGCAACGCGATCGACGCCATGCCGCCGATGCCGGTGATCGCCCTGATCGCCCTGCTGCGCAACGCGACCACCGTCGCCGCGTCCGCCAGGGACAACGCACCAGAGACGGCCGCCGCGGCGATCTCACCCTGCGAGTGGCCGATGACCGCGGCCGGGCGCAGGCCGTAGGACTCCCACAGCGCGGCGAGCGACACGTACACCGCCCACAACGCGGGCTGCACCACGTCGACGCGCTTCAGTGCCTCGGCGTCGCCGAGCACGTCCAGCAGGGACCAGTCCACGACCGCCGACAACGCCGCCGCGCACTCGTCGAGCCGGGCCGCGAACACCGCCGACTCCCGCGCCAGCGCCAGTCCCATGCCGGCCCACTGCGCGCCCTGGCCGGGGAAGACCAGGACCGGGCGGCCGGTGACGTCGGCGTAGCCGGTGATCGGATCGTTCAGCGCGGCGAGGAAACCCTGCACGTCGGTGGCGACCGCGCCGGCCCGGTGCGGGAAGGTGGCACGGCCACGCAGCGAGCGGGCGACGTTCGCCGTGCCGAGCAGCGGGTTGGTCCGGACGTGGTTGCGCAGGCGGGTGACGGCGTCCAGTGCCGCCTGCTCGGTGCGGCCGGAGACCAGCCACACCGCCGTGCCGTCCACGCGGTTCTCGTCGAGCGCCTCGCCGCCCTCGATGATCACGTGCGCGTTCGTGCCGGAGATGCCGAACGAGGAGATGCCGGCCCGGCGGGGCCGCTCGCCCGCCGGCCAGGTCCTGCCGTCGGTGAGCAGCTCGATCGCGCCTGCGGTCCAGTCGACGTGCGACGACGGCTCGTTCACGTGCAGCGTCGCCGGCAGCTTCTCGTGCCGCAGAGCCATGATCATCTTGATGACGGCGGCCACGCCGGCGGCGGACTGGGTGTGTCCGATGTTGGACTTCACCGAGCCCAGCAGCAGCGGCGTCGCGCGGTCCTGGCCGTAGGTGGCCAGCAGTGCCTGCGCCTCGATCGGGTCGCCGAGCTTCGTGCCGGTGCCGTGCGCCTCGACCACGTCGACATCCGAAGTGCACAGACCGGCGTCGGCCAGCGCGGCGGTGATCACCCGCTCCTGCGACGGGCCGTTCGGCGCCGTCAGGCCGTTCGACGCGCCATCCTGGTTCACCGCGGAGCCCCTGACGACCGCCAGGATCCGGTGGCCGTTGCGCCGGGCGTCGGACAGCCGCTCGACCAGCAGCATGCCGGCGCCCTCGGAGAAGCCGGTGCCGTCGGCCGCGTCGGCGAACGCCTTGCACCGGCCGTCCGGCGCGAGGCCGCCCTGGCGGCTGAACTCGACGAACAGGGCCGGGGTCGCGAGCACCGCCACTCCTCCGGCCAGCGCCAGGTCGCAGTCGCCGGCCCGCAGCGAGCGCACCGCGAGGTGCAGTGCCACGAGCGACGACGAGCACGCGGTGTCCACGGTGATCGCCGGGCCCTCCAGGCCGAGGGTGTAGGCGATCCGGCCGGACGCGACGCTGCCCGCGCCGCCGTTGCCGAGGAACGGCACGACCTCCTCGGGAACCTCGCCGCCCCGGGTGGTGTAGTCGTGGTACATCAGGCCCGCGAACACGCCGGTCTTGCTGCGCCGCAGGGAATGCGGGTCGATGCCGGCCTGCTCGACGGCCTCCCACGACGTCTCCAGCAGCAGGCGCTGCTGCGGGTCCATGGCCAGCGCCTCACGCGGCGAGATCCCGAAGAAGCCGGGGTCGAAGTCGGCCGCGTCGGCGAGGAACCCGCCCGTGCCGGCGCCGACCCAGCCGCGGTCGGCCGGGAAGTTGCCGATCGCGTCGCCGCCGTCGGCGAGCAGCGCCCAGAACTCGTCGGGGGTGGTGATCCCGCCGGGCAGCCGGCAGGACATGCCGACGATCGCCACCGGCTCGGTGTGCCGGTCGACCTCCGCCCGCAGCCGCTCGTTGTCCTTCATCGAGGCGCGTAACGCGCTGACGATGCGTTCGGTTTGGTCGCTCATAGCGCACCCTCCAGGCCGAGAGCCAGGTTGACGAGGTCGTCCACGCCCAGGTCGTCGATCGCGGACGTGGTCGCCTCGGCCTCGACCGGCTGCTCCGGCACCAGGTCGACGGCGAGGCGTTCGGCCAGGTCGGCCGGGGTCGGGTAGTCGAACACCAGGGTGGCCGGCAGCCGCAGGCCGGTAACGGCGTGCAGGCGGTTGCGCAGCTCGACCGCGGTGACCGAGTCGAAGCCGAGCTCCCGGAACGCCCGGCCGGCCTCGACGGCGTCGGCCGTGGTGTGCCCCAGCACGCCGGCGACCTGTGTGCGGACCAGGTCCAGCAGCAGGTTCTTCTTGTCCGCCACGGTGGACAGCCTGCCCAGCCGGTCGGCCAGTCCCTGTGTGTCCTGCTGGGTGGTCACGGCCTTGCGGGCCGCGCGGACGATGCCCCGCAGCAGCGGCGGGATCGTGCCGCCGGCACGGACCGCGGCCAGGTCGAGCCGGGCCGGCACGACGTGGGCGCCGGTGGTGGCCAGTGCCGCGTCGAACAGGGCCAGACCGTCCTCTTCGGACAGTGCGACCACGCCGGCCGTGCGCAGCCGGTCCAGCTCGACGTCGGTGAGGTGCCCGGTCATCCCGCTCGGCGCGGCCCACAGGCCCCAGCCGAACGACCGGGTGTTCGGCCGGGTCGCGGCGAGTGCGTCGAGGTAGGCGTTGGCCGCGGCGTAGTTGCCCTGGCCGGGACTGGGGAACGTGGCGGCGGCCGAGGAGAAGAGGACCAGCTCGACGCCGGCGTCGAGCAGCGCGACCAGGTTGGCCGCGGCGTCCACCTTGGGGCGCAGCACGTTCGCAACCTGCTCGGCGGTCATCGTGTCGATCAGCGCGTCGTCGAGCACGCCGGCCGCGTGGACGACGGTGCGGACCGGGTGCTCGGCGAGCACCGCGGACAGCGCGTCCCGGTCGGCCGCGTCACAGGCCACGATGGACACTCGCGCGCCCAGCTCGGTCAGCTCCGCGACCAGGTCGGGTGCCTGGCCGGTGCGGCTGGTCAGCACCAGGTCGGTGACGCCGTGCTCGGTGACAAGGTGGCGGGCCAGTGCGCTGCCGATGGTGCCGGTGCCGCCGGTGATGAGCACGGGGCCGGTGACCGGTCGCCGCGGGTCCGGCACGCGCCGGGACAGCCGGGGCACGAACAGCTTGTCGCCGCGGATCGCCACCTCGGGCTCACCCGTCGCCAGCGCGGCCGGGATGAGGGCGTCGTTGTCGCTGTCGACGAGGACGAACCGGTCGCCCTGTTCGGCCTGGGCGGACCGCACCATGCCCCACACGGGAGAGGCGTCCACCGCGCTCGCGTCCGGGCCGGCCGCGCCGCGGGTGACGAACACCAGCCGGCCGGCCTGGCGCCAGTCGCGGGTGGCCGCCAGCGCGGCCATCGCCGACTCGTACGGCGTGCCGGCCGGGACCTCGAAGATCTCCGTGTCGGCCGCCTCGGCCGTGGTGTCGACGGGGACCGGCGTCCAGTCGACCGCGAACAGCGAGTCGCGGGTGTGGCCGGCCCGCAGGGCCTCCTCGCTGATGGGCCGGACCACCAGGCCGTCGACCGTGGCCACCGGGGCGCCGGTCATGTCGGCGACCGCGATGGCGACCGAGTCCGGGCCGAGGCGGGTCAGGCTGACCCGGACCGCGGTCGCGCCGGCGGCGTGCACGGTGGTGCCGGTGAAGGCGAACGGCAGGCCCGCGGTGTCCAGCAGGCCGAGGCCGAGCGGGTGCAGGCAGGCGTCCAGCAGCGCCGGGTGCAGGCAGTAGTCGGCCGCGTCGGTGCGCAGCGTGGCCGGCTCGGCCGGCAACGCCACCTCGGCGTAGATGGTCTCGCCGGCGCGCCATGCCCTGCGCAGGCCCCGGAAGGCCGGCCCGTACTCGAACCCGCCGTCGGCCAGGGCCGAGTAGAGGTCGGTGAGGTCCGCCTCGGTCGCGCCGGGCGGCGGCCACGCGCCGCCGAGGTCGACCGGGGTGCCGGCGACGCTCGACAGGAGGCCGCTGGCGTGCCTGGTCCACGGCTCGTCGAACGCGGCACCGTTCGGTCGCGAGTGGACGGTCACCCCGCGGCGGCCGCGGTCGTCCGGCGCGCCGACGGCGACCTGGATGGCCACGTCGCCGCGGTGGGGCAGGACCAGCGGCGCCTCGATGGTCAGATCCTCGACCACCGGGGTGCCGACCTCCTCGCCGGCCCGCAGCGCCAGCTCGACGAACCCCGTGCCGGGCAACAGCACCGTGCCGGACACCGCGTGGCCGGCCAGCCACAGCTGGGCGCCCCGGGTGAGCGAACCGGTCAGCACCAGGCCGTCGGCGTCGGCGAGCGGAACGGCGGCGGCCAGCAGCGGGTGACCGGTGGCGCCGATGCCCGCGGCCGTGACGTCCCCGGCGCCCGACGGGAGGTCAAGCCAGTACCGGTCGCGCTGGAAGGCGTAGGTCGGCAGGTCGACCACCTGGCCACGCAGGCCGAAGTCGACGTCGACGCCACGCACGGACAGCTCGGCGGCGTTGCGCAGGAACCGGCGCAGGCCACCGTCACCCCGGCGCAGCGAGCCGACCAGCACGGCCGGCGTCGACGCGGTGTCGACCAGGTCGGCGACGGCCGGGGCGAGCACCGGGTGCGGGCTGGACTCGACGAACACCCGGAACCCGTTGTCCAGCAACGCACGGACACCGGCCTCGAAGTGCACGGTCGAGCGCAGGTTGCGGTACCAGTACTCGGCGTCCGCCGGCACGTCGAGCCAGCGGGAGTCCACCGTGGAGTAGAAGGGAATGCTTGGGGTCCGCGGTGTGATCCCGGCCAACGCGGCCAGGATGTCGGCGTGGATGCGCTCCACGTGCGCCGAGTGGGACGCGTAGTCCACCGGGACCCGCTTGGTCCGGACGCCACGGGCGTCCAGGCCGGCGAGCAGCTCGTCGAGCGCGCCGGCGTCGCCGGCCACGACCACGGAGTGCGGCCCGTTGATCGCGGCCACGGACACGCCGGCCGGCAGCAGCGGGGTCACCTCGTCGACCGGCAGGCCGATCGACCCCATGCCCCCGATCCCGGTGATCGCCCTGATCGTCCTGCTGCGCAACGCGACGACCGTCGCGGCGTCCTCGAGGGACAGTGCGCCGGCGACGGCGGCCGCGGCGATCTCGCCCTGCGAGTGACCGATCACCGCGTCCGGACGGATCCCGTAGGACGCCCACAGCGCCGCCAGGGACACATAGACCGCCCACAGGGTCGGCTGGACCACGTCCACGCGTGCCAGCAGGGCCTCGTCGGTGATCGCGTCGTACAGCGACCAGTCCACGTGGGGCGCCAGAGCCTCGGCGCACTCGGCGAACCGGGCCGCGAACACCGGCGCGGTGTCGACCAGCTCGACCGCCATGCCGAGCCACTGCGCGCCCTGGCCGGGGAACACGAACGCCGTGCCGCCGATCACGTCCGCGGTCCCGGTGAGGGGCAGCTCGGCGAGACCGGCCAGCGCCTCGTCGACGTCGCCGGCGACCACGGCCGCCCGGTGGTCGAACGCGGTTCTGCTGTGCCGCAGGGAGAACGCGACGTCGCCGAGGTCGGTCGCGCCGGTCAGGGCAGCGGCGAGGGCACCGGCCTGGCCGTGCAGGCCCGTGGCCGTCTTCGCCGACAGCAGCAGCGGGACCGGGCCGGTCATCGGCTCGACCGCGGCGGGCGCCTGCTCGGGCGCCTCCTCGATGATCAGGTGGGCGTTGGTGCCCGAGACGCCGAACGAGGACACGCCCGCCCGGCGCGGCCGCTCGCCGCGTTCCCACGGGCTCGGCTCGGTCAGCAGCTCGACCGTGCCGGCCGACCAGTCCACATGGGACGTCGGCCTGTCCACGTGCAGCGTCTTCGGCAGCAGGCTGTGTTGCAGCGCCAGCACGACCTTCATCACGCTGGCCACGCCCGCCGCGCACTGGGTGTGCCCGATGTTGGACTTCAGCGAGCCCAGCCGCAGCGGCGTCTCCCGGTCCCGGCCGTAGGTCGCGATCAGCGCCTGCGCCTCGATCGGGTCGCCGAGCGTGGTGCCCGTGCCGTGCGCCTCGACGTAGTCGACGTCCGCGCCGGACAGGCCGGAGACGGCCAGCGCGGCGCGGATCACCCGCTGCTGGGACGGGCCGTTGGGTGCGGTCATGCCGTTGGACGCGCCGTCCTGGTTGGTCGCGCCGCCGCGGACCACGGCGAGCACCCGGTGGCCGTTGCGCCGCGCGTCCGACAGCCGCTCCACCAGCACCATGCCGACGCCCTCGCTCCAGCCGGTGCCGTCCGCCGCGTCGGCGAACGCCTTGCACCGGCCGTCGGTGGACAGGCCCTTCTGCTGGCTGAACAACACGAACATGCCGGGCGTCGACATGACCGTCACGCCGCCGGCCAGCGCCATGTCGCACTCGCCGGAACGCAGCGAGGCCACCGCCATCTGCAGTGACACCAGCGACGAGGAGCACGCCGTGTCCACCGAGACCGCGGGCCCTTCCAGGCCGAAGGTGTAGGCGACGCGGCCGGACGTGACGCTGGCCGTGGTGCCGGTGCCCAGGTACAGGTCGACGCCCTGCGGCAGGTCGGTGACCGTCGCCACGTACAGCTGGGAGGTCGTGCCGACGAACACGCCGGTGCTGGTGCCACGCAGCGAGACGGGGTCGATGCCGGCGTTCTCGATGGCCTCCCACGAGGTCTCCATGAGCAGGCGCTGCTGCGGGTCCATGGCGATGGCCTCGTTCGGCGAGATCCCGAAGAACGCCGGGTCGAACAGCGGCGCGTCGGTCAGGAACCCGCCGTTGGCCGTGTAGCTGGTGCCGGCGGCGCCGTCCGGGTCGTAGACGGACTCGAGGTCCCAGCCGCGGTCGCTCGGGAAGTCGCCGACGGCGTCTACCTCGTCGACCAGCAGCCGCCACAGGCCCTCGGGGGTGGTGACGCCGCCGGGGAAGCGGCACCCCATGCCGACGATCGCGACGGGCTCGTTCTGCTTCTCCTGGTACTCGCGCAGGCTCCGGCGGGCCGTCTGGGCGTCGGCCAGTGCCTTCTTGAGGTACTCGCGGAGTTGTGCTTCGTTCGCCATTGCCTTCCCTCAGTTCAGTGCGTCGACCATGGCGAACAGTTCGTCGTCCGTCGCGTCGGTCAGGTCGGTCTCGTCGGTTGCCTGGGACGGGATCGCCACTGCGGCGGCCTTCTCCAGTGCCTCGGCCAGCTCACGCAGCCTGGGTGTCGCGGCCACCTGGCCCATGCTCAGCCGGCGCAGCAGCGTCGCGGCCAGGTCGTCCAGGTCCGCGCCGCCACCTTCCTTGCGTGGCAACGTCTCGGCCAGGAAGCCGGCCAGCGCGGCCGGGGTCGGGTAGTCGAACACGAGGGTGGCCGGCAGGGACAGCCCGGTCACGGTGTGCAGCCGGCCACGCAGCTCGACCGCGGTGAGCGAGTCGAACCCGAGGTCCTTGAACGGTTTCGCGGCGCCGATCGTGGCCGCCGAGCCGTGGCCGAGCACGGCCGCGACCTCGGTCCGCACCAGGTCCAGGATCGCCGCGTCCCGCTCGGTCTCGGGCAGTCCGGCGAGGCGGTCGGCGAGGTTGTCCTGTGCCGGCCTGGCGGTCGTGCGGACCAGGCCACGCAGCAGGTGCGGGGTGTCGTCGCGGAACGCGGCCAGGTCGAGCCGCATCGGCGCGAGCCGCGGCCGGTCGCCACGCCAGGAGGCGTCGAACAGGGCGAGCGCGAGGTCGGCCGGGATCGGCCGCAGGCCGCCCTTGCCCCGGCTCGCCATGCCGTCCTCGGTTTCCCAGGCGCCCCAGGCGAGTGCGACCGTGTTCGGCCGGGTCGCGGCGAGTGCGTCGAGGAACGCGTTGGCCGCGGCGTAGTTCGCCTGGCCCGGTGCGCCGAACGTGGCGGCGGCCGAGGAGAACAGCACCAGCGGGGTGCCGGGCGCGGTCAGCTCCGCCAGGTTGAGCGCACCGTCCACCTTGGGCCGGAGCACCGCGGCCAGCCGGTCCTCGGTGAGGCCGGTGACGATCCCGTCGTCGAGGACACCGGCCGCGTGCACCACCGCGGACACCTCGTGCGTGGCCAGCAGCGCGGCCAGCGCGTCGCGGTCCGCCGTGTCACACGCGGCGATGGTCGCCGTGGCACCGAGTCCGGACAGTTCGGCGGCCAGCTCCGGCGCGTGCCCGGTGCGGCTGGTGAGCACCAGGTCCGTGACGCCGTGCGCGGTGACCAGGTGCCTGGCGACCAGCCGGCCGAGTGCGCCGGTGCCGCCGGTGACGAGCACCGTGCCGGTGGGCGAGTCCCCGGTCTCGACGGACGCGCGGACCAGGCGGGGCGCCAGCGGGACGCCGTCGCGGATGGCCACGCGGGGCTCGCCGGTGGCCAGTGCCGTGCCGAGGTCGCCGGTGCCGTCGGTGTCGACCAGGACGAAGCGGCCGGGGTGCTCGGCCGACGCCGACGCGACCAGGCCCCAGACGGCGGCGTTGGTCAGGTCGGTGACGTCCGGACCGGCGGCGCCGGTCGTGCGGAACGCCAGCGTGATGCCGGCGTACTCCGGCTCGTCCAGCCAGGCGCGGATTATCCGGCGGACCCGGTTGGTCACCGCGTGCACGCTTGCCGCGTCCGCCCGGCCGGCCGCCAGCGACAGGACGACGAACCTCGTGTCCGCCGGGGCGCGGTCCAGCTCCTGGTAGTCCACATAGGACACCGTGGTGTCCGCGTCGACCGGGGTCCAGTCCACCTCGTACAGCGCGTCGGCGGTCGCCGCGCCCGCCTCCCGGAGGGTCGCGGCGGACACCGGGCGCATGATCAGCGAGTCGACCGTGGCGACCGGGTTGCCCGTGCCGTCCGCGATGGTGAACGACACGCCGTTCGAGTCCGCCGTGGACAGCCTGGCCCGCAGTGCCGCCGCGCCGGTGGCGTAGCGGGACACGCCGGTCCAGGAGAACGGCAACCGGCCCCGGCCGGCTGCCTCGCCGTCCGACCACTCGACGCCGCCGGCCGCCATCGCCTGCAGGACCGCGTCCAGCAGGCCGGGGTGGATGCCGAAGTCGGCGGCCGGGGCGTCCTCGGGCAGGGCCACCTCGGCGTAGACGTCCGTGCCGTCCCGCCAGACCCGTCGCAGGCCGGCGAACATCGGGCCGTAGTCGAAGCCGGTGGCCGTGGCGGTCTCGTAGAAGCCGGCGATGTCCAGCTCCTCGGCGGCCGGCGGCCAGCTGAGCAGGCCGGCCGGGGCCGTCTCGTCGGCGGGGGCGAGGATGCCGGTCGCGTGCTGGGTCCAGTCGCCGTTCTGCCGCGAGTGGACGGTCAGGGTCCGCTCCCCCGCCGCGTTCGGCGCGCCGGCGAGCAGCTGGACGGTGACCTCGCCGGTGCGCGGCAGGATCAGCGGGGTGAGCTGGGTCAGCTCCGCGAGCCGTGGGCAGCCGGCCACGGTGCCGGCGTGGAGAGCCAGCTCGACGTACGCGGTGCCCGGCACCACTGCCAGGCCCGCCACGTCGTGCTCGGCGATCCAGGCATGCGTCGCGGTCGAGAGCGTGCCGGTGAACAGCAGCTCCCCCGAGTCGGCCAGCTCGGCGACCGCCCCCAGCATCGGGTGCCCGGCCGCGGCCAGGCCGGCGCCGGCCACGTCGGCCCCGCCGGTGTCGGTCAGCCAGTACCGGTCCCGCGCGAACGGGTAGGTCGGGACCGCGACGCGGTTCCCGCCACCGAAGAACGCCGGCCAGTCGACGGCGGCACCGCTCGCCCACAGCGTGGCCAGCGCGGTGACCGCGGTACGGGCCTGCGGCCGGTCGCGGCGCTGGGCGGCCACGGCGGTGACGGGTGCGTCCGGCAGGCAGTCGCGGACCATGGCCGCCAGCACGCCGTCCGGCCCGATCTCCACGAACCGGGTGACGCCCTTCGCCCGCATGGCCGCCACGGTGTCGGTGAACCGGACGGTGGCGCTGACGTGGTTCACCCAGTAGTCCACAGTGGACATCTCGGCCGGCAGCTCGATGGCCGGCTCGTGGAAGGCGATCGTCTCGACGACCGCACGGAACTCGTCGAGCATGGGGGCCATCAGCGGTGAGTGGAACGCGTGTGAGACCTTCAGCCGCTTGGTGCGCTCGAAGTTCGCCGCGATGGCCAGGACCTCGGCCTCGTCGCCGGAGATCACGACCGAGCCCGGGCCGTTGAGCGCGGCGATCGACACCTGGCCGGTCAGGAGCGGGCGGACCTCGTCCTCGGTGGCGACCAGGGAGACCATCGCGCCGCCGGGCGGCAGCGCGGCCATCAGCGCGGCCCGCGCGGAGACGAGCTTTCCGGCGTCGGCCAGGGAGAACACGCCGGCGTGGTGCGCGGCGGCGATCTCGCCGATCGAGTGGCCGCCGATCATGTCCGGGCGAACGCCCCACGACTCGAACAACCGCAGCAGCGCCACCTCGATCGCGAACAGCGCGGGCTGGGTCCAGCCCGTGTTGTCGAGGTCGCCGGCGCCATCGACGCCGAGGATCACCTCGCGCAGGCCCTCGGGCAGCACGGCCAGGGCCTCGTCGAAGGCCGCCGCGAACGCCGGGTAGGTCGCGTACAGCTCGGCGCCCATGCCGACCTGCTGCGCGCCCTGGCCGGTGCACACGAAGCCGGTCCTGCCCGGGGCGGCGACGCCGCGCACGGTCAGGCCCAGTTCCTCGCCGGGCGCCGCGACGATGACGCCGCGGTGCTCGAACACCGCGCGGGCGGTGGCCAGCGTGTAGCCGGCGTCGGTGCGGTTTCCCCGGTAGGTCGCGAGGTTGGCGGCCTGGCGGTCGACGGCCTCCGGTGTCCTGGCGGACAGCGGCAGGGCGACCACCGGCAGCTCCGCCGACTCGGCCACCGGCGCCGGGTCGACGCCCTCGATGATGACGTGGGCGTTGGTGCCGGAGATCCCGAACGACGAGATCCCGAACCGGCGTGGCCGCCCGGCGGCCGGCCAGGCGACCGGCTCGGTGACCAGGTCGATCGCGCCGGTCGTCCAGTCCACGTGCGGGGTCGGCTCGGTGACGTGCAGCGTCTTCGGCACGACGCCCTCGCGCATGGCGGCGACCATCTTGATGATGCCGCCGACGCGGCCGCGGCCTGCGCGTGCCCGATGTTGGACTTCAGCGAGCCGAGCAGCAGCGGGGTCTCGCGGTCCTGGCCGTACGTGGCCAGCAACGCGTTCGCCTCGATCGGGTCGCCGAGCTTCGTGCCGGTACCGTGCGCCTCGACCACGTCGACATCCGAAGTGGACAGACCGGCATTGGCCAGCGCGGCGCGGATCACCCGCTCCTGCGACGGGCCGTTCGGCGCGGTCAGGCCGTTGGACGCGCCGTCGGAGTTGATCGCCGAGCCACGCAGCACGGCGAGGACCGGGTGCCCGTTCCGCTCGGCGACCGACCGGCGCGTGACCAGCAGCAGGCCGACGCCCTCGGCGAAGCCGGTGCCGTCGGCGGACGCGTCGAACGCCTTGCACCGGCCGTCGCCGGCGAGCCCGCCCTGCCGGCCGAACTCGCTCCACAGCTCCGGGGTGGACATCACGGCGACGCCACCGGCGAGCGCGAGGTCGCACTCGCCGGCCCGCAGCGCGGCGGCGGCCAGGTGCAGTGCGACCAGCGACGACGAGCACGCGGTGTCCACGGTCAGCGCGGGGCCTTCGAACCCGAACGTGTAGGACACCCGGCCGGCGATCACCGACGCCGCGCTGCCGTTGCCGACGTAGCCGGCCAGCTCCTCGGGCACGGTACGCAGCCGGGCGCCGTAGTCCTGGCCGCTCGTGCCGGCGAACATGCCGACCCTGGTGCCACGCAACGAGACCGGGTCGATGCCGGCCCGTTCCACGGTCTCCCAGGCCACCTCCAGCAGCAGGCGTTGCTGCGGGTCCATGGCCAGCGCCTCGCGCGGCGAGATCCCGAAGAACGCCGGGTCGAACTGGGCGGCGTCGTACAGGAAGCCGCCCGTGCCGGTGCCGGGCCAGCCGCGGTCGGCCGGGAACGGACCCAGCGCGTCGACGCCGTCGGCGACGAGCCGCCACAGGTCCTCCGGGGTGCGGACCCCGCCCGGGTAACGGCAGGCCGCGCTGATGAGCACGATGTCGTCACCGCCAACGGCCGCCGGGGCCGCCACGACCGGGGCCGGGGCCGCGGCGCCGAGCAGGCGGCCACGCAGGTGCGCGGCCAGCACGGTGGGCGTGGGATGGTCGAACACCAGCGTGGCCGGGAGCCGCAGGCCGGTCGCGGTGTTGAGGCGGTTGCGCAGCTCGACCGCGGTCAGCGAGTCGAAACCGACGTCCTTGAACGCGCGGTCGGGCTCGACGGCGTCGCCGCTCGAGTGGCCGAGCACGCCGGCCGCGGTCGTGCGGACCAGGTCGAGCAGGGCCGCGTCCGCGTCGGCCTCGGCGAGCGACGCCAGCCGGGTGCGCAGGGAACCGTCGTCGGTCGCGGCGGATGCCGTGCGGCGCCTGGGTTTGCGTGCCAGGTCGCGGAGCAGTGCCGGCACGGTGCCGGTCAGGCCGGCGGTGTCCAGCTTGATCGGGACCAGCAGCGGCTCGTCGACCGTGGTCGCCAGGTCGTACAGGGCCAGGCCGAGCTCGGTGGGCAGCGGGGTCATGCCGCCACGGCCGTGCCGCGCGACGTCGCCGGTGTCCAGGTGGCCGGTCATCGCGCTGGCCTGTGCCCACAGGCCCCAGGCCAGTGAGGTGCCCGGGAGCCCCAGCGAGTGGCGGTGTGCGGCGAGTGCGTCCAGGAACGTGTTGGCCGCCGCGTAGCTGCCCTGCCCGGCGCCGCCGAACACGCCGGCCGCGGACGAGAACAGCACGAACGCGGACAGGTCGTGGCCGGCGGTCAGCTCGTGGAGGTTGATCGCACTGTCCACCTTGGACCGCAGCACGGTGGCCAGCCGGTCCGGCGTGAGGCCCGTGACGAGGCCGTCGTCCAGCAGGCCGGCCGCGTGCACCACGGCGGTCAGGTCGTCCTTGGCGACGAGCTTGGCCAGCGCCTTCCGGTTGGTGGTGTCGCAGGCCGCGATCCGGACGGTGGCACCGAGCTCGGTCAGCTCGGCACGCAGCTCCTTGGCACCGGCGGCCTTCGGCCCGGTGCGGCTGACCAGCAGCAGGTTCCTGGCGCCGTGGTTGACGACCAGGTGGCGGGCCAGCGCGGCGCCGAGCACCCCGGTACCGCCCGTGATCAGCACGGTGCGGTCCGGGTCGAGCGCCGGCGGCACGGTCAGCACGACCTTGCCGACGTGCTTGGCCTGGCTGACCAACCGGAACGCCTCCGGTGCCCGGCGCACGTCGTACTCGGTGCGCGGCAACGGGGTGAGCACGCCGTCCTCGAAGAGGACGCGGAGCGCGGCGAGCATCTCGCCGATGCGGTCCGGGCCCGCCTCGGACAGGTCGAACGCGCGGTAGGTCACGCCGGGGTGGTCGGCGGCGACCGTGGCCGCGTCGCGGATGTCCGTCTTGCCCATCTCGATGAACCGGCCGCCGCGCGGCAGCAGGCGCAGCGAGGCGTCCACCAACTCGCCGGCCAGCGAGTCGAGCACCACGTCGACGCCGTCCGCGAACGCCTGCTCGAAGCCGGCGTCGCGGGAGGAGGCGAGCTGGCTGTCGGCGAAACCGTTGGCACGCAACACGTCCCACTTGCCGGGGCTGGCGGTGCCGAGGACGGTGGCGCCGAGGTGGCGGGCCAGCGCGGTGGCGGCCATGCCGACGCCGCCGGCCGCCGCGTGGACGAGGATCGACTCGCCCTCCCGGAGGTTGGCCAGGTCGACCAGTGCGTAGTAGGCGGTGAGGTAGACGATCGGGGCGGAGCCGGCCTCGGCGAACGACCAGCTGTCCGGGATCCTGGTGAGCAGCCGCGCGTCGGTGACCGCGAGCGGGCCGAAGGAGCCGGCGAACATGCCCATCACGCGGTCGCCGGGGGCGAGCGTGGTGACGTCGGCCGCGACCTCGGTGACGACACCGGCGCCCTCGTTGCCGAGCAGTCCCGCCTCGCCCGGGTACATGCCGAGCGCGTTGAGCACGTCCCGGAAGTTCAGGCCGGACGCCCGCATGGCGACCCGGACGTGGCCCGGGGCAAGGGGTTCGGCCACCTCGGGGCACGCGGCGAGCGTGAGGTTCGCCAGGCTGCCCTTGTTCGTCGAGTCCAGCCGCCACGGGCCGGCCGGCGGGATGAGCGTGGCGCTGGTGGTCGCCTTCGCCAGGCGTGGCACGGCCAGTCCTTCGCCGCGGACCGCCACTTCCTGCTCACCGGTGGCGATGGCCGCCGCGAGCCCCGGGTCGCCGGGGCCCGAGCCACTGACCAGTGCGAGGCGGCCCGGGTTCTCGGCGGCCGCGGCGCGGACCAGGCCGGTCACCGCGGCGTGGGTCAGGTCGTTCGTGGTGAAGACCAGGCGGGCGTCGGCGAACCGGTCGTCGGCGAGCCACGCCTGGATCAGGGCCAGCGCGGCGGCGGTCACCTCGTGCACCGCGGCGGCGGACAGGTCCTGTCGTGGCAGGGAGACCACCGCGTGCGCCGGGACCTCGGCCAACGAGGCCAGGTCGACCTCGCCCACCTCCCCCAGGTGGCCGAAGGCCGCGGTGTCCGATGTGGACAGCGGGGTCCAGTTCACCCGGAACAGGGAGTCGTGGCCGGTCGGGGCCGACACGGTCCCGATGGGGCGCAGGGTGAACTCGTCGGCGGACAGGACCGGGGCGCCGGTCGCGTCGGTGACCAGCAGGGACACCGAGTCCGCGCCGGTCGGGGTGAGGCGGGCCCGCAGGGCGGTCGCGCCGGTGGCGTGCAGGGTGACGCCGGACCAGGCGAACGGGAGGACACCGGGGCCGGACGCGGCCTTCGTCAGGCCGATCGCGTGCAGGGCGGCGTCGAGCAGGGCCGGGTGCACGCCGAAGCCGTCGACCTTCGCGTCCAGGGCGACCTCGGCGTAGACCTCGTCGCCCTTGCGGTAGGCCGTGCGCAGGCCCTGGAAGGCCGGGCCGTAGGACAGGCCGCCACCGGCCAGCGTCGCGTAGTAGTCCGTCAGGTCAACGGGTTCGGCGCCACGCGGCGGCCATTCGGTGAGCCCGGCCGGCTCCTGGGTGGGCGCGGTGTCGAGGGTGGCGGCGGCGTGCTGGGTCCACCGGGTGCCGTCGACGGAAGACGAGACGGTGACGGGCCTCGCGCCCGCGTCGTCGGGGGCGCCGACGTGCACCTGCAACGCGGTCCCGCCGTCGAGGACGAGTGGGGCGAGCAGGGTCAGCTCGGCCACGTGGTCGAGGCCGACGTGGTCGCCGGCCGCGGTCACCATGTCCAGGAACGCGGTGCCGGGCAACAGGATCGCGCCACCGACCTCGTGGTCGGCGACCCACGGGCAGGTGCGGGTGGAGAGGCGGCCGGTGAGCACCAGCTCGTCGGTGTCGGCGAGTGCGATGGCCGCCGGGAGGAGCGGGTGGGTGCCCGCGGCGAGACCGAGACCCGTCGCGTCGCTGGGGGTGTCGGTGATCGTCAGCCAGTAGTGGTCGCGCTGGAAGGGGTAGGTCGGCAGTGGGACGAGGCGGCCGTCGGCCGGCCACGCCACCTCGCCGCCGCGGGTCCACAGCGCGCCGAGGGAGGTGCCGAAGCGGGTCAGGTCACCGTCGTCGCGGCGGAGCGTGCCGAGCGCGACGCCGGTCCGGCCGGCCACGTCGAGGGTGTCGGTGATGGCCGGGGCGACCACCGGGTGCGGGCTGGACTCGACGAAGAAGCCGAAGCCGTCGGCGGCCAGCGCCTGGATGCCGGCGGCGAACCGGACGGTCGAGCGCAGGTTGCGGTACCAGTACTCGGCGTCGGTCGGGACGTCCAGCCAGCGGGAGTCCACCGTGGAGTAGAAGGGGATGCTCGGGGTCCGGGGGGTGATCCCGGTCAGCGCGGCCAGGATGTCGGCGTGGATGTCCTCCACGTGCGCGGAGTGCGAGGCGTAGTCGACCTTGACGCGGCGGGCCTGGATCCCGTCGGCCTCGCAGGTCGCGGCCAGCTCGTCGAGCGCGGTGGCGTCGCCGGAGACGATGGTGGCCTCGGGGCCGTTGATGGCCGCGATCGAGACACCCTCGGGCAGCACGACCTTGTCAGCGGGGAGCGCGACGGACATCATCCCGCCGGCACCGGCGATGGCGATGATGGCCTTGCTGCGCAAGGCGACGACCGTGGCGGCGTCGGTCAGGGACAGCGCCCCGGAGACGGCGGCGGCGGCGATCTCGCCCTGGGAGTGGCCGATGACCGCGTCGGGGCGGACGCCACCGGCCTGCCACAGCGCGGCAAGCGACACGTTCACCGCCCACAGCGCCGGCTGCACCACGTCGACCCTGGCGAGCGCGTCCTGGTCGGCGAGGACGTCCATGAGCGACCAGTCGACGTGCGGTGCCAGGGCGGCCGCGCACTCGGCGAGCCGGGCGGCGAAGGCCGGGGAGGACTCGGCCAGCGCGAGGCCCATGCCGGCCCACTGCGCACCCTGACCGGGGAAGACGAACGCGATCTTGCCGGACACGTCGGCGATGCCGGCGGTGACGTTCGGCCCGTCGCCGGCCACGTCGGACAGTGCGGCGGCGAGTGCCTCGGCGTCCGCGCCGACCGCGACCGCACGACGGCGCAACGCGGCCCGGTGCTGGGACATGGTGGTCGCCAGGTCGGCCGGGTGGGCCGGGGTTTCCGCCAGCTCACCGGCGAGCGCACGCAACGCGTTCTGGTCATGGGCGGAGACCGGGACGACGAACGGGCCCGTCGCCGTGGGCGCCTCGGGCTCCTCGGTCGCCGGGGCCTGCTCGATGATCACGTGGGAGTTGGTGCCGCTCACCCCGAACGACGAGATGCCCGCGCGGCGCGGACGGTCGACCGACGGCCACGGCGTCAACGACGTCGCCAGTTCGACCGCTCCGGCCGTCCAGTCCACCTCGCGGGTCGGCTCGTCGACGTGCAGCGTCGGCGGCACCTGGCCGTGTCGCATGGCCAGCACCATCTTCATCACCCCGGCCACACCCGCCGCGGCCGCGGTGTGCCCGATGTTCGACTTGATCGAGCCCAGCAGCAGCGGGGTCGCGCGGCGCTGCCCGTACGTCGCCAGCAGGGCCTGCGCCTCGATCGGGTCACCAAGCGTCGTGCCGGTGCCGTGTGCCTCCACCACGTCCACGTCCGATGTGGACAGTTGGGCGGACGCCAGTGCCGCCGTGATCACCCTTTGCTGTGACGGGCCGTTCGGCGCGGTCAACCCGCTCGACGCGCCGTCCTGGTTCACCGCGGAGCCGCGGATCACCGCCAGCACCGGATGGCCGTTGCGTTGCGCGTCGGACAGCCTCTCCAGCAGCAGCATGCCGGCGCCCTCGCCCCAGCCGGTGCCGTCCGCGGCGTTGGCGAACGCCTTGCACCGGCCGTCGCCGGCCAGGCCGCGCTGCTTCGAGAACTCCACGAACGACATGGGCGTGGACAGCACGGTCACGCCGCCGGCCAGCGCGAGCGAGCACTCGCCGCCGCGTAGCGCGGAGACCGCCAGGTGCATGGCGACCAGGGACGCCGAGCACGCCGTGTCCACGGTGACCGCCGGGCCCTCCAGCCCGAAGGTGTAGGAGATCCGGCCGGAGACCACGCTCGCGCCGATGCCGGTCGCCAGGTAGCCCGCCGACTCCTCGGGCGCCTGGCTCGCGAGTGCCGCGTAGTCCTGGCCGTTGGTGCCGGCGAACACGCCGGTCCGGCTGCCCCGCAACGAGAGCGGGTCGATGCCGGCCCGCTCCATGGCCTCCCAGCAGATCTCCAGCAGCAGCCGCTGCTGCGGGTCCATGGCGACGGCCTCCCGCGGCGAGATGCCGAAGAACGCCGGGTCGAACCGGCCGACGCCGTCGAGGAACGCGCCACTGTCCACATAGGAGGTGCCGGTCTCGCCGTCGCCGACGAGCGCGTCGAGGTCCCAACCCCGGTCGGCGGGGAACGGTCCGACCGTGTCCACGCCGTCGGCGAGTAATCGCCACAGCTTCTCCGGGGTGTCGGCGCCGCCGGGGAACCGGCAGCTCATCGCCACGATCGCGATCGGCTCGGTCCGCGTCTCCTCCAGCTCGCGCACCCGTGCCCGGCTGCGCCGCAGGTCGGCGGTGACCTTCTTCAGGTAGTCGAGAACCTTGGTGTCCTGGTCGTTGCTCACAGGCCGAACTCCTCGTCGATCAGGTCGAACATCGCGTCGACGCTGTCAGCTTCGATATCCGCGTCCGCCTCGGCGCCCGCCGGCCGGCACTTGGCCAGCACGGCCTCGAGACGCGCGGTCAGCGCACGGCGGGCCGCCTCGTCCAGCTCGGCCACCGCGTCCTCCACCCGGTCCAGCTCGGCGAGCACGCCGGGCCCCTGCCGCGGGGCCAGCTCCTCGTCGAGGTAACCGGCGATGGCCAGCGGGGTCGGGTAGTCGTAGAGCAGGGTGGCCGGCAGCCGCAGGCCCGTCGCCGCGCCGAGCCGGTTGCGCAGCTCGACCGCGGTCATCGAGTCGAAACCCTGTTCCAGCAGGCCGCGAGTGTTGTCCACGGCGCCCGCGCTCGCGTGCCCGAGGACGGCCGCGGTGTGCGTGCGGACCAGCTCCAGCAGCAGGCGGGCCCGGTCCGCCGCGTCCTTGCCGTCCAGTGTGGACAGGAAGTCCGCGACGGGAGCGGCCTCGACCGTGTGGAGCTCGGCGAGCAGCGGACTCGGCCGGGTCGCGGTGAAGTCGGGGGCGAACCGCGCCCAGTCGACGTCGGCGACCGCGGTGACCGCGGGGCCGGCATGGTCCAGCGCGTGCCCGAGCACGGCCAGTGCCAGCTCCGGACGCAGCGGGGTCAGGCCGCCCCGGCGGGCCCGGTCGGCCGCGCCCCCGGCGGCCATGCCGCCTTCCGCCCACGGGCCCCAGCCGAGCGAGACGGCCGGAAGTCCCTGTGCGGCACGGGCTTCCGCCAGCGCGTCCAGGTAGGCGTTGGCCGCCGCGTAGTTCGCCTGGCCGGGATTGCCGAGCGTGCCGGTGAGGCTCGAGAACATGACGAACGCGTCCAGGTCGCCGGCCAGCTCGTGCAGGTTGGCCGCGGCGATCGCCTTGGCACGCAACACGGTGGCCAGCCGGTCCGGGCTGAGCGTGGCCAGCATGCCGTCGTCGAGCACACCCGCCGCGTGGAACACCGAGGTGGGGCGGTACTCGTCGAGCAGTGCGGCCAGCGCGTCCCGGTCCGCGATGTCGCAGGCGGCGACGGTGACCCCCAGTTCGGCGACCAGCTCGGCAGCACCCGGTGCGGCCGGGCCGGAACGGCTGGTGAGCACGATGTGCTCGGCACCGCGGCCGGCCAGCCAGCGCGCGACGTGCTTGCCGAGCGCGCCGGTGCCGCCGGTGACCAGGACCGTGCCGCGTGGGGTCCACGGCCGCGCCTCGCCGGACTCGGCCGGCAGCAGCCGGGCGGCGAACACGCCGGCCGGCGTGATGGCCACCTGGTCCTCGTCGCCGGCCAGCACGGCGGCCAACACCGATCCGTCCACTGTGGACGGCAGGTCGACCATGCCACCCCACCGGTCGGGGTGCTCCAGCGCGGCGACCCGGCCGATGCCCCACAGCTGCGCGGCCAGCGGGTCGGCGACCCGGTCGCCGACGGTCACCGCGCCGCTGGTGAGCAGCCAGATCGGCGCGGCGACGTCGGCGGTGGCCTGGATGAGCGCGACCGTCAGCGCCGCCGGCAGGATCGGGTCGGTGCCGGCGTGGCCGAGCAGCGACAGAATGCCGGCCGGCGCCGGGCACTCCGCGAGTGCCGTGGCCAGCGTGCCCGGCAGGGTCGCCGCGTCGGTCACCTCGACCAGGACGGTGTCCAGGCCGAGGTCCGGGACGTCGACGCCCGCGGGCACGACCAGCAGGTAGCGGCCGGTCGCGGCGCCGGTCGGGGTGATCGGCACCCAGTCGGTCGTATACCGGACGCGGTCGACGGCGGCGGCGTCGCGGCGGGAGCGGCGCCAGGTGCCGAGCGCGGGCAGGACGTTGCCCAGTGCCTCGGCGTCCACCCGCAGCCGGTCGGCCAGCTCGGTGAGGTCGGCGTTCTCCACGGCCGCCCAGAACTCGGCGTCCACCTCGTCGACCGGGGCCTCGGCCGGCGCCTGGTCGAGCCAGTAACGCTCACGTTGGAAGGCGTAGGTCGGCAGGTCGATCACCCGGCCCTCGGTGAGGGACGTGAGGTCGACCGGGACGCCCCGCACGAACAGGTGCCCCAGCGCGGTGACGAAGGTGTGGACCTCGCTCGCCTTGCGGCGTTGGGCCGGGATGGCGCCCACGCCGTCGGCGATGTCGAGCGTCATCGGCGTGAGGACCGCGTCCGGCCCGATCTCCAGGACCGTCGTCACCCCGCCGGCCAGCAGGTTCTCGACCGTGTCGTGGAAGCGGACGGTGTCGCGGACGTGGTCGACCCAGTAGTCGGCGGAGGCGACGTCGCCGGGCATGGGGATGGCCGGGTCCGCGAAGGTCAGGGTCGAGGCGACCGCGCGGAACTCGTCCAGCATCGGCTCCATCAGCGGCGAGTGGAACGCGTGCGAGACCGTCAACCGCTTGGTGCGCTTGAAGTTCGCCGCGATGGCGAGTGTCTCGGTCGCGTCGCCCGCGATGACCACCGAGCGGGGACCGTTGACCGCCGCGATCGACACCCGGTCGGTCAGCAGCGGACGGACCTCGTCCTCGGTGGCGACGATGGAGATCATCGCGCCGCCGGCCGGCAGCGCGGCCATCAGCGAAGCCCGTGCGGAGACGAGCTTTCCGGCATCGGCCAGCGAGAGCACACCGGCCACGTGGGCCGCGGCGATCTCACCGATCGAGTGCCCGGCCACGAAGTCCGGCCGCACGCCGAACGACTCGACGAGCCGGTACAGCGCGACCTCGTAGGCGAACAGCGCCGGTTGGGTCCAGCCCGTGTCGTCGAGATCGCCCGTACCGTCGAAGATCACCTCACGCAGGCCGTCGGGCAGGACCGTCAGTGCCCCGTCGAACGCCGCCGCGAACGCCGGGTACGTGGCGTACAGGTCCGCGCCCATGCCGACGCGCTGCGCGCCCTGACCGGTGAACACGAACGCCGTCCTGCCGCTCACCGGCGAGCCGGTGACGGTCAGCTCCGCCAGTCCCGCCAGCAGCTCGTCGCGGGTGCCGGCGACGACCACCGCGCGGTGGCTGAACGTGGCGCGCGCGTTGAGCAGCGTGTGCGCGATGTCCGCCAGCCGTCCGTCCACGGCGAGCGCCTCGGCCTGACCGGCGAGCGCCGCCGCGGACCTGGCCGAGAGGACGAACGGGCGGACCGCCTCCGGCGCCGGCTCGGGCTCCGCCGGGACGTCCTCCGCGTCCGGCTCCTCGATGATCACGTGGGCGTTGGTGCCCGAGATGCCGAACGAGGAGATCCCGGCGCGGCGGGTGCGCTCGCCGGCCGGCCACGGGGCCGGCTCGGTGAGCAGCCGGACGCCGGCCGTGTCCCATTCCACGTGCGGGCTGGGCGCGTCCACGTGCAGGGTCCTCGGCAGCTCGGCGCGCTGCAGGGCGAGCACCATCTTGATCACGCTCGCCACGCCGGCCGCCGACTGGGTGTGCCCGATGTTCGACTTGACCGAACCCAGCAGCAGCGGGCGGTCCGCGTCCCGGTCGGCGCCGTAGGTGGCGGCCAGCGCCTGCGCCTCGATCGGGTCGCCGAGCCTCGTGCCGGTGCCGTGCGCCTCGACCACGTCGACGTCCGAGGTGGACAGCTGGGCGGCCTGGAGCGCGGCCCGGATGACCCGTTGCTGCGCGGGGCCGTTCGGCGCGGTCAGGCCGTTGGACGCGCCGTCGGAGTTGATCGCCGAGCCACGCACCACGGCCAGCACGCGGTGGCCGTTGCGGCGCGCGTCGGACAGCCGCTCCACCACGACCATGCCGGCGCCCTCGGAGAACCCGGTGCCGTCCGCGGCGGCGGCGAACGCCTTGCACCGGCCGTCGGTGGCCAGGCCGCGGGCCCGGCTGAACCCGATGAACAGGCCGGGGGTGGCCATCACCGTGACGCCACCGGCCAGCGCCAGCTCGGAGTCCCCGCCCCGCAGCGACTGGATCGCCATGTGCAGTGCGACGAGCGACGACGAGCACGCGGTGTCCACGGTGACCGCCGGCCCCTCGAAGCCGAGGGTGTAGGCGATGCGCCCGGACGCGACGCTCGGCGCGCTGCCGTTGCCGAGGTAGGTCTCGATGTCGTCCGGCACGGAGTCCAGCCGGGTCGCGTACGCCTGGCCGTGGATGCCGGCGAACACGCCGACCTTCGCGCCACGCAACGAAAGCGGGTCGATGCCGGCGCGTTCCACAGCCTCCCACGAGGTCTCCAGCAGCAGCCGCTGCTGCGGGTCCATGGCCAGCGCCTCGCGTGGCGAGATGCCGAAGAACGCCGGGTCGAAGTCGATCGCGTCGGTGATGAAGCCGCCGTTGCGGGTGTAGGCGTGGCCGACCCGCTCGGGGTCGGGGTCGTAGACGTCCGGCCAGCCGCGGTCGGTGGGGAACTCGCCGATCGCGTCGCCGCCCTCGGCCAGCAGTGCCCACAGGTCCTCCGGCGTCGCGATGCCGCCGGGGAACCGGCAGCTCATGCCGACGATCGCGATCGGCTCGTCCGCGGCGGCCGCGGCCGTCACCGTCGCCTGCTCGCTGTCGGTCGCCGTGCCGAGCTGGGACAGCAGGTAGCCCGCCAGCGTGGCCGGGGTCGGGTAGTCGAACACGACCGTCGCGGACAGCCGGACACCGGCGGCGCCGGAGACCCGGTTGCGCAGCTCGACCGCGGTCAGCGAGTCGATGCCCAGCTCCACGAACTGGCTGTGCGCGTCGATCGCGTCCGTGGACGCGTGCCCGAGGACGAGTGCCGCGTTGGTGGCGACCATGTCGGTCAGCAGGCGCTCCTGCCCGGCCCGGTCCAGCCCGGCGAGCGCCTCGACGATGCCGGCGGCCTCCGCCGAGGTGTCCACCGTGCGGCGGACGGGCGCGCGGACCAGGCCGCGCAGCAGCGGCGCGACCGCGCCGGACGCACGCACCGCGGTCGGGTTGACGCCGGCCGGGACCAGGTGCGGCGACGCCAGCGTGCGTGCGGTGTCCAGCAGCGCCAGACCGTCCTCGGTGGACAGTGGCACCATGCCGCCCCGGCTCATCCGGCGCAGGTCGGCGTCGGCGAGGTGCGCGGTGATGCCGGTCCGCTCGGCCCAGAGGCCCCACGCGGTGGCCACCGCCGGGCGGCCGTTCGCGACGCGGTCGTACGCGAGCGAGTCGAGGAAACCGTTGGCGGCGGCGTAGTTGCCCTGCCCGGGGCCGCCGAACGTGGCGGCGGCCGAGGAGAACAGGACGAACTCGGCCAGGTCCGCGTCCGCGGTGGCCTCGTGCAGGTTGAGCGCGGCGGTGACCTTCGGCGCCATGACGCCCGCGAGCCGCGCGGTGGTCAGCGAGCCGATCATGGCGTCGTCCACGACACCGGCGGTGTGCACGATGCCCACCAGATCGTCCACCGTGGACAGCAGGGTGTCCAGTGCCGCCCGGTCGGCGATGTCGCAGGCTTCGAGACGGACCCGCGCGCCCAGCTCGGTCAGCTCGTCCACCAGCTCCCGCGCGCCGTCGGCGCTCATGCCGCGGCGGCTGACGAGCAGGAGGTTCCTGGCGCCCAGGGTGGTGACGTAGTGGCGGGCGACGGCCGCGCCCAGCACGCCGGTGCCGCCGGTGATCAGGACGGTGCCGGCCGGGTCGAGCGCACGCGGGATGGTCAGCACGACCTTGCCGGTGTGCCTGGCCTGGCTGACGTGCCGGAACGCCGCGCGGGACTGGCGGACGTCGAACACGTGCGTCGGCAGGGGTTCGAGCACGCCGGCCGCGAACAGGCCGGCCAGCTCACGCAGGATCTCGGGGATGCGGGCCGGACCGGCCTCACCGGAGTCGAACGCGCGGTACCTGACGCCGGGGTGGTCGGCCGCGACCTGCTCCGGGTCACGCACGTCGGTCTTGCCCAGTTCGAGGAACCGGCCGCCGCGCGGCAGCAGGTCCAGCGAGGCGTCGACGAACTCCCTGGCCAGCGAGTCGAGCACCACGTCGACGCCCTCGCCGCCGGTGGCCTCGAGGAACGTCTCACGGAACGCCAGGTCGCGGGAGGACGCGAGGTGGTCGACACCCAGCTGCCGCAGGGCCGGCCACTTCGGCGGGCTCGCGGTCGCGAACACCTCGGCGCCGAAGTGCTTGGCCAGCTGGATCGCGGCCATACCGACGCCGCCGGCGCCGGCGTGCACCAGGACCCGCTCCCCCGCTCGCAGCCCGCCGAGGTCGACGAGCGCGTAGTAGGCGGTGAGGAACACGATCGGCACGGACGCGGCCGTCGCGAACGACCAGCCGGCCGGGATCGGCGCCAGGCAGTGCGCCGGCGCGACCGCCTGGTTCGCGAAGGTGCCCTCGAACAGGCCGAACACCCGGTCGCCCGCGGCGAAGCCGGTCACGTCGGACCCGACCTCGACCACGATGCCCGCTCCCTCGCTGCCGAGTGCGCCGGCCTCGCCTGGGTACATGCCGAGCGCGTTGAGCACGTCGCGAAAGTTCAGGCCGCCTGCCCGCAGCTCGATCCGCACCTCGTTCGGCGCGAGTTCCTTGTCCTCGTACGGCATCAGCGCGAGGTCGTCGAGCACGCCCTTCTCGGGCTGGTCGAGCCGCCACGAACCGTCCGGAATGGACAGTGCACGGTGCTCCGCCCCCACCCGCGCGAGGCGGGGTGCGGTCAGCGAGCCCGCGCGGATGGCCAGCTGCGGCTCGCCGGTGTTCAGGACCGTGGGCAGTGCCTGGACCGACGCCGCGGGCACCGGGTCGGGGCCGGCGCCGAACGCGCGGGCCGGGTCGAGGTCGACCAGCTGTAGCCGGTCGGGCTCCTCGGCCTGCGCCGAGCGCACCAGGCCCCAGACCGCGCCGCCGCTCAGGTCGGTGACCCGCTCGGTCACCGAGGTGGCCATGGCGCCGCGGGTCAGCACGAGAACGGCGGTGGCCGCGAACCGCGCGTCCGCCAGCACCTCGCGGACCACGTCGAGCATCCGGTCCGTGGTGGCGAGGACGTCACCTTCCGTCGTGGACTCGACGAGCAGGACGCTCGGCGCGTCGGGCACGTCGGCGAGGGTCTGCCGGCGGTCGACTGTGATGCCCGCCGCGGCCAGCTCGGTGTCCACGGTGAACACGTCCGGGCCGATCGCTGCCCAGGTGTCGGGTGACGGTGTGGTTCCGGTGACGGGCGCCCAGTCGACCTGGAACAACGCGTCGGCGGCCGGATCCGGGGCGGCGGTCTCGGTGGACATGGCGCGGACGGTCAGGGAGTCGACGCGGCCGACCGGTTGGCCCGCCTCGTCGGCGAGGTCGATCGCGAACGCGTCGTCGGCGACCGGGGACAGCCGCACCCGCACCGCGGTCGCGCCGGACGCGGTGAAGCGGACGCCCGACCAGACGAACGGCAGCCGGCCCGCCTTGTCGGCGAACATCGCGGACACGCCGACCGCGTGCAGGCAGGCGTCGAGCAGCGCCGGGTGCATGGTGAACCGGCTCGCGGCACCGGCCTGGTCGGCCGGCAGCGCGATCTCGGCGTACACGTCGCCGCCGAGCTGCCAGGCCGCACGCAGGCCCTGGAACGCCGGCCCGTAGCCGAACCCGATCTCCGCGAGCCGCTCGTACAGGCCGTCGACCGGCAGCGCGGTCGCGCCGGCCGGCGGCCAGGTCCTGTCCGGCGGGCTCGCGACCCGGCCGGTGGCCTGGCCTAATTGCCCGCTCGCGTGGCGGGTCCACGGGGCGTCGGCCGCCGCGTCGTCCGGTCGCGAGTGGACGGTCAGTGGGCGGGTGCCGTGCTGGTCCGGCGGGCCGACCCAGACCTGGACGGCCAGACCGCCCGTGGCGGGCAGGACCATCGGGGTCTCGATCATCAGCTCGTCGATCCGGTCCGCGCCGACCTCGTCGCCGGCACGCACGGCCAGCTCGACGAAGCCCGTGCCGGGCAGGATGGCGGTGCCGGCGACGGCATGGTCGGCGAGCCACGGGTGGGTGCGGACCGACAGCCGGCCGGTGAGCAGCAGGCCGTCGGCGTCGGCGAGCGTGGTGACGGTCGCCAGCAGCGGGTGGTCGGTGCTGGTCAGGCCGAGGTCGACGGCGTTGGCGACCTCGGCGCTGTCGTCCAGCCAGTACCGCTCCCGCTGGAACGCGTAGGTGGGCAGGTCGATCCGGCGGCCGCCCGGCAGCGCCAGGTTGGTCGACGCGCCCGCGGTGTGCAGGGTGGCCAGCGCGGTGAGCGCGGTCGTCACCTGCGGCCGGTCGCGGCGCTGCGCGGCGACCACGGTCAGCGGCGCCTCGGGCGCCGGGTCGGCCTCGGCGAGGGTGTCCCGCACCATCGCCGACAGCACGCCGTCCGGGCCCAGCTCGGCGAACCGGCTGACTCCCTTGGCACGCATGGCGATCACCAGGTCCGCGAACCGGACGGCGTCGCGCACGTGGTTCACCCAGAAGTCGACCGAGGTGACGTCGGCGAGCATCTGGATGGTGGGCTTGGTGAAGGTGAGCCCTTCGACGACGGCGCGGAACTCGTCGAGCATCGGCGCCATCAGCGGCGAGTGGAACGCGTGCGAGACCGTCAGCCGCTTGGTGCGCTCGAAGTTCGCCGCGACGGCCAGTACTTCTGCCTCGTCTCCCGCGATCACCACGGAGGACGGGCCGTTGACCGCCGCGATCGACACGAGGTCGGTCAGCAGCGGTCGGACGTCGTCCTCGGTGGCGACCACGGAGACCATTGCCCCGCCTCGCGGCAGGGCGGCCATCAGGGACGCACGGGCCGTGACGAGCTTCGCCGCATCCGCGAGCGTAAGAACGCCGGCACAATGCGCGGCCGCCACGTCACCAACTGAATGTCCACCCACCACATCAGGAATCACCTCCCAGGACTCGAAGAGCCGGAACAACGCGACCTCCGTCGCGAACAGGGCGGGCTGGGTCCAGCCCGTGTCGTCGAGGTCGCCGGCGCCCTCGA
>Ga0164298_10000048_pt1 | contig 63106 bp, 53 predicted proteins | sample Whisoiple_216_MG_FD_109713 | JGI IMG/M metagenome (GOLD analysis project Ga0164298, IMG submission 109713) | Unamended control soil microbial communities from upstate New York, USA - Whitman soil sample_216_MG | ecosystem: Environmental > Terrestrial > Soil > Agricultural land ...
CACGGCGCGACCGTCCGCCAGCTCGGCCTCGCGGACAGCGGCCTGACCCACGTCGCCAGGGCGGTGCGGTGGATCCGGGACCACTACGCGGAGTCCTTCCGCGTCGAGGACCTCGCCCGGATGTCCGCGATGAGCCCGTCCACCCTCTACCGCAACTTCCAGACCGTCACCGCGATGAGCCCGATCCAGTTCCAGAAGCAGATCCGCCTGCAGGAGGCCCGGCTCCTGCTTTCCTCACGCCCCAACGACGTCACGGGCGTCGCCAGTCGCGTCGGCTACGAGAGCCCGTCACAGTTCAGCCGCGAGTACCGCCGCCAGTTCGGCACCTCACCCAGCCAGGACGCGGCCCGGCTGGTCCGGAGATAGTCCGCTTTACTGTCCCACAAGGACACGATCGGCCGCCGAATTGGGCCCCGGCGGTGCGGCGCCTGGGACTTTCGGCTCACGACTCGCGTGGTGCGGCGGCCTATCTTACGGCTGGGGAGTGCCGTTTTTCCAGCGAGTGAAGGAGAAAAGCTGTGTCGGGTGACAGGAGAACTCCGGATCGGGCCGCGAGGTCGGTCGGCAGCGTGGCCCCTGCTGGTCGGCTGGGACTGGTCGTTGTCGCCGCGGTGGTGGCGGTCGTCGGGGCGGTGATGATGCCGAAGGGCGGTTCGGCGGCGGTTCCGCCGGCTGTGCAACAGCATGGCGGGATGATGATGGCGGCCGGCACGTGGATCCCGGTCGACCAGGCGAAGTGGAACGCGCAGCTGGCCGCATTCCGGGCGATGACGCCCAGGACCGTGCCGCCCAACGCGAACCGGAACGCCGAGTTCAACGCCACCTGCGTCTACGGCCATTCCGCGCCGGACGACCCGATCGTGTTTCCCGGGCAGCCCGGGGCGTCGCACATGCACTCGTTCATCGGCAATGACCGCACCAATGGGAATACGACGTTCGACGACCTGATGCGCTTCACCGCGTCGAGCTGCCAGCCGGTGCAGGACCATTCCGCGTACTGGATCCCCACGCTCTACGAGCACGACCAGCCCGTGCAGCCGAGGCAGGTGGTGGTCTACTACGGATCGCTGCTCAGCGACAAGTCGAAGACCGTCCCGATGCCCCAGGGGCTGCGGATGATCGTGGGGGACGCGATGCGCCAGGTGCCGACCCCGGTCGGCGCGGTCAACCAGTTCTACTGCGCGGGTGGTCCGCTGGACGGGGCGAGCCGCAGCCGGGACGGCAACTGGCCGGTGTGTGACGGTGGCACGTTGCACTTCACGATGCGCTTCCCCGACTGCTGGGACGGCCAGCACCTGGACAGCCCGGACCACCGGAGCCACGTCGCGTTCGGTGTGGGCGGTCGGTGCACCGACCAGTTCCCGGTGCCCATCCCGGCGGTCACCTTCTCCATCTCCTACCCGACCAGTGGCAGCGTGGACGGCTTCCGGCTGGCGTCGGGAATGGCCTCGTCCATGCACGGTGACGTGTTCGCCGCATGGGACGAGGACGCGTTGGGACACCGGGTGAAGGACTGCGTCGTCCAGGTGGTGCAGTGCAACACCGCCGGTGAGTTCTGAGCGCCGGCGTTCAGCTCAGTACGATCTCGTTGATGTCCGGCGCGTCGCCGGTGTCGTTGAAGAACCTGATCCAGCTGTCCCCGGCGGGCACGAACACCTCGACCGACGTGGTCGCCGGGATCAGCAGGCTCGCCGCACCGGACAGCAGCCTGGTCTGCGCGGTGGCGTCGTTCACCGCGACCTTGAGCGTCCTCGGCTCCTCCGTCTCGTAGACGATCGTCAGGGTGCGGGTCCCGGCCGTGGGCACCCCGGCGACGCGGATGGCGAGGATGTTCGGACCGCCGATGTAACCCACCCGGCTGCCACCGCGACAGCTCGCGCACTCGATGACGCGTGCGCCGGTGCGGATGTTCGCCGGATCGGCCGCGTGCACGGTGATGCTCTGGAACGCGACCGGCCGGGAGGACGTCGCCGGGGCCGGCGGTGACGGTGGCGGTGGCGCACCGGGCGGGGCGGCGGCCGTCAGGGTGACAACGGGTGGTACGACCAGCACGGGTGAGGTGACGACCGGCGGACTGACGACGGAGGAGGGGCCGGCCGACGAAGGTGGTGGGGTCGCCGGCGCGGGCCCCGGGAGCGGGACGACCAGCGGCGACACGAGCACCGCCGTCGCCGCGACGCCGACGGCGAGCGCTGTCCATCCCAGACGCCGCAGCAGCACCCGGCGGTCCGCGGCGCCGGCACCCTCCGGCACGTCCTGGTCCACCGGGCCTACCGCTTGCTCGTCCAGCGCAGGACGGCCTCGGTGCGGTTGCCCACCCGCAGCTTCGCGAAGGCGTGGTGCAGGTGGTTCTTCACCGTCTTCTCGGTGACCACCAGCCGGCGCGCGATGGCCGCGTTGGACAGTCCTTCCGCCACCAGCCCGAGGACGTCCTCCTCACGCCGCGTCAGTCCCAACCGGACCCGGTGCTGTCGTTGCCGTTCCAGCTGTTCGTCCGCTGCCCGTTCACGATCCGCCTGCTCGCGCACGGCGGCCACGGCGACGGCGGCCGCCGGAGCGGAGAGCCAACTCTGACCACGAGCGACCGCGAGCACCGCCCGCAGCAGCTCGTCGGGCCCGAACTCGCCGTGCACCAGGTAGCCGCGTGCGCCACCACGCAGCATGCCGCCCACGAGGCCGGGATCCGCGTCACTGGTCAGCACGAGCACAGCGGTGTACCGGCACAGCTCGCCGAGCACCGACAGTCCGTCCGCGATCGGCATGCGGTGGTCCAACAGGGTCACGGCGGGGCGCAGCCGCCGTGCGAAGGCCAGCGCCTGCCGCCCGTCCCCGGCTTCGGCCGCGACCCGCACGGACTCGGTGCCGTCGAGAAAGCCACGCAGCGCCGCCCGCACGATCGGGTTGTCGTCGACGACCAGCACGTCGATCATGACGCCATCCGGGCCGGCCGGGCGACGGGCACCGACACCTCGACGGTCGTGCCGTGGCCGGGTTCCGACGTCACCTCCAGCACGCCGCCGGCGTTGCGGGCACGTTCGGCCATGCCCACGATGCCGTAGTGGTTCCCGGTGGCGAGCACGGAGAGATCACCGGGTACGCGGAAGCCGTTGCCGTCGTCGTGCACCCGCAGGCGGAGGCGATCGGTCTGGGTGAGGGTGACCGTGATCCGCTCGGGTCGGCCGTGCCCCACGGCGTTGCGCAGGGCCTCGTCGAGGATGCGGCTCAGCTCGTAGCGCACGCCGGCCGGCGGGTCCACCGGTACGGCGGCCAGGCTCACCGCGGTCCCGGACAGCTCGCCGCAGCGCTCGCACATTCGCCGCAGCGTGGTCACGAAGTCCTGGTCAGGGGTGTCCAGCCGAAGCCCGGTCAGCAGCTCGCGTGCCTCCCGGGCGGCGGCCATGGCCCCCTGGGACACCGTGCTCGCCAACTGCTCGGCGAGCTCGGGCTGTCTGCGCAACGAGGACGGCAGCGCGAGCGCGGCGAACGAGACGCCACGCAGGGTCTTGCTGACCGAGTCGTGCAGTTCGCGGGCCAGCCGGGCCCGCTCCGAGGCGGCCGCCGAACGCTGGGCCGAGGCGACCACGTCCACGGAGAGGGCGACGTACCGCACGAGGGCGCCGGCGGCGACCGCGGCCGCGATCCCGGCAAGGATGTCCATCGGCGGGAAGGCCAGCGTGAACACCGCGATGTGCGGGCTGGGGGTGCTGGTCTGGAGCAGGTGACCGGCGACCGAGTACCCGAGCGCGGCGTGCGGCGCCCAGAGCACCAGCCCGCGCATGCCGAGCAGCACCCCACCGAGCGCGCAGGCTCCCGCCGCGAAGCAGAAGAAGGGCACACCGCCCCGGCAGGCGACCAGGACGCCCAGCACGACGACCGAGTCCACCACGATCACGGGCACCGGATGCCGCACCACCTCGGGCCGGCGGCCGAGGACCACGAGCCCGGTGGCCGTGGCGACCACGACGATCACGAGAACGGCGAGCGCCGTCCTCGGATCGGGAAGCACCCGCAACCCGACACCGGCGGCCGTCAGGGTGAGCGCGGCCCGGCCGAGCAGCACGGCGCGGCCCAGCGCGGCCGCGGCCACGACCCGGTTCGCGGGGAGAGTCACGCGCCCTTCACCTCCGCCACTCCGCATGACCTCGTCGTCAAGCACTGAGGGTGACTGGACTGTAGCGCAAATCGACCTATCTGTGGAGAGCGCTCTCTCGGGGTTTCGTCACTCCGCCGCGCGCGGACGGATCGGGCGGTGCGGAGGCGGCCAGCCGGCTGTTCTCGTGCCGGGTGAACCCGCGGCGGTCGGCGCCGCGTCACCCCGGTAGAGCAACCATGAACAAAGGGGAATTCGCATGGGGACCATCGGGGGCATGGCCGCGCGGAAGAAGCGTGTGCCGCAGTGGGGTTGGGCGACCGCGGTCGTGGTCACGCTGGCGGTGACGGTGAGCGCCTGCCAGTCGAAGCTCGCCGCGCGCAGCGGTGACGCCGGGCCGGCCGAGTCCACTTCGGTCAGCACCGAGCCGACGTCGTCCGGCGACGCGAGCCGGCCAGCCGGCGCCGACTCGTCGGCCGACGCGGTGGCCGTCTGGGTCACGCACATCATGTTGGAGGAGTACACCGAGGCCTGCTGGCTGAGCGCGACGGTGGCGGCCGACGAGACCGGCCAGGACGCCGAGACGGTGTGTGCGAGTGGCGGCAGTGGCATCGAGGCCGCGACACAGCTGCACGAGGCCTGGGTGAAGCCAGGAGTCGCCCTGCCGCCCGACGCGGAGGTGAAGGTGGACGACGTCGACGCCCAGGGCGACACCGCGACGGTGCCGGACACCTCGATCAGGGTCGGCGACAAGTCGCTTCGCGAGATCGAGCTCATCGGTTCGTCCGGCGACACCGACTCGTTCCAGCTGTCACTGGAGGTGCAGCGAAAGGACGGCCTGTGGTACGTCGCCGGCATGCACATCAGTGTCTGAGCCACGGAACCAGGCCATACCGCTAACCGCCCGTCGCGAGTCCCGCACCAGAACATAGCGAGTCCCGCGTTCAGGCATATCGAACTGCGTTTTCGTGCACATCGAGATCCGGTCCGCACGCCAGGCGCGAACTCGGCCCTGGCGTTGTCCCACAGCCGAATGATCGCCGGGGGAGTGGGCGGTGGCGGCCTCACCGACCGGGTCGCGCCGCTGGCTCGCGGTGCGACCCGGTCGGTTCCCGTCAGCCCGAACTACAGGAGACCGACGGCCAGTTCCAGTTCCCGTTGTGTTGGATGGTGACCCCCCACTCGTTGCCGCTGCCGTTCGGCGTGGCGGTACAGCCGCCACCGCCGCCTGATCCCACAGTGGCACCGCGGCACCGAGTGGGCCCGCGACGCCGCGCGCCGGTTCCACGACGAGGTGTCGCGGCGCGTCGAGGACGGCGCGGTCGTGTGCGACGACGAACGCGTCCGTCTCATGTGGATCAGCCGGGGCCTGTGGTACGACATGGACTTCTACCGCCGCTTCGAACAACGCTACGGGGCGGTCTTCGTGTGGTCCATGTACCTGGCCATCGCCGCCGACGGCTACCCGAGGTACGGCCCGGACCCACTGCGCGCGCTGGCGGCCCGCTTCGCCGCGTTCAACGACCTCTCTACACCCCGCCGTGGTCCTGCGAGTGGTACGTCAAGGAGGCGAAGCTGCACCGCGTGGACGGCGGGGTGCACCTGGTCTCCGACGACGCCCGCGGCGGCCACTTCACCACGAGGGCCCTGCGCGCGGCGGGCATCCCGGTCCACGAGCCGCGCGCGGACAACGTCGACACCCGCTCGTACCGCAGCTCCACGGAGGACGACCGGGCCGACTGGATCGAACACACCGTCCTCAGCTGACGCCGGTATCTCGCCTATAACTTCAACATTGATTTCAAGATTGAAGTGAGTCTACGCTCGGTACCGCACGTCCCCGTCGTACCGCAGGAGAGTGGCTGTGAAGCTCGGCATCATGCTGCCCGTGTCCGGAGTCCACGCGTCACCGGCGACCATCACGACCATCGCGCAGGCCGCCGAGAGACTCGGCTACGACTCGTTGTGGACCTACGAACGACTGTTGCGCCCGATGGCGCCGCTGCTCCCCGGCCCGGACGGCAACCTGGAACGCCTCTCCGAGATCTACCACACCACCTTCGAGCCACTGGAGACGCTGAGTCACGTGGCCGCGCTCACCAGTCGCATCGCGCTGGGCACCAACATCGTCAACCCGCTGTTCCACGCGCCGGTCGTGCTGGCCCGCAGGTACGCCACCCTCGACCAGCTCAGCGGCGGGCGGGCGATCGCCGGGTTCGGGCAGGGCTGGATGCCCCAGGAGTTCGCGACCGCCGGCGTGCCCATGAAGCGGCGCGGCGCGGGCTTCGACGACGTCATCGCGGCGATACGGGCCTGCTGGGGACCTGACCCCGTGGCGTACGCGGGCCGCTTCTACTCGATCGAGCCCGCCGAGATCAACCCGAAGCCGGTTCGCGGCGACATCCCGGTCCTCATCGGCGCGAACACCGACGGCGGCATCGACCGGGCCGCCAGGATCGCCGACGGCATCACGCCGCTGACCTGGGCCCTGGACACGGTGACCGCACAGGCCGAGCGCTTCCGGACGGCCGCCGAACGCCTCGGGCGCAACCCGGCCGCGCTCACCGTGACGGCACAGACCAACCACGCCATGCGGCCCAAGCCGATCAGCGGCGACCGGCCGTTCCTCGCCGGCTCCCCGCGGCAGCTCGCCGACGACATCGAGCAGCTGCGGAACCGTGGGTTCGACGGGGTTCTGTTCGCGTTCCCGCCGGCCGACGAGATTCCCGTGCAGATCGAGATGCTCGACGAGCTCCGTTCCCTGGTGCCCGCCGGGTGAGCGTGAGTGGTCCGGCCTGCCCGGATGGGTAGGATCCCCCGCATGGAGGGCCAGGGTGAACCCCGGTGGCTGTCGCCGGACGAGCGCGACGCCTGGATCTCCCTGTCCTGGCTGATGGTGAAGCTGCCGGGCGAGATCGACGCTCAGCTGCAACGCGACAGCGGCATCTCCTTCTTCGAGTACCTGGCGCTCGCCGCGTTGTCCATGTCTCCCGACCGCTGCCTGCGGATGAGTGACCTGGCCCAGCACGCGAACGGTTCGATGACCCGGCTGTCCAACGTGGCCAAACGCCTGGAGCAGCGCGGCTGGCTGACACGGGAGCCCAGCGCGAAGAACGGCCGCTACATCGAGGCGACCCTCACCGACGCGGGCATGGCGGTGGTCGAGAAGGCCGCCCCCGGCCACGTGGCGGCGGTCCGGCGGTACGTGTTCGACGCGCTCAGCCCCGACCAGGTGACCGGCCTGCGCGACATCGGCCGCCAGATCGCCACCCAGGTCGAGGGCGAGCACACCGGAACACCGTCCACGGCCCTACCCCTACGACGCTGCTGACCCCGCCAAGACCGCGAGTCCCGCTTTCAAACACCGCGAGTCCCGCGTCGGGACATACCGAGTCGCGTTTTCGTGTTGTCAATGCGGGGGAGCACACATTTGGACGACCGTATCGTTTACCGGTCGTAGCGCGACAACCCTCCGTGGCATCACACTCACTACATGCTGTGCACACCCCCTGGTTATCCGTGTCTGCCCGGTCCTGGACGGAACCGCTAGTGGGAGAGGGAGCATGCCGGAGCTGCGTGTCGAGCTGCTCGGTCCGATTCGTGCCTGGTCAGGAGCCCGCGAGGTCGCACTGGGCTCCTCGCGGCCGCGGGCGGTGTTCGCCATGCTGGCCACGCGCCACAACTCGGTGGTGTCGCGCGACGAGCTGATCGACGGCGTGTGGGGTGCGGGCGCTCCGGCGACCGCGGCGGGCAGCCTGCACACCTACATCTCGACGCTTCGCAAGTCACTCGAACCGGAACGGGCGCGGCGGGCGGCGGCGACGTTGCTCAGGTCCGTCGGCTCGGGCTACCGGCTGCGGGTCGACGGCGTGGACGTCGCCGAGTTCAACCGCCTCCGGGAGCGGGCCAAACAGCTGCTCGACACGGACGCGGGCGGCGCACTGCGGCTGGTCGACGACGCACTCGGCCTCTGGCACGGTGAGGCGCTGTCCGGGATCGCGGGGCCCTTCGCGGAGGCGGAGCGGGTGCGGCTGGGCGAGCTGCGCGCCGCGACGGTCGAGCTGCATGCCGAGGCGGGGCTCGCGGCCGGGCGGCACGACGACATGGTCGCGGAGCTCGCCACGTTCGTCCGGGAGCATCCGCTGCGTGAGCGGCCGCGTGAGCTGCTGATGCTGGCCCTGCACCAGTCCGGCCGCAACGCCGAGGCGCTCGCCACCTACCGGGAGGCGCGGCAGGTGCTGGTCGACGAGCTGGGCATCGAGCCGAGCCTGTCCCTGCGGCGCATGCACGACCAGATTCTGGCCGGCGAGACCGCGTCCGCCCCCGTCCGGGTGCCCGCGCCACGGAGGGAGACCACGCGGGTGGCGCCCGGCCTGGTCGGCCGCGAGCCCGAGCTGGCGCGGGTACGCGCGCTGGTGGACGACGTCGCCGCCGGGGCCGGGCGATGCCTGTGGCTCGAAGGGGAGATGGGCATCGGCAAGTCGGCGCTGGTCGCCACGGCGCTCGCGTGGGCCGAGTCCGCGGGTTGCCAGATCGCGCACGCGGCGGCGGACGAGCTGGGCCAGCGGTTCCCGCTGCGCCTCGTGCTCGACGCGCTCGGTGTGGACACCGACTCACCCGACCCGCGCCGTGCGACCGTCGCGACCACCCTGCGCGATCGCGCCGCGCAGCCGATGCTCGCGGGTGGCGATCCCGTCGTGGCCCTGATCGACGAGCTCCTCACCCTCGTCAAGACGCTGTGCGCGGACGGGCCGCTCGTACTGGCGCTCGACGACCTGCACTGGGCCGACGAGGCGAGCATGCTCGTGTGGCACCGGCTGGCGGAGGAGACCGGCAGGCGCCCGCTGCTGCTGATCGGCGCGACCCGGCCGGTGCCGCACCGCACCGAGGTCGACCGCCTGCGGCTCGACGCGGCGGTTCGCGGCGGGGTCAGCGTCGACCTGGTGCCACTGAACGAGCCCGACGTCGCCAGGATGGTCAGCGACCTGGTCGGCGCCCCGCCCGGCCCCTACCTGCGGGAGGTCACCGCGCGGGCGGGTGGGAACCCGTTGTACGTCCACGAGATCACGCACACGCTGCTCCGGGACCAGGCCGTCGCGGTCGGGGCGGGCACAGCCGAGGTCGGCCGCGAGTGGGTCGACCTGGCGCCCGCGTCGCTCGTCTCCGCGGTCACCGGCAGGCTCGGCTATCTCAGCGACATCACGCGTAAGGTGCTGCGGTCCGCCGCGCTGCTCTACTGCGGCGGGGTGGCGGTCGAGGAGCTGTCGATCGTGCTGGGCAGCCCCGCCTCGGACCTCGTGCCGTCGTTCGACGAGGCGATCGCGGCCGGGGTGCTCCGGACCGCCGGGCCCCGGCTCGTGTTCCGCCATCCCGTGCTCCGGCAGGCCCTGTACGAGGGCATCGCGCCCGCCATCCGCGACGCGCTGCACAACCAGGCGGCCAAGGCGCTGGCCGAGGCGGGCGCGCCCGTCGAACACGTTGCCAGGCAACTGATCGCGGCGGGCGGCGAGGCGCGCAGGTGGGTCACGGGCTGGCTGATCACCGCCACGCCCGTGCTGATCTACCGGGCCCCACTGGTCGCGGTCGAGCTGCTGGGGCGCGCGGTCCGTGACGACGACCGCGACACCGCGCTGCGGGTGACGTGCCAGGCCCAGCTCGCGGGCGTGCTGTTCCGGATCGGCCGTGACGACGACGCGGAACGCAACGCACGGCAGGCACTGCAGTCGCTGACCGAGCCGAACCGGACCGCCGAGCTGCGGTGGATCCTCGCGTACGTCCCGTACCGGGCGTCTCGTGCGGAGGAAGCCCTGATGACACTGGAGGAAGCGCTGGCGGACCCGGTGCTGCCGGACGTGTGGCGGGCCCGGCTGCTCTCGCTGCTCGCACTGGTGCAACGCTCCGGCGTGGGGGAGCTGGACTCGGCCGTCGAGACCGCCAGGGCGGCGATCGAGGTGGGGGAGCGGGTGCACGACGGGTTCGCCGTCGGTCAGGCGCTCGGGATCCTGTGGCAGGTGGACGCGGTCCGCCGGGACTACCTGGCCGCGGTGCGGCACCTCGCCCAGGCGCTCGCGGTGGTCGGCACCGACCTGAGCCTGACCGACCTGCGCCTTGTGTTGCTGGACAACAGGATCTTCACCCTGCAGTGCCTCGACCGGCTCGCCGAGGCAACGGCCGATCTGGACCTGGCGATGGCGGTCGCGGGCACCAGCCATCCGGTGGCGGGCCTGCACATCGCGGGCGCGGTCCACTACTTCTGGCTCGGCCGGTGGGACGAGGCGCTGGCCGAGATCAACGCGGTGCTCGACGACCCCGAGTTCACGGGGTACGGCCTGCGGGAAGGTGGTGGCGCCCAGCTGTTGATGCACGGCGTGGCCGCGCTGATCGCCGCCCACCGCGACGACGACACGGCACTGCGGCGCCATCTCGAGGCGGGCACGAACCTGCCGCTGGTCACCGCGGCGGACCGGGAGAACTGTGACTTCCTGCTGGCCGCCCAGGCGACGGCGGAGTGGCGCAAGGGCAACCTGGCCGAGGGCATCGCGACCCTGGGCGCCATCCTCGTCACGAAGAACGCCTCGATGATGTTGCGGCACCAGTGGTTGCCGGACCTCGTCCGCCTCGCGCTGGAACGCGGCGACCTGGTCACGGCGGAAGCGGCTGTGATCGCCTGCGAGCTGGAGGCGGCACGAGAGTCCACCCCGGCGCGGGCGGCGGCCGCGGCCCGCCGGTGCCGAGCCCTGCTGGACGCCGACCCGGCCGGGCTGTGGGAGGTGATCACCCACTACCAGACCACCGGCCGCGAGTATGAGCTGGCCCAGACGGTCGCGGACCTGGCGAGGGTGCTCGGAAGTGCCGGCAAGACTAGCGAAGCGGCGGCCGCCCGCGCCCGCGCGGATGCCCTGCACCGCGAGATGGGTGCGGCGTGGGACATCCGCCACAAAGAGCGCTAGATCATGCCCTGCCGTAAGGCGTACGCCACCGCGTGGGGGCGGTTGCGGAGGTTGAGCCTCGTCGTGCGGCTGTAGAAGACCTTCTTGACCGTGCGTTCCGAGTACGACAGCCGCGTCGCGATCTCCGCGGTGTCCATGCCGTCGGCCATCAGGCGCAGGACGTCGACCTCGCGGGGGGTCAACCGGCCCGCGCCCGGTGACAGCAACTCCTGCTGCAGGCGCCGCACGTGATCCAGCAGCTGTGTCACCATGCCTGGCGGCATCACGCTGCCGCCACCGGCGGCGGCCAGCACGCTGCGCAGCACGCGGTCGCCGGTCGCCGCCGCGCGGGGAATCACCGCCACCGCGCGGGTTTCCGCGATCATCAGCACATCCGTGCCGCTGACATCGTCCAGCACCAGCACGACCGGCACCGGTGCGGTGCCCGCGGCCGCACGCAGGCCCTCGGCGACTCCCGACGTGAGCCTGTCCACCGCCACCACGACCACGTCCGCGTGTGCGCGCTGGTCCGCCGCCAGGAGCGTGATCTCCGGCCGGTCGCCGAGAAAGACGCGCAGGCCCGCCATGCTGAGCTGGTCACCGGCCTGGACGACGACCCGAACTCGCTGTTCCATTGTCTCCCCAGAGTTCCTTCAGTTCTCGTCGTCGAGTCTGCTCCGGGGCTCTTCACGGATTCTTCAGCCGCGCTCCAGAACCCCATCACGAACGGCGGAAGAACTCGACCTCGCCGAGCGCGATGTGCTTGCCGGGCACCAGACCGGCCGCGTCCCTGACCACGAGCCGGATGCGGACGACGTCGCTGATGCCGGTGTCACTGCGTTGCGGACCGGGCTGGTCGGCCAGCGCGATCGGCACGGTCTCGGTCGCGCCGTCCGAGGACGTGACGATCATGTCCAGCTCGGTCGGCCTGGCCTCCGCGTCGAACGCCTCCTGCTCCGGCGCGGCGCCGCTGTTCACCACGACCGACAGCAGGCGGAACGGGCTCGCGAAGGTGAAGTCGATCGAGTCCCCGACCGCGGGCGCGCCCCAGTACCGGTTGGACAGTCCGTCGACGGCGTTGGCCGCCGGGTGATCGGGCACCGACGCGCTCGCCGTCGTGCTCGCCGGCCGCACGGCCACCGGGGTGGCCAGCTTGTCACGCACGTCCTCCCACAGCGCCCCGGCCTGCGGCCAGAACAACACGCCCGCGACGACGAGCACGACCGCGACCAGCAGCCACGCCAGGCGCCGCAACCAGCGGGACCGGTCACCACGCCACCGCCAGCGCCGCCTCTCCGCGGCGGTCCGCTCCTGGGCGTGGTGCTCCAACGGGGTGGCGCAACGGCGGCAGAACCGCCGTCCCGGCGGGTTGTGCGTACCGCACACCGGACAGGGCGGGCCGTCGACCGCGTCCGTGACGGCCGTGGACGGCAACGGGCGCCGGGCCTCCGGCCTGCCGGGCAGGACGGGCCCCAGCTTCGCCGGATCGGTCTCGACCGGTTCGGGTGGCGAGTCCGCCTCGACGCCCGGCAACACCGCCGCGGTCGGGCCGGAGTCCGTCTTCGCGCCCCAGCCGAGGTAGTTGCCGCAGTTGCCGCAGAACTCGTCCGTGTCGCCGACCTGCGCACCGCACTGCGGGCAGGTACTCATGGGTCCACCACCTCCACGACACAGGTCAGGTGCACCGGGCACACCGACGCCACCACGGCCTCGACCCGCCGCCGGTCGACCGGGCCGTACACCCGCACGACCGGGTTCCCGTCGCCGCGCGGCAGTTCCGTGTCCGGCGAGGAGGACCAGCGGACCTCCGGTCCGTCGACGACCTCGGCACGCACCCCGAGGGAGAGCGACAGCCGCTCGACGAGCCCGCCCGCCGTGCCCCGCCTGCGGTGCAGGGCGATGGCCCGCGCCACCACGGCCCGGCGCAACGGAAGCGGCCACGCCGGATCCAGCTCCGCGGCGACCCAGGACGACAGCCAGGAGAGGAAGTCCTCCGGCGCGAGCGCCGGGTCGAGGTACGCGGGCAGATTGTCCATTGTGGACAGCAAGGCCGACAGCACCGCGTCGAGCCCGGCGGTGAACCGCAGGGCGAAGTCGTCCTCCGCGTACATCGCGGGCAGCATCTCGCCGAGCGGGTGCCTGCTCGGCAGGTCGGGTAGCGCGGCCCTCATGACGTGCCGACCGAGACCTGGTGCTGGTGGGAGAACACCAGCGCGTTGGCCGCGACCTCGAGTCGTTCGATCGGCGCGCCACGCTCGCCGGTGAGCGGGTTGGCCGGGAACATCCTGACCTCGCTCACCAGCGTCACGTCCGGCACCCGTTGCAGCACCGAGAAGATCTCGCCGTACTGCACGGGCCTGCCGAACTCCCAGCCGGTGCCGTCCTGCCCACCCCGCAACGGGTTGAGGTACCGGTAGAGCGCGGCGAGCGCCTCCTCGCGCACCCGTGCGGCCGCGGTCTCCGGCGCGGTCACCCGTGCCACCACGGTGATTCCCTGGTAGCGCGGGGGTTCCACGACGAGCCGGGTGCCGATCAGGCGGCGCTCGTCGAGGTGGGCGGCCACCGCGGCGAGCACGTCGTTCGACGGCACCAGCTGCTCGAACCGCAACCGGTCGCCGTCGTCGGCGACCGCGTCCGGCACCACCAGTACCCGCGCGCCCTCACCCGTCGGCAGGCACCGCACGCGGGCCAGCGCCGGCACGGCCTGCCGCGCGATCAGCTCGTAGTCCGCCGCGGTCACCGCGCGTTCCTGCACCCGCAGCTGGTTCGGCACTCGCAGTTTCGCCTCGGCCACCGTCTCCGCGTCCACCCCGCCGGTCGCGGCCTCGCGGTTGCCGACCTCCGCCACGTACGGCACCGAGCTGCGCAGCACGGAGATCGCGCCACGCGCCACGTTCCCGGCGCGGCCACCGCCGGTGCGGTAGCGAGGCACCCGGATGGCCGCGCCCTTGGGCGGCACCGCCCCGTACCGCCGCAGCCCGCCGTCGGCCTCCCGCACGGCGGGCGGGAACCACAGTTCGCCCGTCGTCGCGTCGAGCACCACGTGCCGGTCGTCGGGCCGGGAGCCGCCGAAGTCGGGCACGACGGTCCAGTCCGCCCAACCGTCCTCCGTGGACACGCGGACGACGACCGGGTCGCCGTCGAGCAGCACCGGCGTGACAGGCAACGTGAACCGTTGGCCCGGCACGCCCTCGGACTCACCCGCGGGCACGTCGGTCTCGACGCGGGCGTGATCGACTGTCCTCGTGCCGCCGACGGTGAACACCTCGGCCTCCCGCACGGTCGGGGACTCGGAGTAGAACGGCTGCCCGGCCCGGGGTTCGACGACCCGGCACCGCAACCAGCCCGCGCGGTGCCCCGCGACGACGGACACGGCATGCCTGGCGGGCACGTGCAGCACGACCTCGCCCGGCCGGTTGAGCCCGCCCGTGGTGTCCTCGTCGGTCTCGCAGGCGGCCCAGTCCTGGCCGTCCCAGGCCTCCCAGACAAGCGGCGGCTGCCGAGGGTCGACGCCGACGCCCTCGACCTGGCTGTCCAGCCGCACCACGACCGCACAGCGCGGTACGGCCGCCGGCAGGCCGAACAACGTCGCGTCCCCCGCCACCGGCGTGGCCTGGAAGCACCGCACGTCCTTGCCGTCGGCCAGGTCCCGGGTGCGGTCGGTGTGCTCGCCACTCGCGGTCCGGGTGACCAGCCATGCCAGGCTGGACGGCACGATCGGCAGCACGTCGGTGGTGGCGAACACGGCGGGCAGCGCGGTGTCGGTGGCGTCGGTCGCGACCTCGGTGCCCACCGGCAGCACGACGGTGTCCTGCTGTGGCGCGGAAAGCCAGAAGGTGACGTCGGTCCTGGCCGCCGTCGGCGGGAACAGCCGCACCCCGAGCAGGTCCAGGAACGCGAGATAGTTCTTCTCCGGTACCCGGTTGAGCCGGTAGACGAGCTGGTCGACCATGTGCGCGAACGTCTCGATGAGCGTCACGCCGGGGTCGGACACGTTGTGGTCCGTCCACTCAGGACAGCTCTGCTGGACGTACCGCTTGGCCTCGTCGACCAGCTGCTGGAAGCGCCGGTCGTCGAGGTTCGGCGCGGGCAGCACCATCAGCTCACTCCCGTTCCCTCGGCCGGCACGGGTTCTGCGGGGATGGTGTAGAAGGGGAACACGAGGTTGCGCCGGTCGTTGGTGGACCGGATCGTGTACCGCACGTCGATGTACACGCAGCCGGTGTCCACGGCGTCGAACGCGACGACCACGTCGGTGGTCTCGATGCGCGGTTCCCAGCGGTCCAGGGCGGCCCGGACCTCGCGGGCGATGTCACCCGCGGTGGCGTGGTCGGCGGAGGCGAAGACGAGCTCGTGGATGCCGCAGCCGAACTCCGGGCGCATCGGGCGTTCGCCGGGCGCTGTGCCCAGCACGAGCCGGATGGCCTCCTGGATCTCCTGCTCCCGGTCGACCATCCCGATGCCGCCGGTCGCCCCGACCCGCAGCGGGAAGGCCCAGCCGCGGCCGATGAAGTCGGCGCTCACAGCGGACCTCCGACGAGGACCGTGCGGGCGCCGAGCAGGATCTGCGCGCCGCAGGCGGTGCGGTCCCGGGAGGCCGCGACCGGCACACCGGCGATGGTGACCGTCCGCGGGCCGGTCGGCGGCAGGACGACGTTCGCCGGGCCCATCAACGTGTCCGGGTACTTGACGCACACGTGCACACTGCCGACGACGGCGGCGGGCGCGCCCTCGATCCACACGGTGGCCACCTCGGTCGACAGCGGCGCGGGCGGTGGTCCGAGAGCGCCGCCGTGGGAGGTCTTGTCACCCACTCTGGCAGCGGGAGGCATGTGCGTACTCCGTTCTCTGTCAGGTGATTCGCTGTCGGTCGAGTCGGTCAGTTGAGCCGGATCATCCGGCCCTTGACGCGCACCTCGCCGGTCTTCGCGTCGAGGGTGATGCCGGTGGAGTCGAGGGTGATCGAGCTGGTCACGCCGCGCCCGCCGAGGCCGAGGACGTTGAGCTGGAGGCTGCCCTTCTTCTCGTCGAGCAGCACCTCCAGCTTCTTGTCGCCACTCGCGAGCCGGACGCCCGACTGGGCGCCGTCGAGCAGTTCGAGCCGGTTTCCCTCGCGGGACACCAGAGACCGGCGGTTGACCGTGCCGCCCCGGCCGTCGACCAGCGCGGTCCGGTGGTCGGCCGGCTTGTCGACGCCGTTGTAGAGCTTGCCGAGGACGTAGGGCCGGTCGATGCTGCCCTGCTCGAACCCGACGAGCACCTCGTCGTTGACCTCCGGGCTGAACACGCCGCCGCCGCCGAGCTGCACCGTGCGGACCCAGTCGGTCACGTAGTCGTCGTCCAGCCACGGGAACTTCAGCCGCACGAAGCCACGCTGGCCGCCGACCTCCTTGATGTCCGTGACGATCCCGGTCGCGAGGCCGGGCATCCGGATCTCGCGGGACTGGGCGGTCAGGCCGGCGAACGAACGGTCGTAGGAGGCACTGACGACCACGGTGGTCCGGTAGCCCGCGTCCGGTTCGAGGACGTGCGTCACGGCGGTCGCGGTGTACTTGCCGGTGAACGCGGTGCCCGCGTTGGCCAGCGTGAGGGGCACCCCGGCCCGCAGCTTCGGATGCCCGTCGACGACCGCCTCCAGCTCGCCGGACCCGGCGCCGATCGACGCGGCGAGCGCGTCGGCCGCGGCGTTGGCCTCGGCCTGCGTGCCGTAGGGCGTGTCGACGACGAGGGTTCGTGTCCTGGTGGGGAACTTCCCGTCAGCCTTCAGTCCCGGTAGGACGGTGGTGCTCGCCGTGGTGTCGCGTCTCGCCACGACCTTCTGCTTGGCGTTGGCGTCCCAGCCGCGGACCTCGACACCGCCCGCCAGCTCCGCGCTGCTCAACGCGGCCCGCAACGCCATCATGTTGCGGCCGAACTCCAGCACGAACGGGCTGGTGGAGTCGGTGGGCGGCGGCGCGCTCGCGGCGGGTCTGAGCTTGGTGAAGTCGAGCCTGCCCTGGTCGTCGACGGTCACGACGGCGCCGTGTTCCCTGGCGAGGAACTGAAGGAACTCCCAGTCGGAGACGCCGGCCTGGCTCAGCTGCTGGTAGGTGATGCTGGCCGTCTCGACCTTGCCGACGGTCAGCCCGGCGTTCTTGGCGACCTCACGCACGATCGCGTTCGCCGTCATCTTGCGGAAGGCCTTGACGCGCCGGCCGCGGTGGAGCCGGTGCGCCTTGCTCATGGCGCGGATGACCGTGTACGCGCCGGTGCCGTCGACGTCCATCTCCAGCGCGGTGACCTCGCCGCGGAAGAGCGTCTCCTCGACGGTGGTCCGCGCCGCCACGACGGCCACCTCGAGCGTGCCGCCGATGGTGACCCCGGTCCTGGCCAGCAGCTCGTGCGTGTTGTCGTCGTAGGTCAGGGTCGCGGTGTCCGGCAGCCCGACGTTCTCGTCGATGACGCAGCTGCGCAGGTGCTCACGCCACGGCGCGCTCCCGAGCGCGCCCGCCTTGACGACGGCACTGGCGGCGAACGAACGTCCCACGGCGGCGGTCATCCGGCCACCTCCCGTTCCGCGGGCACCAGCAGGTCGGTGCCGGGCACGAGCACCATCGGGTCGTCGATGTCGTTGGCCTCGGCGATGACCCGCCAGGCCGTCGCGTCGCCGTACTCGTGGAAGGCGAGCTGGGGCAGGCTGTCCCCGGCGACGACCCGGTGGGTGCGGCGTGCCTCCCGCGCGCCGGAGGTCGGGTTCTGGCCGGGCAGGCCGACACTGGCCTCCTCGATGGACAACGCGCAGGTCGCCCGCAGTGGTTTGCCGTCGACGTCGAACAGCGAGTAGTCGACCGACAGGCTGGACAGCACCCCGTCGAACGAGACGGACTTCGCCTTCCCCCACTCGAACCGGACCCAGGGACTCGCGGGCATCTTCCTCGCGATGCTCTTCTTGGTGGGTACGCAGGCGGTCAGCAGCTCCTCGACCCGCTTCTCCACCTTGTTCTCGTGGTCGTCGGTGTCGTCGAGAAAGACGTTGACGGACAGGGTTCGTGGGCCACTGCCGACGAACTCGGGCAACGCCGCCTCCTCCGCCATGCGTGCGGGCTTGCGTCGCCACTCGGTGCTCTTGCTGAGGGAGAGCGTGCTGGGGTTGAACTGGAACTTGACGGTCTCCAGCTTGCCGCCCGGCTTCGAGCCGACCGTGGCGGGCGGCTCCATGATGACCAGCCGCGCCTTGACCAGGCTGGGTCGCAACAACACATGTCCTCCTAGGACGCCTGTATGCCTTCGTGCGAGAACTCGAGCGTCTCGACGGCGACCTGCGACTGACTGGGGTCGAACGAGGGGCCCTGCCAGCGCACCGGCAGGATCCCGAGCACCTGCCAGGCCACGATCGGCGTCAGATCCGGTGCCAGCGCGACGATCTCGCCGTCCTCGCGGTCGGCCTCCTCGATCACGTCGTTGAACCAGGTGAGCACCTTGCCGGAGTCACTGGTGACCGGCCGGGTCATCGTGATGTTCGACCAGCTGATCCGCGAGGGCAGCTGCCAGACGAACCCGTTGTTGCCGCCCTCGCTGTACTGTTCGACCTCCATCTGCGCACCGAGTCCCTCGCAGGTGTGGAACGTCCCGAAGTCGTCTCCCGCGATCGTCAGCCGGAAGAAGACGCTGCTGGCGAAGATTGCGTCTGTCATGGTTTCTTTCCTTCTCGGTCAGCGCCGCCGGTCGTGCAGCCGGCCGGCACGCTCGCGGCCGTGCCGCAGCTCCGCTCGCAACAACCGCCCGACGGGCTCGAGCAGCCGCCGGGCGAGATCGTCGAGATCCGGCGCGGGATGGTCGGGTCGCGGAGTGTCCGCGGTGGCGGGTGCCTGCCATCGAACGGCGTCCTCCCGGCGCCGCTGCACCGCGACCGGTGCCTTCCGCGCTGGTTGTGGCTCGAGCGGTGGTGGTGTTGCGTCGGGGCTGGGTTGGTTGGGCTGTTTTCGCGCACTTTCTCGGCGCGGCGCGACTACCGGCATCGCGCTGCGCTGAACCGGCGCATTGGCTGTGTTGGCTGCACTGGCTGGGCCTGGGTTGCCGCCCGGTGCGCGGGCGGGATGGCTTGGCGTGCCGGTAGTCGGTGAACGACCGCCGGGAGCCGTGCCAGCCAGGGTCTGCAACGGGCGGCCGCCGATCAACTTCGCCACGTCGACCGAAGTGGAACGGACGGTCGGCGCGAGCCGGACGGGCGCCGCGGTGCCGGCGAGGAGCTGGACGTTCGTGGTGGGTCGGGCCGGGGGTCGGCTGGTCTCGACGGGGTCGGCCGGGGGCTGGAGGTTCGTGGTGGGTTCGGCTGAGAGCCGGATGGTCGTGGCGGGGCCTGCGGGCGGTGGAGCAGGCCGAGCGGCGGAGGTGGCGCCGCCCGCCGACGGTGTGGTCCCGCCGACGGACGGTGGTGCGGAGCGGGGGGCCGTGGCCGGTATGGCGGACGCACGTTGAACGGGCGTGTCGGAACCGACGGCCGCCGCGGTTGCCGGCAGGGAGGCGACGGGTGCGCCCAGCCGGCGCGGAACCTCCGCTTTCCGTTGGACGGTCGGGGTGGGAGCCGCTGTCGGGGGCACCTGCGAGATCGACTGTCCCACGCGCGTTGTTCGCGGCCTGTTCCCTTGCCAGGGTGGTGTGGCCGCTGGTGCTGGCGGGCGGTCTGGCGCGACGGCTCGTTGGACGGCGGGTTCGACCACCGGGCCGGTGGATGACTGGCCTGCCGGACCGGCGCCGGAGACAGCCATCGGCTCCGACCCGGTTGCTGGGCGGCGCACCGGCTGGGAACCGCCGACCGCCGGCCTGGCTGACGGGAGTGGCGTGTGGCCCAGCTGCCCCGCTGTGTGGGCCGCGGCGTCGGTTCGACCGGTGTGGTTGGTTGGCGTGCTGAGGAGGGGACTCGCCACGCCACCCCCGGTGCTCGACGCACTGCGTCTCTGGACCGTGGCACTGCCCGCAGCACCGCCCGCACCAGCACCGCCACCCGCACCAGCACCGCCACCGGCATCGGTACCGCCCCGGGCACCCCGGCTGCCGCCACCATCGGTGGCAGCACTGCTACCGCCGCCCCGGCCCTCGCCGCCGCTCCCGCGGTTGTCGCTACCCCGGCTACCTCCGACACTGCCACCGGTACCTCGGCTGCGACCATCGGCATTGCCGCCGCTCCCGCGGCTCCGGCTACCGCCAGCATCGGCACCGCCGCTGCCCGCGCTGCCTCTGCCTCTCGCCCAGACGAGTCCGGCTCCGCCGCGGGCGGCGGCCCTTCCTCCGTCCGCACCGCGGTCGGCTCCGGCGCCGTTGTTTCCGCGTGTCCCGCCAACTCTGGACACGCTGCCTCCGGCAGCGCCCGGGGCGCCAACGCCTCGGGTACCGCCGTCGGCACCGCCTCGCGAACGGCCACCGGTTCGCCCACCGCCACCACCTCGCCCACCGCCACTGCCCACGCCACTGCCCACGTCGTTGCCCACGTCGCTTCCCGCGTCGCCTCCGCCACCAGCGGCGGTGCCGCCACCGCCCTTCGCCCAGACGAGGCCGTCCCCGCTGCCTCCGCTTCGGGCTCCGACGGCACGGACACCGGCGTTGCCAGCGTCGCCTCCGACGCCCGACTTCCCTCCGGCGGCCCCTCGGCCGCCTCCGGCGCCGCCCATGCGTGCCCCGCCTCCGCTCGGACCACCGGCCTCCGCACGACCACCACGGGCACCGCTGGCGCCAGCACCCCGGTGACCCACACTGCGCTGGACACCCAGAACTCCTCGATCACCCGCAACCTCCCGGACGCCACCGTCCTCGACCGTGGAGGGGTCGACCGAGCGCAACACGGGCAACGGCGTGGCACCCGCGACCGGCGCCGCGACCTCACGGGCCACCCCATGAATCACACCCGCCGGCGCGCTGGGACTGACCAGATGGCCCAGCTCGCCACCAAGCCGTGGGTCCTGCCAGGACGTCAGACTCGCCCGGAACCGCAGGCCGTCGGACACCGGAACGGTGCGCTGGATGATCGAGGGCACGACGGAGGGCACGGCCCGCCAGCCGCCGTCCCAGGGCGGAACACCGGACGAAACACCAGACGAGACACCGGGCCCAACACCACGCCGAGCACCGGACGGTGCGGGTGGACGGCGTCGCCGGAAGAACACGTTGTCACCTCCCTTCGTTCGCCTGGGTGTTGATGCGTGCGATTTCGCGGACCCACTGCGTGCGCTCGTAGTGGGGCAGGTCGAGAATCTCCTGGCGTGGCCAGTGGAAGTGGTAGGCCACGTACGCGACCTCGGTCAGCAGCCGGTCGGGCGCGTACGTCACGATTCCCCCAGGCGGCCACCCGCGAGGTCGACCTCGAACGCGCTACCGCAGGACGGGCAGGACACGCCGGCGCGGGTGTGTCCCTCGCTGTTGATGCGTCGGTAGAAGTCCTGCAGGAAGGCGACGTCGGTGGCGTACATCTGTTCCACCACACCGACATGTACCTCACCGACGGTGCCGAGGGAGGTGATCACCTGGGACAGCAGCACAACGCTGAGATATCCCGGGTTCTCCTTGACACGCATGTCGATCTGGGGCCGGAGCTCGTCTCTGGCGGTGGCCAGGCGCATGCGGCCGTGCCGGTGCACCACGCCGTCGGCGTCCACGTAGCCGCGCGGCAGCTCGAAGTCGAACTCCGTGGCCGGGGCGGTGCCCGCGGCCACCGGTGTCTCGACGAGCTCGTCGAGGGAGTCCAGTGCGATCGTCCGTCGCCTCATTCGACCTTGATCTCCTCGAACGTCAGGGTCACCTTCTCGGTGGCGGCGCTGGACTCGCCCGCCTTGAGGGACGGGCCCTCCCACTTGCTGGCCCACGCGTTCGTCAGCTGCATGCGCCGCACCGAGTTGCCCTCGGTGTCCTTGACCTCGATGGTGATGTTCTGCCGCGCGGTGTTGACCGCCCCGTTCTCCAGGGTTTCCTTGAGCCACTTGGTGAACTCGGAGCTCTTGTCGAGCCCTCTGGTGAGCGTGACCTCGCCGCCCTTCTGCGCGCCGGGCTGCTTGCGGATGAGCGGCCTGCCCGTCGACGTCACCTGGTAGACCTCGACGACGTCCTCCTCGACGGTCAGCCCGCTGACCTCCTGGAGTGACTCGACCATGTACCCCCCGAGCTGGACGCCGAAGATATGTGTGGCGAGAGCGTCGCCTTCTGCCATGTCCTAACCCCTTCTCACTCGCTGACGAGGCTGGTGCTGTCCGAGAACTGCGCCAGCCGGAACACCACGAACTCCGCCGGCTTCACCGGTGCGACACCGATCTCGCACACGACCTGCCCGAGATCCCTCGACTCGGCGGGGTTGTTGTCCTCGTCGCACTTGACGTAGAACGCCTCCGTCGCGGTGCGGCCGAACAACGCGCCCTGGCGCCACTGCTCGGTGAGGAACGCGGCGATGTTGCGCCGGATGCTCGACCACAGCCGGTCGTCGTTCGGCTCGAAGACGACCCACTGGGTGCCGAGCAGGATGGACTCCTCGAGGAAGTTGAACAACCGCCGCACGTTCAGGTAACGCCAGGCCGCGTCGGAGGACAGGGTGCGCGCACCCCAGACCCGGATGCCGCGCCCGGGGAACGCGCGGACGCAGTTGACGCCGATGGGGTTCAACAGGTCCTGTTCGGACTTGCTCAGCGAGTAGTCGAGGTCGACCGCGCCGCGGAGCACCTCGTTGGCAGGCGCCTTGTGCACACCGCGCTCGACGTCGTTGCGTGCCCACACTCCCGCGACGTGGCCGGACGGCGGCACGGCGACGGTCCGCCCCGCCAGTGGGTCGAACACCTTGAGCCACGGGTAGTACAGCGCGGCGTACCGCGAGTCGTAGCCCGCCTCGTCCATGCGCCAGGTGCGCACTCGCTGCGCGGACAGCCCGGGTGGCGTGTCGAGCACCGCCACGCGGTCGCCCATCTGCTCGCAGTGCGCGATCACCGCCAGCTGCACCGTCTTGACGCCCTCGAAGTCGATCATCTCGCGCTGGTAGGCGCTCATGAGGTCCGGCACCGCGACCATGGTGATCTCGTCGATGCTTTCCAGGCCACCGAACCCGGTCCGCGCCTCGGGGTCGCCGAGGTACTCCTGCGCGTCCACCTTGGCCGGGCTGGTCGTCGGCGCGGGGAGCGTCACGGCCTGCTTGTCCGGCTTGGCGAGCGCGCCGCTGCCCTGCTCGGCGACGCTGATCAGCTTCGACTGGGCGGAAACCTGCGTGACGACGAAGTTCCGGACGTTCTTGCGCGTGGACACGTCGAAGGTCTCGGCGACCCGGTCGCCCTGGCGGACCACCAGACGGAACCGGTCGTCGGGCGGGTTCTCACCGTCGACGTCGGTCACCTCCACGCTGACGTCCGACCCGCTGCCGGGCAGCGCGGCGACCCGCAATCCGCCCAACCGCACCGGTTCCCCGGCCGCCGGCGCCGAGTTCGCGGCCGCGCCGCCGATCCGCACGACGTACGCCGCGCCGCCGCCGTTGGCGAAGTAGCCGTACACGGCGTGCGGCAGGTAGGCGTCCTCGACGAAGCCGCCGAAGTGCTGCACGTACTGGTTCCAGTTGGCCACCAGGGTCGGCTGGTGAAAGGGGCCCTGATCGGCGAAGCCGACGAAGGCGGCCACCGCGGTGCCGACCCCCTCGATCGGTCGCGCCCCGGACTGGACCTCCTCCACGTACACACCTGGGGAGAGGTACTGCGGCATACTCGCTCCTTCGAATTCTCGCTCTGGCAACAAAAGCTTCGTGCCTCCGGCGCCGGGTCGGCAGGTCCGCCGGCCCTCCGTCCGGGGCAGACCCGTGCCTGAAAGGGCATCCGCCACGGGCAAGCGAAACGCCCCGGTGCGGGGGACACCGGGGCGTGGCTCGCGGACGCGACCTGGCTACCCGCCCGCCTGGGACAGCCATGATCCGAACTCGTTCTCCAGCACCAACCTGCCGAGCTTGCGGTACTCCTGGCGCACCGACGTGACGACGTCCGCCATCGACACCGCGCGGCCGGCCGCGGCGGCCAGGTAGGCGGCGGTCACGGCGCAGGCGCGAATCGAGCCGCCCGCCAGCTCGAAACGGTTCGCACAGAACGTCAGGTCGAGGTCGTCGCCGCGGGGGAGGGCGGTGCCGAGGCAGCGTTCCCACAGCGCCAGGCGTTGCGCCGCGTCCGGCATGGGGAACTCCGCGATCACGTCGATCCGCCGCGTGAACGCCTCGTCCACGTTGGCCCGCAGGTTGGTGGTCAGCACGGCGATGCCGTCGAAGGACTCGATGCGCTGCAACAGGTACGCGGACTCGACGTTGGCGTACCGGTCGCGGGCGTCCTTGACCTCCGAGCGTTTGCCGAACACGGCGTCGGCCTCGTCGAACAGCAGTACGCCGTGCACACCGGCCGCCTCGGTGAAGATCCGCTCCAGGTTCTTCTCCGTCTCACCGATGTACTTGTCGACCACCGTGGACAGATCCACCACGTAGAGCTCCATCCCCAGCTCGGCGGCGATCACCTCGGCGGACATCGTCTTGCCCGTCCCGGACTCGCCCGCGAACAACGCCACGACACCGTGTCCGCGACCGCCGCCCGGACGCATGCGCCACTCGCCGAGCACCCGGTCGCGGTGCGTGGCGCGCCGGGCCAGCTCGGCGAGCTGCCGACGGGTGTGGTCCGGCAGCACCAGGTCGGCCCACCCGACCGCCGGGGTGATCCGCCGCGCCAGCCGTTCCAGCCCGGCGCCGCTCTGTGCCCGCACCCCGGCCCGCAGGTGCCCCAGGGAAACCGGTTGCTGTTCCAGCAGGGCGAGCCGCGACGCGACGGCGACCGCACGATCGACCTCGGCCACCCCGAGGCGAAAGCCGGCCAATCCGGCGACGAGGCCGGGAGCCGGTGCCCGGCCGGTCGCCTCGGTCAGGGCGTGCACCCACCGAGCCGACCGGCTGGTGGCGTCCAGTGGCGGCAAGGGAACCGACACCGCGTCGGTCCACCGCGGATCCCAGTGCCCTCGGCCGTGGACGATCAGGGGGACGTCGTGGCTCGCCAGCCGGCGCACCAGGTCGACCCGGTCCGGCAGGACGGGCCCGAACACGATGCCCGCCCCGCGTAGCCGCGCCTCCAGCACGAGTGCCCGCGCGTTCTCGGCGGCTGCCTTGACCACGAGCGCGTCGTGCCCCGCGGCGGCCATTGCGGCCACAGCGGTCCGCTCGGCATCGCCGTCGAGGTCCCGCAGGTACATCGGTCCGACACCGGCCCGCAGTGCCGCCCCGATACGACGCGGCAGGCCTTCGGCGATGGCGCCGGCGGGCGGTTCGACCCGGGCGACCTCGGCCACCGCCGGTTCGAGGGTGTCGTCACCGAGCAGGTGCGCGAGCACCCGGTCGGGCACCTGGAGCACCCGGGACAGCGCGGGCAGCTGGGGCTCGTTGATCGCGAGCAGCCCGCCGGACACCAGGGGGGCGGCGGGCGCGAACCGGAACCGGGCCGCGCCTGCCGCGGGCAGCCCGCACAGCTCCAGCGCGAGACCGGCGGTCGCGCGCCGGCGGGTGACGTCGTCGTTCAGGTAGCCGTACAGCCGCTCGAAGCGCGGGTCGACGTCCGGCGCCATGGCGATGAGCAGGAACTCCACGTCCACCGGTGCCAGGCCGAACCGGTGGGCGAGCCGCGCCAGCCGGGACCCCGGCGCGAGGTCCGGCAACGCGACGGCGAACCGCTCGCGGTCCTCGGACAGCAGCCGGGTCACCGCGTCCGGGCTGAGGTACAGCCCGCGAAACGGGTCGTCGGGCGCCGGGTCGGTGGCCAGCCGACCCGCGATCGCCTGCCGCACGCGGTGTTCCACCCCGGCGAGCCGGTCCCAGAGATCCGCGAGGTCCGCCTCCGCGACCGCCGTCATCGGATCGGTTCGTGACGGCGACGGCGACCGGGCCGGGGCCGGGACACCGCGAACCCGTCGCCCTCCGCGGTCGTCGGGCCGTCGTACCGGAGGCGGTGCGTCTGGTCGGCCGCCGAGCGCAGCACCAGCCCCTCGGTCACCGGTGGTCCGGCCGGCGTCCAGTCGCCCGCCAGCGGGGAGATCACCTTCAGGTTGATGGCCGGCTTCAGCTCGCCGCCCAGCGCGGACCAGACGTCGGACGCCGCGCCGCCTTCCGTCACCGGGCCCGCCGCGCGCAGTCCGACCGCCAGGCCCAGCTCGGCCAGTGAGCCGGTCAGCCACTCCGGTTCGAGGCGTTCACCGCCGACCAGGCAGCGCAGCGCCTGTGACAGCAGCCGGTGCTCGTCCTGTGCGCGGTTCGTCCACGCGGTGACCAGGTAGGACAGCTCGAACCAGCGCGCGACCGAGCGCCAGCCCCGCGACGTCCCGTCCTCGTCGTGGACCTCGACCTCACCGGACTTCCTGCGGGTCAGGTCCTCCCGGATGTCGTACAGGAAGACGTTGACCGTGGGTGCGTTGCGGCGCGCACGCCACTCCGTCGTCGGCGCCTCGAACACCAGCTCGCCCTGGTCACCGGGCACGTCACCGGCGGCGAGCATCCGGCGGATCGCCTCGTCCACCTCGTGGATCACAAGACACTCCTCATCTGCGCTCCACCATGTCCGGCGGCGCGATCGACCCGGACACGACCAGGAACGGGGTCGTGACGGGGGAGAAACCCGGGCCTGCCGCGGTGATCGTGCGTGGCCCGGTCTGGTCCTTGGTCAGGATCAGCAGCTGCGCGATGAAGCTGCCGTCACCGCGCGGGAACGTGGGCGCGGCGGCCGCGGTGATGCCGGGGGTCCAGGTCAGCCGGACCGGCACGCCCGGCGGGAAGTCCAGGCCCCGCACCGAGGTCACGAAGCCCGGCTTGCCGATGGGAGGCACCGCGACGATCCTCGGCTGGAGCACGACCACGGGCGTGTTCGCCACGTTGTCGGCCGGGTTGGCGTCCGTGCCCGTCGTGCGCAGCGTGCCGCCCGCCGTGGTGCGGAGCGGAATGTTCGGCGCCAGGCCGACCAGCACCACGACCGACGCACCCGATGGCAGGTCCGGCAGCGCGCACCCGGCGGCGGAACACCCTGACGGCAGCGTCGCCACCGGCACACCCCGCGGCAGCGCGAAGTCCAGCCGAAGCCCGGTCGCGGGCACGCCACGGCCGTTGCGCACGGTGTACCGCAGGGTCGCGCGACCGCCCACATAGGACGGGTTCGGCGCCACGTCGACGGCGAGCCCTGGCCCCGCGGCCGGCGGCAGCGGGGGACGGACGGCTGGCGGGCCCGCCACCGGCAGCTCGGTCTCGGCGGCGTTGTCCGACTGCTGCACGTCGATCACGTCACCCGCGGCCGACCACGTCACCTGCTGGCTGCCGGGGGCGATGGCCACGAGGTCCGCGTCGATCGTGACGGGTTCGTCGGGTGCCAGCGCACCGAGGTCGCACCGCAGTGCGGCGACCTCGCAGGTGCCGCGCGACGGTGCCAGCGAGTCGATCCGCACCCCGCCCGGCCGCGCGACGGTCAGCTCGGTGTCCCGGGTGGACGCCGGACCGCGGTTGGTCACCGTGACGGTCACCCGGGTGGTCTGCCCGATGCCGGTCTCGTCCAGCACGGGAGGCGCGGTCACCGTCAGATCCGCGGACGGCTGCCACGCCGGCTCCTTCTGCCTGCCGGGCAGGCCGGTCGCGATCCGGTCCAGCCCGCCGGTCGCGGGGTCCAGCACGGCCAGCTCCTCCGGCGACGCCGAGGACTCCGCGCGCCGCGTGGTCAGGACCAGCCGCGTGCCGTCCGGCGAGAAGCCCGCGTCGCGCGGCTGGAACGGGCCCGCGGGCGCGTCCACCGGGGCCGCGCAGGTGCTTGGTGTCGCGGGCAGCAGCACCTGGCAGCCGTCGTCCGCCAGGGTCGCCTCGAGCAGGCCGTCACGCTCGCGGTTGAAGACCAGGCGTGCGCTGTCCGGGCTGAACGTCGAGCTGTCGTCGGTCACCGCGCAGTCGAACCCGCAGACTGCGGTGGACACGTCGCGCTGCTGGTCGAGCGTGCCCGCCCGGGCCGTCCACACGTGGTTGTCGCGGATCTCGCCGTTCGGCCCGTCGGACACGATGCCGCGGGTGAACGACAGCAGGGTGCCATCCGGCGACCAGGCGGGCTGCGTGTCCTCCTGGTCTGCCACCTCGGGCGGCGGGGTCAGCCTGCCGACCACGCCACCGGAGGCCACGTCGACGATCACCACATGGCTTGGCCCGCCGTCGGGTCGCACGCCGCCGGGGGAGCGGCGCGCGAACGCGATGAACCGCCCGTCCGGCGACCAAGCCGGGTCGAACTCCCAGTCCGCGGTCTGCCGGTCGGCCACCGGCAACCTGCGCGGGTTGGCGCCGTCGGCGTCGACGAGCCAGAGTCGTTGCGCCCGAACGCCGTCGACGTCCTCGAACCGGGTCACCACGATCCGGCGCCCGTCCGGTGAGTACTCCTCGCGCTGCGTCCACGGGTCGAAACCGGGCCTCGGGTGGAACAGCAGGTTCGGGTTGTCGACCGCCTCGGGGTCCTCGCGGAGCACGGTCAGCCCGAGGTCCCGGGGATCCGTGCCGTCGGGCAGGATGTCCTGCAGCGTGGCCGTGGACGCGGTCGGCGCGCTCGTGCGGGACACCAGCAGCCGTCCGTCGAGCAGCGCGGGCGAGGCGAGGTCGCGGTCCTCGCTCAGCAGCAGCGTCGGCTCGCCCGCACCGGTCTCGTACACCCCGCCCTGGCTGAGGAAGAGCAGCGCCGTGCCGTCGGGTTTCCACACCGGCCAGCGTGCCTGCCACTCGGGACCGAGCACCGGCGTGCCGGTACCCGAGCCGTCGACCACCCGCAGCTCCGTGCCGTCGAGGGTGTAGGCGATGCGGTTGTCGACCGGGTTCCACGCGGGTTCGGCGGCCGTGCCGTCGTCGTCGGTCACCCGCACGGCCGCCCCGCCCTCGACCGGCTCGCGGAAGATCGCCCCGTCCCGCGCGAACGCCACCTGCGTGCCGTCCGGCGAGAACGTCGGCCACGTCTCGTCCTCCGGTGTGTCGGTGAGCCTGCGCAGGCCGGTGCCGTCCACACCGACCAGCCACAGGTCCCTCCCGGTGTCGCCGGCGGCGTCGAACACCACCGTGCGCAGGTCCGGCGACAGCTGGGGGTGCGCGGCGTCGCCGGTGGCGGCGAGCCTGCGCACCGCGCCGTCCCCGGTCCGCAGGTACACCTGCGGCAGGCGGCCGTCCCGCAGGCTGGTGAACACCACCAGGTCGCCCCGCGCCGACACGTCGTCGTCGTGGTGTTCCGGTCCCGCACCGAAGAACGGCGCACTCGCCGCCTGGCTCGTCGCGACCCCGATGCCGCGGTGACCGGTGCCCGCGAAGGCGATGCGACCGACACCCTGTGGATTTTCCTGCTGTGCCAACGCCGTCGGCGACGCCAGGCCACGCACCACCACGAGCACACCGCCGAGTACGGCCGCCACCGCGAACACCGCGGCGGCCCGGGACCTCCCCCTGCTGACCACGATCGCACCTCCAGTCCTCGCCGGAATCCTCCCCGGTGCCGCCGCCTCGGCATGAGGTCCGCGCGGGCACAGCGCGGGCAGACCCCGGGACCGTCAGGGCAGTCAGATCAGCCGGAGCGGTCAGATCAGCCCGTGGCGCATGACGTAGCCCACGGCGTGGGCGCGGTTGCGCAGGTGCAGGCGGCTCGTGACACCGTGCAGGATGTTCTTCACCGTTCGCTCCGAATAGGACAGTTTGCCCGCGATCTCCGCCGTGCCGAAGCCTTCCGCGATCAGCCGCAGCATGTCGGCCTCCCGAGGCGTCAGCGTGGAGAGCGTGAGCCCGTTGGGGTCGAGCGCGTGCCGCTGCATCTTTCCCACGTGGTCGAGCAGGGTGGCGAGCAGATCGCCCGGCAGCACGGCTTCTCCGTTGGCCATCGCGAGAACCACGCTGACGAGCCGGTCCTGGTTCGCCTCCGACCGGCGGAGCACGGCCGCCACCTCGCAGTCGACCGTGGTCTGCAGGGACTCCTTGTCGATCCGCTTGACGATCACACCGGTCCGCGTGGTCGTCGACCTCCGCAGCCGCCGGAGGAGCCGAGTAGCGCTGTCGTCGACCTCGTCGACCACGACCAGCGCCACGGCCGCGCGCGTTTCCTCCTGCTGTGTCAACACTTCCACTTCGGGCCTCGGCCGCAGCTGGTGAACCACACCCGCGCGCAACACCGGGTCCTCCGCGTACACCATCACCGGAACTCTCGTTGTCATGTCGGCTCCCCTTTCCTGTTTCATACTGTGGAGCGAGGGGGTGGCCGTGCAGCCGATCCGGGCCAGGAGTGCACGGGATTGCCCGCAGAGTGCCCTTTTCTCCCTGCCTGCCGCCGCGTCGGCTGCCTACCGTTTGCTGCCGTGACCGCTACGACAGAATTCGGTCTCCCCACGGTGGTTGTCACACCCGGCCAGGAGACCAGGACGACGATGACCGTGCGCAACGACAGCGACATCGTCGAGGCGTACACGTTCGAGGTGGTGGGGGAGTGCGCGCCCTGGACCGAGGTGGAGCCGGGCAGGCTGTCGCTGTATCCGGGCACCTCCGGCCAGGTGACCGTCGTGCTGGCGCCACCGCGTTCGCCCGCGGTACTCGCGGGCGAGAAACCGTTGGGAGTACGGGTACTGCCGACCGAACGCCCGGACGCGGTGTCCGTGTCGGAGACGATCGTCATCGTGGAGGCGTTCGCGGAGCAGCGCGCCGAACTGGTGCCGGAGCGCCGCCGCGCGTGGCGCCGGGCCCGGTATGTGGTGGCGCTGCACAACGACGGCAACACCCCGGTCGCGGTGAGCCTGTCCGCGCAGGAGACCGACGACCAGCTGAGCTACACCTTCCCGGCGCGGCCGGTCACCGTCGAACCCGGTGATCGTGCGGAGCTCGACCTGCGTGCGCGGGTCGGCAAGGTGCTGTGGTTCGGCAAGCCCGTGACCTGGCCGCTGCGGGTGGACGCGGCCGCCGAACAGACCCAGCATCCGCTCGACGGTGAGCTGATCCAGCTGTCGGTGTTCCCCAGGTGGCTGCTCGCCGTGCTGGCCGCGCTGCTGGCGTTGATCGTCGCGTGGTTCCTGCTGGTGCGGCCCGCGGTGCGGAGCGCGGCACGGGAGGCCGCGGACGACCGGGCGCAGGAGGTGGCCAGGGCGGTCGAACAGGCAGCGGAAGCCCAGGCGCCACCGGGAGGCGGCGGCGGTGGGCAGCAACAGCCGCAGAGCGGCCAGGAACAGGCCGCGCAGCAGGGGAACCAGCCGCAGGCGCAGCAGAGCTCCAGCACCATCGAGGTCCGCACGAACACCGGTGACCTCGGTATCGGCACCTATGTCGTCCCGGCGGGCAAGGTCTTCCGCATCACCGACCTCGTACTGGGAAACCACCAGGGCGACGAGGGGGTGCTGACGATCAGGTTCGGCGACCGGACCATCACCACGATCGCGCTGGAAACCTTCCGCAACCAGGACTACCACTGGGTGACACCCGTCGACGTGCCCGCGGGCGCGTCGGTCTCCGCGTCGGTCAACTGCGCCCGGCCGGGCACGCCGGCGACCGGACGGCAGGCACCGAACTGCTTCCAGGTGTTGAACGTCAGTGGTCAGCTGGCCGACCAGGGCTGACCGTCCACATCAGACCGCCCGGTCCGCCGGCCGGGCGGTCCCGCTGTCGTGTGCCGCTACTGCCTGCGGTTCCACTCGTCCAGCAACACGTCGATCCAGGCCGCCAGCAGCGCCGCGGTCTCCCTGTCTTCCCGAGCGAGGCACGAGAGCTGCTCGGCCCGCGCGGCCGTGATCTCCGGCGCGAGGTCGACCAGCCTGGGATCCTTCAACGCAACCCCGCCGCGATCCGGAACGCCAGGATGTACTTGGGCAGCTCGACGAGCGCCTGCTCCCACCGGTCGGCAGCGATCTGCCCCGCGAACGCACACTCGACGATCAGCCGGTCGACGTCCGGGTCCAGGTCCGCGGTCCCCAGCAGGGTCGCGGACAGCTCGGCCTTCCGGAGCCGCGCACGCACCTCGTCCAGCGTGCGCTCGAGATCGGCGATGATCGGCGCGGCCTGCTCCGGTGTGACCACCAGCCACCCGGCACGGGCAAGCTGGAGGAAGAGGTCACCGGCAAACCCCTCCACGAGGCGATGCGAATCGTCGTCGGAACGCATACCCACCCTCCACGCGGACCTGGGAACGTGATCTGACCCAACAGGACCCACGCCCGATTTCCAAGGGTCCCGGCCGCAAGGGTGCCCCGCAGTACACCGCCCACTGCCCACACAGTGCATCCCGCCCTCACCTCAGTCCAGCAGCGGGCCCGAACGCCCGGAGGGCGTCTCGACGACGACGTCGAGCCAGGTGCCGCAGGAGCAGCCGAAACCGCCGTGGTGACGGGTCGGCGGGCTGGGGTCCGGGTGGGTCGCCGACAGGTGTCACGGACGCCCGTCCAGACGCGAGTCAGGTTCGCCGCGTGCCGGCCATGGTGAGGGTGAGGGCGCCGGAAACCGATCCCCGGTACCTGCTGTGGAAGGTGCCTCCGGTGCCGTGCAGGTCGAAGTACCAGAGCTTCGCGGGTTTCTCGAGCTTCTTCAACTCCGCCTCGTGTTCCTTCGTTCCCTCCTCGGTCTTCACCGTGCGGGTGTAGTTCTCCAGGGTCACGGTGTCGTCGCCGTCCTTGGCCACGACGCCCGCGAAGTGGAAGTTCCACTGGTCGTCGGAGCGGGCGCGGGTGCTGTAGATCGCGTATGCCTCACCGACTCCGGGGGAGGCGGCGTCGTTGATGCCCAGGCGGCGGTCGCGCGCGAGGTCGGGGTTGTTCTCGTAGGGACCGTGAGCCGCGGTGCCAAGCGCGGCGGCGACGGCGTTGAACGTCTGCCGGGCGTTCTGCGCGGGTGGGTCGGCGAGCTGGTCACCCAGCCTGTCGACCACGATCTGTTGTAGCGCCGGAGATTCCTCCATGTTCTTGCTTGCGAACGTCCGCAGCAGTATCTGGGCCGACTGGAGGTCCATCCCTGCTTGGCTCAGGGCCGGTCCGAGGGCGTTGATCGCCTGTGTGTTGATTTCCCCGTCGTAGGGCTCCTGGTCCAGGTTGAGCTCGATCCGGTGGGTCCGCCAGGTGAAGAGCACCCTGTTCGATTTCAGGTCGCTGAGGAGTCGTCCGGACGTCATGCCCGCTTCGGTGATCCGGTAGGGCACGGCGCTGAGACCCTTGTCGTCATGGGGATTCAGCGCCGCCGTCACGGGCTCGCCGCCCGGCTGGGCGGGGGGGAGTATCGCCAGGTCCATCTCCCGACCGGTCACCTGCTTGGCGACGTCGATGCACTCGTGGACGCTCAGCAGTTCCGTGCCGGTCTTCCTGCCGCCCGCGATGATCACGGGTGTCACCCGCTTCAGCCCGCGCGGGACCAGTTCCGCGGGCACATCTTCGTCGGACAGTTCCAGTCGCACCGGCGACCCCTGTTGCTCGAGCGCGGCGTTGGCCTCGTTGATCACGGCGGGCAGGGCGAAGAAGTTCTGGGACTCGCCCTGCTCCAGCACCATTCCGCCGTTGGCCGACACACGCCACTGGCTGCTCAGGGGTTCGAGGCCGGGCGGCTGGTCATCGGTGGCCTCCTCGCCGATCCGGCCGTCGTCCGTGGTCTCGTCGTCGGACAGCTGTCCGCCCATGGCCTGGGCGACGCGCGCGGCCAGGGTGTTGATGTGGGCGGCGCGGGAACTGCGGGACCCGTTGTCGGGCTTGGCGGCCCGCCAGGCCACGATCGCCTGGTTGATCGCATCCAACTGGGCGTGGTGTGTGGTGGCGGGGTTGTTGTTCGCGGCCTGGCGCCAGGCCGCGACGGCGGTGTCCACGTGCTGCAGCTCGTTGGACCGGCCCATGGTCAGCGCGAAGAAGCTCTGCAGCTTCCACCGGCCGGCCAGGTCGTACAGTGCGTGCTGTGTCTCCGGCAGGCCGGCCGGGGCGCGCTGAACGACCGACGCCTGCGGCGAACCCGGTGCGGGCCGGGCGGGCGCTGCCTGGCCCGGTTCGGGTAGTGGCCGTGCCATCACCCGGTTCGCGGTCTGTTCCGCCTCGCGCTCGAAACGGTCGGCCGGGTCGGAGACGGACAGTCCCGCGCCGTTGTCCGTCCCGGCCACCGGACCGGAGCGCTGCTGGACGACGTGCGCCAACTCGTGCGCCAGCGTGTGCCGGTCGTCGCCACCCGCGCCGAGGACCACGTGGTTGCCCGATGTGTAGGCCCGGGCGCCGATCCCCGCCGCCGAGTCCCGGGCGGTTCCGTCGCTGTGCAGCCGGACGTCGGAGAAGTCCGCGCCGAGCCTGGCCTCCATCTCGGTCCGGGTCGTCTCGTCGAGCGGCTTTCCGGGGGAGCGCAGCACCTCACGCACGGCCGACCGCTGGACCTGGTGGTCGGCCACGAGCCTGGCCACGGCATCGTTGCCGACGGTGCGTTGCAGCATCAGCAGCGTGTCCGGCGACAGGTCTTTCGGGGGAGTGGCCGGCGGATCCGCCGCGCGGGCGCCGCCGGTCGCCGCATCGGCGGGCCGCCTACCGCCCTCCTCAGCGGCACGCTGCCGTTCCGGTCTGCCATGTGCGTGCATGGTTGCCTCCGTTCCGCCTGCCACTATGGCTACCTGCCCACCGGCACGACAGGTCAGGCCCAGGAGGGCAGTAGTCGGGCAGCCGGACTGCCCTCGCGGCCCACACCGCCTCCGGACCGCCACGGATGGCCGCGTCGATCATGAGGCGAACGCGTGGAAGTCAGCCGGCCACAAGAGGTTGGAGGAACTGGTGGACCTCGGCGGCGAGACGGCGCAGCTGCTCCGGCCTCCAGGGCGACGGTCGCGGAGGCCGTCCAGTTGCCGTCCTCATGCCGACACGGTGTGATCGCCCAGGTCAGACCCACGGCCAGGCCGCCGAGGAACGGGGCGAGGTCGTTGCCGCCCATGACCGCCAGTGTCACACCGTGCACCGTGGCCAACAGCCCTGGCGCCCCGATCTGGGCGCAGGCCCTGATCGAGCCGTCGTCCCAGATCGGCCCGGTTCCACAGCCGCACCCACGTTCCACGGCCCGGGGTGCCCAGGGACACCGCCAGGCTCTCGTCGTCTTCGGGACCGTGCTCGCACTCCACGGCCGCAGGGTATCCGCGCCTTCTGCCATCACGCGCGGAGTTTCCGATCGTTGACCGGTTCACCCGAACCAACGGCGAGACCCGGCGCGCTGTGTCACAGTCGTGCCACCGAAAGCAGCAGTCATGGGGGCGAACATGCCAGAGGGATACGCGACTGACACGGACGTGATACGCAACGCGGCGGCCATCCTCGACGGGGCGCACAAGTTCTTCAACGACCGGCTGGTGACGGTGCGGCAGGTCGGGAGCGAGACCGCGAACACGCCGTTCGTGGGCGGGCGCGGGAAGACGGGTGGGTTCCAGGGCGGGCTCGGCTACTTCGACAAGCGGTTCCGGGAAGTGCTCGACGAGTACATCGACGACGAGAAGAATTTCGTGCTCTTCATCCAGCAGGCACACGACCGGCTGACGAACAGCGCGGCCCTGTACGACTCGGAGGAGCGGGGCAACACGCTCCGGATGACCGCGATCGCCCGGCAGCTCGACGGGGAGCAGCAGTGACCGTCGGCGACTGGAGCTACGCGCCGGACCCCGGCTACGTCGACCACCTCGACGACGTCTTCCGGCAGGGCAACGCCCCCCGGCTGGCCGGCATGCTCAGGAGCCTGGCCAACCCGTCGACCATCAGCCCGTACTTCACGCCCTGCTACCTCGACATCCCGGCGGTCGTCGTGGTCGCGCCGGACGACGGCGAGTTCACCTCGCACGAGGTCGGCGGCAGTGAACAGATAGGGACCGACGCCTACTCGATCCTGCAGGGCTCCGCGCGGTCGGACCCGCAGCCGGACCTGACGATCGAGCAGTTCTTCTACCATGCGGACATCCTGACCGGGCAGGACGTCGGCAAGCTCCGCGATCACCTCGGCACGAAGCTGGACAGGCTCGACGTCGTCGACGGCGGGTACGTGGCGGACGTGGTCGAGGCACTGGACGCCACCCGCACCGGCGAGACGACGAAGATCTGGACCGACATCAACCGCGTGTTCCTGACCGACTCGACGGCCGAGGGTTCGATCTGGCACGACTGGACCGGCACCGCGGCGGCGGAGGCCAAACCGAAGTTCGTGACGCTCGGCAAGTGGTTCGCCCAGGACGCGAGTGACGGCGAGTTCCGCCAGCGGGCGTTGCGTGACCTGTCGGAGATCCTGATCCGCTACGCCGCGACGATCCACGGCGCCAGGATGAACCTCGACAACCTCATGGGCGAGCTGGTCGACCAGGTCCACGCCTGGAACGACAACATCGACATCGCCAAGGAGCACCCGGGGAACTGGATCTCGCTCTCCGGGATCAAGGACCTCAAGTCGAAGACGCCGATCGGCGTGGCGTTCAGCGTGGCCGACGCGATGATGGCCGCCGCGGCGGAGACGACGAACGCGAAACAGCTCCCGGAGAACCAGGTCTACTTCAAGCTGGCCTCGTTCCTGAAGGCCGCCGACCAGCTCCTGTGGGACACCGCCAACCAGGTCAACGCGCTCACCGGCGACCTGGACCGGGTCCGCGACGGGCGGGAACGCGTCGACATACCGGTGTGGCCCTCATGATGCGGCGCGGGATCGCGGCACTCGCTCTTGGCATCGTGTTGTTGCTCAGCGCCTGTACCGGTGACGAGACTCCGCCGCCACAAGAGACAACGCCGCGAACACCGTCGGACGGGAACCGGCTCGAGTGGTCGGCGGAACCGTTGTGGCGCGGCGACACGGCCGGGCTGCCTGGCGTCCTGCGGAGCGGCTTCCGAACAGCACGGTTCGCCGGCGGGCTGACGCTCCTCGAATGGGGCTCGGACACGATCGCCGTCGTGGATTCGGATACCGGGCGGCCTGCCTGGACGGCCAGCCGGGAGCCGCGAACGGACCCGACCGCGAAGAACTTTGTCCCGTTCAACCCGACCGGGCGAGCGCCCGTCGCGACGATCGGCGGCGACACCGTGCTGTTCGCGGGTTTCTTCTCCGACGGCGAGCAGTCGACGGCGGCTTTCCGGCTGAGCGACGGCGAACCACTGTGGCTCGCCTCGGTGGAGTACGGCGTCGCGGACGCCGACGACCACCTTGTGGTGGTGCGGCTGGGCGAGCAGCCACATACGCGGGCACTCGACGCGACCACCGGCGTGCCGCGTTGGGACGCCCCGGGGCTGTGGCCCCGGTTCGTGGCGGGTGACCGGGTGCTCGCCGAGATCAGCTCGAAGGAACCGGACCAGGACGCGGACGACTCGACGCTCGTCGCCCTCGATGCCGTGTCGGGAAGGCAGGTGTGGTCGCTGGTCGACCGGTACACGCGGTCGGAGGTCGCGTTCGTGGCGGGCGGTGTCGCGCTCGTCTACGCACGCGCCGCGGGTGAGGCACGGGACAGAGCCGTCGTGCTCGACGTGTCGACCGGGGCGGAGATCACCCGGCTGGGCTGGGACTGGGGTGCCCGCACCACCTGCGCCACCGACCACACCGCGGTGATCGCCTGCACGCTCGACAAGCAGCTCGACACGTACGCGGGCCTGTCGGGCCGGCTGGTCACCTTCGACGTGCGGAGCCGGCAGAGCCATCCCGCCCCGGCCAAGGATCTTCGCGACACCGAGGTGAGCGCGGTGTGGGACGGCTACGTCTTCGTGCGCGCGCACCACACCACCTGGGCGGTGGACCGCGATGGCGCCCGCGCGTCCGCCGACCTCCCCGGCGACCTGATCGGCATCGACGACCGGCACGTGGTGGTTCTCAGGTCCGGCAGTACCTCCGGGATCGCCTCCTATGCGCTGGACTGAGTTTCCACGACCCGGCCATGCCGCCGGACGCCCCGAGCCCACCCGCGTCACCCGGATCTGAGCGTGTCGAAAGCGAGGCGTTCGCCTCGGCCAGCAGCGCGGTTCTGGGGCGGATCGCGGTCTCGTCCACCTCGCTCACGGCGCCGCGTTGGGACCGCGCCGTGCACACCAGCAGGAACGGCTCGGTGGGCGCGTTGTCCACGAGATAGTCGACCACCGCCAGCAACGCCTCGCTCAACGCCCGGAACTTCACCGACGGCGTCGCGGCACGCCCACGCAGTACCCGGAGCCCGGTCTCGGCGGCCAGCCGAGTCGCCTCCGTGGCCAGCCGAGTCGCCTCCGTGGCCAGCCGAGTCTTGCCGATCCCGGCGTCACCACAAAGGACCACCACCCCACCGGAACCCGCCGCGGCGGCCTTCGCCGCGGCGGCCTTCGCCGCGGCCCGCAGCCCGGCGACCTCGTCCTCCCGACCCACGACCGACGGGCCGCCCAACCGCACGAGCCCGGCGGTGCCCCAAGCAGCTCCGCGACCCGGTCCCGCACGGCGGCCAGCCGACCCGCTTTTCCGGCCCGGCCCGGCCCCCGACAGGATGGACAACGTCTCGAACCGGTCGGCGGAGGGCAGGGTCTGCCCGGTTATGTAGTCACGCACGGCCGTACGCGACCAGCCCGTCTTGGCGGCCAGCTCGCGATAACTGGCCTTGCGGTCGTCCCGCACCCGCGCGTCCCGCCGCCGCAGCCCCTGCAGGACCTCGCCCAACTCGGCCAGAGTCCGCACAGCGGCAAGCGACTCCACAGCGAAACCCGGCACCTGCCCGCCGCCACGGACACTGCCGTCCGTACCGTCGGAAGTGAATCTTCCGGCCAACCGGCCTTCAACCCCTCGACAACCCCTGCGCGGCGACCGTCGAAGTATAGGCGGAACGGCGGCCTCCGCCACTACACGTCGACAGGGGAGCTGAGGTTCCGCCGGGTACGGAGGGACCAAACATAAACTGCGGGAAGTGCTTCAAGCGTTCGCAAACCTTCCCTGGGTGCGCTTTCCGATGAAGTACAGTTGCCCGAAGTCGCGAGTACTGGGGAGTGTCCGAGACGTGTCGTCAACCTTCGCGCGATCGATTCCCGAGGAGCAGGACCGGGCGGAGGAGCGGAGGCTTTCCGTCTTCGACCTCGTCGGTTTGGCGGTCGGTGGAGTGATCGGCTCCGGTTGGCTGTTCGCCGCCGCCGAGGCGTCCAGGACCGCCGGGTTCGGCGCGATCTGGGCGTGGGCGATCGGCGGCGCGGTCATGATCGTGATCGCGGTCGTCATGGTGGAGTTGAGCGCCTTCGCCCCGAAGACCGGCGGGCTAATCTTCCTGCCGCTGCAGAGCAGCGGTCCACTCGTCGCGATCATCGCGGCGGCAAGCCTGTGGGTGTTCTACGCGACCAATCCCGCCAGCGAGGCCGCCGCCATGACGAAGGGGCTGGCCTACTGGTATCCCAATCTGCTCGACAGTTCCACGGACACGCCCACCATGTTCGGATTCGTCACCGCGGCGTCGTTCATGGCGGTGATCTTCGCGATCAACCTGGTCGCCCAACGCCTGTTCGTGAAGGTGAACTTCGCACTCACGTTGTGGAAGGTCCTCGTTCCCGTGCTGATCGTCGTCCTGCTGCTCATGGCGGGGTTTGACGGCCGAGCGCTGACCGAGCAGACCGGCAGGGAGGGCAACGGGCTCGACGCCGCGCTCGCCGCGGTGGTGGGAGGTGGCGTGATCTACGCCTACACCGGTTTCCAGGCGCCGTTGGACCTGGCCGGTAACGTCCGTCGGCGTGGAGTCGGTGAGGCGGCTCGTCTGCGTTGGGCGGTGTACGGCACCCTGGCTGGGTCGATCATTCTGTACATCGCGCTCCAGGTCGTCTTTCTCGGTCACAACCATGGCCAGCTGTTGAGGGTCAACTTCGACTCGCCCTACACACAGTTCGCCATCGCGGCATCCTTCGCCTGGCTCGCGCCACTCATCAGGATCGACGCTCTGCTTTCACCGATGGGCTCCGGACTCGTGTTCACGAACGCGCTGACACGCGAGGTCGCCGCGCTCAGCCGCGCCCATCTCACCCACCGGGGCCTGCAGACCGCACGGCACGCGTCGATCAAGCTCGGCAACCGGACGCACGACGTCTACTGGTTGGTGCTGCTGGCCAACTTCGTGGTGAGCCTGATCCTGCTGCTGGTCACCAGTGGCAGCTGGAAGACGCTTATCACGATCATCAGCGTGGCGACGCTGGTCGTCTACGCGTTGCCGGGCGTCGTGCTGGTCTCGTTGCGTCGCGGCGCCCCCGGCCACCCTCAGGTGGGTTCGAACCGTCGGGGGCATGTTCAGGAGGTTCTGGCGCACGCGAGCTTCGTGTCGATCGCGTTGCTCCTGTACTGGGCCCGCTGGGCGAGCCTGTGGCGCGGACTGCTCGTGATCGCGATCGGCTGTGTGCTGTTGTTCGGGTTGCCGCTCCTGGCTCGACGGGATGTCCCGGTGATCGGACGCCTCCTGCGGAAGTACGACACCAAGGAACACGTCACGCTGTTCCGCCAGTGGCGGACGAACCCTGCCGCCCGCGCCGCGACCCTTCTCCTCGGGTACCTGGGCGGGCTGGCGGTGTTGACGCTGCTGGGCAAGTCGACGGTCGGGGTCGATTGCGAGCCCTGGCTGAGCCTTCTGGTCGCCGGGTTCGCGTTCGTGACGTTCCGCCGCCTGGTCGCCATGTCGATGAGCCACATGGCCGAGGTTCCGCCGACGTTGCCGATCCCGGCTAGAGCAACGAGCGGATGACCGCTGCCGCGTCGGCGGTGAGATCCGCCTTCTCGAGCTCGCGTACCGCTTGCTCGCGGCGGGCCACGTCCGACCATCTCCCTACCGTAGCGCGCAGCAGCAGGTGCCGGTCCTCTTCGTCCATGGTTCCGTCCACCAGGCGCCGGACGACCGCCACGACGTCCTTCGGGCGGACCCGCTCCTCGTTCTCGAGGCAGCGTTCGAGCAGGTCCCAGGCGTCCTTCCACAGATCGGTTCCCTTGTCGCCGTGGGCCTTGCCGAAGTGGTCGGCGGCGATGTCGGCGATCAGCTCCGCCAGCTCACCTGGTGCCGGGCCGGTCCCCGACGGGTCGGCCAGTTCCCGGCGCGCGACGTAGGTGGCCTCGGCGTGGCCCGCCTCTCGAAGCCGCTGGAGGCATTCGACGAAGTGGGCCCTGGTGGCGGGGAAGTTCAGGACGCGTGCCGCGAGCCGTTCGCCGACGAGGTGCTCCACGCGCGGCCGGTCGCGTCCGTGCTCGACCTTCCTCAGCAGCGTGACCAGCTCCGTGCCGGACCGGCCCTCGACGTGTACGGCCGCCGCGAAGCGCAGCTGTCGGTTGCACGACGGATCCGCCCTGAGGCTGCGTAACCAGCCGTCCAGCTCGTCGAGCTCACGAAGTGGACGAGGCCCGTTCTTCCGTGCCGCACCCATGGCCACGATGTCGATGAGGAGATCGGCGAGCGTCCTGCCGAGCGTCGCGGACTGCTGCCACGTCTTGATGATCTCGGCCAGCTCCTTGGGATCGGTGCGTGACGCCAGGTGGTTGCGCAGTCTCGCGCATTTCTCCTCGTGCTCCGACAGCTGCTCGCAGAGCTCGACGAGTTCGTGTTGCCCCCAGTGCAGTCCCGCGTATTCGACCAGCGGGTCGGCCGGGCTCCTGATGATGAGGCGACTGACGCGCCGCACGGTAATGGAGAATCGATCGTGTGATTTCAGCTCTTTGTCGATCCAGTCCTCCAGAATCCGCTCGGTCGGACTCAGCTGCCGCAACGCACCGACGAGATCGTGAAGCTCGACGGGGTCGGTCTCGTCCGGTAGCAGACTGTTCTCATCGATCGCTTCGAGCGAGTGCTTGAGAAGGTTGCCGGCGTCTTCGGCGCAGTCTTCGTCGCGCAACGCGATGTAGAGCAGCGCCTTGTCGATGTTCGTTCGGCCCGATCTCGTGCCGGCGAAGATACGCAGCGTCTGCTCGGCCAGGTTTCCCTTGTCGGCGCGGCGGCACTCCCGCACGAACACGGCGACGTCCAGCGCTGGCCGCTGGCACGCGACGTCGTGGATGACGCCGTCGGTCAGGGGAGTGCCTTCGGCGCGTGTGGCGCACTCGGCCTGCCACTGCCCGATCGCGAGCTGAGCCGCCTCCTTGACGTTCCGGCACAAGGCGGCCGTGGCCAGCACGTTGACCGCGTCCCGGGACTCGAAGAGCTGGGCGGACTCGATGAGTTCGGCCACCGGTCGTTTTCGACCGAACACATGCAGGGCACGGATCGCGGCGGCGGGTTGAGGTCTCTCACTCGTCGACGTTCGAGGTTGCTCACCCTTGCGCAACGCGGTGATTCGCTCGATGAAGTTCTCGATGCTCGCCGTGTGCACCCAGTCGTAGGCGAATCCCCATTCTTCGCCCACGTCTTCTCTGGTCGCTCCGCCGTTGTTCACGCTCGTAATGTCGGCTCCACCCGGTTCCAATAGCGCGCGAACTCGTCTGGGGTGTAGTTGTTGTTCGCCGCGTCATGGATGTTCCGCGCGATATCCCGGTTGGCCTCGTCGGTGGTCTGGTAGAGGTGGGCGACGACGTCACCGGCTGTGCCCGGGTCCCGCAGCAGAAAGCTCAGGCTGAGCCGGCTGTCCCGCCTCAGGCGGTGGGCCCAGTCCTCGGGTCCCACCGGCATCACCGGCGCGTCGTTGCGGCGCTCGGGATCCATGTGGTTGGTGAACAGCGGCTCGCGTTCTCGCGCGTTGTTCAGCAGCATCTTCGGCATGTCATGCACCGCATCCTGGCAGTTCTGCATTTCGTCGCGTAATGCGTCGCGCACCATGCCCAGGGTGAGCTGACTCTCGTAATCCGTGGTGCCATTCGACAACACGTTCATCAGATGTCCGCTGAACGGCGTGCACCCGGGAAACCGGCCGGGCAGGTTCGAGCACCCCTTCGCGTCCATGAGATGCGCGTCCGTAGTCGCCGTCAACACGCAGGTACCCCGGTCCAGTCTGCCGAGAATCTCCGGTATGGCGGACTTCTCGCTCAGTTGTGGCAGCAGGTTCGCGTAGCAACAGTCGGCGATCAGGACTTTCAGGTTCGCTCGGCTCCCCCGCATCGTCCGGTAGATGTACCAACTCGACAGCCAGGTCCACGGTTTGTCCTTCTGGGAGGACCCGACCGAGAAATGGACCTGGCCGCCCGGCAGGTCGCTCCAGTACGCACCATGGCCGACGTACACGACGAGCAGTACGTCGTCCGGTTCGGTCTGGTCCGCGACCTCCTGGAGGGCCGCCATGACACCGTCGGCGGTCTGAAGTTCCGCGGGCTCGAGCACCCGGCAGGAGCCCGGACCCCACATCGGATCCCCGGTCAGCAGTTCACCGTACTCGTGCGCACTCGCGCCGATCCACGAGTAACCATCGATTCCGGAATCGGTGCCGTACTCATACGGCCCGATCACCACCGCCCGGCGCCTCATCTCAGCGGTCCGACCGATCGTCGGGCAGTTCCTCGGTGTCGATCACGGTCTCCGGGGGGTCGAGCCGCGCCGCACGCCAGCGCTTCACGACCTTCTTGACGCCATCGACCGTGGCCTGCAGAGTCATCTCGGCGCTCTTGGTGACCACGGCGACCAGGATGATGTCCACGAGTCCAACGGAGAGGACATCCCCGTCGTCCACCGTGTGCTGCTCCCAAGGAAGATCGGTTTCGCGCGTCAGATCGGCGAGCATTTGGTCTGGTTCATCCAGGCCGATTGGCCCTTTCACCGTTACCGATATTCTCGTCGGCATGCTCGATCCCCCCTTGGATGCGACGTGGGCACCATAATAAACGAGGCCTGGTCAGGATCGGGTCGCGACCGAGGACGAGATGGAGCGTGTTCGCCGCGCAGGCTCGGACCGACCTGGAAAAGCCCGGCCTGTGCTCAGCGCGAGCACGAGTTCCAGGACTTCCGAGGTCCTGAGAACGCCGGACAGGGCAGCCGCTACTCGAACACGCCGTAGCCCGCGACGGCGTGTGCCCGGACGCCGTCCATGTCGAGTTCCACGCCGATGCCGGGGGTGTCGGGAAGCGTGATGTAGCCGTCCTTGACGATCGAGCCGCTTCCGTCGGGGGCGTGGACGTAGCTGTCCCACACCGCGCGTTCCTCCAGGGCGTGCCATTCCTGGACGAAGAAGTTGGGGATCGCTCCGCACTGGTGTGAGGTGGCCATCGTGCCCAGTGGGGTCGACACCAGGTGTGGGGCGAAGGGGATGTAGTGCATCTCCGCGAGGTTGGCGATCTTCTTGGCCTCGGCGAGGCCGCCGCACTTGGGCACGTCCGGTTCGATGACGTCGACGGCTCCGCGTTCGAGCAGCTCGCGGAATCCCCAACGCAGGTACAGGTTCTCGCCCGCGCAGATCGGTGTGCGGGTCTGTGCGCGCACCCGCACCAGCGCGTCGATGTTCTCCGCCGGCAGCGGCTCCTCCAGCCACATCAGGTTGAACGGTTCGAGCTCCCACGAGATCCGGCACGCGCTCGGCACGTCGTAGCGGGCATGTAGGTCGATGGCCAGGTCGACGTCTGGGCCGATCGCCTCGCGGACGGCCGCCACACGCTCGACCATCGATCGCAGCTCGGCGGCGTTGACCGTGTGGTTGAAGGCGTCGAACTTGGCGGGGTGGTGGAGGTTGTCGATGTCGAACTTGATGGCGGTGAAGCCCTCGGCGGCCATCCGCTGGGCCCGGTCGACGCATCCGGCGATCGAACCCGCCGGGTCGTCACCGTCGCCGCAGTCGGCGTAGAGGCGGATCCGGTCGCGGAACTTGCCGCCGAGCAACCGGTAGACCGGCTGGCCGGCGGCCTTGCCCGCGAGGTCCCACAGCGCGATCTCGATGCCGGACAGGGCGATCACGAACACCCCGGCCTGGGGACCCGCGAAAACCCTGTTCCGGCGCAGCTTCTCCCAGCACCGCTCGACGTTGCGTGGGTCCTCGCCGATCAGCAGGGGTGCCAGGTACTCGATCATCCCGACGACGGCGCCCGCGCCCGCGTCGGGATTGGCCTCGCCGAACCCGCTGAGGCCCTCGTCGGTATCGATCCGGATCAGCGTGGCCTGGCCGTGATAGGCCACCACTGCCGTCGTGACGTTCACAATCCGCATTGCTCTCCCGCCGCCGGGTCGTGCACAGGAAGGGACTGTCGCGATCTCCAGCTTGTCCGATAAGCTGATGACATGCAAGGGAGACAAGAGTCTCCGGACGTCAGGATCCGGACTCTCCCGGTGCAGGTGGCGGCCCACCTGACCCGGCGCATCGTCAGCGGCGAGATCGCGGACGGCCGGGCCCCGTCGGAGCTCGACATCTCCCAGGAGTTCGGGGTGTCCCGTGTGGTGGCGCGGGAGACGCTCAAGATCCTTGCCTCGCTCGACATCGTGGACGTCGCGCAGGGCCGCCGCGTGGTCGTGCGTCCCCGCGCGGAGTGGGACTACCTGAGCCCGTTGCTGATCGAGTGGCTGCCCGAGGAGATCGTCAACGAGCTGCTGCAGGAGCTGCACCAGCTGCGCGTGCTGCTGGAGCCCGAGCTCGCCGCGATGGCCGCGTGCAGCATCACCGACGAGACCCTGGACCGGCTCTCCGGCGAGATCGACCGCATGTCGGAGCTCGAGGCGGATCCCGACGCCTACCTCGAGGTCGACCACGAGTTCCACATGGAGATCTGCCGGGCGGCCGACAACCGCATCCTCGACCGGATCATGTACTCGGCCCGCTGGCTGGGCACGGCCAGCCGACGCATCACCAACGAGGCGCCGGCCGCGCTGCGCAAGGCCACGAACGACCACACGGAGATCTACGAGGCGCTCGTGGCGCGCGACCCGGCGGGTGCCCGCGCGGCGATGCGCAAGCACCTACGCAACAACTCCGCGCTCATCGCGGAGAAGGAACAGCAGACCAGGCAGGCCGCCCGGCGGCGCTAGCGCACTGCACGACCGACATCCGGAACCAATGACGAGGACGGACGAGGCATGGCAGCACCTACGATCCCGCCGATCCGGCTGGGGCTGATCGGCACCGGACTGGCGGTCGAGAAGCTGCACTGGCCCGCGTTACGCGGGCTCGCCGACCGGTACGTGGTCACCGCGTTCACCGACTCCTCCGGCGAGCAGAGCAGGCGGTTCGCCGACTACAGCGGGGCCGGTCCAGCCTGGGCCGCGGCGGACCGGGCCGAGTTGCTGGCCCGCGACGACGTGGACGCCGTTTTGGTCTCGGTGCCGATCCCGCACCTGTACGAGGTGGCGCGCGACGCGCTCGCGGCCGGCAAGGACGTGCTCTGCGAGAAGCCGGCCGGCGTCGACGCGGCACAGGCCGCGGCCTTCCTCGCACTGGCGGCCGGGCATCCGGACCGCACCTTCATGGTGGGCGAGAACTTCTTCTACCGCGACGACCTGCGCCACGCCCGCGCGTTGGTCGACGACGGCGCGATCGGTCGGCTGCACCTGATGGCGTGGCGGCACGCCGGCCAGATGGTGCCCCGCGAGGGCAGGTTCGCCAGCACGCCGTGGCGGCAGCGGCCGCAGTACCGGGGCGGCGTGCACCTCGACGCCGGCGTGCACCACATCGCGCAGATCCGGTTGCTCTGCGGCGACATCGCGCGGGTGCACGGTGCAGTGCAGGCGGCCAACAGCACGATCGACGCACCGTCGGACCTCGTGCTCAACCTCGTCTTCGCCGACGGCGCGATCGGCAACTACACCGCCTCCTACCCCGAGATCCCGGTGCCGCCCGAGCCCAACGAGATGCGGCTGTACGGCACCGAGGGCGTGCTCGTGCTCGCCGGATCCGCCGCGGAGCGCCGCGTGACGCGTAGCGGCGCCGACGCCACCACGCACACGACAGTCTTCCGCGGTGTCGACGACGGCTACCGCGCGGAGCTCGTCGACTTCGCCGACGCCGTGCAGTTCGGCGTGCGGCCGGTCGGCAGCGTTGCCCAGAGCGTGGCCAACGCGATGGTCGTCCAGCGGGCTCTCGACTCCGCGGAACGGGCGGCAGAACTGGCGCTCGACCCCGTGCCCGGCGCGGGCCCGGTACCGCTGTGGCGGCCCCGTGGCTCGACCGGGCTGTTCGACGGGCTGCCAGGACAACGCATCAGCAGTTCGGCGTCCTTCGCCGCATGAACGACCCGCGGCGCGGCGCTCGCCGCGTTGCCCGCCGGTTGCAACGTCGCCCCGTCGGTACGCGTCCGCTCGGTCGGACGTGAGAGGAGTGGTCATGGTAGAGAAATCGGACTTGTCGAGGCGCTCGTTCCTCGGGATGAGCGCACTGGGGGTGCTCGGACTCGCCGGATGTGGGGACAGCACCCCCGCGGCGCCGAAGGTCAACGTCAAGGTGCCCCAGGTGTTGCTGGACGAGGCGGCCAAGCTCAAGGGCGGGTCGGTGGGGATGCTCTCGCAGAAGCTGTACGCGGAGGCCGCCAACCAGGCGCTGGACAGGTCACTGCAGGTGTTCGCCAAGGAAACCAGCACGACGATCCGCAACGACCTGGTCTCCGGCGACACCGGCGACATGGTCGCGAAGATGGACGCCGACGTGAAGGCGGGCACCAGCCGCGATCTGGCGTTCGTGAGCGACCGGCGGTTCGTCGGCCAGCTCTACAACCTGGGTGACCTCACCGACGTCACCGACGTGGTCGACGAGATGCGCAAGCTCTACGGCGAGCCCGCGTCGGAGGCGAACAACTACTGCGTGTTCAACGGGAAGTGGTATGCGATTCCGTACCACTTCATCGCGTCCGGGATGTACTTACGCAAGGACTGGTACGAGGAGAAGGGGCTCAAGCTCAAGCCCTACTACACGTGGGAGGAGCTGCGCGACAACGCGTTGGAGGTCTCCGACCCGAGCAAGCGGCGCTACGGCTGGGGTATCACGGCGAACCGCTCCGGTGACGCCAACGGCTTCATCGCGAACGTCATCAACTGCTACGGCGGGGCGATCGCCGACAACACCGGCACGAAGGTGGTGTTCAACTCGCCGGAGACGGTCGACGGCGTCCAGTTCATGGCCGACATCTTCACGAAACCGAAGTACGCGCCGATGCTGCCACCCGGGATCGGGAGCTGGACCGACTCGAGCAACAACGAGAACTGGCTGGCCCAGATCCTGGGGCTCACGCTCAACCAGTTCAGCGTCTACGCCGACTCGAAGACCAAGGGCAACCCGGTCTACGCCAACACACACGTGTTCAACGGCGCCACCGGACCGGCGATCAAGGAGCCACTCGCGTTCGGCGAGTCCAACTCGTTCGTCGTGTTCAAGGGGGCGAAGAACGCCGACCTCGCCAAGGTGGTGGCGAAGTACATGGTGAGCGGGACCGCGCTGCTCGGTGTCGCGAAGGAGGCACCCTGCCTGGTCAACCCCTCGTGGGACAAGGTCTGGGACTCCGACCCGTACTACACCAAGGGTGACCCGGCCTTCCCCGCGCTGCGGGAGCAGACCCGCGCGAAGCTGCCGATGAAGACCAGGACCGGCTTCTCGTTCCCCCAGACCCCGAGCCCCGGCGAGCAGGCCGCGACCGCCGCCTACCTGCTGACCGACATGATGCAGTCGGTCATCCAGGGCACCAAGCCGGCCGAGGCCGTCGCCGCGACCCACGCGAAGATCGTCCAGGTCTTCGAGCAGCAGGGCTACAAGCAGTGACCATCCTGCGTCCGCGGGCGACACCGCCGGCGCCGGCTCGTCCGGCGCCGGCCGCGTCGTCCTCGCTCACCGCGTCGCAGCGGCTGCTGGGGCGCGACTGGCGCCTCGCCGCGGTGTTCGTCGGGCCGACGCTGGTGCTGGTGGCGGGCCTGATCCTGTTCCCGATCATCAGCTCGATCGTCACCAGCGCCACGGAGCGCCACGGTGCGGAGACGGTCTTCGTGGGGCTGGACAACTACACCGCCCTCATCGACGACGCCCTGTTCCACAAGGGCGTGCTCAACTCGTTCGTCTTCACCGCGTACGCCGAGATCTTCAAGGTGACGCTCGGTCTCATCGCGGCGTTGATCCTGCACCACATGCGCCGCGGCCGGGCGATCCTCGCCGGGGTGATCCTGCTGCCGTGGGTGGTGCCGACGGTCGTCACGGCCTTCACCTGGCGGTCCCTGTTCGACCCGATCTTCGGCAGCATCAACGTCCTGCTCACCGACTCCGGGATCGGGCCCGCCCTCGCGTCGATCGGCCTCGTCGACCACTGGCCCGCGGAGTGGCTGTCCGATCCCGCGCTCGCGATGCCGTCGGTCATCCTGGTCAACGTCTGGAAGGGCATCCCGTTCTTCACGGTGACGTTCCTCGCCGGCCTCAAGGCGATCGACAGCGGGCTCTACGAGGCGGCCATGGTGGACGGCGCCTCGTCGTGGCAGCGCTTCGTGCACATCACGCTGCCGGGCCTGCGCAACATCATGATCGTGACGGTGCTGCTGTCGTCGATCTGGACGTTCAACAACTTCGACCTGATCTGGCTGATGACCCAGGGCGGACCGGGGGACGCGACCGCGCCGTACGTGATGGTGGCCTACTCCAAGGCCATCCAGCAGCTGCAGCCGGGCGCGGGCGCCGCGGTCACGCTGGTGATGCTGCCGATCATCGGCATCCTCGTGATGATCCTCGTGCGGATGATGCGCCGCAGCGACCAACCGGGTGCGAGCGAGAAGGAACGCAGGCGGCTGACTCCCGCTCAGCGCAGGGCGCTGCCGTGGGTGATCGTCGCGGCCTCGGTGCTCGTGCTCGTGTGGGCGTCGCCGCACATCGTGTGGAAGGCCGCGTTCGTGCTGGGCGTGTTCGTGGTGCTCGCGGCCGCCGTCGGACGGCTCGTCTCCGCGCTCGCCGCGCGGGGCAACAAGCTGGCGGCACGCCTGGTCAGCGGAACCGGCACGGGGATCGCGCTCGTGGGCCTGCTGGGCTTCGTGCTCGCCCCGCTCTACTGGATGACGGTCACGGCCTTCAAGTCCGACAACCAGATCGTCGCGCGCACCGACGACCTCTGGCCGACCCCGTGGACCACCGAGCAGTTCACCAACCTGTTCACGGGCAAGGCGTTCGGCACCTGGTACGTCAACACGATCATGGTGTCGGTGGCGTCCACCGTGATCGCCCTGGTCTGCGCGGCGCTCGCCGGCTACGCGTTGGCACGGCTGCGGTTCCGGGGTTCGGAGAGCTTCACGGTGACGATCCTGCTCACCTACGTGATGCCGGGCGCGTTGCTGTTCATCCCGCTGTACCAGCTGTTGAGCGGGATCGGGCTCAACGACTCGCTGTGGTCGCTGGTGCTCGCCTATCCCACGTTCACCCTGCCGTTCGCGACGTGGCTGCTCGTGGGCTACTTCAAGTCGATCCCGGCCGACCTCGAGGAGGCCGCGCTGGTCGACGGCTGCACGCGGTTCGGGGCGTTCGTCCGGGTCGTGCTGCCGCTGGCCAAACCGGGCCTGCTCGCGGTCGCGCTGTTCACGCTCACCAACGCGTGGAACGAGTTCCTGTTCGCCTTCGTGTTCATCACCAAGGACGACTACAAGACGCTGCCCGTCGGCATGCAGTCGATGATCTTCGGTGACGTCGTGCCGCAGGGGCAGCTGGCCGCGGCCTCGCTGCTGATCAGCATCCCGGTCGTGCTCATGTACGCGTTCGGGCAACGGTTCCTGACCGAGGGCCTCACCGCGGGGGCCGTGAAGGGATGAGTGAGACCCCGGCGATCACCGAGGAGCACGTCGCGACGGCATCCCGGCCGAGCAGCCTGCGCATCACCGATCTGCGGGTGGCGAACGTGGCCGGGGTGCCGTTCCGGTCGTCGATCATCAGGATCGACACCAACCAGGGCCTGGTCGGCTACGGGGAGGTGCGCGACCAGGCCAGCGCCACCTACGCGCTCATGCTCAAGAGCCGGCTCGTCGGTGAGAACCCGTGCAACGTCGACAAGATCTTCCGCAAGATCAAGCAGTTCGGGTTCCACGGCCGCCAGGGCGGCGGGGTCTCCGGCGTCGAGATGGCGCTGATGGACCTCGCCGGCAAGGCGTACGGGGTGCCCGCGTACGCGCTGATCGGGGGCCGGTTCCGGGACGAGGTCCGCTGCTACGCGGACACGCCGTCGCTGCCGGACCCGCACGCGATGGGCGCCCGCCTGGCCGAGCGCCGACAGCGCGGGTTCACGATGCTGAAGATGGACGTGGGCATCAACCTGCTGTGGGATGTGCCGGGGGCGCTGATCGCGCCGCCGGGCGCCCGCGCGGACCTCACGACGATGCACCCGTTCACCGGCATCCAGGTCACCGCGAAGGGCGTGGAGCATCTGGCGTCCTATGTGGACACTGTCCGTTCCGTGGTCGGCTACGACATCGCGCTCGCCGCGGACCACTTCGGCCACATCGCCCTCGACTCCTGCATGCGGATCGGCCGCGCGCTGGAACCGTTCACCCTGGCGTGGATCGAGGACCTGATCCCGTGGCAGCTGACCGACCAGTGGCGCCAGCTCACCGCGGCCGTCGCCGTCCCGACGTGCACGGGGGAGGACATCTACCTGCTGGACGGCTTCCGGCCGCTGCTCGACGCCGGCGCGATCCGCGTCGTGCACCCCGACCCGGCGACGGCGGGCGGGATCGCGGAGACCAAGCGGCTCGGCGACTACGCGCAGGAGCGAGGCATCGCGATGGCGCTTCACCTTGCCGCGTCGCCGATCGCGACGATGGCGTGCGTGCACCTGGCCGCCGCCACGGAGAACTTCCTCGCACTCGAACACCACGCGGCCGAGGTGGAGTTCTGGAGCGACCTCGTCACCGACCTGCCCCGCCCACTGATCCAGAACGGCTACATCACGGTGCCGGACACGCCAGGACTGGGATTCGGCGACCTCGACGAGGAGTTGCTGCGACGCCACCTCGACCCGCGCGATCCGGTCTTCTTCGCCGAGACGACGCACTGGGACGGGGAGTCGAGCCACGACCGGCTGTGGAGCTGAGCGGGCCCGTCAGACCCGGCCCTGCTCGGCGCGCCACCGCTCGTACTCGGGACGTGCCTCGTCCGAAAGCGGGTAGTACAGCCGCATGTCGCCGCCCTCGGCCAGCCGGATCCGGGAGAACTCCTCCCATTCCGCGTGCTCCTGAGCGACAGCGAGCAAAGCGGGCGCGAGCTTGACCGGCACCACGACCGCCCCGTCGTCGTCGGCGACGACGATGTCACCCGGCTCGACGAGCGTGCCACCGCACGCCACCGGCACGTTGACGGCGGTCGGGACGATGCCGGTCTGCGCGTGGAAGTTCGGTGTGGCGCCTCGGATCCACAGCCCGAGGCCGAGCTCCTTGGCCTTGCCGATGTCGCGCAGGCACCCGTCGATCACCACCCCGGCGCCACCGCGGCCCTTGAAGTAGGTCAGCATCATCTCGCCGAACACACCGCTTTCCATGTCCCCGCGCGCGTCGACGACGATCATGTCCCCGGGCTGGGCGTGGTACATGACGTGCCGGTGCAGCTGCTTCTCCGGTTCGGCGTACTCGTCGACGGGGTAGAGGTCCTCCCGCTTCGGCATGAACTGCAGTGTCAGCGCCGGTCCGGCCACGCACACGCCGGGCGTCACCGGGAGCGGGCCACGGATGAACGCACTGCGGATGCCCATGCGACTGAGTTCGGCGCTGGCCGTCGCGCTGCCGATGGCCGCGAGGGCCGCACTGAGCTCGGCAGGCGGGCGAACGATGTCGTGCGTCTCGACCACGTCGATGGCTCCCTAGAGTCCGCGCTGACTGTCACTGTCGGGGAGTCTCAATGAGACTTCGATCAAAGCCTAGTCCGGCGAACCTGTTTTGGGGATGCGGTCCGAACCCGGACGCATCACCGACCACGGTCGCGTGCCGCGCCACCGGTCGCCGCCGACTGGGGCGCGGCTGGGGGTCGGCGCGCAACGTGGGCCTGTTTTCTGGTGCTGCCTCGGATTACGAGCGAGACGGTGCTGACGACGTGTTCCGGGGCGGCGTTCTTGTCCGCGAGCTGCCGGCGCAGCAGGCGCAACGCCTCGGCCACCATTGCCGGGCGATCGGGGTCGATGGTCGTCAGGCCGGGGCCGAGGTGTTGGGAGATGTCCAGGTTGTCGAAACCGACGAGCTGGACGTCGTCCGGAACGCGCACCCCGGCGTCGTGGAAGCCGGCCAGGGCGCCGATCGCCACCTCGTCGGTGACCGCGAAGATGCCGTCGATGTCCAGCCCGGCGGCCAGCACCTGAGTGATCGTGGCTCGTGCCTCCGCGATCGAGTAGTCGTGCAGTGGGATCACGAGGTCAGGGCGGGGATGCAGGCCCGCGTCGGCGAGCGCGACCGACCAGCCGGTCGCGCGGTAGGTCGCCATCTCCGGGCGAGGTGCGGTGAGTTTGCCGCCCAGCATCGCGATTCGTCTCGCGCCGCGGGTGATCAGATGCTCGGTGGCCAGTCGCGCTCCCTCGACGTTGCCCATCTGGACGCGGTGGTAGCGGTCCGGCACGTCCTGTTCCCCGAGCAGCACGATCGGCAGGTCCGGATGGATCCGGTCGAGATCGGCCATGTCCAGCCCGACAGCGCCGAGCAGGACGCCGTCGTACTGCTGGAGCCGGGCGAGCGAGAGCGCGGAGAGCTCGCGTTCACGGCTCGCGCCCGACTGTTCGACGACGAGGTGCATGCGGTCTGCCGCCAGCGCGTCCGAGATCAGGGACGCCAGCTCGCCGTAGTAGTGCAGGTCGAACCTGGGCACGATCAGGCCGACCGTGCCGGTCCGCCCCGATCGGAGGCGCCGGGCGGTCAGGTTGATCTCGTAGCCGAGCCGGCCGACGACCTCCATGACGTGGAGTCGAGTGTCGGCCCCGACGTTCGACCGGTCGTTGAGCACGTTCGACACGGTCATCACCGACACGCCGGCTTCGCGTGCCACGTCGCTCATCGTGACGGTGCGTCGTCCCATAACGGTCACTCTCCCAGCCCGGGTACGCGACCTGGCATCGGCGTCTGTCGATCAGTCACGAAACGGCGACGATGCGCGGCCTCCGGCTTGACGTCGGGGTGTCAAGTCGCAACTCTGTCCGGTCGTAAGTGTAACGATAAACTACGAAACTTTCGCAGCTCACGTGCCGCGCGGACAACCGTCACACCGGAAGGCGACATGGCGACTACGGCGATCATCAACCTGGACTTGCCTGGTCCGATCATCTCCCGGCACGTGTACGGCCACTTCGCCGAGCATCTGGGTAGGTGCGTCTACGGCGGGTTCTGGGTGGGCGAGGACGCGGACGTGCCGAACGTCGGCGGCATCCGCGCGGATGTCGTCGAGGCGCTGCGGGCACTGCGGATCCCGAACCTGCGGTGGCCGGGGGGCTGCTTCGCCGACACCTACCACTGGCGCGACGGCGTCGGCCCGCGCGATCAGCGGCCGCGGATGGTCAACAGCCACTGGGGCGACGTCGTCGAGGACAACTCCTTCGGCACCAACGAGTTCCTCGAACTCTGCGCGCTGTTGGGCGCGGAGCCGTACGTGTCGGGCAATGTCGGCTCCGGCTCGGTGCGGGAGATGGCCGAGTGGGTCGAGTACCTCACCCGTGCCGGCGACTCGCCGATGGCCGCGTTGCGCCGGGCACACGGGCGGGACGATCCGTGGCGCGTCCCGTTCTGGGGAATCGGCAACGAGGCCTGGGGATGTGGCGGCAACATGCGGGCCGAACAGTACGCGTCCCTTGCCCGCCACTACTCGACGTTCGTGCGCGACCAGGGCGACAACAAGGTCTACCGGATCGCCGCGGGCCCGAGCGACGGCGACTACGCGTGGACCGAGACGATGATGCGCTCGTTCGACGACCTGGCCGCCGACCCGGTCGCGACGGCGGCTCCGTTCCAGGCGCTGTCGCTGCACTACTACACGATGACCGGCTCCTGGTCGGACAAGGGTGCGGCGACCCGCTTCACCGAGGACGAGTGGTACGTCGCGTTGTCCCGCGCGTCGCGCATGGAGGAGTACCTCACGCGGCACAGCACGGTGATGGACCGCTACGACCCGCACCGGAAGGTCGGGCTCGTGGTCGACGAATGGGGCACCTGGTGGAATGTCGAGCCAGGCACCAATCCTGGGTTCCTGTACCAGCAGAACACCTTGCGCGACGCCCTGGTGGCCGCGGTGCACTTCGACGCGTTCCACCGGCACGCCGACCGGGTGGTCATGGCCAACATCGCCCAGACGATCAACGTGCTCCAGGCGGTGCTGCTCACCGACCAGGATTCCGGCGCGCTCGTGCGCACGCCCACCTACCACGTGTTCGAGATGAGCGTGGGCCACCACGACGCGGCGTCGCTGGACGTGCACCTGCGCGACGTGCCGACCATCGAGTCGGACGGGCGAGAGCTCGGCCTCGTCTCGGTCACGGCGTCGACCAAGGACGACAGTGCGCTCGTCTCACTGGCCAACCTGGACATCGAGTCCCCGGTCGAGGTCGTGCTCGACCTGCGCGGGCGCACCGCACAGTGTCGCGGCGCGCGGATCCTCACCGCACCGACGCCCGCATCGCACAACACCCCGCGAACTCCGTCCGCCGTGGCACCCGCCGCGTTCGACGGTGTGCGCGAGCACCGGCGCGGCCTGATCGTCGAGCTGCCGCCGCACTCCTACCTCACGGCTGAGCTCCGGCTCAGCTGACCCGCCGCGACGCGGCAACGACGCCGAACATCGGCCAACCAAAGGAGTCGTCAATGATGATACGCAGGTACCGCTCCAGAACGCTGGGCATTCTGGCCGGCACGATGGCGGCAGCCCTCGCGCTGCCGGCATGTTCGACAGGTCCGGAAGCCAGCGACTACAAGGATGGCGATCCGTACACCCTCACCGTCTGGACCAACTACACCGGCGAGGCCGGCCTGGCCTGGTTCGACGGTGTGGCCAAACAGTTCGAGGCCTCGCACAAGAACGTCACGGTCAAGGCCCAGCACATCCAGAACGAGGAGCTGGACGGAAAGCTCCAGACGGCACTGAACTCCGGTGACGCGCCGGACATCTTCCTGCAGCGCGGCGGCGGCAAGATGCGGGACATGGCCAAGGCGAAGCAGCTCCTCGATCTCACCGGCACCGCGGTCGACTCCCCTGAGCTGCACAAAAAGCTTGGCGACGCGCCGTACGAGGCGCTCACCGTCGACGGGCAGCTGCTGGCCGCGCCGCAGCTGGTGCAGCCCGGTGGCATCTGGTACAGCAAGGATCTGTTCAGGCAGGCAGGCGTCACCGAGATCCCGAAGACGGTCGACGACCTGGCCGGCGCGATCGACAAGCTCAAGGGCGCCGGCATCACCCCGATCGCGCTCGGCGGCAAGGACGCCTGGCCCGCCGCCCACTGGTACTACTTCTTCGCGTTACGCGAGTGTTCGGCGAAAACCCTTGAGGCGACGAACGAATCGCTGGACTTCGCCGACCCGTGCTACGAGAAGGCGGCCAAGGACGTCGTCGACCTGACTGGTCTGAAGCCGTTCAACGAAGGCTTCCTGAACACCTCCGCGCAGCAGGGCGCCAGCAGTTCGGCCGGCCTGCTCGCCAACCACAAGGCGGCCATGGAGCTCATGGGCAACTGGGAGCCTGGTGTCGTCAAGGACCTCACACCGAACAAGCAACCGCTTTCCGACCTGGGTTGGTTCCCGTTCCCGCAGGTGGCCTCCGGCCAGGGTGACGCGAAGGCGCTCATGGGCGGCAAGGGTGGATTCTCCTGCTCGGCCGGTGCGCCGAAGAAGCTGTGCGGGGAGTTCCTCGCGCTGATGGACTCGGAGAAGAACCAGGAGAGCTTCTACACCGCGTTCGGTTCGATACCGCTGCACGTCGACGCCCAGGACGTGGTGACGAACGACTACGACAAGCAGATGATCAAGGCCCTCAACGAGGCGACCTACGTGTCGGACTTCCTGGACACCAACTACGGCCAGAAGGTCGGCACCGTACTGAACCAGTCGGTCGTGAAGCTGCTGACGGGGGAGACGGATCCCGCGGGGTTGGTCAAGGCGATCACCGAAGCTGCCGACCGGAAGTAGGGACTCGATCCCATGGAGACAGCCGCGCACGTAAACCGCGACGTGCCGGACCGTGCCCGGCCCGGGGCCGGCGCCGTCGAGGCGCCGGCCCCGGCCCGCCGGCCGGGGCCCGGTCGTCGAGTGCCCTGGCGACGATGGGCGGAGATCACGCTGCTCGCCGGCCCTGGCGTCGTCGTCTTCGTCACGTTCGTGATCGTGCCCGTCTTCATGGCCGGGTACTACGGCTTCTTCAAATGGAGCGGTTACGGGATTCCGACCGAGTTCGTCGGCCTGCGCAACTACGAGCTGATCCTCACCGACTCCGCGTTCCTCGAGGCGATGTGGCACAACGGGTTCATCCTGGTCATGTCGCTGATCCTGCAGGGGCCGCTGGCCATCGGGATCGCCCTGCTGCTGAACAGGAAGATGCGCTGGCGTTCCCTCATCCGCGTGTTGATCTTCGTGCCGTACGTGATCTCGGAGGTCATCGTCGCGATCGGGTTCAGCCTCATGCTGCACCCCACCGGTGCGATCAACGACGTGCTGCACCACATCGGGCTCGGCGCGCTGGCGACGGACTGGCTCTCCGACCCTGACGTCGCGATCTGGTCGTTGATGCTGATCCTGGTGTGGAAGTACATCGGGTTCGCGGTCATCCTCATGCTCGCCGGCCTGCAAGGGATTCCCGACGAGCTACGCGAGGCGGCCGCGATCGACGGCGCGTCGTACTGGCGGACGCAGTGGCACATCACGCTGCCGCTGCTCGGTCCGACCATCAGGATCTGGGCGTTCCTGTCGATCATCGGCTCGCTGCAGGTGTTCGACCTGGTGTTCGTGATCTGGGGCCAGTACGTGTCCGACACCGCGGGGACGTCGACGATGGCGACCTACATGGTGGCCAACGGCCGGACCTCCGGCGAGTACGGCTACGGCAGCGCCGTCGCCGTGGTGATCTTCGTAGTCTCGCTCGTGATCGCGCTCATCTACCAGCGTTTCGTGCTGCGTCGCGACACCGAGGGCGCCCTGACCGAAGGTGTGGCCTGATGTCCACTGCTGTCGCATCCCGCAGGACCACGCGCGGGGACCGGTCGGTGGTGAGCGGGCGAGGGAGCCTGATCGCCTACCTGGTCGCGTTCACCCTGGTCGGCCTGTGTCTGGCGCCGGCCGTCTACATCATTCTCGGCGGGTTCCGGACGAACTCCCAGATCATCCGGTCGCCGGCCGGCCTGCCGGACCCCTGGGAGGTCGGCAACTACACCGGGGTGCTCGGCGGCGACGTCTTCTGGCGGCAGCTCGTCAACTCGACGATCGCCGCGGTGGGCACCACGGTCGGCGTCGTCGTGCTTGGTCTCATGGCGAGCTTCGTGATCGCCCGCTATCCGTTCAAGGCCAAGCACATGATGTACTCGCTGTTCGCCGCGGGACTCATGTTCCCCGTCACGGTGGCGATCACCCCGCTCTACATCATGGTGCGCGACCTCGGACTGACCAACACCCTGGCCGGGGTCATCCTGCCGCAGATCGCGTTCGCCATGCCGACCACCGTGATCATCCTCGTGCCGTTCCTGCGTGCCATCCCCAAGGAGTTGGAGGAGGCCGCGCTGATCGACGGGGCGAGCCGACTCGGCTTCTTCGTCCGGATGGTGGTCCCGCTGTCCCTGCCCGGCGTGATCACCGTGGGAATCCTGGCCTTCGTGGCGAGCTGGAACAGCTATCTGCTGCCACTGTTCCTGCTCAGTGACAACGACCTGTACACCCTTCCACTGGGAGTGCAGGCGTTCGCCTCGCAGTACTCGATCGACACCGCGCGCGTGCTGGCGTTCGTGTCGTTGTCGATGATCCCCGCACTCGTCTTCTTCTCCATCTTCGAACGCCGAATCATCAGTGGTCTGACCGGGGCGGTGAAGGGGTGAGCGCGGCCACGATGGTGTCCCGAGGGTCGCGGCGGCTCGGTCAGCTTCCGAGCGTGATGCGTACCGTGTGCTCACCTGTGCCACTGCCGTCGATCGTCGGCCGGCCGGGCCGGCCGTCGATCGTGCACGACCGCACTCGGTTGCCCGTCCCGGACAGCTCGATGTTGAGGGTGATGTCCCGATACGGCAGGCCGTAGAGGCCGACCGAACCCCAGCCGGGCGGCAGTGTCGGCGTGAGGGTCAACCGGTCGGGCGCGAACGTCAGCCCGAACAGTCCGGAGTAGATCAGCCGGAGATAGCCTGACGCCGACCATGCCTGGTCGGGCTGGGAGGTCCATCGCGAGGTGTTTCCGGTCTGCCAGCCGCCGTCGACGGTGCCGGTGGCCGAGTTGTAGATCTCGTAGAAGTTCCCGTCGCTCGCGGAGACGAGCTCGGCAAGGCCGGTGACCGCGCGGCCGAACAGGTCCGGCCTGCCCCCGGCCGCCGCCGCGTGGCCGAACATGGAATGCACCATCGGCCAGACGATCACGTTGTGCCGCCCCGGCCGGTCGTCGCTGAAGCGGGGGAAATGGGGCCAGACGTTGACGATGCCCTTGGGCTGCCAGTGCGTGCCGTCGAGCAACCGTCGGGTCCGCCGGGCATCCGCCACGCCGAACAGCACCGCGAAGGCCAGGCCCGCACCCTCCTGGGACGGGTCGAGCTGCCCGGCGAGCTCGTCGCCGCCGTGGACCAGATAGCCGTAGGTACCGGCGTCCTCGCGCCACAGGTGGCGGTTGATCGCCTGCCGCAACGCCGCCGCGGCGCCGCGGCGGGCGCTCGCGTCACCGGACCTGTGCAGTTCCTCGGCCATGCCGGCGAGCGAGAGGTAGGCGCCGTAGTAGAGACAGTTCGTGGACAGACACATCAGCTCGTCGGTGTGCGGGTAGTCGAGCACGAACGACGAGCCGACGCCGTCGGCCCACGGCGGGCTGGGGTAGCCGGCGATGCCGTCGTTCATGAACGACGGCCCGCGGAACAGGCCGTAGTCGGCGTTGAAGTGCTGTGTCGTACGGGCGGCGAGCGTGGCGGTCGAGGCACGGTAGGCGTCGGCGAGGAACGTGCGGTCGCCGGTGACCCGGTAGTGGTGCCAGGCCGCGACCACCCAGATGATCTGATCCCACCACTGGTTGTCCTGCTGCACGATGAGCGTGCCGTCGGACCGCTGGTCCACGACGGCCCACAGGGTGTTGGCGCCGACGACCGGACCCAGCAGACTGGCGGCGTTCCAGGCGTTGACCGCCGCGTCGCGGGTCCAACGCTGCGGCGACGGGTAGCCGCCACCGGCCCGCACGAACGTCCCTGGCGGGTAGCTGATCCGGTGCGCGTGGTCGTAGGTCCCCGGGTCGGCGTAGACGGTGTTGATGCCGATCAGGCCGGTGAGCGCGGCCTCGTACATCGCGCCGAGGGAGCCCTGCCGGCCGGCGTCGTCGAACACCAGCGTCGGCAGCGTGTACTCGACGCGGCGTGGTCCGCGTGGACCTGGTCGCGGCGCGGCCATCGCCACCGGTGCGCCGGCCGCGGCCAGGGCGCCGCCGGCGGCCACCGCGCCACCGGCCACGAAGAACGAACGTCGGGGCACGCCGGGGAGCGAGTCGCGCGTCATACGACCGAGGCTATGACAGCACCGCGAACGACGGTAGTGATCCGCCCGGGGTTGACGACGTCGGCGATTGGCAGGAAGGTGGCTGAAGCGGCCAATCGTTACCGACATGGTTGTCGACAGCCACTGGGAGGACGCACAATGGCCATGCCCCGACGGAGCATGCTCACCCTGCTCGGCAGTGCCGGGCTGACCACGCTGGCCGCGCGGATGGCCGCCGCGGAGCCGTCGCCGCCCGGGTCCTCGCCGTCCGCGCCGCCGCCCGGCGGCTCGCGTTCGGCCGGCGTGCCGGATCCCCGGCCGGAGAGCGCGCCCCCGGCCTCGTGGCGGGCGGTCGCCGAGGATGTGCGGCGGGAGACCAGGTTCGCCTGGCGGTCCTATGTGGACAAGGCGTTCGGGCACGACCAGATCAAGCCGGTGTCCGGTGGTTTCGAGGAGTTCTTCGTCGACGGCCACCCGATGGGGCTGACCATCGTCGAAGCGCTGGACACGCTCTGGGTGATGGAGCTGGACCGCGAGCTCGCGCAGGGCCTGGCCTGGGTCAGGCGAAACCTGCGGTTCGACGTCGACGCGTCGTTCCAGGTCTTCGAGACCAACATCCGGATGCTGGGCGGCCTGCTGTCCGGCTACCACTGCACCCGCGAGCGTCGCCTGCTGGAACTGGCCGCGGACATCGGCGAGCGGTTGCTGGTGGCGTTCACCAAATCGCCGACCGGGATCCCTTACCGGTTCGTGAACCTGCGCACCGGGGCGGTGAGTGGGCCCGAGACGAACCTGGCCGAGACCGGCACGTACATCACCGAGTTCGGGTACCTCTCGCAGCTGACCGGCGACCGCCGCTTCTACGACGCGGCAAAGCGTGCGTTCCAGGTGACGTTCGAGCGGCGCACCCCACTGGACCTGCTCCCGTACGCGATCCACGCGGAGACCGGTGAGTTCCTCAACCGCACCGCGACGATCGGGCCACCGGCCGACTCGTTCTACGAGTACCTTCAGGAGGGTTCGACGCTGTTCGGCGACGCCGACCTGAAGCACTGGTACGACGTGCTGACCGCGGCGATCATGGCGCACCAGCCGGATACCGTCGACGGCCGGCTGTGGTTCGCGCAGGTGGACGCGTACACCGGGGAGGTCGTGAGCCGTACGCAGAGCGAGCTCGCGTCGTTCTACGCGGGACTCCTCGGTCAGGCCGGTGATCTGCGGCACGGCCGCGCCTACCACGACTCGTGGAACGCCGTGCAGGACCGCTACGGCGTGCTGCCCGAGGGGATCGACTACACCACGCTCGCCGCGACCAGCAAGGGAAACCAGCTACGGCCGGAGTTCGCCGACTCGGCGTTCTCGCTCTGGCTGGCGACTGGGGACGAGGTGTTCCGGCGGCGGGCGTTCACGCATTACCAGCAGATGAAGGCGACCTCCCGGGTCCGCTACGGCTACACGATCCTCGACGACGTGACCACGAACCCGCCGACACAGGGCGACTTCTGCCCCGGTTACTGGTGGTCCGAGCAGCTCAAGTACTACTGGCTGATCTTCGGCGACGCCCGCCGCTTCGACTACGCCCACAACTACCTGTCCACCGAGGGCAACATCTTCCGCGGCGCACGGCACTGAGTCCGGTTGCCGCGCTGGTTCTCCAGCGTGGCTCATCCACGCCGGACGCGGCGGTCACGACCGCCGCGTCCGGGTGTACGGGTCAGCCGGGCAGTTGGCAGCCGGGCCGGGTGAGGTCGATGCGGCTCGCGGTGGTGATGCACGCCGCGATGTAGAAGGTCTCCTGGGCGTAGCCGATGTTCGGCCGGATGGTGACGTTGCCGGCCTGGTCGACCTCGCACGGGTTGTCCAGGGTGCAGCGCTGGGCGTTCTCGTTGAGCGTGTTGTTGATGGCGACGACCTGGCCGGAAGCGTTGTCGAGCACGGGCGAGCCCGAGGTGCCGGGGATTGTGTGGCAGGCGGCGGTGTAGCGCACGGAGTCCTGCCAGGTCCAGCGGTCCTCGCGCAACCGGAAGGCGAAACCGTCGATGTCGCACGGGTACGTGGCGCGGTGGAAGCCCGAGAGCACGGTGATGGCCGTGCCGGCCGTCGGGTGCACCGTGGACAGGTCGAGCGCCCGGCTGCCGAACTGCTGCTGCAGCTGGGCGTAGGTGATGGTGAGCCGGTAGATCGACACGTCGGTGTTGGTCATCGTGGCGTAGAGCAGCCGGTTGGCGCGCAGGGTGCCGAGGCTGGTGCCGTTGGCGTTCAGCAGGGTGAAGGTGCGCGTCGAGGCCTGGTTCTGCAGGACCTCGCCGGCCGCGAGCAACCGGACGCAGTGACCGTTGGACATGACCAGGGCGGGGTCGCCCGGTTGCGAGTTCGGGGTGCGCACCACCGAGCCGGAGCAGTTGCTCAACGCGACGATGCCGGTGAAGTCGACGGCGGTGATCGTGGGAGCGGGTTGGGTCGGCGCGGCGGCGCTCGTGCTCGGAGCCGCGCCGAGCACGAGCGCCGTCATGGCGCCGACGGTCAGCAGCGTGCGGATCAGGTGACCGCGAAGGCGTGTGGTCACAGCAGGGTGTCCTTTCGTTGACCGGAAAAGTCCGGCCTGGTACTCGATCCGGAGGCGCCGGCAGGACTGGGGCTGGACGCGGTCCAGCCCCAGTCCTGTGTGGATGGTGTGCCTCGTCAGTCGGTCACGG
>Ga0164298_10000049_pt1 | contig 61612 bp, 55 predicted proteins | sample Whisoiple_216_MG_FD_109713 | JGI IMG/M metagenome (GOLD analysis project Ga0164298, IMG submission 109713) | Unamended control soil microbial communities from upstate New York, USA - Whitman soil sample_216_MG | ecosystem: Environmental > Terrestrial > Soil > Agricultural land ...
CGGCCGGCTGGGCAACCGCGGCCGGCTGGGCAACCGCGGCCGGCTGGGCAACCGCGGCCGGCTCGGCAACCACGACCGGCTCGGCAACCACGACCGGCTCGGCAACCACGACCGGCTCGGCAACCACGACCGGCTCGGCAACCACAGCCGGCTCGGCAGCGGCGGCCAAGGCGGGTGGAGCGACGCGGGTTCGCTGGGCCTTGCCCGCTCTGCCCGGTCTGGCCCGCTCTGCCCGACCTGGCTGGCCCGGCCCGGCCTGACTGACCCGACCTGGCTGGCCCGGCCTGGCCGGCCTTTCGCGGCTGGGTGGCTTGGGATTGTTCAGTTGTGGGGCTTGGTCGGCCCGGGGTTGTGTTTGGTCTCGGGTCGGCCTCCTTTTGGGGGTTGTTGGGGTGTCGTTGGGGGTCGGCAAATGGTCGAACGTTCCTCGCGAGTAAGTAACTTGGGTCACACTGACTAAGTGACCTACGTATTACTCTTGGTTATTTTTGCTGGTTACGGACAGTTTTGGCGCCACTCGTTTGGCGGACCCGATTGACAGAAGTTGCCCTAAGCGGCGCCCTTTCGTTATCGTCCCCCGGTCCGTTGTCACGGTCCGGTCACGAATTGGGTCGGACGGCAACCACCAGGTTTCCGTCCAGCCGGGATCCCCCGCCCGGTGCCCACGCCGACAGCTCGGCCCCAACGAGCCAGGCGTACGTCGAGCCCGGACTCCCCGAAGACGGAAGGGCAGGACTTGTCTCGACACCGCTCCCCCGGCGGCGATATACGGGAGTACGACGCGCTCGAGGAGACGCTGGCTGCACGCAACAGCTCAGCTCGGATTCGGATGGCGCAGCACCGGGTGGTCTCGCCACCCTCCTCCCAGCTTCGCGGTCGGGTCGTGGTCGCCGCCGTCGCGCTTGGCGCGTTCGCTGCCGCGACCGCTGGTCAGGCGCTGAAGAACGGTCCGTCCGCTTCCGACGACATCGCTCCGCTCGCCGACGCCAAGAACGCCTCCGCCGCGTTCGGTGTCGGGGGCTCCGCCTCAGCCGCCGCGCCAGAGGTGCTGGCGGTGGCCAAGCCGATCGTCACCGCACCCGAAGTGCAGCAGATCGCCTCCACGAACCAGATCGTGCAGGCGCGTGCCGACGCCGCCGCGGCCCAGAAGGCCGAGCGTGAGCGGCCGAGGTTCGTCCGACCGTCGTCGGGCACCGTCACCTCCGGGTTCGGCGCCCGCTGGGGCACCACCCACTACGGCCTCGACTTCGCCGCCCCCATCGGCACGCCGATCTACGCGGCCGCCGACGGCGTGGTCATCGAGGCCGGGCCCGCGAGCGGCTTCGGCCTCTGGGTCCGCATCCAGCACGAGGACGGCACCATCACCGTCTACGGCCACATGCAGGACTTCTCCGTCCGCGAGGGCGAGCGCGTCAAGGCCGGCGAGCAGATCGCGCGCACGGGCAACCGCGGCCAGTCCACCGGCCCGCACCTCCACTTCGAGGTCTGGGAGCCGGGCGACCACCGCAAGATCAACCCGCGGCCGTGGCTCATCGACCACGGTGTCGTCCTCTGAGCCGAACGAACCCAGCGAACCCAGCGCGCCGAGCGGATCCGGGGAGACGAACGAACCTGGCGAGCTGAACGAACCCGGCTCGCCGAACGAACCCGGCTCGCCGAACGAATCCGGCGAGCCGAGCGGATCGAACCAGAGGCCGGCCGGACAGGCTCCCTCAGGCGTGGATGAAGAACGCGTTCGCCACCCGCCAGACGTCACACATCGACGTGCGGCGTTGGTGAGAGCGCGTACAACCCTCGCACCGGCCTCTGCGGCCGGACGGCCGGTGTAGGTCGAGCAACGCCCGCCAGGCCGCCACCAGCCGCCGCAACTCCTCCGAATGAGCCGCCAAGCGCTGGACACGGTCCAGGTAGCTGCCGATGTTCTCGGCGAGTACCCCGTAGAGCACCTCGTCCACATCTGGGACCCCTGTCTCTCCGTGGGACCCGTGTGGTCCCGACGGAGAGCAGTAGATCGGATGGCACCGACAGTTTCGAGCATGCGTTCGACGACAGCGGTGAGAAGTCACCCGAAAGTGGGACGAGGTAGACGCGAGGGGCGAGCTCAGCTCGCCCCTCGTCAGAGCTTCTGGATGGGCACACTGCCGATCAGCATCAGCCGGATCGTGCCCGCGGTGCCGAAGTCGATCGTGGCCGTGGCGCGGGGACCGACACCGTCGGTCGCGACCACCGTGCCAAGGCCGTACTTGTCGTGGTTGACCCGGTCGCCCACGTCAAGGGACAGCGCGGGCGTGTCCTTCCAGCCCTTCGCCGGGCCGAACGTGGACGTGGACGACGCCGACGAGCGGCGGTTCCACGTCGAGGTCGGGGCGGACGGTGCCGAGCGCTCCGGCTGGACCCGGCGCCAGTCGATCAGCTCCGCCGGGATCTCGTCCAGGAAGCGGGAGGGCGGGTTGGTCATCGGCTGGCCCCATGCCGACCGGACGATCGCCCGCGACAGGTACAGGTGCCGCTGGGCACGCGTGATGCCCACGTACGCCAGCCGGCGTTCCTCCGCCAGCTCCGTCGGGTCCCCGAGCGCACGCATGTGCGGGAAGATGCCGTCCTCCCAGCCGGTGCAGAACACGACCGGGTACTCGAGGCCCTTCGCGGTGTGCAACGTCATCAGCGTGACGACCCCGGTCGCGTTCTCCTCGTCCCCGTCCGGGATCTGGTCCGCGTCCGCCACCAGCGACACGCGCTCCAGGAACGCGGCGAGCGAGCCCGGCTCCACCACGGCGTCGTCGGCCGCGGCGTCGTCGTCGGGATCGGGCACCGGCTCGTTGGCGAACTCGCGGGCCACCGTGACCAGCTCGTTCAGGTTGTCCACCCGGGTCGCGTCCTGCGGGTCGTCGGACGCCTCCAGCTCGGCTCGGTACCCCGTGCGGTCCAGGACCGCCTCGAGGATCTCCGCGACCTCGTGCCCGTCGGTGACCAGGCCGCGCAGGTCGTCCAGCAGCTCCACGAAGCCCACGATCGCGTTGCGGGACCGCGCGTTGAGCATCGGTACCCGGTCCTCGACGGCATCGCGCAGCGCCGTGCTGAACGAGACGCGCTCCTTGTCGGCATGCGTGGACACGCATGCCTCGGCGCGGTCGCCGATGCCGCGCTTCGGCACGTTCAGGATCCGGCGCAGGCTCACCGTGTCGTCCGGGTTCGCGAGCACCCGAAGGTAGGCGAGGGCGTCCCGCACCTCGCGCCGCTCGTAGAACCGGACCCCGCCGACCACCCGGTACGGCAGTCCCATGCGCACGAAGATCTCCTCGAACACACGGGACTGGTTGTTGGTCCGGTAGAACACGGCGATGTCGCTGTACTTGACCTCGCCCGCGTCCATCAGCCGGTCGATCTCGCCCGCCACGAACGCGGCCTCGTCGTGGTCGTTGTCGCCGACGTAGCCGACGATCTTCTCCCCGTCGCCGAGCGCGGTCCACAGCCGCTTGTCACGCCGGTTGGGGTTGCGGGAGATCACCGCGTTGGCGGCGGACAGGATCGTCTGCGTCGAGCGGTAGTTCTGCTCCAGCATGATCGTGGTGGCCTGCGGGTAGTCCCGCTCGAACTCCACGATGTTGCGGATCGTCGCGCCGCGGAAGGCGTAGATCGACTGGTCCGCGTCGCCGACCACGCACAGCTCGCCCGGCTCGATCCCGTTCTCGCCCGTGCCGACCAGTTCGCGGACCAGCGTGTACTGCGCGTGGTTGGTGTCCTGGTACTCGTCGACCAGCACGTGCCGGAAGCGGCGGCGGTAGTACTCGGCGACGTCCGGGAACGTCTGCAGCAGCTCGACCGTGCGCATGATCAGGTCGTCGAAGTCGAACGCGTTGCCCTGGGTGAGCCTGCGCTGGTACTCGACGTACACCTCGGCCGTGCGGCGCTCGAAGTCGTTGGTGGCCCTGGCCGTCGCCTCCTCGGGACCGACCAGCTCGTTCTTCAGGTTCGAGATGGCCGACGCGAGCCCGCGTGCGGTGTACCGCTTGGGGTCGATGTCCAGGTCCCGGGACACCAGAGTGATCAGCCGGCGGGTGTCGTCCGCGTCGTACACGGAGAAGCTCGACTTCATGCCCAGCGTCTGGGCGTCGCGACGCATGATCCGCACGCACATCGAGTGGAACGTCGACACCCACATCACGTTGGCGCGCCTACCCACCAGCTCGACCACGCGCTCACGCATCTCGGCGGCGGCCTTGTTGGTGAACGTGATGGCCATGATCTGGCCGGGGTGCACGTCCCGCTCGGCCAGCAGGTACGCGATTCGCCTGGTCAGCACCCGCGTCTTGCCCGAGCCGGCGCCTGCGACGACGAGCAGCGGCGAGCCGGCGTGCTGGACCGCGCGGCTCTGCTGGTCGTTGAGGCCGTCGAGCAGCAGCGCCCCGGCCTTGCGGCGGGGCGCAGGGGACGTCTGGGCTGGCAATTCGAACAGAGTGCTCATTGTAGGTCCACGTTACCGGGAGGGTCCGACAGCGAGTGGGAGGACAGGCCGGGTGGACAGGCTCCGCCACGCAATGCCAGAATCGATGGCGTGCGCGACCGCCACTTCGAGTTTTTCTACGGGATCCGGACTCCGGCTCCCGTTGTCGCGTAGCGCGCGAACGTCCAACGAAGCCCCGGAGTCTGACGACCCGGGGCTTTTCGCACGGGGCCGAAGAACTCCACAGACCTCAGACCGAGGAGACGTCATGCCCCCCACCGCCAAGGACGAGAAGACCGCCGACACGGAGATCGACGAGCTGCGCAAGGAGATCGACTGGCTCGACGCCGAGATAGTGCGGCTGGTGAAACGCCGCGCGGAGGTGTCGCAGACGATCGGCGCGGCCCGGATGGCCGCCGGCGGACCCCGGATCGTGGTCAACCGCGAGATGGACGTGCTGGCCCGCTACCGCGACCTCGGCGCGGAGGGTCGCAAGATCGCCATGGCGCTGCTGGAGCTGGGTCGCGGCAAGCTCGGGAGGTAACCGTTCGGGGTTCTCAGGGTTCTCACCGATCCCCGGCAGACAGAAAGGCAGGCACACTGGAGTCATGGTCCTCAACCTGATCGCCGTCCTTGCCGCCGTCGTCGCGCTGCTGGCGGCACTCGGGCACGCCGGCTACCTCGCGATGCTCAACTCGGCCGCCAACAAGCGCGCGGGCGGCGCGCCGATCGCCCAGTACGTGCGCAGCCGGTGGGTGATCGCCGGCGTCACGACCGCGGGCGGCCTGCTCGCGCTGCTGCTGACCAACGGTTCGGGGTTCGCCGACTTCCTGGCGATCCTCGTCGCCGCCGGCTCCGGCGGCACCGCGGTGAAGGCGCTGGAGTCGACGCAGAAGCGCTACCGCACCGGTGAGTAGACAGCGGAGTGTGTGCACGTGTCACACCATGAGGTGACATGTGCACTCGCCCGGTCGAACGGTGGGCAACCAAAACGGTGGGCAACCAAATACGCTGCCTGAGTGAGTTCCGTTCGGTCAGCTCTGGTGGTCACGGCCCACCCCGACGACGTCGACTTCGGCGCCGCGGGCACGGTCGCGGTGTGGACGGCGGCCGGGATCGAGGTGTCCTACTGCGTCTGCACGTCCGGCGAGGCCAGTGGTGACGGCTCGCCGGGCATGGGCGCGGTGCGCGAGGCCGAGCAGCGGGCGGCCGCCGCTCACGTCGGCGTCCAGGACGTCACCTTTCTGGGATACCCGGACGGGGCGGTCACGCCGTCCCTGGAGCTACGCCGGGACATCACCCGGGTGATCCGCCGCGTGCGCCCCGATCGGGTGCTCACCTGGTCACCGGAGATCAACTGGGACTTCGTGCCCACCACCCACCCGGACCACCGCGCGGTCGGCGAGGCCACGTTCGCCGCGGTGTACCCGGACTCCCGCAACCCCCATGCGCACCGGTCGCTGCTCGCCGAGGAGGGGCTCGAGCCGTGGACCGTGCGTGAGCTGTGGCTGGCCGACGGGCCGGCGGGGCTGCGCAACCACGCCGTGGACGTGACGGACGCGTTCGACAGGAAGATGGCCGCGCTGCGGTCGCACGCCTCGCAGGCCGGCGCGAGCTCGGCGGAGATCGAAGGGTTGCTGCGGCAGGGGCTGGCGGGCACCGCCACCCGGTTCGGGCTGGGTGAGGGGCGGCTCGCGGAGAGCTTCCAGGTCGTCGACACAAGCCGTTAGATCCCGCAACCGGTCCGTCGCGTGGCGACATCGACCGGAGGGTGGGAGTCTCAGAGCGATGACAATCGGGGGCTGGTACCAGCAACGTAACGGACGGCATCGGCATGGTGCGACCGGTGCGGCGTGGACGCCGACGGTGCGCCCCACGGATACCGAGCCGGCCCACGCAGGGTGGGAGGCGGCGGTGCCGGTGCGACGGCCCCGAGACAGCCCGCCGCCGGTCAGTGAGGTGTTGACGCGGCGGCCCGGGTGGCCGGACGAGGACCTGGTCCCGGCGGCCAGGCGGGCGGCGGACATCGACTGGGCCTGGCCCGGTCGGCAGCAGTGGACCGAGCAGGCGCCTTCCGACACCGCGCGGGCCGGCCGGCGAGAACACGACCAGGACGCGCCGGGACGGGTACGCGGCGGACCGGTGTGGCCGGGCGGCACGAGTGCCGGGCCGACGCGGTCCGGTCACGACAGGCATGGTTCGGCATGCCCGCGCCGGACGGGGTCACGGTCGACGGACCCCGGGGCGGACGAGCCCGTCTGGCCCACGGAAGAGCCCCCAGCGTCCGAGGAGGAACACCGAGTCGCCCTGCCGCGGGCCCGGCAGGCCATCCCGCCCCCACGGAAGTCGATCTCCACCGACATGGGCGGCGCCGCCCCCACGGGGCGGGCCAGGAACGACGCCGTACTCCACGCCCTCCCCGACACGCAGGCCACCGGGCTGCGGAAGTTCGACCTGGGCAACGTCCCCGCCTCCGTCACACCGCCCCGCAGCTGGCGTCGCGCCGCGTGGTTCGCCGTCGGCACCTCCGCCGCCGTCGTCCTCGGGCTCGCCTTCGCCGCCGCCGAGCTCATCGGGCGCCCCGTCAGCGACAACACGGTCATCGACGCCCTCCCCGAGTACCCGACGGGCCCGATCACCCTCGAGAAGCTGCCCGACAACAAACCCGTCACCGAGGCCCCCCTCAGCGGCAAGCCCGCCCCGTCCAGCCACGGCCGCTCACCCGCCGCCGGCCCCGGACCCGCCAGCCAGCGGGTCCCGCCGCCGCAGGACGTCGTCCCCGTCGACACCACCGCGGGCGCGGCTCCGGACGTCCACACCGACGCCGGTCCACCCAGCAACACCACGCTGAGCGGGCCCACCCGCACCACCGTCGGCCCGGCGCCGATCACACCGACCGACCCGCAGGCCATGGGCGACCGCACCGAGGCGTACTTCCGGCTGGTCACCGACAACCCCGAGGCGGCGCACGCCATGACCGCCGGCGGCATGGCCGCCGAGGGCGTCGAGGGCATCAGGGCCCGTTACGGGAACGTCAGGCGGATCGAGGTCCAGGACATCGTCATCGACCGGAACCTGGCGATCACGACGTCGACCGTCAGGATCGTCCGCGCGGACGGCTCGGAAACGGTCGAGCACCGCCGCCTGACCTACACCTGGGGCGGCAATCCCAAGATCACGGATGACTCCGTCGCACAGTGATCCACGTCATACTCCATTCGAGTGAAGATGCCTGAACGAGATTTGCCCGTTCGGGTGATCCACTCGGATTGACTACCGCCTCCGGAACAACGGGAGTATGAGTGGCTAACTAACGCTACGCACGGAGGCCATCACACAGTGGACCGTCTCGCGACCGGGCGGCGCCATACGCGCGCCGGCTCGGTCACCGTCACGGAGCTGCTCACCAGACAGACGTCACCAACGCGCTGTACCGAGAGCACTCCCACGGAGGACGCGCCGGGCGACCAGGTCACGGACATCATTCCGGCGATCGTCCAGGCCGCGCACCGCCGTGCGCCCACCAGGGGCGCCCAGCTGGCCAAGCTGGCGACCCTCGGCGTGGCCGGCGCGGTGCTGTGCGGCGCGGTGACGATCGCCTCGGTGATCGCCCAGCAGCGGCGCGACCCCGGGCAGGGGCTGAGACCGTCGCTGCAGATCACCGGCGAGCAGGCCCTGCTGCCCGACAGGCTGGACACCTCCCTGCCGCGGTTCCCGGCCCCCGCGCCGAGCACGCCCACGGCGGTCGAGGAAACCCCGGTGCCCAGTACGCCGCCGGCCACGCCGGGTGCCGACACCGGCACGACGGCCAGCGGCAGTGCGATGACGGTCGGCCCGGCGAACGACATGGAGCTGGTTCGCGAGTTCTACGAGAACCTGCCCGAGTCCCCGGCCTCGGCGTTCGAGCTGCTCTCGCCGGACCTGCTGAACGCGGACCTCACCGAGTTCCTCTCGTCCTGGTCGACCGTCGCCGCGATCGACTCCGTGGACGTCGCCCAGCAGGCCGACGGGGTGCTCGCCACCGTGCGTATGCGGCTCGACGACGGCGGCACCCTGCGCGTCCAGCAACTGCTCACCGTGGCTCGCAGCCCCCGGCGGATCGTCGGGGTACAGCTGCTGTCAGCGCAACGCAACTGAGCCGGTAACCTGCGGTACCCCCTGTTTTCGTCGTCAGCATTACCAAGCCGGCCGCCACGCGCACGGTATGGTCCCCGTCCGTGTGCGCAGCGTGAACGCCTAGCCTGGTGCCAGTTGGCAACGTTGGGGCCAGTCAGCCGTTCCCAAATTGACCCCTGGAGTCGGGATGATCACCGCTCACCTGCAGGTAGAGGGGGACTCGGCGCGATGACCGATGGAGGTCGCCTGGTCGCCGGCCGGTACCGCCTTGTCCACCGCATCGGAACCGGTGCGATGGGTGTGGTCTGGACGGCGCACGACGAGCGACTGAATCGCACCGTTGCCGTCAAGCGCCTCCTGCTCCAGCCCGGCCTTCCGCCGGAGGAGCAGGCCGAGGCCGTGGCGAGATGTATGCGAGAAGGCCGCATCGCCGCCCGACTGCAGCACCCCAACGCGATCTCCGTGTTCGACGTGGTCGACGAGGACGGCGCGCCGTGCCTGATCATGGAGTACCTGCCGTCCAAGAGCCTGGCCATGGTCATGGCCGAGCAGGGATCGCTGCCGCCGCGTGAGGTGGCGCGGATCGGCGCCCAGTCGGCGGCGGCGCTGGCCGCCGCGCACGCGGCGGGCATCGTGCACCGGGACATCAAGCCGGGCAACATCCTGCTCGGCGACGACGGCACGGTGAAGATCACCGACTTCGGCATCTCGCGGGCGACCGACGACGTGACCGTCACCAAGACCGGCATGATCGCGGGCACCCCGGCCTACCTGGCCCCCGAGTCCGCGGTCGGCCAGGAGCCGACGCCCGCGTCGGACGTGTTCTCGCTCGGCTCGACCCTGTACGCGGCGGTCGAGGGCGAGCCGCCGTTCGGGCTGACGGAGAACACGCTGCAGCTGCTGCACGCGGTGGCGGCCGGACGGATCAACCCGCCGCAGATGTCCGGGCCACTCACCAACGTGCTGATCGCGATGCTGGCGGCCAACCCGGACCAGCGGCCGACGACCTCCCGCGCGCGGGACCTGCTGTACGCGGTCGCCGTGGGCGAGACGCCGGACGTCATGCTGCCGATGGCCGCCGGCACCCGCCGGACCGAGCTGATCGACGACTACGACGACTACGACGACGGCTACTACGACGACCAGGCCACGCAGATGGTCGGCGCGGACGACCGGACGCGGGCCGTGCGGCCGGCTCCCCGGCCGACGGCACCGCCGCCGCGCCGCAAGTCCAGGGCGCCGATCGTGGTGGGCGCCGGGCTCGCGCTGGTGGCCGTGCTCGCGACGGTGGCGTTCCTGCTGTCCACCCGGGACAGGAACAAGCCGGACGACAACAACAACCAGCCGGCCGAGAACTCGCCGACGAGCGAGGTCACGCTGACGACGACCCTTCCCCCGACGACGACGCCGTCGCAGACGTCGGAGGAAGAGACCACGACCACCACCACGACGACCACGACCACCACCACGACGACGACCACGAAGACGACCACCACGAAGACGACCACCACGACCACCGAGCCGCCGCCGTCCTCGGTCCCGCCGAGCAGTGCCTCCGACGGCGCCCGCCCCGGTGGTGACGTCCAGTAATGGGAGCCTCCGAGGACATGGCATGACGGCGGAGGGGGCGCTCGTCGCCGGGCGCTACCGGCTGGGCCGGCAGATCGGCAGCGGCGCGATGGGCATCGTGTGGCAGGCGCATGACGAGCGCCTGCACCGCACGGTGGCCGTCAAGCAGCTGCTGCTGCAGCCCGGCCTGTCCGCGGCGCAGGCGGAAGAGGCGCGGCGAAGATGCATGCGGGAAGGGCGGATCGCGGCTCGCCTGACGCATCCCAACGCCATCACGGTGTACGACGTCGCCGAACACGACGGCGACCCGTGGCTGATCATGGAGTACCTGCCGTCCAAGAGTCTCGCGGGACTGCTGAGCGAACAGGGCACCATCCCGCCCACCGAGGCGGCGCGGATCGGCGCCCAGGTGGCGTCCGCGCTGGTCGCGGCGCACGCGGCGGGCATCGTGCACCGGGACATCAAGCCGGCGAACGTGCTGCTCGGCGACGACGGCACGGTCAAGATCACCGACTTCGGCATCTCCCGCGCGACCGGCGACGTCACGGTCACCGCGACCGGCATGCTGGCCGGCACGCCCGCGTACCTGGCGCCGGAGGTCGCGAAGGGTGAGGACCCCAAGCCAGCGGCGGACGTCTTCTCGCTCGGGTCGACGCTGTACACGGCCGTCGAGGGGCACTCACCCTTCGGGTTGAGCGAGAACACCCTCGCACTGCTGTACGCCGTCGCGGCCGGCAAGATCACCCCGCCGCGGCAGGCGGGCCCGCTGACCGCGCTGCTGATGCAGCTGCTGCGGGTGGAGCCGTCCGAGCGCCCCTCGCTGGCCTCGACGCGGGACAACCTGCTGGCGGTGGCGGAGGGGCGGCAGCCCGCCGCGCCGGTGAACAGCGCGCTGAGCGCTGCGGCCGCGCCGACCGACCGGATCGCCGGCAACCAGCTGCCCCGGCAGAACACGCCGCCGCCGATGCAGTCGCCGCAGCAGCGGCCGTGGGGACCGCCGTCGCCACCGGGCGGTACGACCCGGTTGGACGTGCACCCCTTCGCCGAGCCGACCCCCAGTGGGCCGGTGCGTGAGCCAATGCCGGCCGCGCCGCCGGGCCGCACCCCCCGCAAGAACGACCGGGTGCGGTCGATCGTGCTGACCGTGCTGGCCATCGTGGCGGCCGCGCTCGTGGGGATCCTGGTCGCGAGCCTGCTGTCGAGCAGTGGCGACAACAACAGCCAGGGTGGTGGCGGCGCGACGACGACGTCGAAGACGACGACCGCCGCCGAGACGTCGACGACGCCGGAGACCACGCCGACGACCTCCACCACGGAGACGACGACCACCACGACCGAAACGCAGGCCGGCGCGTCGGCGGCGCAGTACGAGCAGGCCGTGCGGGACTACTACGGGCTGCTGCCCGGCAACCCGGACGCGGCCTGGGCGTACATGACGCCCAGCGCGCAGAGCCGATCCGGCAGCCAGGACAACTACCGGAACTTCTGGGCCACCATCGCGGCGGTGACGGTCACCTCGGCGACCGCGCAGAACGGTCAGGTGGCGACGTCCCTCCAGTTCCAGACCAAGTCCGGCGCCACCACGAACGAGAACTACGTGATCATGCTGGTCCCCCAGAACGGCCAGCTGCTGATCGACAACTTCCAGAAGGTCTAGACGTCCCGCTAGCGGACCGTTCAGTTCCGCTAACAGGTCCTTGTCGGACTATTTGATTGTGCTACCACGTCCACTGGGGCACCGTGGCGAACGTGATGCGCGGTGGTGGGGCGACGTTGGTTCGCATGGGGTTCCTGGCGTTGTTCTGGGGATCCAGTTTTCTCTGGATCAAGATCGGCCTGGCCAGCTTCGCGCCCGTCCAGATGACCTTCATCCGCCTCGTCCTCGGCGCGTCCGTGCTGGTCATCCTCTGTTACGCCGGCCGGAACCGGCTGCCGCGCGACCACAAGCTGTGGGGACACCTCGCCGTCGCCGCGTTCTTCGGGAACGCCGTGCCCTTCACCCTGTTCGCCCTCGGGGAGCGCAGTGTCGACTCCGGGGTGGCCGGTGTGCTCAACGCCACCACGCCCCTCTGGGTGCTCGTCATCGCGATCGTGCTGCGGACCGAGCGGGGCCTGCCCGCCACCAAGGTCGGCGGGCTCGTCCTCGGGTTCGCCGGCACGCTGCTGATCTTCTCGCCGTGGGAGGTCTCGTTCGCCAGCTGGGACGCGCTCGTCATCCTGCTCGCGGCCATCATGTACGCGGTCAGCTTCGCGTACATCGGACGGTTCATCGCGCCGCGGAGCTCCCGGCGCGGTGAGCGCGACGGCCGCGGGGTCGCACCCATCGCGCTCTCGGCGGCGCAGATCATCGCGGCCACCGGGCTCACCGCCGTGGCGGTGCCCGTCTACGGCCTCACGCCCATCCACCTGCACTGGGGCGCCGCGGTGGCCACGACCGTCCTCGGGGTCTTCGGCACCGGACTGGCCTTCGCGCTCAACTACCGGATCATCACCGACGAGGGTCCCACCAGCGCGGCGACCGTCGGTTACCTGCTGCCGGTCGTGTCCGTGCTGCTCGGGGCGCTGTTCCTGGACGAGACGCTCACCCCGCACGTCATCGCCGGCATGGTCGTCGTGCTCGGCGGGGTCGCGTTGACCAGGGTGCGCCGGCGGCCCGTCGAGCCGCCGGCACTACCCGTCACCGCAGCGGTTCCTGCAGCTCGGTGACCCACTCCGACTTGTCCGGCGCCCACTTCAGGGTCACCTCGCGGTTGTAGCCCGCCGAGACCCGGCCGTTCTCCTCGATCCACCTGGCCAGCGTCTGGACGGTCGACAGCACGTTGTCCATGTCGCCGTGGTGCATGATCGTGGCCGCCTGCTCGATGCCCGGCAGGTCCACCACGTCGACGCCCTCGATCTCGGCCGCGTGCACCGGGAAGCACGCGTGCACCAGCACACCGCCCTCCGGCGCGTCCTCGTAGTAGGCGATGGCCGGGCCGGCCGGTGTCACGCCGGCCGCCTCCAGTCGCGGGCGCAGCTCGTCGAACAGCGGGCCGATCACCGGGGTGACCGACACCGGCTCGAAGCTCGCGGCGACTCCGCTCACCTCGGCGACCCGGATCGGGTCGATCTTCTTGACCTGCACGTCGTTGGTCGGCATGGCGCCCTCCACCTCGATCGAACGGAGCCTCGCCTCGATGGCCACCAGCCTGGCCCGGTCGGCTGCCAGCTGGTTCGCCAGCTCGGCCCGCCGCAGCCGCAGCATGCCGCGCAGCTCGTCGATCCCGACCTTCTCGTCGATGATCGACGCGACCTGCTCCAGCGTGAAGCCCAGGTCCTTCAGCGCGACGATCCTGTTCAGGCGGGACAGCTGCGCCACGTCGTACCCGCGGTACCCCGTGAAGGGGTCCACGCGGGCCGGCCGCAGCAGGCCGATGGCGTCGTAGTGCCTCAGCATCCGGACCGTCACGCGGCCGGTCCTGGCGAAGTCTCCGATGTTCATCATGACGACCCAGGTCTATGGCCTCACACCGTGTGAGAGTCAACGGACCGGCGCGCGGGCTCCGCGTCAGACCAGCCGGCGGTCCGACGCCCAGCGGGACAGCTCGTAGCGGTTCGACAGCTGTGTCTTGCGCAGGACACTCGACACGTGCGTCTCGACCGTCTTCACCGAGATGAACAGCTCCGCCGCGATCTCCTTGTACGCGTAACCCCGCGCGAGCAGCCGCAGGACGTCGCGCTCACGGGGCGTCAGCAGGTCCAGCTCGGGGTCGGAGATCGGCGCGGCGCCCGGCCGGTCCGCGAACGCGTCCAGCACGAACCCCGCCAGCCGCGGCGAGAACACCGCGTCGCCCTCGGACACCCGCACGACCGCGCGGACCAGCTCGTGGCTGGAGATCGTCTTGGTGACGTACCCGCGCGCGCCGGCGCGGATGACCGCGATGACATCCTCCGCCGCGTCGGAGACCGACAGCGCGAGGAACACCACCTCCGGGTTGTCCGGCCGGGCCCGGCGCAGCACCTCCGCGCCGCCGCCGTCGGGCATGTGCACGTCGAGCAGCACGACGTCCGGCTTCTTGTGGCCGATGCCGGCGACCGCCTCGCCGACCGTGCCGGCCTCACCCACCACCTCGACCTCGTCGGTGATGGAGTCCAGCTCCGCCCGCACCCCGGCCCGGAACAGGCCGTGGTCGTCCACCAGGAACACCTTCACGGGCTTCTCGGCCATCAGTTCCCCTTCTTCGACGTGACCGGCTCACGCGGCATGCGCAGGTGCACCTCGGTCCCCTCACCGAGTCCGGTACGCAGCCGCAGCTCGCCGCCGTTGCGCTCCATCCTGCCCCGGATGGAGTCCGCGAGGCCATGCCGGTCCTCCGGCACCGCCGCGGGGTCGAAGCCCTTCCCCCGGTCCCGCACGAAGATCTCCACCGAGTCGGGCTCGACCTCGGCGTACACGCTGACCTCGCCGACCCCGGCGTGCTTGGCCGCGTTCACGGTCGCCTCGCGGGCCGCGTAGACCAGCCCGGTGAGCCGCTCGTCGAGCGGGCAGTCGCCGACCACCACGTGCTGGACCTTGATCGCGAACTGGTCCTCGACCTCGCCGCATGCCCAGGCGATGGCCTCGGACACCGCGGTCGGCGCGTCGGCCTGCCCCTCGGGCTTGCCGCCGCCGTAGCCGGACGGCCCGTACAGCCAGCCACGCAGCTGCCGCTCCTGACCACGCGCGAGGCGCAGCACCTCGCGGGGCGCCTCGGCCTGCTTCTGGATGAGCGCGAGCGTCTGCAGCACGGAGTCGTGCAGGTGGGCGGCGATCTCGGCACGTTCCGCGGTGCGGATGAGCTCCTTGCGCTCCTCGCCGAGGTCGCGGACCAGCCGCAGCCAGAACGGGACGGTCAGCACGGCCACGCCACCCAGCGCCGCGATCACCGCGAGAAGCGCGAACTGCGCCTGGTCCAGGTTGACGCTGCGGGCCAGGAACACCGCGATGCCGGTCATGACCAGCACCGCGCCGGTCAGGATGCGGAACACCGCCGAGCGACCGCCCTGGCCGATGACCGCGCCGACGACGCCGGAGCCCTTCCAGCGGCGGCGCTGCTGCTCGTCCGCCTCCCGCCAGACCAACGCGGCGCCGACGAGGGTCACGGCGATGCCGCTCGCGACCCAGCCGTTGAGCAGCCCCGACAGCGAGCCGACCGCGATCGCGAGGCCGATGCCCAGCGCGAGCAGGCCGCGGGCCTGCTGCCTCTCCTTGCTGGAGACCTCCGGCTGCTTCCGCTCGACGCGGGACTGCGGGACGAACACCCAGAGCAGGCCGTACGCCATCACCCCGGCCCCGCCGAACGCCGCGAGCACCGCGAACGCCACCCGCACCCAGAGCACGGCAATGCCGAGGTGGTCCGCGAGTCCACCGGCGACCCCCGCGACGGCGCGACCGGACCGCCGGCGACGCATCCTGACCTCTTCGGCCTCGTCGACGGCTGTGTCCCGCACCCTGTCCAGGTCCGCTTCGACCACCGGCTCTCGCGTCTCGACGCTCACTGGTACATCGTCACATCTACCCGCTGAGTACTCATCAGGGAAATACCCGGAAGCATCGGCTCAGGGTGTTTCCCGGATGTGCGGTCCCCCGGTGCCGGCGCATGCTCTTCGACGTGAGTGGGACACAGTCTGGCGCGACGCGCATCGAGGACACGGTCAGGGACTTCTGGACAACCCGTCCGCGGCGCCCGCGGCGTGGTCGCAAGATCGCGGGTGTGGCGTCCGGCATCGCCAACCGGTACCGGATCGACCCGGTGCTGGTGCGGGTGGGGTTCGTGGTCGCCGCCATCTACGGCGGCGCCGGCGTCGTGGCGTACCTGCTGGGCTGGCTGTTCCTGCCCGAGCAGGACGACCAGGCCTCGCCCATCGAGTCGCTGTTCGGCAAGGGCCGCAGCTCGACCTCGTCCGGGTTCACCGTGCTGCTCTGTCTGATCATGGTGCCGGTGGGCGGGTGGTTCTTCAGCGGCGCGTTCACGGGGGAGTTCTCGAGCTGGGCAGGCCTGCTCGTGGTGGGCGGGCTGTTGTTCCTGCTGCACCAGAGAAGGGGGAATGTCGTGCCGGTGAACCCGTCGGAGCAGGCAGCGCCGGCCACGGCGCAGCCGACGATGCCGGTGTACCCGCCTGCGCCGCAGGCCGCGCCGCAGCCGACCATGCCGTTCACGCCGCCGTCCGGGCCGCCGGTCGACACGCCCGCGCCCTATCCGTGGGCGCACGTGCCGCAGGAGGAGCCGCGGACGACGCCGCCCGCGTGGGACCCGCTTGGCGCGGCCCCGTTCGCGTGGGACCTGCCCGAGCCGGCGACGCCGGAGCCGGAGGAACCGGAGCCACCGACGAAGCGGCGCAAGCCGAAGGTCGGCACGGCGACGCTGGGGATCGCGCTGGTGACCGTGGCCGGCCTGGCACTCGCGGCGAACGCGTCGTGGGCCCCGGGCGGGTGGATCACCCCGCAGCACGCCGTGGGCGTGGTGCTGGCGATCGTCGGGCTCGGCCTGGTGGCCGGGGCGATCGTGCGGTCCGGCCGGGGGCTGCTCGCGCTGGCGGTGCCGCTGTCGGTGGTGGGGATGGGCCTGACCACGATCAGCCCCGACGGGTACCACGGGGTCGGGGAGCTGAACGAGAGCCCGACGAGCCTCACGTCGGTGCTGCCGATGTACGAGCGGTCGGTGGGCAGCATCAACCTCGACCTGACCGGGCTGCCGGCGTCCGGCAGTGTCGTCACCAACGTCCGCGCGGACGTCGGGAGCGTGGAGGTGCGGGTGCCGAAGAATGCCGACGTGACCATCACGTGCTCGGCCGACGCGGGCACCGTCGACTGCCTGGGCCGGCAGCGCGACGGCGTCGACCCACAGGTCGACCAGTTCACCGACCTCGGCCCCGACGGAGTGGGCGGCGTGGAGATCGACCTGATCGTGTCGACGGATCTTGGTGATGTGGAGGTGCGTCGTGGCTGACCGCGACCAGAACGAGACGAAGCGGTACCCGGACATCCTGACCCTGATCGCCGGCATCGGCACCCTGCTGGTGTCCGCCTACGTCCTCACCGACGGCAAGTTCCGCATCCCCAACCCGACCTGGCTCCTGGCCGGCGGCGCACTCCTCGTGGGCGTCCTCCTACTGGCCTCGTCCCTACGCAAACGCTGACCCACCCTCGCGAGTCCCGCGTTCACCCATACCGAGTCCCGCGTTCGCACACACCGAACTGCGGTTTCGTGCACACGCAACTGCACGAAACGCAACTCGGTATGTCTGAACGCGGGACTCGCGGTGTCTGAACGCGGGACTCGCGGTGTTTGAACGCGGGACTCGCGAGGGGGTTACTCCCACTCGATGGTGCCTGGGGGTTTGGAGGTCACGTCGAGGACGACGCGGTTCACGTCGGGTACCTCGTTGGTGATGCGGGTCGAGATGCGTTCGAGGACGTCGTAGGGCAGGCGGGTCCAGTCGGCGGTCATGGCGTCCTCCGAGGACACCGGGCGCAGTACGACGGGGTGGCCGTAGGTCCGGAGGTCGCCCTGGACGCCGACGCTGTGCACGTCCGCGAGCAGGACCACCGGGCACTGCCAGATGTCGCGGTCCAGCCCCGCCGCCGTCAGCTCCTCGCGGGCGATGGCGTCGGCCGAGCGCAGGGTCTCCAGCCGCTCGGCGGTGACCGCGCCGATGATGCGGATGCCCAGGCCCGGACCGGGGAACGGCTGCCGGTGCACGATCGTCTCCGGCAGGCCCAGCTCCAGGCCGACCCGCCGGACCTCGTCCTTGAACAGGTCGCGCAGCGGCTCGACCAGCTCGAACGCCAGGTCGTCCGGCAGTCCGCCGACGTTGTGGTGGCTCTTGATGTTCGCCGCGCCTGAGCCGCCGCCGGACTCGACGACGTCCGGGTACAGCGTGCCCTGCACCAGGTAGCGGTAGTCGCCCTGCGCCTTGAGGTCGCGCTCGGCCTGTTCGAACACCCGGATGAACTCGCGGCCGATGATCTTCCGCTTCTGCTCGGGGTCCGTCACGTCCTTCAGCGCCGACATGAACCGCTCGCGGGCGTCGATGGTCACCAGCTTGACGCCCGTCGCCGCGACGTAGTCGCGTTCCACCTGGCCGCGCTCACCGGACCGCAGCAGCCCGTGGTCGACGAACACACACGTCAGGCGGTCGCCGATGGCCCGCTGCACCAGTGCCGCCGCGACCGCCGAGTCGACACCACCGGACAGGCCGCAGATCGCCCGGCCCTCGCCGATCTGCGCGCGGATCCGCGCCACCTGGTCGTCCACGATCGACGCGATCGTCCAGCTCGGCCGCAGACCGGCGACGTCGTGCAGGAACCGCCGCAGGACCTCCTGTCCGTGCGGGGAGTGCGCGACCTCCGGGTGGTACTGCACACCCGCGAACCCGCGTTCGACGTCCTCGAACGCCGCGACCGGGGTGCCGGGCGTCGACCCGGTCACCGTGAACCCGGGCGGCGCCGCCGTGACCGAGTCGCCGTGGGACATCCACACCGGGTGCCGCGTCGGGAGGTCCGAGTGGAGCGCGCCGCCGTCGGCGGTCAGCTCGGTGCGACCGAACTCCCGTGACCCGGTGTGCTCGACCGTGCCGCCCAGCGCCTGCGCCATGCCCTGGAAGCCGTAGCAGATCCCGAACACCGGCACGTCCGCCTCGAACAGCTTCGGGTCGACGGCCGGCGCGCCCTCGGCGTACACACTGGACGGTCCACCCGACAGCACGATCGCCAGCGGGTTCCGTTCGAGCAGGTCCGCCACCGAGGCGGTGTGCGGCACGACCTCGGAGTACACCTGGGCCTCACGCACCCGGCGGGCGATGAGCTGCGCGTACTGCGCGCCGAAGTCGATCACGAGAACGGGCCGGTGAAGGTTGTCGGTCACGGTCAACAGCATCGCACGGCGTCGCGGGCCTACGGTTAAGGCATGAACGCGTCCGAGGAACACCTGCCGACACCGCGGCCGACCTGGATCGCGGGCCGTGCGGAGCAGAGTGACCAGACCCTCCCCGTCCACCATCCCTATGACGGCGACGAGATCGCGACCGTCTGCGTGCCCACCGCCGACCAGGTGGAACGTGCCGTCACGGCCGCGGTGGAAGTGACGCGGGAGTTACGGACCACACCGGCGCACGTGCGTGCCGCCGCACTCGACCACGTGTCCCGCGCGCTGGCCGCGCGTGCCGACGAGGTCGCCGAGACGATCACCGCGGAGAACGGCAAACCGCTCCGCTGGGCGACGATCGAGGTCAACCGGGCGGTGTCCACGTTCCGGTTCGCGGCCGAGGAGGCCCGGCGTTTCACCGGCGAGCTCCAGCGGCTCGACACCGATCCCACCGCGGTGGGCCGGCTCGCCGTGACCCGCCGGGTGCCGCGCGGGCCCGTGCTGGGCATCGCGCCGTTCAACTTCCCGCTGAACCTGGTGGCGCACAAGGTCGCGCCCGCCATCGCCGTCGGTGCGCCGATCGTCGTGAAGCCCGCGCCGCGCACGCCGCTGTCGGCGTTGCTGCTTGGCGAGATCCTGGCCGAGACGGACCTGCCCGCCGGCGCGTTCTCCGTGCTGGTGGTCGGCAACGAGGAGACCCAGGCGCTGGTCAGGGACCCCCGCCTGCCGGTCGTGTCGTTCACGGGGTCCGGACCGGTCGGCTGGTCGATCATGGATGCGGCGCCGCGCAAGCAGGTCGTGCTGGAGCTGGGCGGCAACGGCGCCGCGGTCGTGTGCGCGGACTGGCCGGACCTGGACTTCGCGGCCCAGCGCATCGCGACGTTCGGCAACTACCAGGCCGGGCAGTCGTGCATCGCCGTGCAGCGGGTGATCGTCGAGCGCGCGGTGGCGGACGCCTTCCTGCCGAAGCTGCTGGACAAGGTCGGCGCGCTCAGGACCGGCAACCCGCACGACCCGGACGTCGAGGTCGGCCCGCTGGTGGACGAGACGGCGGCCGAGCGGGTCGAGGCGTGGGTCGAGGAGGCGGTGGGCGCGGGCGCGAAGCTGCTCGCCGGCGGCAAGCGCGACGGCGCCTCGGTCGAGCCGACGGTCCTGTCCGAGGTGCCCTTCGACGCGAAGGTGTGGGCCGAGGAGGTCTTCGGCCCGGTGCTGGCGGTGTCGGTGGTCGACTCGGTCGACGAGGCGTTCGCTCAGGTCAACGACTCCCGGTACGGCCTGCAGGCGGGGGTGTTCACCCGCGACGTACAGCTGGCGTTCCGGGCCCGTGCCGAGCTGGACGTGGGTGGCGTGATCGTCGGCGACGTGCCGTCGTTCCGGGCCGATCAGATGCCCTACGGCGGCGTGAAGGGCTCGGGGGTCGGCCGCGAGGGCGTCCGCTCCGCGATGGCCGACCTCACCGAGGAGCGCGTCATGGTGCTGACCGGGCTGGAACTCTAGACCGCCTGGGCGAAGCCGAAGACCTTGTCCGGGTCGTACTTGGCGGCGACCTTACGCAGGCGCGGGAGGTTGTCGCCGTAGTAGGCGGTGGCCCAGTCGGGCATGGCCGGGTCGATGTAGTTGACGTACGCGAACTTGCTCGGCAGCCCGTCCCGGACCTCGGCGACGTCCTGCGCGCTCGTCGACGAGTAGATCTGCGCGCTGGCAATGGCTTTCCGGTGCGGAAAGGCGGTGTCCCCCGGCTTGACCCGGCCGACGGCGCCGCCGAGCGAGTCGAGCAGGACGTCCATGGCCGACCGCCCGTCGAGCAGGTTGACCAGCGTGGCGGGATCGACGGCGGAGTCGAGCACCTTCGACGAGGCCGTGAACGACTCGCGCGGCAGCTGACCGCCCTCGACCTGGGGGCGGCACTGGGCCGTGCTGCGCTGCGAGCAGCCACCGAAGTACCGCATGGCGTCGAGATAGCCCTTGCCCTGGATGAGGATCGACGACGCCCTCGGCAGCGTCTTCAGCAGCTGCTTCGCGAGGTTCTCGTCGCCGACGACGGCGCCGCCGATCCGGCAGCTGGGCGGGGAGCCCGCGGAGACGATGCAGTTCGACCACAGCTCGTCCGGCTGCTGGGTGACCCACTCCTGCCACGCGCCGAGCACGTCGGCGGTGGACCCCGCCGGGTACTTGAGCGAGAACACCGTGATGTCCGGCGCCGGCTCGGTGGCGAAGGTGAACGACGTGACGATCCCGAAGTTGCCGCCACCACCGCCCTTCAGCGCCCAGAGCAGGTCCCCGCCGTCGACCGTCCGCTGCTCGCCGTCCGCCGTGACGACCTGCGCGGCGGTCAGCCTGTCGCAGGTCAGGCCGAACTTGCGGGCGGTGACGCCGATGCCGCCGCCGAGGGTCAGCCCGCCGATCCCGACCGTCGGGCACGACCCGGCCGGCAGTGCCCGGCCCACGCCCGCGAGCGCGGCGTAGACCTCCATCAGCCGCGCGCCCCCGCCGATGACCGCCGCGTCCCCGTTGACCTGGATGCCGGCCATCCCCCGGAGATCGATGACGAGCCCGTTGTCCGGCACGCTGTAGCCGGCGTAGCTGTGGCCACCCGACCGCGCCGCGACGGGCATCCGCGCGTTCCGCGCGACCTCGACACACCGCTGCACGTCGGCGACGGACGTGCAGTGCGCGACGGCCGCGGGCCGATGGTCGTCGAAGCGTGGGTTGTAGGACTGGCTGGCCAGCTCGTATCCGCCGTCCCCGGGGAGCACGAGGCCGCCGGGCAGCTGGGCACGGAGTGCGTTCCAGTCCGGTGGAACGGGCGCCCGGCTCGTCGCTGTCGCCGGCGGCGCGGCCGTCTCCGTCGAGCCCGCCGGCTTCGGCTTCGGCGAGCACGCCGTCGCCACCATCCCGAGCGCCGCGGCTCCGAGAAGCCGCCTCCTGTTGAGGGTCATCCCCCGACCACCTCCGCCAACAGAGACGTGTGGCCCGGTGATCAGGTTGTTCACCGTGCTCCTGGCGGACGACCGCGACCCGACAACAAAGTATGATTCAATCTACGTAAGACGTCATCTTACGTAGAGGGGAACTGCCTGGTGGTCGAGTTCCGGGGACGAACCAGCGACCTCGCTCTGCTGGACAACCAGCTGCGCCTGGTCCGCGACCAGCTCGCCAGCACTCCTGGCCAGGCGGTGATCGTCACCGGCCGCCGGCGGGTGGGCAAGTCGCGCCTGGTGCAGGAGTTCTGTGACCGCTCCGGCATGCCCTACGTGGTGTTCCAGGCCTCCCGCGGCCGCAACCCGGCCGCCGAGCGTGCCGATCTCGTCACGTCGCTGGCCCAGTCCACGCTGCCCGGCGCCGATCTCGTCGCCGGTGCGGCCGGGGCCGACTGGAACCAGGTCCTGCGTGCCGTGGCGGTCGCCGTGCCCGAGCGGACACCGAGCATCGTCGTCCTCGACGAGGTGCCGTGGCTCGTCGAGCAGGACCGCGAGTTCGAAGGCGCCCTCCAGACGGTCTGGGACCGGTACCTGTCGGCGAGACCGGTGTTGCTGCTGCTCGTCGGCAGCGACCTGTCGACGATGGAGTCCCTGCAGGAGTACGGCCGTCCCTTCCACGGCCGCGCGGCCCGCATGCTCGTCCGCCCGCTCGACCCCGCCGACGTGCGGCAGCTGACCGCGCTCGACCCCGCCGAGGCCATCGACGCGTTCCTGATCACCGGCGGCTTCCCGGAGATCGTCCAACGATGGCGGCCGGGCACCAGCCGCACCGCGTTCCTGCGTGACCAGCTCGCCGACCCGCTCTCCCCGCTGCTGATGGCGGGTGAGCTGACCCTGCTGGGCGAGGTCCCCGACCCCTCGCACAGCCGCTCGGCGCTGGAGGCGATCGGCGCCGGGGAGCGCACGTTCAGCACGATCGCCAACCGGATCGGTGTAGGCGACCCGCTTCCCTCGGGCACCCTCGCCCCCATCCTGAACACGCTCACGACCAAACGCATCGTCGCCGTCGACACCCCGCTGGCCACCCGCCCGGACACGAAGAACAAGCGCTACCGGATCGAGGACTCGTACCTGCGCTTCTGGCTCGCCTTCCTGCGCAGGGGCATCGCCGAGGTCGAACGTGGCCGTGGCGACCTGGTCCTCGCACGGATCGAGCGGTCCTGGTCCTCCTGGCGCGGCCGCGCGGTCGAACCCGTGATCCGGGCCGGCCTCGAACGCCTGCTGCCCGACGAGCGGCTACCCGGCGCGGAAGTCGTCGGCGGCTGGTGGAACCGGCAGAACAATCCGGAGATCGACCTGGTCGGCGCCGACCGCGACCAGCCGGCGGCGACCCGCCTGGCATTCACCGGCTCCATCAAGTGGCTGGCGAAAGAGCCCTTCGGCCGGCGTGAGCTGGACCGCCTGCTCGCCGGATCGATGTCGGTGCCAGGGCGCGACCACAGCACTCCGCTGATCGCCGTCTCCCGCGGCGGTGTCGAGGAAGGACTGCCGGTGGCCGCCTCCTTCGGCCCCGAGGAGCTCGTCGCGGCATGGGCGTCACCACCCGGTGGCGCGTCGTAGGGCGGCGGTGACGGCGGCGGCCAGCCCACCTGGCGGCTCGGTGAGGACCGCCGCGACGTGGCCGTCCGGGCGGACGAGAACCGCCTGGCGGGGCTTGAGGCCCAGGGCGTCGGCGAGCACCGTGTCACCCTCCCGCTCCAGCGGGAGCACCTCCCCGACGACCACGCGTTCCCAGGCGTCGGCCGGGCGCCAGTCGCACCAGTAGGTCAGGACGCGGAACGTCGCCAGCTCGCGCAGGCGCCCGCCGCGCATCAGCCGCGCGTCCGGGCACAGCGTGCCGGCCGAGGTGGTCAGTGGGGAGTCCGCGTAGGAGAACGGCGTCGCGAGGCGGCCGGAGTCGATCTCCGCCCGCGCCGACTCGTCGGTGATCGCGCGGGTCAGCACGTCGACCCGGTGTGCGCGCTCCTCTTCCGTGCGCGGCACCAGGAAACGCATCGTGTCGCCCGTCACCCGCAGGTTCTCCTCGGCCGCCGCGCCGCGTTCCGTGTCGTACGACGGCAACAGCGCCGGCCCGGCCAGCTCCTGCCGGTCCAACGTGATCTTCCACGCCAGGTTGTCGGCGTCGGCGATTCCCGAGTTCAGGCCGCGGGCGCCGAACGGGCTCATCACGTGTGCCGCGTCGCCGGCCAGCAGCACCCGGCCCACCCGCATTCGCGGGACCCGCCGCTGCTGGAACCGGTACACCGACAGCCACACGATCTCGTAGTCCGCCGCGCCGACGATCTTGCGGATCCGGTCGTCCAGGTTCTCGTTCGCCAGGTCGAAATCGGCCGGGACCTGCCAGTCGATGCGCCACACGCCGCCCGGCTGCGGGTGCACCAGCACCTGCCGGCCCGGGTTCCACGGCGGGTCGAAGTAGAACCGCCGCTCGGCGGTGAATCCCAGGTCAGCGCGGATGTCCGCGATCAGGAACCGGTCGTCGAACGACATGCCGTCGAACGGCAGGCCCAGCAGCGAGCGGACCGCCGAGTGGGCACCGTCCGCCGCCACGCAGTGCGAGCCGGCGACCGATCCGTCCACAGTGGACACCGTGACGCTCGCAGCATCCTGCGCCAAGCCGGTCACCCGCTGCCCGTACTGGAGGTCGACCAGCGGCTCCGCCGCCACTCGCTGCTCCAGCAGCAGCTCGACGACCGTCTGCGGCGTGTTCACGAACGGCGGGAACGCGGCCGACCCCGTCTCGGCGAAACGGATCTCGCCGACCTGGTGCTCCCGGTAGAACGTCCTGCCGTGTGTCCACGTGACGCCGACCTCCGCGCCCTGCGCGCCGACGCCGGCCCGTTCGAGGATGTCCAGCACGTCCCGCTGCACGCAGATCGACCGGCTGCCCACCAGTTCGCGGCGAGGCTGGGCCTCGAGCACGGTCGTCGGCACGCCGTGCCTGGCGAGCAGGAGCGCGGTCGTCATCCCGACCGGCCCGCCACCGACGATCACCACCCGCATCGGATCGAGGGTAGTCAGTCCCAGCCGGCCGTGTTGGACGCCGTCTCACGGGAGATGCCCGAGCCGGTGTCCGGGAAGCCGCCGAAACGGCTGTCGTGCAGGTGCGCGAAGAAGTACCCCATGGGTTCGCACTCCGCGTCCACCACGGCCACCGACGGGTCGGCGACCACGGCGTCGTAGAACTCCCGGCCCATCGCGACGATGAAGCCGCGGCAGTACAGGAAGCCGTCGTCGCCGCCGTCCGTGACCTCTTGGATGTCGGCGCGGTCGAGGTCGTACAGCTTGCGCTCCAGCACGCGGTCGAGGTCGGTCAGCTCGGCGGCCGACAGGTCCGCGCTCAGGTCACGCAGGTGGCCGAGAAAGGCGTCGAGGTACGGGGCGAGCGCGTAGGCCTCGTCCTCGGTCTCCCGGTCGATCAGCGCCGCGCGCCGGGACTCCTCGGGGCCGACCCGCGCCCAGGCCGACTCGATCAGGCGCCAGAACCGGGACTCCTCGGCCTCGGTGGGGACTGTGCTCACGCGCCGGAAGCTACCAGGGCGGCCCAGACCTCCCGGTCGCGCTCGGCCGTCCAGATCCGCGGCCAGTCGACGCCGTCCAACTCGTCCCAGTACCGCCGCACGTTGAACGGCATGCAGTGCTCGAAGATCGGCCACCGGCCGTACTCCGGGGCGAGCGCGGCATGTGCTGACTCGAAGGCGTCCTTGACCGTGCCGCCCGCGGCGTGGACGTCGCCGACCGTGCGGCGCAGCGTGTCCAGGAAGTGGCGGCTCTGCCCGATCGCCGCGGCGACCGCCTCCTCGCCGACCGCCACGGCACCGCGGCCGCCGACGAGTGCCGTCGCGGGGAAGGCCGCCACACTGTCCAATGTGGACGTCGACCAGTCGTCGTGGAACGCGTCGCCCGTGTACAGGGCGGCCCGGGCCTCGACGAGGTCACCCGCGAACAGGATGCGCTCATGCGGCAGCCACGCCACGATGTCGCCGGCCGTGTGCCCACGCCCGCAGTGGGCGAGCACGAGCTCTCGTTGCCCGCCAAGGGGAATGACCATGCGGTCGGTGAAGGTCAGCGTCGGCCAGGTCAGGCCGGGGATCGACGACGGGTCCTCGAACAGCCGCGGCATCCGGCCGAGCTCGGAGTCCCAGTCCGCCCGGCCGCGCTCGGCGATGAGCCGGCGCGTCTCGGTGTGCGTGATGATCTCGGCCGCGCCGAACGCGCTCGCGCCGAGCACCCGCACGGCGTGGTAGTGGCTCAACACCAGGTACCGCACGGGTTTGTCGGTCCGCTCACGCAGCCGGTCCAGCCACCGCCGCGCCGCGACCGGCGTGGCGCGCGCCTCGAAGCACACGACGAAGTCCTCGGCCTCGATGGCGCCGACGTTCGGATCCCCCTCGGCGGTGAGGGCGTACACGCCGGTCGCCAGCTCGGTGAACGTCTCCTCCTTGGCGGTGAGGTCCCCGCTCGACGCGAACGTCATCGCAACGCCGCCGGGGCACCGGCGGGCACCGCGGGACTGCCCGGCGGCACCGGAGCGAGCCGCTCGTAGCCGTCAGCGGGCCGCGGGTCGGCGTCGCCCTTGTTGGGCCAGAAGGAGAACGCGCGCTCGGCCTGTGCGGTGATCGTCAGGGACGGGTTGACGCCGAGGTTCGCGGAGATGGCCGACCCGTCCACGACCGACAGTCCCGGGTAGCCGTGCACCCGGTGGTACGGGTCGATCACGCCCTCGTCCGCGGTCGCGCCAATAGGGCAGCCACCGATGAAGTGGGCCGTCAGCGGGATGTTGAAGATCTCCCCCCACGTGCCGCCGGCGAGGCCGTCGATGTGCTTGGCGGCCAGCTGGTTCGCCTCGTGGCCGGCCGGGATGAACGACGGGTTCGGCTCCCCGTGGCCCTGTTTCGAGGTCACCTTCCGGCGGCCGAACAGGCCCTTCCTCGTGTACGTGGTGATCGAGTTGTCGAGGCTCTGCATGACCAGCAGGATCACGGTCCGCTCGCTCCATCGGTGCACCCGCAGCAACCGTGCGCTTTGTACGGGGTGGCGCCCCATGAACCGCACCGCCTGCAGCCAGCGGGGCACCGACGCGGCCCCGTCGGTCGCGATGGTCTGCAGCAGGCCCATCGCGTTGCTGCCCTTGCCGTACCGGACCGGCTCGATGTGCGTGGTCGCGTCCGGGTGGATCGACGACGTGATCGCGACGCCGCGGCTGAAGTCCCGGTCGGGGTCGACCGAGGGCCGCCCGGCGCCGATGATCGCCTCGGAGTTCGTGCGGGTCAGCTCGCCGAGCCGCGGCGACAGTGCCGGCAGGACACCCCGGTCCTTCATCCTGTGCAGCAGCTTCTGCGTGCCCCAGGTGCCCGCCGCGAGCACGACCTGGCCGGCGGTGATCGTCGCGCGGGCGCGCCGGCCGGTGCGGCGCGTGTCGACGGCGAAGCCCTCGTCGAGTGGCCGCACGGCGGTCACGGTCGTCAGCGGCAGGACCTTCGCGCCCTGGCGCTCCGCGAGGTACAGGTAGTTCTTGACCAGCGTGTTCTTCGCGCCGACCCGGCAGCCGGTCATGCAGGCGCCGCACTCGGTGCACCCGGTCCGCGCCGGCCCGGCGCCGCCGAAGAACGGGTCGGGCACCGTCTGTCCCGGCGTGCCGAAGTACACGCCGACCGGCGTCGGGTGGAACGAGTCGGCCACGCCCATGTCGGCGGCGACCTTCTGCATGACCTCGTCGGTCGGGGTGATCGTCGGGTTCTCGACCACGCCGAACATGCGGGCCGCCTGGTCGTAGTGCGGCGCCAGCTCCGCCTCCCAGTCGGTGATGTGCGCCCACTGGCGGTCGGCGTAGAACGGCTCCAGCGGCCGGTACAGCGTGTTCGCGTACACCAGCGACCCGCCGCCGACCCCGGCGCCGGCCAGGATCATGACGTCCTTGAGCAGGTGGATGCGCTGGATGCCGAAGCAGCCGAGGACCGGCGCCCACAGGTATCTGCGCAGGTTCCAGGACGTGTTCGCGAACTCGTCGTCGGCGAAGCGGCGCCCGGCCTCCACCACCGCGACCCGGTAGCCCTTCTCCGTGAGCCGTAGCGCGGCCACGCTGCCGCCGAAGCCGGAGCCGACGACCACGACGTCGTAGTCGAACCTACTCGCGAGTACAGCCATGTCCTGAGGCTAGTTGGCGAGGTCTCCCCTCACCAGCCCGTAGTGCACGAGGTCGCGCCGGACACCGCCCCTGAGCTGGGCGCCCCGCAGGACGCCCTCCCGCCGGAAGCCGGCCTTCTCCAGCGCTCGCCGCTCCGCGACGTTCTCGACGTCCGTGCTGGCCTCGATGCGGTCCAGCTCGGTGGTCGCGAACAGGTGGTCGACAAGCATGCGCTGCGCGAGCGTGCCGACGCCGCGACCGCGGGCCTCGGGCAGCAGGCCGATGCCGATGTTCCACGCCGACGACGAGACCGTGCCGCCGTAGTCGACCGCGTGCCAGCTGACGCCGCCGAGCAGCAGGCCCGTCCGCTCGTCGAGCACGCTGAGCAGGAAGCTGCGGGTCGGCCCGGTCACGCGCGGCCGGTCGTCGGGGTCGATGGCGAAGTCCCCGGCGCCGGCGATGTAGAACTTCTCGCGGTCGCCCGGCGCCGGCTCGGCGAGCGCGACCCCGTCCCGGGTGACCACGACCTCCCGCCGGCCCGGTTCGACGGCCTCCACGACGTCGGTGCGCAGCAGGCTGTAGGCCAGCATGTCCCGGCGCCGGCCGCCACGCAGCTGGGCGCCGCGGATGAGGCCCTCCGGCCGGAAGCCGGCCTTGGCGAGCGCACGTTGCGCGGGAACGTTCTCCCGGTCGGTGCCGGCCTCGACCCGGTCGATGTCCGTGGTGGCGAACAGGTACTCGGCGAGCAGGCGGGTCGCGATCGAGCCGGCGCCCCGGCCGCGGCTCTGCGGCAGCAGGCCGATGCCGATGTTCCAGGCCTCGCAGGCCGCGGTGCGGCCGTAGCCGACGGCGTGCCAGCTGACCGCGCCGAGCAGCTCGCCGGTGTGCTGGTCGAGTACGGCGAGCCGGTTGAGGTCGGGCAGGTGCCGCACCGGCCGGTCGTCGGGGTCGACGTCGAACGCCTCGTCGTCCTGGCCGCGCAGCAGCTCCCGCTCGCCGGGTAGCAGGTCGCCGAGCTGGATGCCCTCGCCGCTGGCGGCGATCTCCCGCTCCCGCTCCTGCTCCGGGTCCGGCAGGTCGCCGCGCAGGATGCCGTAGGCGATCATGTCCCGCCGCTCGCCGCCCCGGAGCTGAGCGCCGCGGATGACGCCCTCCCGGTGCAGCCCCGCCTTGGTCAGCGCCCGCTGTGCCGCGATGTTCTCGCGGTCGGTGCTCGCCTCGACCCGGTCCACCTCGGTGGTCGCGAACAGGTGCTCGACCAGGAGGCGGATGGCGATGGGCCCGACCCCGCGGCCGCGGGTCTCCGGCGCGAGGACGATCCCGAAGTTCCAGGCGGTGCAGGCGGCGGTGGGGCCGTAGCCGACGGGGTGCCAGCTCATCTGCCCGATGACCGCGCCGGTCCCGGCGTCCAGCAGGGAGGCCCGGTGGACCTGGAAGACGGCGTGCAGCGCGGGCCGGGGGTCCGGGTCGGGGTCGAAGGCGTGGTCGGCCCTGGCGGAGAGCGCGCGGCGGTCCTCGGGCATGGAACTGGCGAGCGTGACGCCGTCGCGGCTGGCGAGGACGGTCCGCTCCTGGCCGAGGTCGCCGCGGAGCAGGCTGTAGCCGATCATGTCGCGCCGCTCGCCGCCGCGGAGCTGGGCGCCCCGGATGACGCCCTCACGCTGGAAGCCGGCCTTGCCGAGTGCCCGCTGGGCCGCCTGGTTGCCCCGGTCGGTGCTGGCCTCGACCCGGTCGATCGCCGTGGTCGCGAACAGGTGCTCGGCAAGCAGGCGCAGCACGATGGAGCCGGCGCCGCGCCCGCGGCTCTGCGGCAGCAGGCCGATGCCGATGTTCCACGCCGAGCAGCCCGCGGTGCGCCCGTAGCCGACGACGTGCCAGTTGACCTGGCCGATGAGGTCGTGCGTCCCGGCGTCGACCACCGCGGCGCGGAACACCTCGAAGCCCTGTGGGGGCACCGGCCGGTCGTCCGGGTCGACGTCGTAGGCGTGGTCGTCGCGCTCGGCGAGCCACTGGCGGTCCTGCTCGGTCAGCTCGGTGAACGCCACGCCGTCCCGCGAGGCGATGATCTCTCGGTCCATGTCAGTGTCGATTTCGCTCCGCGGCCTCCGCTCAGCCGCGGACCGACAGACCGACCTTCTGGAACTCCTTCAGGTCCGAGTAACCCGTCTTCGCCATGGCCCGGCGCAGCGCGCCGAACAGGTTGATCAGGCCGTCCGGGTCGGACGACGGACCGAACAGCAGCGTCCGGAGGTCGACGATCGTCTCCTCGTCCGCGACCGGGATCACGCGGCTGCGGGGCACCGACGGGTGCGCGGCCGCGGCCGTCCAGTACAGGCCCTTGCCCGGTGCCTCCTGGGCGGTGGCCAGCGGGGCGCCGAGCATGACCGCGTCGGCGCCGCAGGCGATGGACCTCGCGATGTCGCCGCTCACCTCGATCTCGCCGTCGGCGATCACGTGCACGTACCGGCCGCCGGTCTCGTCGAGGTAGTCCCGGCGGGCGGCGGCAGCGTCGACGATGGCCGTCGCCATGGGGACGCCGATGCCCAGGACGCTGTCGGTGGTGGTCGCGACGCTGGAGCCGTAGCCGACGAGCACGCCGGCCGCGCCGGTGCGCATGAGGTGCATGGCCGTGCGGTAGTCGTGCACGCCGCCGGCGATCACCGGGACGTCCAGGTCCGCGATGAACGACTTGAGGTTCAGCGGCTCGCCGTCGCGCGACACGTGCTCCGCGGACACGATCGTGCCCTGTACCACCAGGATCTCCACGCCGGCGGCCAGCAGGAACGGGGTTATCTCGGCGGCCCGCTGCGGGCTCACCCGCGCGGCCACGGTCACCCCACCCGCGGCCACCTGCTTGACGGCCTCGGTGATCAGGTCCGGGTTGATCGGCGCCGCGTGCAGCTCCTGCAGCAGCCGGGTCAGCGCGGTGAAGTCCTGGTCGGCGAGCGTCTCGGTGACCCGGGCCAGAACCTCCTCGACCTGCGCGTGCCGGGCCCACAGCCCCTCCGCGTTGAGCACGCCGAGGCCGCCGAGCCTGCCGACCTCGACGGCCACTCCGGGAGACACCACCGCGTCGGTCGGGTGGGTCAGGAGCGGGATGTCGAAGCGGTACGCGTCGATCTGCCACGCGGTCGACACGTCCTGCGACGACCTGGTCCGGCGGGACGGGACGATCTCCACCTCGTGCAGCGCGTAGCCGCGGCGAGCCGTCCGGCCCATGCCGATCTCGACAAGATCCGGCACCGGGATCTCCTTAGCGACTGGTGTAGTTGGGGGCCTCGACGGTCATCGTGATGTCGTGCGGGTGGCTCTCCTTGAGTCCCGCGCCGGTGATCCGGACCAGCTGGGCGTTCTGCAGCTCGGCGATCGTGCGTGAGCCGGTGTAGCCCATGCCGGAGCGCAGTCCGCCGACGAGCTGGTGCACGACCTGGGACAGCGGGCCGCGGAAGGGGATCCGGCCCTCGATGCCCTCCGGCACCAGCTTGTCCTCGCTCAGCACGTCGTCCTGGAAGTAGCGGTCCTTCGAGTACGACTTGGCCTCGCCGCGCGACTGCATGGCGGCGAGCGAGCCCATGCCCCGGTAGGTCTTGAACTGCTTGCCGTTGACCAGGATCACGTCACCGGGGGACTCGGCGGTGCCGGCGAGCAGGCTGCCGATCATGACCGCGGAGGCGCCGGACGCGATGGCCTTGGCGATGTCGCCGGAGTACTGGATGCCGCCGTCGCCGATGACCGGCACGCCGGCGGGCCGGCACGCCAGGTCCGCGTTATAGATGGCGGTGATCTGCGGGACGCCGACGCCCGCGACGACCCGCGTGGTGCAGATCGAGCCGGGGCCGACGCCGACCTTCACGCCGTCCACCCCCGCGTCGACCAGTGCCTGCGCCCCGGCCTGGGTCGCGACGTTGCCGCCGACCACGTCGACCGTGTCGCCGAGCTCCTGCTTGAGCTTGTGGACCATCTCGATCACGCCGCGGGAGTGGCCGTGGGCGGTGTCGACCATGAGGACGTCCACGCCGGCCTCGGCCAGGGTCATGGCCCGCTTGTACGAGTCGTCGCCGACGCCGACCGCGGCGCCGCACACGAGCCGGCCGTCGGGGTCCTTGGTGGCGTTGGGGTACTGCTCGGTCTTGACGAAGTCCTTGACGGTGATCAGGCCGCGGAGCATGCCGGCGCCGTCGATGATCGGCAGCTTCTCGACCTTGTGCCGGCGCAGCAGCCCGAGCGCGGCGTCGGCGGAGACGCCGACCTGTGCGGTGACGAGCGGGCCCTTGGTCATGACCTCGCTGACCGGCTTCGTGTGGTCGACCTCGAACCGCATGTCGCGGTTGGTGATGATGCCGACGAGCGTGCCCTCGGCGTCGGTGACCGGGACGCCGGAGATGCGGTAGCGGGCGCAGAGTGCGTCGACCTCGGCCAGGGTCGTGGTGGGCAGGCAGGTGATCGGGTCGGTGACCATCCCGGCCTCGGAACGCTTGACCGTCTCGGCCTGCCGCGCGTGCTCCTCGATCGAGAGGTTGCGCTGCAGGATCCCGATCCCGCCCTGCCGGGCCATGGCGATGGCCATGCGTGCCTCGGTGACGGTGTCCATCGCGGCGGACACGAGTGGGATGCGCAATGAGACGTTGCGGGTCAGACGGGTACTGGTGTCCACCTCGCTGGGCACGACGTCGGACTCCGACGGCAGCAGCAGGACATCGTCGAAGGTGAGGCCGAGTGTGGCGAACTTTGCCGGAAGCGCCTCAGCGGTGGTCATCATGGCCCTTCTTTGTCACGGGGTTTCCGCAGTTGACCCATGGTATCTGGACCATACGACGGTCCCGGCGGGTACGGTGCGGGGCGTGAGGGACGACGCACTGCCACCTGACCCATTCGCGGGTGACCCCAACGACCCCGTCTGGGCGCTCGACGCCAACGACTCGGACGCCTCGGAACCGGTCTCGGCCCAGGAGCGGGACGAACTGCTCGCCGACCTGCGTGACCTGGCCGTTTACCAGGCGTTGCTGGAGCATCGGTCGGTGCGTGGGGTAGTGGTGGACTGCGCGGAGTGCCAGGAGCCGCACTACCACGACTGGGCGCTGCTGCGTGCCTCGCTGGAGCAGCTGCTGTCGGACGGCCGCATGCGCCCCCACGAGCCCGCGTACGACCCGAACCCGGCGGCGTACGTCAGCTGGGAGTACTGCCGCGGATACACCGACGGCATCACGGCGGCGGCCCGCAAGACCGCGGAGACGTCGAAGAAGTAGCCGTAGAAGCAGCTACTTGCGGTCGAGGGTTGGCGCGAACACATGCCAACCCTCGTCACTGGGACAGCGTGCGGCCGTGAGCCGGCCGAGCGACTCGTCGACGAGTGCCTGTGCGGCTTCCTTCGCCAGCAGCGCACGCCCCTCGCACTGCTGGCAGCGGGGTGCCTGGCTGTACACGTGGGCCGCCGTCATGATCGTTGAGATTACCGGGCTCAGCTGCCCGCGCCGACGAGTGCGTTGCCGGCCGGGTCGCTGGCGGTCTTGTTGCCCTCTTCGTTGGTGCCCGCGGGCTCGCCGCTGGTTCCCGTGCCGCCGTCGCTGCGGGACGTCTCGCTCGGCGGCGGGGTCGTCGTCGAGGTGCCGGGGTCGGGCGGGCTACTCGGGGCGGACGTGTCGGTCGCCGGGTTGGGGGCCGAGGTGTCCGTCGGGCTGTTGTCACTGGAGCCGGGGTCCGACCCGGGCTGCGTCGACGGCGTCGGCGTCGGCGGTGAGCCGGCCGAGTCGGACGGGTTGCCGGGCAGCTGCGCCATCAGCGAGTTGTGCTGGGCGAGGAGGTCCTTCTGGCCGTCGTCGGGGAGGACGGTCGGCAGGGTGGCGTGGGCGTCCTGGAGCTTGGACTTGGCCACCTCGATGTTGCCCTCGGTGAGCGCGGCCTTGGCCTCGCGCAGGTCGTCCTTGACCGCCTGGGCGGCCTCGACGGAGCGGGCGTGGTCGGCGTAGAGAACCTTGGTGAGGGCCCAGAGGGTGTCGCCGGGCCGGGCGTCCCGGGCGGCGAGGCCGACTCCGGCGAACGCGATGGCCAGCACGGCCGCTGCGGCGGCGACGGGCACGAGCAGCCGCGGGCGGTGCTTGCGCTGCACACGGGCCGCGTTGACGGTGACGGACGCGAGCTTGGTGTCGACGAGATCGTCGATGGGCTCGGCGTCGACGTCGCGCCGCCAGGACATCAGAAGCTGGGTGAGATGGTCGTCGTCGAACGACGCTCCGATGCGGTCGTCCTCGAGTCTGGCCCCGCTGAGCATGTCGAGGTATTCGTCGTCGGCATGCACGAGCGCGAGGTCGATGGCTTCGTCATCGAGGTCGGAGTACTCCGGCTTGTCTCTTCGATCACTCACTCAGACCACCTCCTCCGCTGACAGAGTCTTCCGCAACCGGGCCAGTGCCCGGTGTTGGGCCACCCGTACCGCGCCAGGAGTGGAGCCGATGGCCTCCGCGGTCTCCTCCGCGGACAGGCCGACCACCACCCGCAGCAGGACGATGTCACGCTGCTTGTCGGGCAGCACGTCGAGCAGGTCCTTCATCCGGCGACTCAGGTCCTGTTGCATGGCGCGCTGTTCCGGCCCGGCGTCGGTCTCGGGCTCGTCCGGCACGTCGGCGACGGGTTCGGACCGGTTACGCCCGGCGGCACGGTGGGCGTCGGCCACCTTGTGCGCGGCGATGCCGTACACGAAGGCCAGGAAGGGGCGCCCCTGGTCGCGGTAGCTGGGCAAGGCCGTTAGCACCGCGAGACACACCTCCTGTGCGACGTCGTCCGCCGAGGCGAAGGATCGCTCCTGCCTCCCTACCCGCGCGCGGCAGTACCGCACGACTAGGGGTCGGATAGACGCAAGCACCCGGTCGATGGCGCGCGGGTCACCGTCGACGGCAGCGCCTACAGAAGCGTCCAGTCCGTCCCCCAATGTGGTCATCGCAGCGAGCAGCCTCAACGTTACGTGCAGGTACGGTCAGTTGTAAGTGACACTCCGACGGGCACGGTGCGCTCCCTTACGGATGTGTAACCCACCGTACCGCGCAACACAAACGCACCTGTCTTGACCGGAACGTGACACGTCACAGTTCCCCCGCCTGGTCTAACCACCACACACCGTCCTCATTGATGAGGGTGAGTTCCATCCGGCTGCGCTCCGTTCGGGGCTCCGGCGTCCTCGTGTTGGTGACCGTCTGGTCAACGAACACGGCCACCACGGCCTTGCCGGCATCCGAACGGACCACTCCAGCCGAGCGAACTGTGGCCTTCGCCACAGCGCGGCTCTGCTGCAACGAGGGCCCGACCTCCTCGGCCAGTTGCCGCAACTGCCCGGCGAAGTGCGGCGTGGAGGCAGCCCTGACCCGGCGAAAGTTCCCCCCGAGGTCCCGGTAGTCATAGGAGGCAAGATCCTGCGCGAAAACGATGGCGGCCTGCCGAGCCTGCTCGGCCGCAACCGTTTGCGCCGACAGAGTGTCGACCTGTTCCTGCAGGTCAGAGATACGCACCCAAGCGGTAACCGCCCCGGAAAGGACAAACAAGACAACGACAAAGACGACGAGCGTAGAGGTCCGAGCCCAGAAGGGCCGAACCCCATACTCGCCGTCGAGGCCGTCAATCTCATCGAACTCGCCCGAGTCATCGACTTCATCGAGACCCACAAGATCGTCATCTGAAGACTCAGGGAAGGCGGAAGGCGAAGAACCGGACCTACCCGACCCAGCCCCGCCGCCAACTCCCTCCCCACGCACCCGGACCCCGCCGGACCCAGGCACGCCTACACCGCCGGACTCACCGGCCCCGACTGGACTGGCAGACCCATCCCTGTCGCCAGACCTGTCTGACTCGGCACCGTTCACACGGCAGAGCCTAGGAGACGAGCCCTCTCCGGAACCCGTGCGCCACGGCCTGAGCACGATCCCGAACGCCCAACTTCCGGAACAACCGGCGAGCGTGCGTCTTGACCGTGTCCTCCGACAGGTAGAGCTCGCGCCCGATCTGCCCGTTGCTCTTGCCCATCGCCATCCCGCGAAGCACCTGCAGTTCGCGGTCGGTGAGCTGGACACCGGGGTCGGACGGCTGGCGGGGCGCCGGCACCGAGGTCGAGGCCAGCGTGTGCGCGAGCGCGGCCACCAGCTCCGGGCGGGACGCGTCCCACCGGAGGTAGCCACGAGCACCGCCCGCGATGGCCGCCGCGATGCTGCTCGCGTCGTCCGGGGCGCCGAACACGATGACGTTGGCCGCCGGGTTCGCCGACACCAGGCGTCGAGTTGCCTCGACGCCCGTGGGAACCGCACGCTGTGTGCCGACCAGAACCACATCGACGGGAGCGCGGGAGAATCGGGCGAGCAGCTCGTCACCGTGCGCTACGCAGTCGATGCGACTGACACCTGGGACCGCGGACATGACCCGAGTCAGTCCTTCCCGCACGCCGCGGCGGTCGTCGCAAATCAAGACCGTCGTCACGGGGACTCCTTCCTGCAGCCGAGTGACGTACTACTCCCTATCGGACGCTTAGGGGCGAACCTTGACACGATCTGGTGGTAAATCTGCTGACCAGTTCGCCCAGATGTCCGAGTGACCGTCTTCACCCGGTTGGGCCAGTCACTGAGGGCACCCATGGGGAGCGTTCCGCAAGCTCGCGCCCGCGGGGGTCTGCTCTCCGTAACACACTGTGTAAGGCCATCGCGGCACACCGGCGATGTGTTAGTGCCTCGTCCGGGTCTAGTTGTGCAAGCAACATTGACGCCGGCCAGACCAGGGACGACAGGCACAGATCCGTAGCGTCGTCCCGCGCCCGAGTGACCAGCTTTAGGGCCATGGCCGGATCGGACTCGACCAGCGTCGCACCGAGCACGATCTCCGACTTGACGCGATGCCTGGTCGCCGAGCCGACCGACTCGAGTGCCCGTTCGGCGTAGGGCCGGGCCCGGTCGGCTCGACCGGCGCTCAGCTCGATCTCGGCCGAGACCCAGCCCGCGCGCACCCGCGCGCGCCAGGTGGTCTGGGGAGCCCGGTCACGCAGCCGCATGGCCTCCCCGAGACGGCCGGCCCCGATGGCGTCGGCGGCGAGGCCGAGGAGCGCGTCGGCCCGGGCGTCGTCACTGGTGGCGCGCACGAGTGCCCTGGCATCGAGCGGGCGGGCGGCCGCGTGGGCACCGAGCTGGCGGCGGTGGGAGGCGAGCGTGGCGGCCGCGAGCGCGCCGACATCGCCGGGGTCGGTCATCAGGTCGTCGAGGATGGTCGCCGCCCGCGCGTACCGCCCCTGCCCGCCGAGCACGACGGCGGCCAGCCACCTCGCGCGCGGCTCCCCGGGCACGGCGGTGACCGGAAGGTCGGGCCGCTGCCCGAAGGCGGCTTGTTCCAGTGTGGCGGTCACAGCACCCCCGATGCTGGTGGGGACGGCCTTCGGCCCCGGTTCCCAGCCTACCGGCGACCACCGACACTTTCGGCGTTACGGTTCCACGCCATGCGACCCCGACACATGTTCCCCACCGTGGCGCTCGCGGCCGTCCTGCCAGTCGTCGCCGGATGCACCTCCTCCGCGGCGACCACCCAGGAGCGCATCGTCTATCTGAGACAGGTCGCCGCGCAGGGCGCCGAGACCGGCGACCTGCTGCGCGACCAGGAGGCGCCGGACATCGACAAGGCACGGTGCGCCAGGGCGTTCGAGGGCCTGACCCGGCCCGAGGACTACCCCGCCGACCAGGACAACGGCAGCGCATCCAAGGAATGGGCGGCCCAGATCCGCGAGTTCTTCATCGACTCGTGCGTGTCCGGCAAACCCAAGTCCGCCCCCGGCGATACCGACACCACCACGACGTCCACAACCACCACGACCCCGGACACGACGACGGCCATCACCACGACGAACGCCCCGACCTCGGACACGGCAACGACAACGACCACCACGACCACCACCACGCCGTGACCCCGGCACACCCGGGCAGGCTTTGACTCCGGCCCACCCATGCAAGGCGTGACTCCCGCGCACCCCGGGCAAGGCGTGACACCCGCGCAAAGGCGGCAGTCCGGGCGAAGGCGGTCACCAGGCGAAGGCGGTCACCAGGCGAAGGCGTCCACCAGCACCTGGCCGACAACGCCGGTCCACCGCCCGGGATCACCGCGGAACGACCCACCGCCTCGGCCATCGCCGAGCCGCCCCACAGACCCCAAACAGCCGATGCGAAAGCAAACACGGCAGGCCACACGTATCAGTCGCCGACAGGGGGACCCCTGCTTTCAGCCTAGTGGCGGGGGCCGACAGTGCGGAAACGTCGGCGGAGCATCTGTGGACAACCCGTCGGGTTGTGGACAACTGGCCAGTAGTCGATCTTGAACGCGCCAAGGTGTCGGTGCCCTGCCGTAGCGTTGAACCGGGGGCCGGAGGCCAGGCCGCCCGTACTCAACGCGACACGCCCGCCGGCGCACAGCGCGACACGCCCGCCGGCGTTCAGCGCGGCGTGCCCACCAGGCCTTCTATCCGGTGCAGCGCGTCGGACAGGCCGTCCAGCAGGTCCACGCGGTCCGGCAGCTCGGTCGTGAACCAGCCCGGGCCGCACGCGAACAGGCGGACCCGTTGCCGCGTGCGGGGCACCTCCGCGAACACCTCCGCCCGAGCGTGCCGTGGCAGCTGCGCCCACACCGCCACCGCCGCCGGTCCCGTTCGCCGGACCGCGGCGGCCAGGGCGACCGTCGGCAGCGCGGCGCCGAGCATCTGCGTGCCGATGCCCTTCCTGGCCAGCGCCGCACGCAGTACGTACAGGGGCAGCGAGTGCTGCTCGTCGGGCGCACAGCACAACAGCACCGGACGCGGGTTCCTCGGCGCTGCCACCAGCGGCGTCGCACCGACCATCGCGGCCAGTGCGCACTCGTGCAGCATGTGCCCAACCTCGATGCACTCACCCGACTGCTCCCACCGGCTCGCGAGCGCGGCCAGCACGGGTCGCAGCACGTCGTCCCAGACGGTCGCCACGCCGAGGGTGTCAATACTGTCCGCGATCAGCTGCTGGGTGGCGACCGCGTCCATGGCCATCGCGGCGCGGGACACGCCGAGCACCGACGCCGACCGGGTGCTGAACTCACGCAGCAACGACGACGCGCCGTCACGCGGCACCACGATCTCCGGCGCGGGCGGCGACGACGAGCGCAGCGCGTAGTCCGCCGCCTCCGCGGGGGCCGCGCCGCGCAGCAGCGCCTGCTGCATCAGCTCGAGCCGTGCGATGTCGGCCTGCGTGTACCGGCGGTGCCGGCCGGTCGTGTGGGCACGCGGGCCGATCCCGTAGCGGCGGTCCCACGTTCGCAGCGTCGCCGGCGCCACCCCCAGCCTGCGGGCAACCGCAGCGACGGGGAGGGTCTCCTCCTCGGTCACGCTCCCGTCCACCAACCGGACGTGATCGCCCACGGGCGTCTCCTTCGTCACCACCCTCCCATCGTCGGGTGATCTCGGGGGTCCGGCAACTGGATCGCCGAACACGCAGCGTGGAGGCTTTTCACCGATCGGTTGAATCCCCTGACCAATAAGTCGATCACTATTGAACAAGCTTTGGCGCGGTTCTAGCGTTGACCCCGCTGCACCGAATGGAGTAGCCGGCCCGTGCGAATGGCCGGCGAGGGAGGCGGTCACCATGGCAGACACTCGAAGGCTCCCCGGGCCCAACGCGGACGTGTGGGACTGGCAGCTCGACGGGTCCTGCCGCGGCATGGACAGTGCGTTCTTCTTCCACCCGGACGGTGAACGCGGCCCGGCGAGGACCCGGCGTGAGGCCAGAGCCAAGGCGATCTGCCAGGCATGTCCCGTGCTGGAGATGTGCCGGCAGCACGCGCTCGCGGTGCACGAGCCGTACGGGATCTGGGGTGGCCTCTCCGAGGGAGAGCGGGAGGCCATCATCAAGGTCGAGAAGCGCACGCTGGCCGTGGCCAGGTAGCTGTACACGAACGCCGCGTCCGGCTCAACCGGACGCGGCGTTCGCGTTCTCTGGATCAGAGTTTCTGGCTCAGAACCCGGGTCCATGGCCGTGGCCATGCCCGTGGCCGTGACCAGCGCCCTCCGGCTCCTCTTCCTTCTTCTCCACGACCGAGGCCTCGGTTGTGAGCACCATGCGGGCAATGGACGCCGCGTTGGTGACCGCCGAACGAGTGACCTTGACCGGGTCGACCACACCGTCGGCGAGCAGGTCGCCGTAGGTCAGCTTCGCCGCGTTGAGGCCGTGGCCCCACTCCATCTCGCGAACCTTCGACACGACGACCGGGCCCTCGAGACCGGCGTTGAACGCGATCCACGACGTCGGCGCGGCAAGCGCCTCGCGCACCAGCCGGATACCGGTGGCCACGTCACCGGACTCGGCGTCGGCCAGCGCGGTCAGCTCGTTGGCCACGTGCACCAGCGACGAGCCGCCGCCGGGCACGATGCCCTCCTCGACCGCGGCCTTGGTCGCGGCGACGGCATCCTCGATGCGGTGCTTGCGCTCGGACAGCTCGGTCTCGGTGGCGGCGCCGACCTTGATGACCGCGACGCCGCCGGCCAGCTTGGCCAGCCGCTCCTGCAGCTTCTCGCGGTCCCAGTCGGAGTCGGTCGCCTCGATCTCGCGGCGGATCTGGTCCACGCGAGCCGACCGGGCCTCCTTGGTGCCACCGCCCTCGACCAGGGTGGTCTCGTCCTTGGTGACGACCACACGCCGGGCGGTGCCCAGCACGTCGAGGTCGACCTCGGAGAGCTTCATGCCGACGTCGGAGGAGATGACTGTGGCGCCGGTGACGGTCGCCAGGTCCTCCAGGAACGCCTTGCGGCGGTCACCGAAGTACGGGGCCTTGACGGCGACCGCGCGGATCGTCTTGCGCATCGCGTTGACGACGAGGGTGGACAGCGCCTCACCGTCGACGTCCTCGGCGATGATCACCACTGGCTTGCTGGCCTGGGCGATCTTCTCGAGGATCGGCAGCAGGTCGTTGAGGGAGGAGATCTTCTCCCGGTACAGGAGGATGTAGGTGTCCTCCAGGACCGCCTGCTGGGCCTCCGGGTCGGTCACGAAGTACGCCGAGACGAAGCCCTTGTCGAACTGGACGCCCTCGGTGATGACGAGCTCGGTGGCCATCGTGGAGGACTCCTCCACGGTGATCACGCCGTCCTCGCCGACCTTCTCGATGGCCTCGCCGAGCAGCGCGCCGATCGAGGCGTCACGCGAGGCGACGGTGCCGACCTGGGCGATGTTGTCCCGGCCCTTGACCGGCGTGGCCTTGGCCTTCAGCGCTTCGACGACCGCGTCGGCACCGAGCTGGATGCCCTGGCCGAGCGCCATCGGGTTGGCACCCGCGGCGACGTTGCGCATGCCGACCTTCACCATCGCCTGAGCCAGGACGGTGGCGGTCGTCGTGCCGTCACCGGCGATGTCGTTGGTCTTGGTGGCGACGTTCTTCGCGAACTGGGCCCCGAGGTTCTCGAACGGGTCGTCCAGCTCGATCTCCCGAGCGATGGTCACACCGTCGTTGGTGACGGTCGGGCCGCCGAACTTCTTGGCGAGCACGACGTGCCGGCCGCGCGGGCCAAGGGAGACCTTGACCGCGTCGGCGAGCTTGTTCACCCCACGCTCGAGCGCCCGACGAGCGTCCTCGTCGTAGCTGATCTGCTTGGGCATGTTCTACCTTTCTTGCACAGCCGCCCCGGCCGCCCCGTTTGTTGGGGTGCCGGGGCGCTGTGGGTTTTGCTGAGGACGCGTCAGTTGACGACAGCCAGCACGTCACGGGCGGAGAGGATCAAGTAGTCCTCGCCGTTGTACTTGACCTCGGTGCCGCCGTACTTGGAGTAGATGACGACGTCACCCACGCTCACGTCCAGCGGAACGCGGTTGCCGTTGTCGTCGACGCGGCCCGGCCCAACGGCCAGAACCTTACCCTCCTGCGGCTTCTCCTTGGCGGTGTCCGGGATAACGAGACCCGAGGCAGTCGTCGCCTCGGCCTCGCTCGCCTGGACGACGATCTTGTCCTCAAGCGGCTTGATGTTCACGCTCACCGCGATGACCTCCACGGGTCGACTCGATTGCGTTGGCAGTTACCTGTGTTGCTTGCGGCTCCTGCCACCCCGCCGTCGCGGGTGCCGGGGCGGTGTCGGCGCCGTACGGTTGGCACTCTACCCACGGGACTGCTAACGGTGCAACGAGGGTGGCCAATGGCTATACGACCCCTGGCTCGGTGACCGTTCGGCCACCCCTCAGTCGCAGCGGAACCTGTGCCGCACGAATCTCCTCGGCCGCCTTTCGCACCCCGATGGCCACCTGCAGCCACGCGTCGTCCGTCTCCCGCCAGGCGCTGATCGGCCGCAGGTCGGTCGGGAGACCCTGGAACCTGCCGATGGGGAGGTTGGCGAGGTCCACGGACTTGACGAGCACCGGGAGGATGCGAAGCCCTTCCTCGGCATGGCGCCGCATCGCTTCCGGCAACTCTCGCTCGAAGCAGTGCTCGGAGGCCACGAAGTTCGGCGTGACGAGCAGGATCACGATGTCGGCGGTGGCCAGCTCGCGCTGGATGTCCCGTTCCCAGTCCGCTCCCGCGGCTATCGTCCGGTCGCTCCAGACGTCGACCAGGCCGGACCGCACGAGCGGCGTGCACGTTCAACCGCTTCCGGTAGCGCTCGTCGACCCGCGCACAGGAGACGAACACCCGGCAGCGCCGTCCCGCGCCATTCGCGGAGTCGCCGTCAATTCCCGAACCATATCTTTTCCCATTGCCGCCAATTGACTGCATCGCTCCACCCTCCCGACCGCGTTCCCGGAGCGTTGTCATGTATCTGTCCTTAATTTTCCGGCCAATTGCCTCCCGAGCGCTCATCTCCGCCAAATATATGGAGATCACGACCTCAACCGCCGGCAGACAGACCATCGGAACCTCACTCCGGGAAGGTTCAACTTCGCTGTACAGACCATATTAAGGGAGATAGCATCGAAGTCCAGCGACTCCGTCTGACTCCACTTAACCGACGTTGAGCCTGACTTAATCCGAAAGAAGTGGACCCAGGCGGAAACCGCCGCACGATCGGAGTGGTTCAAGTGATCAAGAAGGAAGTCAAGCTGGAGACAATGCTCGACAGCCTGATCGAACGCGGCGGATATAGTCGAAATCGTCAGCCCATTCTCGATTCCATCAACGTAACGGCGGCCGCGCTGTCCCAGTACGTCCGAGGCCGCACCCGCCCAAGCTTCGACAAGCTCGTGGCGCTGGCGGACTTCTTCGGCGTCAGTCTCGACTACCTCGCCTACGGCGAGCCCACGAGCACCGCGATCGACCACGACCCCGTCGCCAGGTACGTCGAGCAGGCTCTCATGAACGTGCGCGGCCGCACCGAGCGGCATTCCGATCTCGTCGCGCGCATCGGCAGGCTTCTCATGGAACGCATCGACGACGTGGCGGACGAGGTACTCGAGTCGCGGTCGGCGGGCGTCGAAGGACTGATCGAGGCCGAGGAGATCCTCCGCGTGGAGCGCCACTGCCTCCAAGCCGACATAATGACTACCGATCTCGAGCCCAACATCAACCTCGAAGGCGACCAGGCGATACCGGGGCAGTTCTTCCCAGTGGTGATCGACAATCTCATGCGGGGAGTCACATATCGATTCCTCCTGACGGGGACGCTCACCACCCGGTCACCTGCCGTGACGCGACTTCGCGAACTGATCTCAGATGCGGTCGGGGGTGACCGCCTGCACGAATACTGCTCCTTCCGGACGTCTTCGTGGCCGGTGGCCGGCGCGGCCGTTCTGTATCGTTTGGACAGATCCACCTTCGCGAACAAAGAGCCAGCTATTTTCACCCAGGTCCGGAACCACCTCCACGAGGACACCTGGTTGGGCTACCTGAATCATCCAAGTAAAGAGTCCAACGCGGACATGCTCATGGATCCGATTAATGTGGACCGAACACTGAGGGCATTCGATACTCTGTGGAATGTCGCAACCAAGTAGCGGTCCATTCGATGACGACGGTACCCACAGACTTCGTGACCCGAGTATGATTTTCGGCAACCTCGGCCGGTGATCATAAGCCTTGCCCTAGCCGTCGTGGGCGAGGTCCGTCGTGTTCGACCTCATCCACAGGGGGACTTCATCTGGTTGGCCGAGGTGTGCCTGGGGAACTGTGCCGACCAGCTTCAGATCGTCTTCGGTGGCGACAGGCAGCTGTCCGGCGATGAACTGGTCCCCGTCGCCCCCTCCCGGCTCTCTCGCCCGCGACGAGTCACAACGCTGGCGAAGATGCGAGCACGCAACTATCGCGGCCAGCGTTCCCAGGGGATGTTGTGCAGTCTCGAGGGACTTGGCTGGCTTCGTCACGGTCCGAACGAGGTCGCGGTTCTCTGCAAGCTGGAGCCCGGTTATCGCCTTGATGACCTCGATGCGGTGCGGCGGGCCCGAAGTCGTGCCGGACTGGGAGGACGCCGTGACAGCGGCCAAGCTGAGCCAGGAGCGGGCTCCGGTCGACGTCGAAGGCCGCGAGGCGTCGAAGGCGGATAGTCACCCGGTGTGATCACGGTTGGTTGTTCATTTTCCTGTCGGCATGGGTTCATCAGGTACTGGTGGTAGTTGGCGTCGCTGGACTGTGTGGTTTGAGGGTCACCCGATCAGGGAGGTTCTCTTGCCGTCGTCCGTCTCTCGTCGCTCTGTGCTGCTTGGTGGGGCCACCTCGCTCGCGGTGGGTGGGGTGGCCGCTTCATCGCTTCCCGCTTGGGCCGCCGGCTCCGGGGGCGGCCACCCGCCTCTTTCCAGCAATCCCTTCACGCTCGGGGTTGCTTCTGGGGATCCCTGGAGTGACTCCGTTGTGTTGTGGACTCGGTTGGCACTCGACCCGTTGGCTGACACTGGACTGGGTGGGATGCCTGACCGGCGCTTCCCCGTGCAGTGGCAGGTCGCCAAGGACGAGGGCTTTCGGCGGCTCGTGCGGACGGGCACGACGACCGCGGAACCCGCCGCCGCGCACTCCGTGCACGTCGAGGTCGGGGGGTTGCGGCCGGGGCACGAGTACTACTACCGGTTCCGGGTCCACGGCCACGTGTCGCCCACCGGGCGCACCCTGACCACGCCCGCCCGGGGCACCTCCCAGGACCTCACCATCTGCTTCGCCTCCTGTGCCCACTTCGGCGAGGGGTACTTCACCGCCTACCGCCGCATGGCCGAGGATCGGCCCGACCTCATGCTGCACCTCGGGGACTACCAGTACGAGTACGCCGCCAAGGCCTCGGACGTCCGTGTCGTCGCGGGGCCCGAGACGCGCACGCTCGCCAACTACCGCCAGCGGCACGCCCAGTACAAGTCCGACCCGGACCTCCAGCTCGCCCACGCCACCTCGCCCTGGGCGGTCGTCTGGGACGATCATGAGACAGAGAACAACTGGGCCGACGAGGTCCCCGAAGCCCCCGACCCCGGCTTCCTCGACCGCCGGGCCGCTGCCTTCCGGGCCTACTACGAGAACATGCCGCTCCGGCGATCCGCCCGGCCCCGCGGGATCGACATGCGGCTCTACCGCCGCTTCCGTTGGGGTGACCTCGCCACCTTCCACATGCTCGACACCCGTCAGTACCGCGACGACCAGGCCTGCGGCGACGGCACCCGGATCGACTGCGCCGAGCGGCTCGACCCTGCCCGCACCATCATGGGCGCCGAACAGGAACGCTGGCTCGTGGACGGGTTCAGGCGCTCGCACTCACGATGGGACGTCCTCGGCCAGCAGGTCTTCTTCGCCCAGCGGGACCTCACGGCCGGGCCGCAGCAGGGGTTTTCCATGGACGCCTGGGACGGGTACCGCGCCAACCGCGACCGGATCGCGGCCGCGCTCAAGCAGACCCGCAACGGGGTCGTGCTCACCGGGGACGTCCACCGGCACTGGGCCGCCGAGATCAAGGAGAACGCCGACCAGCCCGACTCGCGCAGCGTCGGTGTCGAGCTCGTGGCCACGTCCGTCACCAGTACGGGCGACGGGGACGAAAGCACCAACTCCGGCCAGCTCGCCGAGAACCCGCACCTCAGGTTCTTCAAGAACCGCAGGGGCTACGTCCGGTCCCGCTTCACCGCCGACGACCTCACCACGGACTTCCGGATCCTTCCTTATGTCCGAACCCCGGACGCGCCGGTGTCCACCGCCGCCTCGTTCGTCACCGAAGACCGGGTTGCGGCACTGCATCCGGCCTAGGGCAATTTGTCACCAACTAGTCCATTTGGTTGGCATTGACTCACATGGCGAGCGGCCCCAGACTGCTTGAGTCGCCCTGCCCTGGAGGCCACACATGCCCAGATCCCGACCCATGCTGCTCGCCACCGTCGTCGCCACCGCCGCGGCCGCGTTCTCGCCGGCGGTGGCGAACGCCGCACCCCCCACCCGCCAGGACGCCTTCGCCGCGGCAGCGGCCGAGTTCGGGGTGCCCGACAGCGTCCTGCTCGGCGTGTCCTACCTGGAGTCCCAGTGGAACACCAACGCCGGCACCCCCAGCACCAGCGCCGGCTACGGGCCCATGCACCTCACCGACGTCGTGGCCGCCAACGCCGGCGCGGGCACCCACCACGACGAGGGCACCGAGGACCCGCGCGGTGACGACGCCCGGCCTGCCCGCCTGCCCAGCGCCACCGTGAACGACGACCTCTCCGCCCCCGCGCTGCACACCGTCGACACCGCCGCGCGGCTGACCGGCGTCGACACCGCCACCCTGCGGCAGGACCCGGTCCAGAACATCCGCGGCGGCGCCGCCCTCCTCGCCGACTACCAGCACGACCTTGGCGTCGCCAGCGACAAGCCCGCCGACTGGTACGGCGCCGTCGCCAGGTACAGCGGGGCCACCGACACGGGGTCGGCCAGCGCCTTCGCCGACGAGGTGTTCTCGACGATCAACTCCGGCGCCCAGCGGGTCACCGACGACGGGCAGCAGGTCAGGCTGGCGCCCACCCACGTCGCGCCGAACGCCGCGCAGCTCACCCGGTTGGGGCTGCGGGTTACTCGAACGGGTGAAGCCGAGTGTCCGGCCGGCCTCGGCTGCGAGTGGCTTCCCGCGCCCTACGAGCAGTACGGTCCCGGCTCCGGCGACTACGGCAACCACGACCTCGGCAACCGCCCGGCCGCACAGAAGATCGACTACATCGTCATCCACGACACCGAGGGCAGCTACGCGACCACGCTGAACCTCATCCAGGACCCGACGTACGTGAGCTGGAACTACACGCTCCGCTCCAGCGACGGCCACGTCGCCCAGCACGTCAAGGCCAAGGACGTCGCCTGGCACGCCGGCAACTGGTACATCAACGCCAAGGCCATCGGCCTCGAGCACGAGGGCTTCGCGGCGAAGGGCACCTGGTTCACCGAGGCGATGTACCGCTCGTCCGCCAAGCTCGTCGGTTACCTGGCCGCCAAGTACCGGATCCCGCTGGACCGCCAGCACATCCTCGGCCACGACAACGTGCCGGGCACCACCCCGGCCACCGTCGCCGGGATGCACTGGGACCCGGGCCCCTACTGGGACTGGGCGCACTACTTCGACCTGCTGCACGCGCCGTTCCGGTCGACCGGCACCTCGCTGACCGGGCTCGTGACCGTCCGGCCGAACTACGCCAAGAACACGCTCCCGTTCACCGGATGTGACGTGGCCGGCCAGCCGTGCCCCGTGCGTGGGTCCACCTCGGTGGTGCTGCGGACCGAGCCGCGTGACGACGCTCCCCAACTCGTCGACATCGGGCTGCACTCGAACGGCGTCCCCGGCACGATGCACATCTCCGACCACTCCTCGCGTGCCGAGACCGGTCAGACCTTCGCGATCGCCGAGAAACGCGGCGGTTGGGTGGCCGTGTGGTACCTGGGCCAGAAGGGCTGGTTCCACACGTCCGACGCGATCTGGTCGGCCGGTTTCGTGATCACGCCGAAGAAGGGCCGGGCCAGCATCCCCGTCTACGGCCGGGCGTACCCGGAGGTGTCGGCGTACCCCGCCGACATCCCCGCGCAGGCGGTGGTCCCGCTGCAGTACTCGCTGCTGGCCGGCCAGAAGTACGCCGTCGGCCTGATCACGCCGTCCGAGTACTACCGCGCGGTGACCTTCGACCAGAACGACCACCACGTGGTGGTGCGTGGGCAGACGAAGTACCTGCAGATCCAGTTCGGCCACCGCATCGCGTTCGTCAACCTCGACGACGTGGACGTGCGGCCGTCGTTCCTCTGAGGACAGCGCGGGCTCAGCTGCCCGCCGGGAGATCTGCCAGCGAGACCGGCACGTCGAACGGCGGGCGGCTCGTGCCGCTGATGCGGTAGCGGCCCCAGGTGTCCGCATCGGACAGGGCGCCCACGGCCTCGCCGTGCGGCGTCCTCAGCACCGCGGCGAGTCTGTTGCGGCCGACCGGGAGCGACGGATGCGGCTGAATCCGGCCGTACCAGTGGTACCGGCCGTCGACCGGCTCGAAGTTGCCGCGGAGCGTGACCTCGACGGTCAGGGCCTCGCCGTCCACGGTGAGGGTCGCGGGGCCGGTGTAGCCGTCCTCGTCATCGCTCATGCCGGATCATGTTACCGGAAGTAACAGGTTTTGTAGAGCGGCTCGCAGCTCGGGGAACTCGAAGTGGAAACCGCTGCTCAGCAGGCGTGTCGGCACCACACGCGTGCTGGCCAGCAGCACCTCGTCCGCGAGGCCCGCGCCGAACACCCGGCGCAGCAGCGGCGGCGAGAGCGTCAACCACCTGGGCCGGCGGAGCACCGACGCGAGCGTGTCCGCGTACTCCCGGTTGGTCACCGGGTTGGGGGCCACCACGTTCACCGGACCGCTCAACGTCGACCGCAGCACGTGGCTGACGGCTCGCGTCGCGTCCGACAGGGTCACCCAGCTCACCCACTGGTTCCCGCGGCCCGCCTGGAGACCGAGCCCGGCGCGGAACTTCGGCAGCAGGACGGGCAGCGCACCGCCCTCCGCGGCGTGCAGGATCCCGAACCGCAGCCGCACCACCCGCGTTCCGGCCGCCTCCACCGGTACCGTCGCCGCCTCCATGTCCTGGTACACCGAGGCCAGAAAGCCCTGTCCCGGCTGGCTTTCCTCGGTCAGGTCCACACCGGGTCGCGAGCCGTAGAAGCTGGTCGCCGACGCGCACAGGAACACCCGCGGTCCGCCGCCGGACATGTTGGCCAGCGCGGACGCCAGCAACCGGGTGCCGACCACACGCGACTCGCGGATCGCCTCGCGCTGGTGGGAGGTCCACCTGCCGACGAGCGTCTCCCCCACCAGGTGAATCACCGCGTCCACCTCGCGCAGCCGCTCGGTGTCCACCTCGGGGTACCACAGGATCTCGTCGTGGGACTCGGGCCGCCGGCGCACCAGCCGCAGGACGTGGTGCCCTTCCTCCCCCAGCCGGCGCACCAGGGCGTCGCCCAGCAGACCGCTGGTTCCCGAGATGGCGACCTTCACCCGAACGAGGGTACGGGTCAAACGGAAACGATGCTGACGGGCAGGCCAGGACTCGCCGACAGGTCCAGGGCCGACGGCCGCACGCCGGCCGCCACCAGATGCGCGCCCAGCGCGGCGATCATCGCGCCGTTGTCCGTGCACAGCCGGGGACGCGGCACCCTCAGGTCGATGCCCGCGTCGGCACACCTTTCCCTTGCCAGGGCGGACAACCGGGAGTTGGCCGCGACCCCGCCGGAGACGACCATCGTGCCGATGCCCAGCTCGGTCGCCGCCCGCACGGCCTTCGCGGTCAGCACGTCCGCCACCGCCTCCTGGAAGGACGCGGCGACGTCGTCCACGTCGAGCTCGTCGTGCGTCTCCACCCACCGGGCCACCGCGGTCTTCAGGCCGGAGAAGGAGAAGTCGTACGGCGCGTCCCGCGGACCGGTCAGACCACGGGGAAAACGAATGGCATCCGGATCGCCGCGGCGCGCGGCCGCGTCGATCGGCGGGCCACCCGGGTACGGCAGGTCGAGGATCCGCGCGACCTTGTCGTACGCCTCGCCGGCCGCGTCGTCGATGGTCGAGCCGATCTCGGTGATCTTGGTGGCCAGGTCGTCCACCCGGAGGAGCTGCGTGTGTCCACCCGAGACCAGCAACGCGAGGCACGGCGACGGCAGCGGACCGTGCTCCAGGGTGTCCGCGGCGACGTGGCCGGGCAGGTGGTTGGCGCCGTACAGCGGCACATCGAGCGCCGCCGCGTACGCCTTCGCGGCGGAAACCCCTACCAGCAAGGCACCCGCGAGCCCCGGTCCACACGTGACGGCGATGGCGTCCACGTCGGACAGTTCCAACCCGGCGGTCGCGAAGGCACGCGTCACCGACGGGACCAGCGCCTCCAGGTGCGCCCGGGACGCGACCTCCGGCACGACGCCGCCGAAGCGGGCGTGTTGGTCCACGCTGGACGCGACCTCGTCCGCCAGCAGGGTGAGCGAGCCGTCCGAAGCCAGGCGGACGATGCCGATGCCGGTCTCGTCGCAGGAGCTCTCGATGCCAAGAATGATCGTCATGTGGCCTCCTCGGCGACGTGCGCTGGGCGCGCCATGGTGTAGGCGTCGGCGCCGGACGGCCAGTAGTACCGGCGTCGCATGCCGATCCGGGTGAAGCCGTGTGCCTCGTACAGGCCGATCGCGGCCGCGTTGTCCGTGCGGACCTCGAGGTACACGGGTGCGTCGAACTCGTCGGCGCGTGCTAGCAGGGCCCGCAGCAGCGCGCGACCGATGCCCTGACCCTGCCACCGGGGGTCGACCCCGATCGTGTGCACGTTGGCCTCCGCGCCGCCGCGCGGCCCGCGGACTGACAGCCCTGCGTAGCCGACGAGTCCGCCATCCGTGTATGCCCCTACGTAGTGGTGTCCGGCCGCGAGCTCGGCCCGGAAGGCCGACTCGCGCCACGGATCGTCGCCAGGGAACAAAACTGTCTCGAGCTCGGCGCAACGGGCCAGGTCTGTTCGGCCCAAAGGTGCCAGCCGAAAGCTCATGGTGCGGTCACCCGTTTGCGCGCGCCGGGCACCTCAGCGTCCGGGCGGCGAAGGTACAGCGGCGTGAACGGGCCGGGTTCGTCCCCCGCCAGCACGGCGTCCCGGGCCACCCGAGCCAGCCCCGACGGCGTCGGGAAATCCCGGCCGGTGTGGGTCAGACCGAGGTCGTACAGCTTCGCGCCGTTGCCCGCCACCCGCGAGACCGCCAGCTCCGGGAGCCGCTCGACGACCGCGGCCGGCTTGTCCACCCACGGTCCGACGACCCGCGCGCCCGTGGCGTCGTAGGACGCCCAGTAGATCTCCTTGCGCCGCGCGTCCGAGGCGACCAGCAGCGGGCCCTCCTCGACGGCCGCGATGGCGTCGAGCGTGCAGACCGGGTACACGGGCTTCGCGAGTGCGTGCCCGAACGCCGCGGCCGTGGCCATCCCCGCCCGCAGCCCGGTGAACGGGCCGGGCCCGACCCCGCACACGATGGCGTCGACGTCGGACAACGTGGCGCCGGCGTCGGACAGGGCGGTCAGGATGTGCGGCGTCAGCAGCTCGCCATGGGCCTTCGCGTCGACCGTGACGCACTCGGCCAGGACGACCAGTTCCGAAATGTTCACGACCCCGGCGGTGACCGCGGGCGTCGCGGTGTCCACCGCAAGTACCAGCACGACCGTCAAGCGTACTTACGCCAGCTCTCCACCACCGCGGGGAGGTCGGTGAGACGCTGGATGACCGCGTCCGGCTCGACGTCGACCGGCACCCGCTGGTAGGCGGGGATGTCGCTGTGCGGCACGAGGACCGCCCGCATGCCGACCGACTTGGCGCCCGAGATGTCGTCGTAGAGCCGGTCGCCGACGTACACGCAGTCGGCCGGGTCGTCGACGCCGACCGCCGTCATGGCGGCCAGGAACGCCTCGGCGTGCGGCTTCGTGTACTCCAGGTCCGAGCTCCACACCGCCGCGTCGAACAGGTGCAGCACGCCGTCGCGGTCCAGCACCTCCTCGTGCCACTGGCGCGGCCACGGCGTCGAGGACAGCACCCCCAGCCGCATGCCCTGTGCCTTCAGCGCCGCCACGGTCGGCGCGACGTCGGGATCGGTGTGGGTGCACGGGTCCCAGAAGAGGCGGTAGGCGGCCATGCCGTCGTCGTGCATGGGTGCGTTGGCGGCCGCGAGGACCTGGGCGATGGTGAAGGCCTTGTGGTGGTCCCGCGCGACGGTCCAGTGCGCCTCCTCCGCGTCCACGATGGCCCGCGCCACCGCCGCCGCCTGGGTGGGATCGTTGGGGAACAGGTGGTCGGCGTAGCTCCGCCATGCGGCCAGGTGGTCGATGGGAAACCAGGGGGTGAGGGTGCCACCCCAGTCGAAGATCACCGCACGCATGCACTCCAGCGTACGGTCAAACCCCCGGCCAGCGGTTTTCCCATTTTCCCTTTGGCCTTACCTCGGCCAAACGGGTGTCATCGTCACTGCGAGTAATCTTGATGAGGAGATGATCCGCCGAAAGGCGCTCCGCGGATTCACCCCATTCGACTACTACCGCCGCTTCGGTCAGAGCGCTGTCAAGATCGAGATCGTCGAGCTGCGCGAGGTCGTCGCCGAGCCGGTAGGCGTCCACGTGGACCAGTGGGATGCCCCTGCCTCCCGGCGCCGGCCGGTGCTCGCGGGCGATGATGAACGTGGGCGAGCTGACCCGCCCCTCCACGCCCAGCCCCTCCGCGATGCCCTTCGCGAGCACCGTCTTGCCCGCGCCGAGCGGGCCGGCGAGCAGCACGAGGTCACCCGGTTCGAGCAGGGCCCCGATCGTGCGGCCGAACCGCCTCGTGTCGTGCTCGGTCGCCAGTTCCACGTTCCTCAGTCCCACGCTCGTCGGTCCCACGCTCGTCGGTCCCACGGTCATCGACGCCACCACCATCTGCGGCCGTTCTCCCGGCCGTACGCGCTCTGCTGCAACAGCATCACGAGATGGTCGTTGACCAGCTGAGGCTGCTCCAGCATCACCATGTGTCCCGCCCCGTGCACCCGCACCAGCTCGGCGTCCGGCAGCTCGAAGGCGATCCGCTCCGCGTGCGAGAACTGCGTCATCCGGTCCGTGTCGCCGCTCAGCACGAGCACGTGCGTGTGCTTGAGGCCGGCGAGGGCGGCGTACCGGTTGTGGGTGCCCAGGGTGTCGATGAAGTCCGCCAGCACGCGGACCGGGTTCGCGTCGAGCATCTCCATCGTGAGATCGACGACCTCCGGCGCGACGTCCTTCGCGCCGAAGGCGAGCGAGCGGACGGCCCGGCGGGTGAGCTGGCCGCCGGCCCCGCGGACGAACTCGACCAGCCCGGGCTGCCAGTCCGCGAGCCTGCCGAGGTTGCGGGTCACCGGGTTGTAGCGGGACAGCAGCGGCCGCGGAAGGCCGCGCTTGCCGACCTCGCCCGCGGAGGTGCCGATGAACGCGACGGCCCAGATCCGGTCCTCGAACAGCTCCGGCCACCGCTCGGCGAGCGCCATGATCGTCATGCCGCCCATGGAGTGGCCGACGAGCACGACCGGGCCGTCGATCCTGGCGAGCACCTCGCCAAGATCGCTGCCGAGCTGGTCGATGGTGCTGGACGCCTCGTTGGCCCGGCCGGAGCGGCCGTGGCTGCGCTGGTCGTAGAGGACCTGGCGGACGCGCGGCTCGGTCAGGCGGGCGAGGGCCGTGCGCTGGAAGTGCCAGCAGCGACGGTCGAGGGCGAAGCCGTGCACGAAGACCACGGTGAGCACGGGCTTGCCGCCGTCGGCCGGGTCGACCTCCTCGACGGACAGCTCGATCCCGTCCTCGGTGACGACCGTGTACTCGCGGCTCGGCTCGGCGGCGTCCAGCCGGCCCCTGGCCGGCTCGTCCTGCTTCCTGCGGGCCACGCCGACCGCGATGGCCGTGCCGGCGATGCCGACGCCGATGGCCGTGCCGACCAGCGCGCCGACCTTCTTGGACACGGTCACGGCGCCCCCTCGCGGGCCTGGTGCGGACGTTCGCCGGCGTGGCGCCCGCTCACCGGTAGCTCCGCACCACGCGTGGCCGGTACATGCCGGTGACGACCTCGTAGTCGATGGTGTCGAGGGTGTTCGCCCACTCGGTGGCGGTGGGCTCACCCCTGGCGCCGTCGCCGAAGAGGACGACCTCCTGGCCCTCCTCGACCACGTCGTCGCCGCAGTCGACGATGATCTGGTCCATGCAGACCCGGCCGACGACCGGGCGCCGCTTGCCCGCCAGGAGTACGTCCATGCGGTTGGACAGCGCGCGGGAGACGCCGTCCGCGTAGCCGACCGGAACGAGGGCGAGGTTGGTGTCCTCTGTGGCCGTCCAGGTGTGTCCGTAGGAGACGGACTCTCCCTTGGGGATGCGCTTGGTGAGGGCGACGCTCGACCGGAACGTCATGGCGGGCCGCAGGTTCTCCTGGTACGGCATGGGGTTCAGGCCGTACATCGCGATGCCGACGCGGACCATGTCGAAGTGGAGGTCCGGGCGGTCGAGGGTGGCGGCGGAGTTCGCGATGTGCCGCATGGGGTTCAGGCCGGCGTCGATCGCGATGCCGTACGCGGTGTCGAAACGCTCGGCCTGCCGGTCGGTCGCGGGGTGGCCGGGCTCGTCCGCGCAGGCGAGGTGCGACCAGATGGCGACGACCTCGACGTGGCCGCCCGCCTGGGTCTTGGCCGCGGCGTCGACGAGGTCGGGCCAGTCGTGCGGCTGGCAGCCGTTGCGGGACAGGCCGGTGTCGATCTTGAGGTGGACGCGGGCCGGCTTGCCGGTCTTCTGTGCGCCGTCGGCGATGGCGGTCAGCTCCCGCACGCTCGACGCGGACAGGTCGATGCCGGCCTCGATGCCCGGCGCGAGGTCGGTCTCGGGAACGTCGAGCCAGCTCATGACGCGGGCGGTGACGCCGCCGTCGCGGAGGTCCAGCGCCTCGCCGAGCGAGCAGGAGCCGAGCCAGGTGGCCCCTGCCTCTAGCGCGGCCCTGGCGACGGGCAGGGCACCGTGCCCGTACCCGTCGGCCTTGACGACGGCCATGGTGGCCGCGCCGGACGCCCGAGCGGCAAGAAGGGCGACGTTGTGCCTGATGGCGTCGAGATCGACGACCACCTCGGCGCGAGGACGCAACTGATCAGCCATAACACCCCAATGCTCCCACGTTCGCACTAGCAACCACGCGAGTCCCGCGTCCAAACACCGCGAGTCCCGCGTTGAGACATAGCGAGTCCCGCGTTCGCCCATACCGAGTTGCGGTTTCGTGCAGTTCGCCGGCAGTCGGTCGAGGTTCGGGGGTTCGGGGTTCGGGGTGAACGCGTCCACGCGTCCACCGACAGGTCGGGATGTGCACGAAACCGCAACTCGGGGTGTTTGAACGCGGGACTCGCTATGTCTGGACGCGGGACTCGCGGGTGTTCAGGGCGGAGCGGATGGCCTCGGGGATGGCTGTCAGGATTTGGGAGGCTGGGACTGGGACCCCGGTGTCCGTGCCGGCTTTCGCGGCCAGTTCGGCGGCGCGGACGTGGGTCCAGGCTGCGCAGCCTGCGGCCAGCCACGGGTCCAGGCCGGTGGCCAGGAGGGCGCCGATCAGGCCGGTCAGGACGTCGCCGGAGCCGGCCGTGGCCAGCCAGGACGACGTGGCCGGGTTGACCAGGGTGCGGCCGTCCGCGGCGGCCACTACCGTCGCGTTGCCCTTGAGCAGGACCACGCTGTCGAGGCGTTTCGCCAGTGCGCGGGCGGCCGCCACGCGGTCGGTGCCCAGCTCGATGCCGAGCGGGTCCGCGATGCGGGCGAACTCGCGGTCGTGTGGGGTCAGTACCACGGGAGCGTCCGGGTCGCGGGCGTCCCACAGCGATGGGTTGGCCGCCAGCAGCGTGATGCCGTCGGCGTCGACGCAGGTCGGGACGGCGTCGTCCAGGACGGCCGTCAGGATGTGCCTCCCGGCCTGACCGGTCCCCAGGCCCGGGCCGACCACCCACGCCTGCACACGGCCCGCGTCCTCGACCGTGCCCGTCGCCACCAGCTCCGGCCAGCGGCCGCGGACCACGTCGGCCGCGTAACCCGCGTACCGCACCATGCCGGACGTCGCCAGCACCGCCGCGCCGCAGGACAGCACCGCCGCCCCCGGGTACGTCGCCGAGCCGGCGGCCACGCCGGTCACGCCCTGGGTGTACTTGTCGTCGTGCGGGCCGGGCACGCGCCACGCGTAGCCGACGTCGTCGGGCTCCAGCGTGATGAGGTCCGGGTCGGGCAGTTCCGGGCCGAGGCCGATGTCGACCAGGCGAACCTCGCCGCAGTGTGCGGTGTTGAGCACGTGCACGGGCTTGCGGGCGCCGAACGTCACGGTCACGTCGGCCCGCACCGCCGGACCGTCGACCGCCCCGGTGTCCGGGTCGACGCCGCTCGGCAGGTCGACGGCCACGATCGGGGCACGCACCGACGAGACCAGCTCGGCGGCAGCCGGGCGCAGTGGGCCATGGGCCCGCAGGCCCACGATGCCGTCGATGACCAGGTCCGGGTCGCTCGGCGGATCGACGTTCGGCTCGACGCCGATGATCACCTTGCCGCCTGCCTCGCGCAGTGCCGCGAGACCAGCCGCGTGTGCGCGGTCCGGGTTCAGCAGCACCGCCGTCACCGCCACCGAACGCCTGCGCAGGAAGGCGCCGGCCCACAGCGCGTCGCCGCCGTTGTTGCCGGCGCCGACCAGGAGTGTCACGCGCCGGCCTGCCGTGCCGCCGGTCAGCTCCCGCAGCATCTCCGCCGCCACGGTCGCGAGCCCGAACGCGGCCTTCCGCATCAGCGCGCCCTCCGGGGTGCGCGCCAGCAGCCGGTCCTCGGCGGCCCTGACCTGCTCGGTGGTCCACACCCCCAGCACGGCGCTACTCCACCGTGACGGACTTGGCGAGGTTGCGGGGCTTGTCCACGTCGTAGCCGCGGGCCCGGGCGATCTCGGCGGACAGCACCTGCAGCGGCACGGTCGCGACCAGCGGCTGGAGCAGCGTCGGCACGGCGGGGATCTCGACCAGCTCGTCCGCGAACGGCCGGACCGTCTCGTCGCCCTCCTCGGCCAGCACGATCGTGCGGGCGCCGCGGGCCTGGATCTCCGAGATGTTCGACACCATCTTCGCGTGCAGCACGGCCCGGCCCTTGGGCGACGGCATCACGATGACGACCGGCAGGCCTTCCTCGATGAGCGCGATCGGCCCGTGCTTCAGCTCGCCGGCGGCGAAGCCCTCGGCGTGCATGTACGCCAGCTCCTTGAGCTTCAGCGCGCCTTCCAGGGCCACCGGGTAGCCGACGTGGCGGCCGAGGAACAGCACCGCCTTGGCGTCGGCCAGGTCCCGGCCGAGCCGGCGCACGTGGTCGGTCGTACCGAGCACCTTGCGGACGGCGTCCGGCATACCGGCCAGCTCGTTGAACTCACGCGCGATCTCGTCGGCGTACTTGGTGCCGCGGGCCTGGGCGAGCGCGAGGCCGACCATGAGGTTGGCGGCGATCTGCGCGAGGAACGTCTTGGTCGACGCGACACCGACCTCCGGGCCGGCGTGCGTGTACAGCACGGCGTCGGACTCACGCGGGATCTGCGCGCCGTTGGTGTTGCACACGGCCAGGACGCGGGCCTTCTGCTCCCGCGCGTGCCGTACCGCCTCGAGCGTGTCGGCGGTCTCGCCGGACTGGGACACCGCGACGACCAGCGTGTCCCGGTCCAGCACGGGGTCGCGGTAGCGGAACTCGGACGCCAGCTCGACCTCGACCGGCAGGCGGGTCCAGTGCTCGATGGCGTACTTCGCGACCAGGCCCGAGTGGTACGCGGTGCCGCAGGCGACGACGAAGACCTTGTCGACGTTGCGCAGCTCCTGGTCGGTCATGCGCTGCTCGTCGAGGATGACGCGGCCGTCGACGAAGTGGCCGCGCAGCGTGTCGGCCAGCGCGGCGGGCTGCTCCTCGATCTCCTTGAGCATGAAGTACTCGTGGCCGCCCTTCTCGGCGGCGGAGAGGTCCCAGTCGACGTGGAACGGGTGGGTCTGGACGTCGCCGCCGTCGAAGTCGGTCACGTGGTAGCCGTCGCGGCTGATCGTGACGACCTGGTCCTGGCCCAGCTCGACGGCGTCGCGGGTGTGCTCGATGAACGCGGCGACGTCGGAGGCGAGGAACGTCTCGCCCTCGCCGACCCCCACGACGAGCGGGGAGTTCCTGCGCGCGGCCACGATCAGGTCCGGCTCGTCGACGTGCGTGACGACCAGCGTGAACGCGCCGGTCAGCCGGTGGCAGACGGCCCGCATGCTGGCGGGGAGGTCGTGGCGGGCGGCGTACTCCCTGGCGATCAGGTGCGCCACGGTCTCGGTGTCGGTGTCGCTGGTCAGCTCGACGCCGTCGGCCTCCAGCTCGGCGCGCAGTGCGGCGAAGTTCTCGATGATCCCGTTGTGCACGACGGCGACGCGGTTGGCGGCGTCGCGGTGCGGGTGGGCGTTGCGGTCCACGGGCGGCCCGTGGGTGGCCCAGCGGGTGTGTCCCATGCCGGCGGTGCCGGCGAAGGAGTCACGCCCGACCTCGTCGAGCCGGGCCTCCAGGTTCGCGAGCCGGCCCGCCTTGCGCTCGACCGCGAGCTGTCCCGGCCCGGTCACGACGGCGACGCCGGCCGAGTCGTACCCGCGGTACTCGAGGCGTCGCAACCCGGCGACCACGACGTCCAGAGCCTGGCGGTGCCCCACGTATCCGACGATTCCGCACATGCCCGAGAGGGTAACGAGTTGCCCGGGCGCCGTCCGCCGCTAGGGTTCCTGCCATGGCCGTCAAGCCCAAGCACCTGTACGACGAACTGACACGTCGCGGCCCCCATCAGGTGCTGCGGGGTGACCTCGCACTCATCGGGCTGCCCGGGCTGGTGTTCACACCCCGGTCGGGCCTGGGGCTGCCGGCGGTCGCGTTCGGTCACGGCTGGCTACAGCCCGTCGACCGGTACCTGAACCTCTTCCGGCACCTGGCGTCGTGGGGCCTGGTCGTGGCCGCGCCCGCCACGCAGCGCGGGCCGCTGGCGTCCTCGCGACTGTTCGCGGCGGACCTGGTGTCCGCGCTGGACGTGTGCGCGGGCGTGCGGTTGGGCTCCGGGGACATCAGCGTGTCACCCGAGAAGCTGGGGCTGGCCGGCCACTCGACCGGTGGCGGCGCGGCCGTACTGGCCGCGGCGGACGACGCACGCGTGCGTGCGGTGGCGACACTGGCGGCGTCCCAGACCAAGCCGTTCGCGACCGACGCGGCCGCGCGGTGCGCGATGCCGTCGCTGCACCTGGCGGGGGCGGCCGACGTGGTCGCGCCGTCCGTGGGGCACTCGCGGCTGATCGCGGCGAACTGGGGCGGCCCGGCGCAGTTCCGCGTGCTGCCGAAGGTGGACCACATGGGGTTCGCGGAGGGGCGGCACTGGAGTGGGCTGCTGATCCCGGGCTCGTCCCATCACGGGGCGCTGCGGATCGCCCGGGTCCTGCTGACGGCGTTCTTCCTGGTCCACCTCGCCGGCGAGGACCGCTTCCGCCCACTGCTGGAGGCGGACGTCAAGGGCGCCCCGATCGAGGACACGTCCGCACTGGTCGCCTGACTTCCGCGGGTGATGTGGGGAGGGCGGCGCCCTCCCCACGGTCCGCTAGCGCTTCGGGGTGGTTTTCGGCTTCTCCGCCGGGTCGCGGCCCACGATGCCGCTGAAGTTGGCCGCCGGGTCCTGGTCGTTGTCGAACAGGGAGCCCGTCGTGCGCCACTTGCTCTGGCGGGTCTGGTCGCCGCCCTGCCCGCCCTGGCCCATGCCGCCCATCGGCATGCCGCCCATCGGGGCGCCGCCCTGAGCACCGGCGGCACCGCCTGCCGCGCCCGCGCCGGCCGACGCCGCCGCGGCGCCGCTCGCCGCTCGCTCGCCGCTGGTGTCGGGGGCCTGGGCGCCCACCATCGTGCCCGGGCCGGGCGTGGTCGACTGCCCAGGCGTGCCGGCACCGCCGAAGTCGCCGCCACCACCGACGCCGCCACCGACGCCACCGACGCCCGTACCGCCCGCGCCGTCGGAACCGCCTAGGCCGGACGGGGTCGACGCGTCGGGCAGGCCCGGTGACGGCACGTCCGTGCCCGCGTCGAAGTCGAAGTCGTACGAGGTCGGGGTGCCGTCGTCGACGGTCATCTTCATCTGGGAGCTCTGGCCGGGGACCTGTTCCAGCGAGATGGCCGCGTCGCCGTCCTGGATCACGGCCTTGCCGTCGGGGCCGGCCTTGATCACGCCGTCCTCGTACGTCTCGCCCGGCTCGTCCGGGGTGAAGTCCACCTCGTACTCACGCGGCTCGCCCTTGCCGTCGTCGACCGTCACCTTGCTGCGGCCGCGTGCGTCCGGCTGGCCGACGGTGATCGTGCGGTCGCCGTCCTTGATCGTGGCCGTCTTCGGGACACCGCCGTCCGCCGTCAGGCCGCTGCCGGGGATCGGCAGGCCCGTCGCCGGGTCGATCGCGGTGCCGCCCGCGCCCGGGATGCTGCTGCCCGGCGTGCCGATCGAGCCGGGCAACCCCGAGCCGGCCGGGGTCGTCGCGCCCGACGGGTCCGTCGACGAGCCGGGTGTGAGGCCCGACGGCAGCCCGCCCGGGTTGTGCGACGACGGCAGTGGCGTGTCGACCGGCGGCGGGGTGTACGAACCGGGCGTCGTCGAGGAACCGGGCGTCGAGGACGACCCGGGGGTCGAGGAGGAGCCGGGGGTGGACGACGACGGCGGGGTGTACGAGCCCGGCGGCGTCTGCGAGCCGGGCGGGGTCTGCGAACCCGGCTGCTGCGCCTGCATCGTGCCGAACTTGTTCTCGTACTCCTTGAGGTAGTTGTTCAACGTCTCGTAGTGCGAGTTCACCGTCTCGAACGCGTCGTCGCAGGCCTGCTTGAACGTGACGTACATCGACTCGTGCAGGTCGGCGTTGAAGGAGTCACGGATCCACTTCTTGCACTCACGGATCGTGTACTCCTTGTTCTCGTCGTTCAGCCCGCAGTCGTCCGCACGCAACGTCGACTCGAGATTGCTGCCGGTCTTCGCGTCCACCCACGCCGCGACCTCCAGCACCTCGTCCTGCGAGTCGAAGTCGCCGCTCGCCAGCTTCACGACCTTCGCCGCGATGTCCGGGGTCGCGCTGCCGACCGTGCCGCGGCAGTTCTGGTACAGGGCGATGATGTCGTTCGCCTTGTCCTTGCAGGCCGTGAAGATGTTGGTGACCGCCGTGTCGAGCATGTCGGGCGCGGACTGCAGGTACTCCAGCAGGTCGGAGATGTTCGGCGCCATCTTCTCGGACCAGTGCTGGTAGGACGCGTTGGCCGCCGGCCCCGTCCAGTCCTTGTACACCTTGTTCAGCTCGGACTCGGTGTCGCCGTTGAGCGTGTTCAGCTTCGTGTAGGCGTCCCGGAGCCGCTTCGCGTCGTCGAGGAAGTTCCGGAAGGAGATGCCGACCTGCTCGTCGTACCGCTTCTTGATGTCGTTCTCGAGGTTGATCTTCCCGTAACGACCCAGCGAGTCACCCGGCACCTTGTCGTTGACAGGAAGGAAGTCCTCCCACAGCTTCAACGCCGGCCTGGCCTGGTCGAAG
>Ga0164298_10000050_pt1 | contig 61534 bp, 63 predicted proteins | sample Whisoiple_216_MG_FD_109713 | JGI IMG/M metagenome (GOLD analysis project Ga0164298, IMG submission 109713) | Unamended control soil microbial communities from upstate New York, USA - Whitman soil sample_216_MG | ecosystem: Environmental > Terrestrial > Soil > Agricultural land ...
GCTGTACCCGTGTTCAGCCGACTCGGCCTGCGCGTCGCCGTAGATCTTGTCGACGTCACCCTGCTGGTAGTCACCGGGATCCAGCTTGTACTTCTTGTAGTAGTCGCGAACCTCGGGCGGCAGACGACCCTCGTTCACATAGAACGGACCCTGGTCGTAGCCGCCGCCCTCATAGCCGTTGTACGAGGTCGCGTACCCCTGGTCACGAAGATAAGCCGCGTAGAGATGCTCCTTGGTGTCCGCGTCCACGTACGGATCGTCCAGAACCGACTTGACCTCGGACCAGGACTTGCTCACCGCTGGCCCCCGGGCTGGGTCACCGTGCTCGCGGCACCGGCCTCGGTCTCGTTGTAGCTGGACGCGTTGCCGCCGAGCTGGCCGGCGAAGGCGAGGAGGTTGTCACACATGGCCACCGAGCCGGCGCCGAGCTGGTCGATGGCGGCCGAGTAGTCCTTCTGCCAGGCCTGGTGGTCGGCGTGCTGCCCGAAGTCGGCGGCCTGGAGCTTGGTCGGCTTGACCTTGTCGACGTCGTCCTTGGCGTCCTCCGCCTTGGTGCTGATGGTCCGGCCGGACGACGACATCGAGCCCGTGTCGGTCTTGTAGCCGTCCGGTGCGTTCACCCCGGAGTTCGCGCTCGTCGGCGGCGTGTTCATGGTCGGCGGTCCCCCTCACGATCGTGCTGGCGCGGTTCGCCCGCATTGGACGCACGCGCGCGACGGTTGGTGCCGTCACATCTGCACACAGAATGTACCTATCCGCAGGTGGCGACGAGCACAACCGGGGAATTTGCTTCCGTTACCGCAGCCAGGTCCGCCCGGACATGTCGTCGTCCGCCTCGGGTCGCGGGGGTTTCCTGCGGACCGGTTTGTCCTGTTTGGGGGCGTCCTCGTCGTCCCGCGCGCCGAGCTTGAGCGTCCGGTTGGGCCGGGGCTCCTCCGTCGCCTGCGCCTCTTCTGGCCGGGGCTCGGGGTTGTCGACCGGTTCGGCCTCGGCTCGCTTGGTCTCGCGGGCCTGCTGGAACTCCTCGCCACCGAGGGAGAGCGTCGTCTTCGGCCTGGGGCGGGGCTGGTCCTCCGGCTCCGGCTGCTCGGCGGCTGGCCGCGCGGCATCCGCCTCGGCCTCGGCCTTTCGCTTGAGCGCGGCCGCGAGGTCCGCCTCCTCGCGCTCGAAGGCCGCCTTGGCCTGTTCGGCCAGCTCGGCGGCCTGCCGTACGTGGGCGTCGAGCGCGGCCTTGCTGGCCGTCGCGATCTCCTGGAGCCGCTTCCTGGCCGCCGCGTCGTCGATGTCGATCAGGGTCATGGCTACCGGTCGGTCCGCTCGTAGTCGTCGTTGCCGAGCACACCGTGCATGCTGTAGACGGGCTCGCCGGAGTCGAACAGGTCCCCGTGCACGCTCCAGCCGGAACCGGCACGGCCGCTGTCGCCGGCGCCACCGCCGGCCTGTGCGAGCACCGGCAGTCCACCGCCGGCCATGCCCGACGCGTCGTGCTGTGCGTCGTCCGGCGCGGCGGCAAGCACGGCCTCGCCGTCCGACTGGTGAGGCGCGAGCACGCCGGAGACCGAGCCGCGGGCGTCCTCCGACCAGGCAGCCTGCGGCGAGGTGACCTGGTCGCCGGCCGTCTGCGGCGTCGAGACCGGCTGGGCACCGGCGGTCACGTCCGGAGCCGGCCCGGCCGGCGCGCCGGGTACGGCACCGGTCTGGGTCGACGAGTCGGCGGGTGCCGCGGGAACGGGAGAGCCGTTGGTGTCCGTGCCCGGGACCGGGCCTGCCTCGGCGGGTGGCTGGGTTCCGGGCTGCTCGTCATCGGTGTCGGGGAAGTCGACCGTGTACGAGGCCGGCTTGCCGGTGCCGTCGTCGACGGTGAGCGTGATCTGGTCCGGTGCGAACAGCGGTCGTTCCGCGGTGATGGTGACGTCGCCGTCCTGGAGGACGCACTTGCCGTCGGTCCGGGCCGACACCTGCTCGACGCCCTCGGGCACCGGCTGCCCGTCGGTCGAGCGGGACAGGCCACTCGCGGCGTCGAAGTCGAGGTCGTAGGTCCTGGTGGCGCCGCTCGCGTCGGTGACCGTGAGGTTGACGTGGCCGGCACCCGCGTCGCTGACGCCGATCTTGCGGTCCCCGTCGTCGATCGTGACCGTGCTGGCGTCGGCGGCCGGATCCGTCGCCTCCGCCGGATCCGTCGCCTCCGCAGGCGGGGCGACGGCGGTGTTCGGTGCCTGCTCGGGCGCCGGTTCCGGCGCGGGGGTGGTGGCCGGGTCGGCGATCGGCTCGGTCTGCGCACCGCTGTCCGGGTAACCACCGCCGCCGGTGTCGCCGCCCGGGTAGCCGCCGGTCTCGCCGCCACCGGGCGCCGGCTGTCCGCCGCCCGCGGCGCCGACGACCCGCAGGCTGCTGAACGCCTGCGACTGGGCCAGCGCGTGCACGTTGTCCACGGCGACCTTGAGGACGTCCTTGACGTTCTCCTTGAAGTCGTCCGTGGCGCCACACCAGTCACGAACGATCGTGCGGATCTTCTCGCGGCCTTCCTTGCCGGCCTTCACCAGGTTGTCGTACATGATGTGGACCCGTTCGAGGTTGTATTCGCACGGGTCGGCCTCGCAGACCGACAGCTGGTGGGACGTCGCGAACCGGCCCTTGAGCACGGGGGCGACCTCGCCGTCGTTCTTCTTGCAGCTGAGCCAGTCGTCGACGCCTCCGGTCGGGCACACGTTCGCCAGGTGCTCGCCGGTCCGTTCGTCCATCTTGTGCCACTGCTCCGGCGGGGACATCTCCCTGAAGCTCAGCGTCTGCTCGGTGGCGTTGGCGTAGTCCTGGTACATGGACCTGGCCTGGGTCATCGCCTCCAGCAGGATGCCGCCGACCTTCGTCGCACCCGCGGCGTACGCGTCGAGCGTCGTCCTGACCTTGTCCATCGCGGTCTTGAACGCGTCGAAGGAGTCACCCGACCACTGCGCGGAAACCGCCGTGACGTTGGCGTCGATGGCGGCCGAGAGATTCTCGAGCGCCTTGCCGAGCCCGTTGAGCGCCGCGGCGTCCTGCTCGACGCGGCCCCAGTGAAGGTCGAGGATCTCGCCGCGCTTGCTCATGGCGATGTTCTTGTCGCCGAGCTCCAGCTTCTCGTAGTACGAGGCGACCACGTGCCTGACCGGCGTGTTGAGCGGGTCGCCGACGACGTCCCAGCACTGGTCGTTCCTGGTCGAGTCCTTCTTGTTGGCCTCGCCGCGGAAGGCGTCCCACGCGGCCGGGAGGGTGATCCTGATGGTCATGTCAGACGCCTCCGGAGGTCGAGCCACTGTCGGAGCCGCTGTCGGAGCCGCTGTCGGAGTCCCCGCTGGAGTCGCTGCTGGAGTCGCTGCTGGATTCGCTGCCCGAGCCGCCGTCCGAGCCGAGCTCCTGGAACGTCCCGACCTGTGTGGTCTCGCCCGCCACCATCACCTCGGACATCTGTCCCAGCTGTGCCTGCACGTCGGCGAAGAGCTTCGACAGGTTGGCGAGGTCGGCCGCGATGGCGCCCATGGACTCGACGAAGTCCCGGCCGAGCGGGTCCTGCCACGAACGACCGAAGTCCTTCTGCTCGGCATGCGGCTTCTCGAGCGCGGCCTTGACCTTGTCGGTCTGCTGCTGCGCTTCGGCGAATGCGGTGGTGAGCGCGCCAATCGCCTCAGGGTTGGCCTCGAAGCCTCCGGACATCATGTCCCCTATGTTCCGCTACCAGGTGTCCCATCGGTGATCGCAAGCACGGATCGTACGCCTGCGCACACAGCTAGCAACATACCCAGCCAACGCCCCGCACGGGGCGGTTTGGGGGATTCGCCAAAGGAAAGCGCAGGTCAGGTGGCCGAGCTGACCACGACCACCAAGCGTTGGGCCGCCGCTTCGGCTACTTCCTGCGACGGCGCCTCGACCATCACGCGGACCAGTTGCTCGGTGCCTGACGGACGCAACAGCACGCGGCCGGTGTCGCCCAGCTCGGACTCCACCTCGGCGACCGCGTCGCTCACCGCCGTCGACCTCGCCACCGCGGCCTTGTCCGCGACCTTCACGTTCTTCAGGACCTGGGGCAGGCGGGTCATCACGCCAGCCAGGTCGGCCAGCGAACGTCGGGTCGCCGCCATCCTCGACATCAGGCGCAGGGCCGTCAGCAGGCCGTCGCCCGTCGTGGCGTGGGCCGGCATGACCACGTGGCCGGACTGCTCACCGCCCAGCGACAGCTTGTTCTCGCGCAGTGCCTCCAGGACGTAGCGGTCGCCCACCGCCGTGGTCTGCAGGGTCACGCCGTGTTCGCGCATCGCCAGGTGCAGGCCCAGGTTGCTCATGACCGTCGCGACCAGGGTGTTGTCGACCAGGTCGCCGCTTTCCTTCATGTCCAGGGCCAGCACGGCCATGATCTGGTCGCCGTCCACCATGTCGCCGGCCGCGTCGATGGCCAGGCAGCGGTCGGCGTCACCGTCGTGGGCTATGCCCAGGTCGGCCTGCTCCGCCAGGACCGTCTCGCGGAGGTTCTCGAGGTGGGTGGAGCCGCAGTTCTCGTTGATGTTCTCGCCGTCGGGCAGCGCGTGGATCGCGATCACCTCGGCACCCGCCTCGCGGTAGGCCCGGGGGGCGGCTGCCCACGCGGCGCCGTTGGCGCAGTCGACGACGACCCGCAGGCCGTCGAGGCGGTGGGTGGACGCCTTGAGCAGGTGCGTGACGTACCGGTCGACCGAGTCGGCGATGTCGTACATGCGGCCGACGCCGGCGCCGGTGGGCCGGTCGAAGGAGAGGCCCATGTGCGCCTCGATCTCGTCCTCGATGGCGTCCGGCAGCTTGTGCCCGCCCGCGGCGAACAGCTTGATGCCGTTGTCCGGCATGGGGTTGTGCGACGCGGAGATCATCACACCGAGGTCGGCGCCCAGGTCGCCGACGAGGTGGGCGACCCCGGGCGTCGGCAGCACGCCGAGCTGCATCACGTCCGCACCCGCCGAGGTCAGGCCCGCGGCGACGGCCGCCTGCAGCATCTCGCCACTCGCCCTCGGGTCCCGCCCGACGACCGCGACCGGCCGGTGGGAGCTGTCGCGCTCGACCAGCACCCGCGCGGCCGCCGCCGCCACGGACAGGGCCAGCTCAGGCGTGAGCTCGGAGTTCGCCTGCCCACGAACACCGTCGGTACCGAAAAGGCGAGCCATCGTCGAGGGAACCTCCGCAACAGGTGTTCTGGATGCGGAAAACGCCGCGCCCGGTGCATCTCATGTACCGAACGCGGCGTTCCACTGAGAAAAACAAGCCAGCAGTACCCGACAACCCCGGGCAAGCAGGGCCACTGACGCGTAGGGCGTCCCATGCCGGCCAACCGAGATGACCGGCCCCGCCACACCCGGCCCAGGGGCGGGCACGGCGGGCAGGGACGCGAACCTCAGCGCTTGGAGTACTGAGGCGCCTTGCGCGCCTTCTTCAGGCCGTACTTCTTGCGCTCCTTGACCCGAGGGTCACGGGTCAGGAAGCCGGCCTTCTTCAGCGCCGGGCGGTCCTCGATGTCGAGCTCGATGAGCGCACGCGCGATGGCGAGGCGCAGCGCACCGGCCTGGCCGGTGATGCCGCCGCCCTTGAGGTTCGCGCGGACGTCGAAGGCCTCGGGCTTCTCGACGGTCACCAGGGGCTCACGGATGAGCTGCTGGTGGACCTTGTTCGGGAAGTAGTCCTCGAGGGTCTTGCCGTTCAGGGTGAACTTGCCGCTACCCGGGGTGAGGCGCACCCGGACGACGGCCTCCTTGCGGCGGCCGACGGTCTGGGCGGTCTCGCCGCTCACTCGCACGGGACGAGGCGCCGCAGCCTCCTCGGCGGCGGGAGCCTCGGTGGTCTCAGGGGTGCTCAATGATCCTCGCTTGTGCTCGACTTGATGGCTACCAGCAAGTTCATCTACCTGCTGACCTTGGCGATCTCGAACGGCTTCGGCTGCTGCGCGGCATGCGGGTGGTCCGGGCCGGCGTAGACCTTCAGCTTCTTGCCCTGGGCACGGCCGAGCTTGTTCTTCGGCAGCATGCCCTTGACGACCTTCTCCAGCAGTCGGTCGGGACGGGTGTCCAGCAGCTCGCCGAAGGACTGCTTGCGCAGACCGCCCGGGTAGCCGCTGTGCCGGTACGCGAACGACTGCTCGCGCTTGTTCCCGGTCAGCACGACCTTCTCCGCGTTGACGATGATGACGAAGTCACCGGTGTCGACATGCGGTGCGAAGGTTGGCTTGTGCTTGCCCCGGAGCAGCGTGGCGACGTTCGAGGCGAGCCGGCCGAGGACAACGTCCTCTGCGTCGATGACATGCCAGGTGCGGGCCACCTCACCTGGCTTCGGGCTGTACGTGCGCACGGATCTACCTCGTCGTCATTCGCGTCAGGGTGCATATGCGCTCAAACGGGCATGGGCCCGCGCCGCGCAACAACATAGAAAGATACCTGGCGGGTTCGCGGGGGGTCAAAGCGGCCCCCACCTGCTGGCTCGACCGGCGCACTATCGTGCACGTCGAACGGCGTGTTCCAGGGGATTCGGACAGGGGTAGCTGAGATGACCGTCACCCGATCTGCGCGGCTGGCCGGCGCGGCCCTCTGCGTCGCGGTCGTGGCCGGCTGCGCCCAGCCGACCGCGGGCCAGCCCGTCGCCGACCGCGCGTCGGCCCAGCAGGCGACGGCGGACGCGGTGAAGCGCGGCCTCGCCGCGTTCCAGTCGCACTTCGTCAACCTCGGCAACGAGCACGCCAGGGTCTACAACTACCTCAACTACGGCGACCTCAAGATCACGACCGAGCACGAGTCCTACAAGGTCGGCAGCCCGCCCGCGATCCTCTACAAGCGCCGCTACTCCCAGGACGGCGACTGGTCGATGGAGGTCACGCCTGCGGAGTCGGAAGTGGACTACATCAAGCTCGACCCCGACCACGCGTTCCTGGCGCCGACACCGTGGGTCACCGTGCCGTCACTGTACAAGGACGGCTTCCAGAACTGCTTCGTGCTGACCGCGTGGGTCGCCTGCCACCTGGACACCGCCATCGGGCAGACCAGGCTCGACGCGGGCGACGAGCAGCCGAGCGAGGCCCGGTCCACCGGCGACGGCTTCGAGGTGACCACCGGCGCGCAGCTGAAGATCATGCTGTCCGAGGGCTTCATCTCGATCCCGGAGGACAAACGCGACGGGCTCACCGAACGGCAGCTGCGGAAGGTCGTCCCGGTCGTGCTGAAGTTCGACAAGGACATGAACTTCACCGGGTTCGAGATCCGCGACTCGATCACCGACGGCGACGCGACGGCGCTCGAGATCCAGCTGGAGTACGAAGTGGTCGGACCGGCCTCGAAGGACGACATCCCGGACACGCCGGCGGCGGCCCAGATCACGGCGATCACCGACAAGGCGGCGGTCGACGCCTTCTTCGACAAGTTCAACGACCGGACGCCGGAGAACTGACACGGCAGGGCCCCGGAAGTGCTTCCGGGGCCCTGCCGTAGCCGTTCGGTCGAGCTGTGCCGCGTGGCTCAGGTCCAGCGGTTGGCGTTGTTGCGCTCGCCGTCCGCGTAGTCCTCGCCGGCGCGGGAGACCGCGGTGCCGATCGAGGCGAGCACCTGCTGCAGGTCGGCGGCGGCCTTGTCCCACTCGCCCTGGAAGTGCTTGTAGTTGTCGGAGGCGGAACCGGTCCAGTTGGTCACCAGCGGCTGGAGGTCGCGCTTGAGCTGGTCCAGGTGCGACTGGATCATCGAGGCCGAGCGGCCGATGTCGGAGGCACCCTGGGAGAGGCCGGCGAAGCTGACCTTGATTGTGTCGCCGGCGTCAATGCCGCCGCCGTATCCACCGGAAGATGAGGTCATTTCTGTTCCCCTTTTGGAAGACGTTGCCGAAAGTCTGTGTGCGTCGCTTGTGGGAAAGCGTCAGCGCCGTCAGCCGTCGAGCTGAGACGAGAGGTTGCCGAACACGTCCATCTGGGACTGCTCGGACTCCTCGTAGGTGGAGCCCGCGGCCTTGAGCTGCTCGGCGATGCCCTCGAGGGCCGTGTTCAGGCGCTTGGCGTCGTCGTCGAAGCGGTGCATCATGGTCGTGAACGCCTTCTGGGCCGGACCGGCCCACAGGCCCTGCAGCTGGGAAATGGCGTTCCAGAGGTTCGAGAGCTCGCCCTCGACGTCCTCCTTGACCTTCACCACATTCTGGTGCGCCGCGGTGAATTCCTGCGGTGTACCGGCGTAGCCGTCTGGCATTGGGAACTACCCCCTTCAGATTTCTGTCTGCGGGACGAACCTTTTCAGTTCGTACGCCTCCTGCGACGTAGACCCTGCCATGTTCGGTTCCGCGTTGTCGCCATCTGGTCGGAGGTCGTTGCGACAGTGAACGCCCCACGTGGGCACGGGTGTGTGCCGCGGGCTCGGGTGACGGGGGCGGGGAGGTTGTCCCGGCCTGCCCACCAACATCGGGTCGAGCCGCCGGATCTGTGGCGCTACCTGCGGTTTCGCGGGTCGTCGGTGTCGAAGACGGAGTCGAGGATCTCATCAGGACGGTAGGTCTCTTCCGTCGCGTCCATGAGAATTCGCTGTTGCGAAAAGTCGTCTTCGCGATCCCTCGGGCGAGTGGGCCCGGGAACCGGCTCCTCCACCGGCTCGACCACGGGCTCCGGGCCCGGCCGGGTGGGTTCGGTGTCGACGTCGAACAGCACCGTGATCTCGGAGGTGTCGTCGTTCTCCTGCCGCGCCGGCGGGCGGTTCGGCCGGCCGGTCAACTCGTCGGCCTCGGGCAGGTCGGGCACCGGCAAACCGTTGTCGGTGCGGAACTTCGTGGCGTCCGCGCGGGCCGCCGGCGAGGTCGGCGTGGCCTGGCCGCGACGGAGCGCCTTCTTCTTCGCCTGGGTGGCGAGCTCCTCGGTGCGCTGGCGGAAGCCCGCGCTCTCGGCCTTGGCGTCACGGGCGGCCCGCCGTGCCCTGGTGAGCGCCCACTGGACCTCGGCGGAGAACCGCGCCGCGGCCTGTCGGAAGCCGCCCTGTTGCCCGGTCATACCAACGAGCCTATTCGGTGATGCGCAGTGTGCGCACAATCATCTCGCAAGCCGAGGAAACTTCCTTCGCCCGGCTGCCGGCGTTCTCCCGCTGGCAACCGACGCTGACCTGCGTCTCCCGGTGGAAGACGACGTACCACTCGACCGTGGCGTCCTTGTTCGGCAGCGCCTGCCGGTAGTGGATGACGTCGCGGCCCGCGTAGCGGGAGTTCTCGTCGAAGCCGGTGAAGTTGTCACCGGCGGCGTCGAAGTCGTCACGCAGCTTGCCGACCGCGCGGTCCCGGTCGGCGTCACTGTCGAAGGAGAGGCGGGCCTGCTGGACGAGGACGAGGTCGTCGCCGTCCTGGGCGTCGGCCGGCTTGACCTCGGTCTGGAGCCGGGTGGCGTCGCCGCCGGTCTGGAGCCAGTCGTCCGGGAGGGTGAACTGGTACTCGTACTGGGCGATCAACTTGCCCTTGACCTGCGTCGTCGTGGGGGCCGGGGTGGCACCCGACCGCGGCCCGCCGCCCTGGGTCAGGACGACGACCAGCACGATCGCGATGGCGGCGGCGAGCGTGGCGGCCCCGGTGAGCAGCAGGGCCGAGCGTCGCTTCGTGTTGCCGACCGCCGGCGTGGGCGGCAACGCCGGCCGGGGCCGCGGCGGCGGGAGCGGTGGCCGGTTGGGCTGGGCTCGCGGCGGCAGCGGCCGGTGCGGCGGAACCTTCGGCACGGCGAGGTCACCCGTGCTCTCGCCGCTGCCGGCCACCGCTCGAAGCGCACCCCGGGCGACGACGGTCTCCGGCTGGTCGAGCGAGGTGGGGACGACCCCGCAGCGCTTGTGGACGAGCTGTGAGACGAGCGGGATCCGGCTGGACCCGCCGACGAGGAAGATGCCGGCGAGGTCGACGGGCTTGAGCCCGGCCTCACGGATGGTGGCGAGGGTGAGCTCGGCGGCCCGCTCGATGTGCGGGGCGATCAGCCGTTCGAGGTCCGCCCGGGTGACGTGCGCGTCGGCGAAGGGCGGCGGCATGGGGACGTCGGTGTAGGGATGACGGGACAGCGTCTCCTTGGCCCCACAGACGTCCTGGCGGATGACCCGGCGCCGGCGCCGGTCGGGAAGCTCGCGCCCTTCGACGAGGGCGCGCCAGGCCTGTTCGTCGGTGCCGGCGACAAGCCCACCGACATGTTCGAGCAGGAGCTGGTCGATGTCGGCGCCGCCGAAGGTCGGGTCGCCCCGCGTGGCAAGCGGCCGGTTGGCCCGCACGACGGAGACATCGACGGTGCCACCCCCGAGATCGAGCACGGCGACGGGCCGGTCGTGCCGCGTCCCGGGAAAGCTCGCGGCGTAGAAGACCGCGGCGGCAACGGGTTCGGGCACGAGGACGAGGCGGGCGCCGAGCCCGTTGCCGGCCTGGCGGAGCACCCGGGTCCGGATGCCGCCCCAGTCGGCGGGGTGGGTGAGGACGAGTTGGTCGACGGGGGCGCCGCCGACCCGCTGCCCCTCGGCGACCGCGCGGGACAGCACGGCCCGGATGACGTCACGGACCTTGAGCACACTGGCGCCGAGAAGCAGCTCCGTCTCGTCGATGCGCCGCTTGGGGTGGGGTTCGTAGCGGGCAGGATCGACGGCGGCATGCCGATCGGCCTCTTGCCCGACGAAGAGCGTGCCGTCGTCCGCCGCGTAGACGGCGGACGACATGAGCGGCGCCCCGTCAACGGCGACGACCTGTGGCTCCCGCCCACGAAACGACGCGGCGATGCACGTACTGGACGTCCCAAAGTCGACCGCGACCCGCAGTGTCATCCACACCCCCGGTAACCATCGTGGTCCCAGGCCTGATGGTAGGGGGAGCGCCGGTGAAGTGCGTCCGTCGTACCGGAGGACCGGCCAAACGGTCGTAAGGGATCACACAATCGACGGAATCGCGGCACCGGCGCCCACCTGCCAACCCAGCGCGCGGCCGGAAGGGGACATCACATCTCCGGCGGAATCCACCCGACCTGGATGAGCTGCTGCCCCGCCTTGCGAGTCACCAGCACCCCCCGCCCGGGCGGCATGGCCGACGGTCGCACGGTGCCGATCAACGCGCCCTCGTCCCGGGAACCGGACCCCTGCAACCCGGGCGTCGCGATCTCCTTCAGCTTGCCAAGCACGGGGTCGTACATCGCCCGGCCGGCGCCACCGGTACGCCGCACCGCGATCACGTGCAGCCCGACATCCTTGGCCTGCGGGATGAACTCCGCCAACGGCGCCAGCGGGTTCGTCCCCTGTGGACAGACCAGGTCGTAGTCGTCGCAGATGACGAACAGCTCCGGCCCCTTCCACCACGACCGGTTGCGCAGCTGCTCCTGCGTCACGTCCGGCCCCGGCAGCCGCTTGCGCATCGACCCGCTGATCTCCTTGATCATGCCGTTCAGCTGCTGGTTCGACACCGCGTACCCGAGCAGCTGGTCGCTCTTGACGAACCCCAGCATCGTGCGCCGGTAGTCGATCAGGAGGACCAGCGCCTCCTTCTTCGTGTACCGGTCGGTGATGCCCTGCACGATCGTGCGCAACAGGTTCGTCTTGCCCGACTCGCCGTCCATCAACGCGAAGAAGTGCGGCTCGGCGTCGAAGTCCAGGTACACCGGCGCCAGCTCGTCCTCGTTGACACCGATCGGGACGAGCTTCGTGTTGCGCCTGGTGTCCTGGTTCAGCAGTTCCTCGTACGGCAGCTTCTCCGGCAGCAGGCGGACCTGCGGCGCGCGCCTGCCCCGCCAAGCGGTGTTGATCTTGGCGATAGCGTCCTGCACGCCGTTGGCCACGTCCTGGTCGTTGCTCGAGCCGTCGATCCTCGGCAGGCCCACCAGGAAGTGCAGCTTGTCCCGGGACAGGCCCCGGCCCGGCCGGCCCTCCGGCACGTTCACCGCGACCCGGCGGTCCACTTCGGACTCGCTCGCGTCACCGAGCCGCAGCTCGAACCGCGTGCCGAGCAGGTCCTTCATCGCGGGGCGGATCTCCGCCCAGCGGTTGGCGGTGACGATCACGTGCACGCCGTAGGACAGGCCCTGCGCCGCGATGTTCAGCACCTGCGGCTCAACGGCCTCGAACTCCTGCCGGAAGTTCATCCAGCCGTCGATGATCAGGAACACGTCGCCCCACGGGTCCTCCTTCAGCTCACCGCGGCGCTTGCGGTTGCGGAAGTCGGTCATGGAGTCGATCGAGTTGTCCCTGAACAGCTCCTCGCGCCCGGCCATCACGCCAGCCACCTCCGCCACGATGCGGCGGATCTTGTCCGGGTCCAGCCTGCCGGCCACCCCACCGACGTGCGGCAGCCCCTGCAGCGTGCCGAGCGTGCCGCCGCCACGGTCGATGCAGTAGAACTGCACCTCCTCCGCCGTGTGCGTCAGCGCCATCGACATGACCAGCGTGCGCAGCAGCATCGACTTGCCGGACTGCGGACCACCCGCGACGGCCGCGTGACCGGCCGCGCCGGAGAAGTCCGCCCAGAGCAGGTCGCGACGCTGCTCGAACGGCTTGTCGATCAGCCCGAGCGGCGGCTGCAGCCGGCCGTTGCCGAAGAACCCGGCCGGCGAGAGCCCGCGGTCCTCCGTCGGTTGCAGCGGCGGCAGCAGCGTGTCGAGCGAGTTGGACACGTCCAGCGGCGGCAGCCACACCTCGTGCGCGGGCGGGCCCTGGCCGACCAGCCGGCCCACGATGACGTCGAGCTCGCTCGGCTCCGTCGGCGCGCTGATCTCCGGCCGCGGCGCCTCGGCCACCGACTCGACCGGCCTCTCCGGCTCCTTCGGGATCTCGATGTAGTCCGGCACGAACAGCTTCACGCGGCGGTCGCCGGAGATCGGCGCCGCGGGGCCCGCGGTCTGGATGCCGGCGGGCCGGTACGGACCGGACACGTACGCGGCCTTGAACCGGACCATCGTGGACGTGTCGTACTTCAGGTAGCCGGAGCCGGGGATCGACGGCAGCTCGAACGCGTCCGGCACGCCGATCGCGGCGCGGGACTCCGCCGCGGAGAACGTCTTCAGACCGATCCGGTAGGACAGGTGGGAGTCGAGGCCGCGCAGCTTGCCTTCCTCCAGGCGCTGCGAGGCCAGCAGCATGTGCATCTGGAGCGACCGGCCGAGCCGTCCGATCGCGACGAACAGGTCGATGAAGTCCGGCTTCGCGCTCAGCAGCTCGGAGAACTCGTCGACCACGATGAACAACGCGGGCAGCGGGTCGAGGTCGGCGCCGTTCTCGCGCGCCTTCTCGTACTCCCACACGTTCTTGAAGTTGCCGCCGTTCTTCAGCGCCTCCTGCCGCCGGTTCATCTCACCGGCGAGCGCGTCCTTCATGCGGTCGACCAGGGTCAGCTGGTCCTGCAGGTTGGTGATGACCGCCGCGACGTGCGGCGAGCTGTCCAGACCGAGGAACGTCGCACCACCCTTGAAGTCGACCAGCACGAAGTTGAGGTTGGTCGACGAGTGCGTGGCCAGCATGCCCAGCACCAGCGTCCGCAGGAACTCGGACTTGCCGGAGCCGGTGGCGCCGATGCACAGGCCGTGCGGGCCCATGCCCTCCATCGCCGCTTCCTTGATGTCCAGCTCGACCGGCTGCCCGAACTCGCCGACGCCGAACGGCACCCGGTACCGGTCGCGGACGGGCCGGGGCCGCCACGCCTGCTGCACGTCGAACGTCATCGGGTCGCCGGGGATGCCCAGCAGCTCCAGCAGCGTCGGGTTGGACAGCAGCGGCTCCTCGCCGCCGTCGTCAGCGGCCGCGGCGCCCAGCCGGTACGGCGCGAGCTTGCGGGCCAGGGCCTCCGCCTCGGCCACCGTCATCGTGTCCGGCTTGGCGAACCACTCGACGCCGCTCGCGCTGCGGGCGCCCATCCGGTCCTCCTCGACCACGAGCCGCAGGCCGCGACGGGCGGTGAGGTTGCCGAGGCTGTCGGACAGGTCCATCAGCGTGACGCCGACGAGCCCCTCCTCCAGGATGATCTGCTCCTCGCGGGTGACCTCGCCGTCGTCGATCACGATCACGACCTGCGGCTGGTCGGGCTGCGGCGGCGCGTTGCGGGTGAACCGCTGCCGGTCGCGCAGCTCCTCGTCCAGCCAGTCCTCGATCTGCGTGAGCGAGCCGGCCATCATCCGCATCTGGCCGATGCCGTCGACCATCGTGGGGTGCTGCGTGTGCGGCAACCACTTCGCCCACTCCCACTCGGCCTTCGCACGGCCGGAGGTGACCACGGCGATCAGCACGTCGTCGGGGGTGTGGAACGTCACGAGCTGGGCCAGCAGCGCGCGGGCGAGGCCGCGGGTCAGCTCCTTGTCACCCGTGAGGCCAACGGCCGCGAACCCGCGGATGGCGATCTGGATCGGCAGCTCCGGCACGATCGAGTGGGCACGCACGAACCGGCGAAGCGCGAGCGTGGCGATCGGCTCCAGCTCGTCGACCGGACCGGTCTGCGGCGGCACGAGCCGGGTCGCGAGGCGCTGCGAGCCGCGGCCGGCACGCAGGTGGCAGAAGTCGGGGTCGGACTGGCGGCGCTCCCACATGCGGCGGCTGGTGGCCATGGACCACAGCGCCTGCGGGTCGGGATGCACCCACTCGAGCGCCGCGCGCTGGTCGAGCGAGGCCTCGCGGGCCCGGTCACGCATCTGGCCGAGGTACCGCAGGTAGTCCTTGCGGTCCTCGTTCATCTCGGCCTTCTTCGGGCCGCCACCGCGGTTCTGGCCGAACATGCCGACCATCGAGAACATCATCATCATGGGGAACAGCAGCGTCACCGGGTTGCGGCCGACCGCGCCGCCCGCGGTGAACATCAGTGCCATCATGCCGAGCATCGCGATGACCATCACGACGGGCATGAACTTCATCAGTATGTTGCCGGGGATGACGCGGGGTACCTCGGGCGGCGGCTCCAGATGCACCTCGCCGCCGGGCTGCCGCGGCGCGGCAAGCCGAGGTGAACGCTTGAACTGAAGCGTACTCACCGAACTACCCCTCACCCTGGTCCGAACCCCTTGTTGCCGGAACCCGCGCACGCGGGAGCACCGGCAAGGCCATACTAGGGGCCGCCACCGACAGCAAGGGGTGGTTATCGAGAGACGACTGGTGAGCGGGGGTTCGAGGGTGGCAACCGGGACGACTGTGTTCAGCCGCGTGACGGTGGTCGCGCCGAGAACACGCATCGACGTCGCGCTCCCCGCCGGTGTCGCGGTGGCCGACCTGCTGCCGATGCTGCTCGAGATGGCCAAGGAGGCCACCCCGGACGGCGGCGCGCGGCACGGCGGCTGGTGTCTCGCCAAGCTGGGCGAGTCCCCGCTCGACCCGAGCCGCACGCTGGCCTCGCTCGGCGTCGTCGACGGCGAGCTGCTCCAGCTGCGCAAGCGCGCCGAGAACCCACCGCCCCCGCTGTACGACGACGTCGTCGACGCGATCGCCGAGTCGACCCCGGACAGCTACCGGCCCTGGACCAAGAAGACGGCGAACCGGATCGGTTACATCGCGGGCGCGCTCGCGCTGTTGCTCGGGGCCGTGGCCGTGCTGATGGGCGGCCCGTTGTTCGGCGGCGACGCCCTGCCCGCCGCGATCGCCGCCGGCGCGGCCGCGATCGTGTGCGTCGCGGTCGGCGCCACCATCGCCCGCGGCTACCAGGCGGAGACGGCCGGCGTGCTGATCGCCGCGGCCGGCGGTCTGCCGATGGCCTTCGTGGCCGGCCTCTACATCGTGCCCGGCGCGACCGGGCGGGCCAGCCTGCTGCTCGGGTGCGCCCTGGTCCTGATCGTGGCGTCCGCCTCGATCATGCTGATCGGCGCGGGGGTGACGGTGTTCGTCGCGGCCGGGTCCGCGGCGCTGGTCGGCGTCGTCGCGTTCACCATCGCCACCCTGATCGCGCACCCCGCGCCCGGCATCGCCGCCGGCACCGCCGCGGTCTCGCTCGCGGCGCTGTCCGTGCTGCCGAGGGTGACGATCCAGCTGGCCAGGCTGCCGCTGCCGAACGTGCCGGGCAGTGCCGAGGACCTCAAGGAGGACAGCGGCTTCCCGGACTACCGGTCCATCGAGCGCCGCGCCGGCCTCGCGCACGAGTACATGACCGGCATGATCGTCGGTCTCGGCACGACGACCGCGATCTCGGCCATCATCACGGCCGGCAAGGGTGACGTCTGGGCCATCCTCACGGCCATCTCCGCCACGCTGGTGCTGCTGCTGCGGGCCCGTACGTACGCCAACGGCAGCCAGGCCATCGCGCTGCTGGCCACCGGCATGCTCTCCACCGCCGGCATCATGATCGGCTGGCTGGTCACCGCGGACACCTTCGGCCGGCTGCTGCTGGTGTTCGGCTCGCTCGTGCTGATCGCGGCCGCGGCGCTGGTGCTCGGCGTGATCTTCCCCGAGCAGCGTTTCTCGCCGCCGCTGCGCCGGACCGTGGAGATCATCGAGGCGGTGTGCATCGCGGTCATGCTGCCGCTCGCGCTCGCCGTGATGAACCTGTACGGCACGCTGCGGCACGCGAACATCCTGCCGGCGAACTGAGGACTCCCACTGATGGCCGTCTCCCGCACCAACCGGGTCGTGTCCGTGCTCGCCGCCACCCTGCTGGCGTTCGCGCCGGCGGTGCCCGCGGCGGCGCAGCCGACCTCCTCCTCCCAGCCGCCGTCCTCCGCGTCCTCGTCGTCCGCGCCACCGTCGACGACCGCACCCGCGGCGAACATGGCGGCCCCGCCACCGCTGCCGGCGGACTACCCGCTGCCGAACGACGACGGCAAGCCGGACCGCGAGTACACGCAGAAGACTCAGTGCGTCCAGTCCCGCGACTCCCAGCCGCTGAAAACCAAGCCGTGGGGCCAGGACCTGCTCCGCTTCGACGAGATCGCGCGGTTCGGGGTCACCGGCGCCGGCCAGCGGGTCGCGGTCATCGACACCGGCGTGTTCCCGCACCCGTACCTGGCGGGCCGGCTGACGGGTGGCGGCGACTACGTCAAGCAGGACAACAACGGCCTCGAGGACTGCGACGGGCACGGCACCGAGGTCGCGGGCATCATCGCGGCCAAGCCCACCGACCCGGGCATCGGCTTCCGCGGCATCGCGCCGGACGCCGAGATCGTCAGCATCCGGCAGTCCAGCAGCAACTACGAGTTCAAGGACCAGGCCAGCAACCAGACCTTCACGGCCGGCAACCTCACCACGCTGGCCAAGGCGATCATCCGGGCCGCGAACGCCGGCGTCACCGTGATCAACATGTCGGTGGACTCCTGCCGCCCCACCTCGGCCGGCCCGATCACCGAACCGGAGAAGGGTGTGCAGGCGGCGCTGCGCTACGCCGTCGAGCAGAAGAACATCGTGGTGGTCGCGTCGGCCGGCAACATCCCGGAGAGCGACTGCACCGAGCAGAACAACGCGGACCCGCAGAACCCGACCTGGCTCGTGATCCCGCCGTGGTTCTCGGAGTACGTGCTGTCGGTGGCGGCCGTGCGGCGGGACGGGCAGGTCGCCCCGTTCTCCTTCAACGGGCCGTGGGTGAGCGTCGCGGCGCCGGGCACCGAGATCACCTCGCTGGCCCCGGCCAGCACGACCGGCGGGCTGGCGACCCAGCAGTACGACGACAAGGGCAACGCGAGCCCGATCCAGGGCACGTCGTTCGCGGCGCCGTACGTGGCCGGGCTGGCCGCGCTGGTGCGGGAGAAGTACCCGAACCTGACCGCCAAGCAGGTCATGAACCGGATCAAGACCACAGCGGCGCACCCGGCCGCGAGCGGTGGCCACGACAGCCTGGTCGGCTACGGGATGATCAACCCGGTCGCGGCGCTGACCGCGTTCATCCCGTCCGAGAAGGGCATCGCTCCGGACAAGGCGGTCGACGAGCCGTTCAGGATGCCGCCGCCCGACACCCGTGACTGGACGCCGATGCGGGTCGCGATGATCGGCTCCGGCGGTGGGGTCGGCGTGCTGCTGCTGACGCTGTTCGTGGTGCACACGGTCCGCCGCAACCGTCGCGAAGAAGAGGAACCCGGACCCCGGCACCTCTGAGGGGGGTTCCTCAGCGGGCCTTCATGGCCAGCTTGCGGAGCTCCGCGCGGACGTCGTCACGCGGCAGGGGGTTGACGCTCATCCACTCGGTGTCGCCGGCCAGCCGGAACCGGCCGCGCTCGGTGTCGAGCCAGCGCAGTTCCTCGCCCACGCGGGTCCACTGGTCCTCGGTCTCGTCGCGCCGGGCGACGCCGACCTGACCGTTGCCCAGGACCGGCTGCAGGTGCGACACCATCCGCCGGACGATCCGGTCGTCGATGCCCTGCGCGCGCAGCACCTCGTCGACCTCCTGGGTCGTGAGCTGCTCGTTCCGCTCCATCAGCGCGTTGAAGGCAGCGTCCAGCGCCTGCCTCGGGAGGCTGAACGGCGCGGTCAGCGGCGCGTCCGCACGCGGCACGAGCCGTACGAGGTCGTCGAGCGCCTCGTCCAGCGTCACCGGCTTCATGCGGACCATCCGCTCGGCCGACGTGAGGTCCTGAGTCACCAGCAGCGCCTCGTCCCGGTGCACCAGCACGGCCGCGGCCAGCGTCGGCTCCTCCTTCGCCAGCACCATGTCGACGACCCCGGTGCACGACCGCAGCAGGAACACGAAGTCCTCGGCCACGCCCAGCGGCCCGTTCTCGTCCGCGAGCCCGCGCCCGGTCAGCTGCTCACGCGCCGCGGCGAACAGTGACCGCTGCTCGACGTCGGTCTGCCCGGAAGCCGGGATCTCCAGCGGGAACGGCGCCTCGACCTCCGCGAACACGCACAGCAGATCGACCTCGACCGGGTGCAGCGGGGCCCCGGCGCTGACTCGCACATCCATCAGCTGTAGTTGAACTTCGTGAGGTTGTCCGTGTCCACCTGGGTGTAGGTCCGTGCGGTGTTCTCGGCCGCCAGCACGAACTCCTCCATGTGCCGGACCGCGATGTTCAGCTGGCCGCGCAGTCCCCGCTCACTGCCGAGCCGGTCGGTGAACTTCTCCGCCAACTCCTGGCCGACGGAGCTCGTCCCCAGCATGGGCGCGAAGTTCGGTGTGGCCAGCTCCGCGACGTCGCCCATGATCTTGTCGAGCTGCGTCCGCACCTCCGCCACCGCGTCCGCGAACGCCTGGACCTGCGAAGGATCGACCGCCCAGCCACCGGCCGACGAGGTCTCGTCAGTGGGTCCGTCGACGTACATCCCTTACCCCCTAGAGCCCGATCACCGGTGGCGCGGCCTTCAGATCCGACGAGAAGAGGTCCTCCTCGAGCGGCACGGTCCTGCGGTGCTCGCCGTCCTCCTCGCCCTCTTCCCGGCGGCCGGCGCCCGCGCCGCCCTGACCGTACCCACCCGACTTGCCGAACGCGCCCGCCTTGCTGAACCGGCCACGCCCGCGGTACTCGCGGTCGCCCCGGCCACCGGCGCCACCGCCGCCCGGGAACCCGCCACCGCGTCCACCGGCGCCCCGGCCGCCCGCGCCACGTCCACCGGCGCCGCCTCGGCCGTACGGGCTGCCACCCATCGCGCCCGCGCCCCGGCCGCTCATGCCCGGCATCCCGGGGAACGCCCCGGCGCCGAGACCGAGACCACTGTTCGCACCGCCACCGCCACTGCCGAGACCGGGCACGCCGGAGACGTTGGGGCCCAGCCCGGTCAGCGACTGCCAGCGCCCTTCCGGCCCGTGCGCGAACGACGGGTCGGTGACGTGGTTGCCGTCCATCGGGGGCGGGCCCGGCCGCACCACGCCACCACCGGGCGGCGGGGCCGGCATGCCCGGCTGGCCGATGCCCGGGTCCGGCCGGGACTCGCCGGGACCACCGGGGTTTGCGCCGTCCGATGGGCCGCCGAACTGGGGGGTGTTCTGGTCGACGCCGAGTATCGCGTCCTCGAAGCGCTCCATGGTCTGCACGGCCTTGCGCTTCATCTTCTTCTTCTTGTTGCCGAAGCCGAACGCGCTCGCGATGCCACCGATGGCCGCGCCGAACGCGGCCCCGACCGGGCCACCGACCGCGAACCCGGCCGCGGCGCCGCCACCCGCGGTGGCCAGCCAGTTGTTCTTCGGCATGCCGGGCATCGTGGACTGCGCGGACCGCAACGCGCCCGCCGCGTGTTGGATCGGGGGCGACATCTTCTGGGCGGTCGTACCGAGCTCACCGATCCATCTGGCGTTGGTCATGACCGTGCGGACCGCCTCGTCGGAGGCCCGGCCGCTCCAGAAGTGCATCAGCTTGCCGAGCGAGCGCTGCAGGTCGTCGGAGGCCAAGGTGACCGCGCGGCCGTGCACTTCCCACTCCCCGGCCAGGGCCTCGAGCTGAGGTGCGCTCGACTTGTCGGCCACCATTCTGATCAGCGACTCGAGCCCGAAGCCGTTCCAGTTGACCCCGCCGGTGACCCACTGGTCGTTCTCCTCGCGCCGGCGCGTTCGGTCGTCCTGCGCCGCCTGCGCCGCAGCCGCGGCACGTGCCTGGGCGTCCGCGACCATCTGGAGGAGCTGCTCGAAGACCACGCCCCAACCCTCCGATCATCGATTCCGACGGTCACGCTACTTGATTGCACCGACACAAAGGAGGCGAATCGACCTCAACTTTCCGCAGGCAAACAATCGCACGCCTCTCATCTCCTGAGCGACCTGGCGAGCCCACGCACGGAAGCGGCCAGATCCTGCCCGTAAAGCGGGTTCACCGACAGCCAACCACCCTCGTCCGTGTCGACCAACTGGAACCTTCCTTTCTCGGTGTCCAGCCAGCGCAGCTCGGCGCCCGCACGCCGCCACTGGTTGGCGTAGCCGCCACGGGTCGCGAGCCCCATCTGACCGTTGCCGAGCACGGGCTGGAGATGTGTGACGAGCCGCCGCGCGAGCCGGTCGGTGACGCCGTGCCGCGCCAGCAGCTCCTCCCACTCACCGACGCCGAGCGGCCGTCCCTGCTGCCGCAGGAGCGCCCGGTACACCTGGTCGAGCGCGGCCTTCGGCAGGGAGAACGGAGCCGCGAGCGCCGCGTCGTGGTCCGGGATGAGCCCGATCAGCTCGTCGACCGCGTCGTCGAAGGGCAGCTCGGCCATACTCACGTTGTCCGGTTTGGACAGTTCCTGCGTGACGAGCACGGCGAGGTCCTGCCGGACCAGCAGCACCACGCCGATGGTGTCACCGCCGATGGAAAGGACGAGGTCGAGGGTCATCGGGGCGTCCTGCAGGAGGTAGGCGAACGCCTCGGCGACACCCAGCGGCCCCCGCTCGTCGGCGAGACCGCGGGCGGCGAGCCGCTCGCCGGCGGCACGCAGCACGGCACGCCGTTCGGTGCCGGTCACGCCGTCGGACGTCACCCGCAGCGGGAACGGCGGAGCGGAGTTGGCCGCCGCGCACAGCAGGTCGACCTCCGCCACGCCCATCGCCACCGCGGACCTGGCGCTGATGATCATCAGCCCCGCTTGTCGTCTTGTGGTGGTACGACGTCGTACTTGCCGAACGTGTCGACGGCGTTCTGCTCGTTCTCCTCGTAGGCACGGGCCGCCTTCTCCGCGCTGGCCACGAAGTCGTCCATCCGCTTCATGGCCTCGGCCAGCATCGCGCGCAAGCCGTGTGTGGAGTTGAGCCGGTCGTCGAACTTCTTGGCCAGCTGCGTGCCGACCGGGCTGGTGCCCAGCTGCGGGTCGAGCTCGGCGCCCTGCATCCGGTCCGCCTTGGCGTGCACGGAGTCGAGGTACGAGCGGGCCCGGACCACGGCGTCCGAGAAGGCGCGGAGCTGGTAGGAGTCGACCTCCCAGCCGTCGGGCTTCCTGACGGGGGCGACCGTCGTGGCCGGCACCTGCATGGTGGTGGCCTGCTGGTCCGGCACGGCGGGTGCGCTGGCCGACGGGTCCGGGGTCGGCATCGCCGGCGGTGTCGACCCGTCCGTGGCCGGCGGCACGACCGTTCCGGTGGCCGGCATCTGGGGCGGCGTGTCCGCCGGTTCCGTGCCGTCCAGGCGGTCCGCGAGACTCCCGCTGCCGGTGGCCGGTTCGGTCACCAGCTCCGTGACGTTGTCGGCAGGCATGTCGTTCCCCTTGGTTCCCTAGATCCCGATGACCGGTTTCGACGCCTGCTGACCCGTGTCGAACGGGTCCTCGCCGTCGAAGGGAACGCGTCTGCGGTGCTGCTGTCCGTCGGCCTGCGTACCCATGCCGGCCCCACCCATCGGCGCGCCGCCGATGGGCCCGGACGTCCCCGAACCCGCACCCGGCGCCGTTCCGGGCGCCGCACCGAACGTCGCGGCGGCCGCGAGACCAGGCCGTGCGCCGCTCACGCCACCGCCCCGCTCCGGATTGCCACCGATCGCGCCGCCGCCCGCCGGGGCACCCACGGTGCCGACGTCAGCGGCCTCGCCGCCGGCACCGGCGAAGCCGAAGTCGGCGGCGCCGAACCGCGGCGCCTTGGCCGCGCTGGCGTCGGTCAACCCGGTGAGCGCCTGGAAACGCGCGTCCACCCCGGTCGTCTTTTTCACCCTGTCGAGCCAAACGCCGTCACCGCCGGTCACCACGTCGACGTCGACCCGCGGCCGCAGCACGTCGCTCTGGCTCTGGAACTGGGGCGTGGCCTGGTCGATCCCGAGGGCGGCCGCCTCGAAGCGCTGCATGGTCTCGATGGCGACCCGCTTCATGTCCTCCTGCTCGGCCTGCGCCTGGAACGCGCTGTCCGAGCCGGCGGCGGTCGCGCCGACCGCGGCGCCGAGGTGGCTGCCACCGGTCACGTTCGAGGCCGCGTCCGCACCCTGCGGCGCCGACCCCGGCACGGCCTGTTCCGGTGTCGGCAGCTTCGGCATGGCCTCCTGCGCGGACTTGAGCGCGCCGGCGGCCTCCTCGATGGGGCTGCCCATGCCTCGTGCGGTGGCGCCGAGGTCGCCGACCCACTGGGCGTTGAGCGCGACCGTCTGCCTGGCCTGCTCCGCGGACTCGCCGGACCAGAAGTTCATGAGGTCGTCGAGCGCGTCGGCCAGGTAGTCGGCCGCGGCGATGACCCCTTCGCCGGTCTCCCGCCAGTCGTCGGCGAGCCGCTCCAACTGCGGCACGCTCGCTTTGTCCGACACCATCCCGACCAGCTGTTCGAGGGTGAACGCGCCCCAGTTCACCCCGCCGTCGACATATAGGTCCCCGGTGTTCCCCATTGGGTTCCCCGCTCCCGTTTGCCCCGACATTCGCACCTGACTGTAATGGGTCGCGCACGGTGACGGCACTAGTCTGATCAGACGCCCGCCGTACGCTCGATGACGTGCCCCGAGTGCTGACCGTCTCCGACGAGATAGTCGAGTCGCTGTGGACGGACCGGGTAGCGGAACGTCACGGCGACGTCGACCTCGTGCTCGCGGCCGGGGACCTGCCGTTCGACTACCTGGACTTCCTGGCCTCGACCCTCGACCGCCCACTGGTGTTCGTGCCCGGCAACCACGACGCGGACCTGTCCGGCTACACGAACCGGCGCGGGCTGTGGCTGCGATCGGGCTTCCCCGCGCGCTACCCGGGCCCGGTGGGGGCGGTGAACGCGGACGGCCTGGTGGTCGAGGCGGCGGGCCTGCGGATCGCGGGGCTGGGCGGGTCGATCCGCTACAACGACGGCCCCAACCAGTGGACGGAACGACAGCAGACGCGCCGGGCGGCACGGTTGGTCCGCGCCGCCCGGCGCCGGCGGATCGACGTGCTGCTGACGCACTCGCCGCCCCGCGACGTCGGCGACCGCGAGGATCCGCCGCACCGCGGTTTCGCTTGTCTTCACATGGTCGTCGACCGGCTGAAACCAGTTGTTCTCGTGCACGGCCACATCCACCCGCACGGCCAGCCGGTGCCGGACCGTGTGCTGGGTGACACCCGAGTGCTCAACACGGTCGGATACCGCATCCTGGACATGCCATGAAGCGAGACACGGGCTTCCCGATAGCCGACGCCGAGAACGACTTCCTGCGGGCGCGCCGCAGGCAGGTCCTGTCCCGCCTGGCCGCGTGGTTGCGGCGGGCACCGGACGACGTGAACATCATGCTGCCGTTCGACGAGGTGGTCGCCGCGCTGGGGCGGTTGGGCGAGCGGCGACTGGGCCTGCAGGTCATCACCCTCGACTCGATCGTCGGGAGTGTGGACCGGTCACGCGAGTTCGACCGCCGCTTCCGGCCGACGTCCGGACAGGTGCGTGAACGGTGGCAACGGCTGGCGCTGGCACAGCGGCGCGGTGAGCCGATCCCGCCGATCGACGTGTACCGGGTCGGCGACATGCACTTCGTGCTGGACGGCCACCACCGGGTGTCGGTGGCGCATGCCCTTGGCCTGAAGACGATCGACGCGTTCGTCACGGAGGTCGTCACCCGCCTGTCCCCGAACGGCATCCGCTACCGGGGCGACCTGCTGGTGAAGGACTACCGGCGGATCTTCCTGGACCGCGTCCCGCTGGTGGGCGAGGCCAGGAAGGCCGTGATGCTGACGGATGCGTGGGACTACACGGAGTTGGCGGAGTCGGTGGAGGCGTGGGGCTTCCGCCTGATGCAGGACGAGGGCGGTTATCTGGACCGGCCGACGGTGGCACAGCGTTGGTACGACGAGGAGTTCGTGCCCGTCGTCCGCATGCTGCGGCAGGCGGGGATGATCGACACGCAGACCGAGGCCGAGGCGTACATGTGGGTCGCGGGTGAGCGCTACCGCCTGATCCGCGCCCACCGTTGGGACGACGAAATCATCACCGCGGTCCGCGAAAGCAAGAACCGCTGATTCTGAGCGTGTCAAGTCCACAATCCTGAGCTGTGGACAACTCTCCCCTGTGGACAACTTTTTTTGCCATTCGCGCACACCCCCCGAAACTCATTGTCAGCCGCATTTCCGCGGCTCGACACAGAGGGGATCCACAGGAATGAAAATGCTAGCCATCCCGGTCATAGTCACAGCCTGGCTGCTGGTCAGCGCCGCCACGTCCGTTGCTCACGCCGACCCACAACTCTGCGAGAGCGGAGAGTTCTGCCTATGGGACACGGAGTCCTACAAGGGCGAGGCGGTTCGAGTAGCCCTGGAGAACGCCAACCCGAACGAGTGCATACCGCTACCGGACGACTTCGACGGCCGCTCCTTCGTCAACAGGTCCAAACGAGCCGTCACCGTCTACCAGGGACGGGACTGCTCCACGGAAGGCGAGTTCGACACCTACCCCGGCGGGGGCACCTTCGTCCCCGATGCCCCGTACGTCGTGAAGGGAGTCCAGATCTGGGAGGGCTAGGTCCAATGCCGGTCGTTTGGCCGAAGCAGGACCAACTTCGCCGAGTGGCCGCCAGCGGACTAGACCTGGCCAAGATCAACGTTTGTGGTTGCGGCCACCCTGACGACCGGAACGACCGGCGTTGGGTCTAGGTCACGTTCACACTCCGGGCAGGGGCGCCGTTCCCGGACCCGATCCGAAGCAGGCACCACGTCTGCGTTCGCGTTCGGGCCGGACACGTCCGTCCCTGTCCGGATCGGGCCGGGCACGCCGCCCACGTCCGATCAGGCCCGGGCACCCGCCTGCGTCTGATCGGGTCCGGCACCTGTCCACGTCCGATCGGGCCGGGCACCAACCTCTGTCCGATCGCGGCGCCCGCCCAAGTTCGATCGGGCCGGGCTAGCGTCAAGGTCCATCGAAGCCCGGGCACCGCCTGTGTCCGAACGAGGCGGCCACCCATCCGCGTCTATCGGGCCGGGCGCCAGCCTGCGTCCGGACGAGGCGGGCACCCATCCGCGTCCGATCAGGCCGGGCATCCGCTCACCTCCCAGGAGCCGAGCGTAACCAGGTCTCCCTGACCAAATCCGGACTTCCGCCATTCGAACCCACGCCGCGCACTCTGGTCCGCGCTGGGCAGCCGCCCTCAACTTCCATCCCTGGCAAAGGAGTCGCATGAACCAAGCCCCTAACTGAACAAGGCACCGATCACTCGTCCGAGTGCGTCGGCACCTCACCTGAGGCCCATCTCAGCTCCGATGCGGGAATCTGACGACACGTACGTGTGTTAAATCCGCGTAGGGGGTGGGGGCGATGAACCACGACCCAGACTCGACACGGGCCCGCCGTGGCCCGTTGTTGCGTGGTTTCCTCGTGCTGACCGCCGTTCTCTCGGTGGTCTCCATCATCGCGATGGTCCGGTCCCTCGCGGCGATGACCTACCTCAACATCCACTTCCGCGCCGAGGTGGACCCGTACTCCCGTGCGGTGAGCTACTACGTGTTCTACGGCGACGGCCGTGAGGAGTTCGCGACGGCGGTGATCGTCCTCGCGGGTGGCACGTTGACCACGTTGCTCGGCCTACGGGTCGCGGGTCTGCGCCTCGGCGCACGAGCCGGGATGTTCTTCGGGGTGTGGTGCACGAGCCTCACGCTGTGCGCGATGTTCCCGACCGACAACAGCAAGTCGATCACCAGCGTGTCCGGCCTGATCCATCAGGTCGCGGGGGCGTCGCTGTTCGTGAGCCTGCCGCTGGCCGGCCTGGCGCTCGCGAAGCGCCTCGTCGCCGACCTGCACTGGGCGCGCGTCGGTCTGATCGTGCGGCGGATGGCGATGGTGGCGATGGGGCTGGCCGCGGTCTACCTGGCGACCAGACTGCCGGACATCTTCCCCGGACTGGCGATTCCCGGCATTCTGGACGGACGCGGTGTCTCCGGACTCGTGCAGCGCGCACTGTTCGGGCTGGAGATGCTGATGTTGATGGCGCTCGCGGTCCACCTGTTGCGGGTCACGGTCGGCGCGGCTCGCGAGCGTAGGGAGCCAGCGAGAGCCGAGGCCACCGGATGATCGCACTCGCCATCGTGTTCGCCGTGCTCGGCGCGTGTTGCAGCGCGGTCGGGGCACACCTGCAGCACAAGGGTGTGCGCACCGCGACCAAGGACACGGGGTTGCGTCTACGTGGTGCGGCGGCGCTGGTGCACAACCGCACGTGGCTGCTCGGGTTCGCGGTGCTGTTCGCGTGCGCGGTGCTGCAGATCCTGGCACTCGCGCTCGCGCCAGTGACGATCGTCGCGCCGATCGTCGTGCTCGCGCTGCCGGCGGTCGCCGTGCTCAACGCACGGTCCTCCGGCGAACGCCTCGACACGACGGCCATGATCGCGATCGGGGCGAGCACGCTCGGCGTCGCGCTGTTCGTCGCGCTGGCGTCCAGCCACGCGACGGCCGTGCACTTCCCGAGTTCGGCGGTGCTGCTCGCATGCCAGCTGACCGCGGGCGCGGTGGCGCTGTTCGGCGTGGCCGGGGCGCTGACCGGGGGCCTGGTCCGGTGCGTGCTGCTCGCGACGGGCGCGGGCAGCGCCTACGGGCTGGTGTCGATCCTGGTCCGCGACGTGACGTACACGTTCCAGACCGAGGGCGTACGCGGCATCCCGCCGCTGTCCATCACCGGGCTGGTCGTGACGTTCGCGATCGGGTCGTGGTTCGTCCAGCTCGCGTATGCCAGCGGGCCACCGGACATCGTGGTGGGCTGCCAGACGGTGCTGAGCCCGCTCGTGGCCACGGCCTTCGCGATCGCCCTACTGGACGAGACGGCCGACGCGGGCGGCTGGACCGGCGTGGGCCTGGCCGGCGGCGCCGCGGTGGCGGTCGTCGGCGTGGTGCTGCTCGCCCGCCACCATCCGGAAGCGACGTCCAGAGCGACCCCACACTCGGCCGAACGTCACCTGTTCCGCGCCATCTCCCGCCGCTGACAACAGCACCGGAAGGCGCGGCGATCCGCCCTGCCCGGAAAGATCGCCGAACGAACGACGCAGCCCGGCGCGAATGTCCCATTCGCTCGCACTGACCGGGTGAAAGTTATCCACAGCCCCCGCCGACCAGGGGTTTTGTCAGTGACAGCCGGTAAAATGGGCATCGGGGCGGCCCCCGGGTTCGGGTGGGGGCTGCCTACGCAACCATCTGTGTTGGCGTTGATCAAGAAAAATCTGTGCTGAAGCGCGTCAGTAGTAGCTCCAGCCTTCGGGCCTGTTGCTCGCGGGGTAGGCGGCCGCCGCGGGTCAGGGTTGCCAGGCCGTGTAGGGCTGCCCAGAACAGTTCCGTCAGCAGGCCCGGTTCCTCGTTCGCGCGGGGGGTCACCACCGCCAGCAGTTCGTTGAAGGCAGCATGCAACGCCGGTGGGGCTTCGGGGGTGGCGAACGGTAGGGCCACCGCCTGGTTGAACATCGCGTCGTACAGGGCTGGGCGTTGGTCCGCGAAGGTCAGGTACGCCGTGCTCACCGCCGCCAGTGGGTCATCGGCCGCCTCGCGTGCCTTGCGTAGGTCCGCTCCCAGGTCGGCGAAGCCCTCCACCGCCACCGCGGCCATGATCGCGTCCTTGCCCTTGAAATGGCTGTACAGCACCGGCTGGCTGTACTCCACCTGCTCCGCCAGCCTGCGCGTCGTCACCGCCTCCCAGCCCTCTGTCTCGGCCAGGTCGCGGGCCGCCGTGACGATCAGCCTCTCGCGCTCCGCACGCTCGCGCTCCCGGCGCGTCTGAATGGACATGCTTCTGATCCTAGCGACGCTAGGCAAACTGTCGCCGTTATGCTAGCTTTGTTCTTGTTCCTAGCACTGCTAGCAAGCGGAGATCGAGATGCTCACCACCATCGCCTACGGGCTGGCCATCGTCCTTGACCTGATGATTCTCTTCATCGGTGGCCGCTTCCTCATCGTGCCCTGGGCAGCGGCCACCGCCTACGGCGTGCCGGCCACGCACGACCGGGCCTACCTCACGATCAAGGGTGTCCGCGACAGCAGCTACGGCCTCATCGGCCTTGCCTTGCTCGCTTTCGCCGGCGCGCAGGCAGAGGCCTGGCTCATGCTGCTCGTCGCGCTCGTGCCGCTCGGCGACACGGTCGTCGTGCTCCGCAACGGCGGCACCAAGGCCATCGCGTTCGGTGTCCACCTCGCGACCGCTGTGGTCGTGCTCGTCAGCTCGGCGCTGCTGTTCGCGTTGTGAGCCCGGGCAGGACGCCCGGGCTCACAACGAGATCACTCGGCGTAGGTCAGGTTCTTGCCCGTCGACGGGTCGAACAGCTGGATCTTGTCCGCGTCGAACCAGACCTCCAGCTCCGCGCCCTCCTTCGCGCCCGACGTGGCCGACAGCCGGGTCACCAGCTGCGAACCACTCGCCGGCACGTCCGTCGCGCCGGCGTCGGCCGCCAGTTCCTCCAGCTCGGCGGCCGTCGCGGCCTCGCCCTCGACCGTGAAGTAGGCGAACTTGTCCGAGCCCATCGACTCGAGTACGTCCACCGTCGCGGTGAAGGTGCTCCCGCCGGCGAGCGTGGTGTCGTCGAGGACCTTCGCGTCCTCGAAGTGCTCCGGGCGGATGCCCGCGATCAGCTCGCGTGGCGCGTTCGCCGTCTCAGCGAGCCGCCGCACGCGGTCGGACAGGGCGACCTGGCCGAGACCGGTGGACAGCTGGCCGTTCTCCAGCACGCCCGGCAGGAAGTTCATGGCCGGGGAGCCGATGAAGCCGGCCACGAACAGGTTCTGCGGGTTGTCGTACAGGAACTGCGGCGAGCCGAGCTGCTGAACGACACCACCGCGCAGCACCACGACCCGGTCGCCCAGGGTCATGGCCTCGGTCTGGTCGTGCGTCACGTAGACGGTCGTCGTCGCGAGCTGCTTCTGCAGCTTCGACACCGACGTGCGCATCTGCACGCGCAGCTTGGCGTCCAGGTTGGACAGTGGCTCGTCCATCAGGAACGCCTTGGGGCTGCGGACGATCGCCCGCCCCATGGCCACGCGCTGGCGCTGTCCACCCGACAGGTTCGCCGGCTTGCGGTCCAGGTGCTGCGTGAGATCCAGGATCTTCGCGGCCTCCTCGACCTTCTGCCGCACCGTCGCGTCGTCCACCTTGGCCAGCCGCAACGGGAACGCCATGTTCTCCCGCACGCTCATGTGCGGGTACAGCGCGTAGGACTGGAACACCATCGCGATGTCCCGGTCCTTCGGCGCCTTCTCGTTCACCCGCGCGCCGTCGATGCGCAGCTCGCCGGACGTGATGTCCTCCAGCCCGGCGATCATGTTCAGCATCGTGGACTTACCGCAGCCGGACGGGCCGACGAGGATGATGAACTCGCCGTCCGCGATCTCGATATTCACCTCGGACACGGCAAGGGCACCGTCCGGGTACCGCTTGGTCACCTTGTCAAGGACGATCTCAGCCATTTCCCTCAGCCCTTCACGGCACCCGACGTAAGCCCCGCGACGATGCGGCGCTGGAAGAACAACACGAACAGAATGATCGGAATGGTGATCACCACGGCGGCCGCGGAGATCGTCCCGACCGGGGCCTCGAACTGGGAGGCGCCCGTGAAGAACGACAGCGCGGCCGGCACCGTGCGCGACGCCTCGGTGGACGTCAGCGAGATGGCGAACAGGAAGTCGTTCCAGCAGAAGATGAACACGAGGATCGCGGTCGTGAACACGCCCGGCGCTGCCAGCGGGGCGATGACCCGCCGGAACGCCTGCGCGGGCGTCGCGCCGTCCATCTTGGCCGCCTTCTCCAGCTCCCAGGGGATCTCCCGGAAGAACGCCGACAGCGTGTAGATCGCCAGCGGCAGGGCGAAGGTGATGTACGGCAGGATCAGGCCGGGCCACGTGTCGAACAGGCCCAGGTTCCGCTCCATCTCGAACAGCGGCGAGACCAGCGACACCTGCGGGAACATCGCGATCAGCAGGGACACGCCGACCAGGAGCTGTTTGCCGGGGAAGTCGAGGCGCGCGATCGCGTACGCGGCCATCGTGCCAAGGACCACCGCGATCAGCGTCGCGATGATCGCGATGCCGATCGAGTTGATCAGGGCCCGGATGAACTCACTCGTCGTGAAGATGTCCTTGTAGTTCTGCCAGGTCCACGAGGTCGGCCAGAAGTACTTGTCGGTCTGTGCCTCCGGCGTCTTGAACGACAGGGAAAGCGTCCACAGCACGGGAACCAGCGCGTAGACCACCACCACGACGTCCACAAGGGTCCAGCGGGCCTTGCGGCCCGCGAGCGTGGGACCCGCGGACTTGGCACGCGCGGGCTTGGGCCGCTCGGTGGTGGGGGCAACAACGACGTCGGCCATCAGCGCCTACCTCCCGGGTCGCTGCCGGGCGCCGAGGCACCGAACAGCTTGACGAAGATGAACGCGATGATCGCCACCGCGATGAAGATCAGCACGGACATGGTCGACCCGATGCCGAGGTTCAACCCCTTGATCAGGTTGTTGTAGGTCTGCATGGACACCGACGACGTGTCGTTGGCGCCCTTGGTGAGCACGAAGATGTTGTCGAAGATCCGGAACGCGTCGAGCGTGCGGAACAGCAGCGCCACGAGGATCGCCGGCTTCATCACCGGAATCATCACCTTGGTGAACCGCTGCCACGCGGACGCGCCGTCCATCGACGCCGCCTTCAGCAGGTCGTCCGGAACCAGCGCGAGACCCGCCATCAGCAGCAACGCCATGAACGGCGTGGTCTTCCACACCTCGGCGAGGATGATGATCGCGAGCGACGCGACCCGGTCGGTGAGTGGGGCGTCGGCGCCGAACAACGCGGTGAGCCAGCCGGTGTCCGTGTTCCACGCGTAGAACCAGGAGAACGCGGCCACGACGGTCACGATGCCGTACGGGATGAGGGAAACCGTGCGGACCAGACCACGGCCGACGAGCGTCCGGTGCATGACCAGCGCGAGCAGCATGCCGAGCACCAGCTCGATCACCACCGAGATCACGGTGATCAGCGCGGTGACGCCGAACGCGGTCCACCAGTAGCCGTCCGACAGGACCGCCACGTAGTTGTCGAGTCCCACGAACTGGCGCTGGTCCGGGAACCGGAGGTCGTAACGCTGCAGGGACAGCCAGATCGAGTAGATGATCGGCCAGCCGGTGACCGCGATCATCACGATCGCGGCCGGCGCGCACAGCAGCAGACCGAGTCTGCGTTCGGCCTTCTTGCCCTCGGAGAGCGCCGGTTTCTTCCCCGGCGCCTCGGCCACCGGCGCCGGGGCGGTCTGGCTCTGCGCCGATGGTTCGCTCGCGAGCTCGCTCACGGCAACACCCCCTTGGAGTCCAGGGCCTTCTGCAACTGGTCACGCAGTTCGTCCGCGGTGGACTTCGGGTCGATGTCCTGCGGTGGCGAGAGCACCTTCGACGTGACCGTCGAAAGGTTCTGGTACACCACGGTCAGCGGGCGGACCGCCGCGTCCTGCAGTTCGTCGAGGATCGTCTGCCACATCGGGTACGCCTTGATGAAGTCCGCGTCGCCGGCGTCGTAGACCGACTCGATCGTGGGCGGCACGCCGTCGTTGATCGCCGAGTACCGCTGGCTCTCCGCGCTGCGCAGGCACAGTGCCGCCTCGAACGCCTCGGGCTTGTGCTGCGAGTACGCGCTGACCGCGAGGTTGTAGCCCCCGATCGTCACCTTGCCCGGCCCGTCGATGCCCGGGTACCGCGCCCACTTGAAGTGCTTGGCGCGCTCGGGGTTCCCGGTCTGCATGGCGGTGTAGACGTAGGGCCAGTTCAGTTCGAACGCGGCCTCGCTGTCCTTGGCCTCGAACGCCTGCTGTACCTGCTGCTCCTGCGTGTTGGTCAGCGACGGGTCGGTGATGCCCTGCGTCGTGACCTCCTTGAGCAGCTTCAGCGCGTCCACCGCGCCCTGGTCCATGACGACCTTCTTACCGTCGTCAGACAGGATGTGCCCGCCGTAGGAGGCGACCATCGTGTTGTAGGTGACCACGAGGCCCTCGTACTGCGCGCCGGTGAACACGACCCGGTACGGCTTGCCCTCGCTCTTGAGCCGCTTCGCCGTGGTGATGATCTCCGACCACGTCTGCGGTGGTTGCGGCGTCACCGAGTCGTCGTACCAGAGCAGCTGGACGTTGGTGTTCTTCGTCGCCGCGTAGAGCTTGTCGTTCCACATCGCCGTCTTGAGCGGCCCTTCGAGCACGCCGTCCTCGGCCTCGCTCTTGTTCGAGCCGGTCCACTCCTCGAGCCACTTCGCCTCGGCGAACTCCGGCACCCACGTGACGTCCAGCCCGAGAATGTCGAGATCGGAGTCGGCGGCCGCGAGTCTGCGGACCATCTGCTCGCGCTGGCCGTCGGCGTCGCGCGGCAACTTGCGGTAGACGATCTCGTAGCGTCCGTCGGCCTTCTGGTTGCACTGGTCGATGACCGACTGGAAGTGCTCCTCCGGCGCGTAGTAGACGTTGATTTCAGTGCCGCCGTCCGAGCCGCAAGCAGCGACCAACGGCGCCACGGCGAGTGCGACTCCGCTGACGGCGAGCATCCGCCATCGCATGAGAACCCTGCCTCCCTTCCCGCCTGCACGGGAGGCGCGGGGCACCTCGTCGTGCCTGGGGGATGCGTGTTTCACGGTGAACCGAACCTAGGCCTCATGATCACGGACCGCAACCTAGAGGAGCAACGATCCGGTCAAGGCCTGTAACGCTAGCGGGCCGCCCCGGGGATGCGTTGGTTGAGTCGGTGGATCCAGCTTTCCACCGACAAGGCGCCGGTTCGCCCTCGTACTGGACCACAAGGGCGGACCGGCAACGCCACCAGCGGGAAGCTGGGCCGCCGCACCAGCCGCCAGTTCCCAGCCCGGCCGCCAGCTCCCGCCCGGCAGCTAGTCCGTCGCGGGAGTTGGCCGCATCGCGAGCCTGGCGAGGAGGTCGCGGCCCTTCTCGGCGTTGCGTGGCTGGGCGAGCACGTCGTAGCGGCCGGCCACGAGCTGACTCGCCGACGCGATCTCCCGGCCCGCGCTCCGCGTGGTCGCGTACCCGACCGCGGCGAAGACCAGCCCGAAGACCACACCGGCCACCAACCCGACCAGGATCGGCGCGAACGACATGGTCTGTGAGCTGAACAGGCCGAGCAGCAGCCCGACGAACAGACCGAACCACGCGCCGGACAGCGCACCCGTCCCCAGCACCTTCGGCCAGCTCAGGCGCCCGATCACCCGCTCGACCAGCATCAGGTCGACGCCGACGATCGTGACCTCCTGCACGGGGAACTCGTTGCCGGCCAGATACTCGACCGCGCGATGGGCCTCCTGGTAGGTGCCGTAGGACCCGATCGGCCAGCCAGTCGGCGGGGTCGGCACCTTGGGGAGCGCCTGGCTCCCGCGTGCCCCTCCGGAGAACGAACCGGTCACCGTTGCTCACCTCTGTTCAGCAGTTGCCACCATCCTGCCAACACGAGGCAAACAGTGCTAACCCGACACCTACCCACCCCGCGAGTCCCGCGTTCAGACAGTGCGAGTCCCGCGTTCAAGCAGTGCGAACTGCGGTTTCGTGCACACGGACCTGCACTAAACCGCAGTTCGATGTGCCCGAACGCGGGACTCGGTGTGTGCGAACGCGGGACTCGCGGGGTCAGCGGGAGCGGTACTCGCGTAGCAGGCCTCGGCTGATGATCGTTTTCTGGATCTCGCTCGTGCCCTCGCCGATGAGCAGGAACGGGGCCTCGCGCATGAGGCGTTCGATCTCGTACTCCTTGGAGTAGCCGTAGCCGCCGTGGATGCGGAACGACTCCTGGGTGACCTCGGCGCAGTACTCCGAGGCCAGGAGCTTGGCCATGCCGGCCTCGACGTCGTTGCGTTCGCCGGAGTCCTTCAGGCGGGCCGCGTTCACCATCATCAGGTGGGCCGCCTCGACCTTCGTGGCCATCTCGGCCAGCTTGAACGCGATCGCCTGATGCTGCGCGATCGGCTTGCCGAACGTGCTGCGCTGCTGCGCGTACTCCACCGCCAGCTCGAACGCGCGGATCGCGATGCCGCACGCGCGGGCCGCGACGTTGACCCTGCCGACCTCGACGCCGTCCATCATCTGCGCGAAACCACGCCCCGGCGCGCCGCCCAGCACCGACGAGGCGCCGGTCCGGTAGCCGGCGAACACCGCCTCGGTCGTGTCGACGCCCTTGTAGCCCATCTTGTCGATCTTGCCGGGAATCGTCAGCCCCGGCGCCACCTCGCCGAACCCGGTCGGCTTCTCCACCAGGAAGGCCGTCAGGTTCTCGTGCGGCTTCTCCGCGCCCTCGTCGGTCCTCACCAGCACGGCGATCAGGTTGGAGCTGCCGCCGTTCGTGAGCCACATCTTCGCGCCGTCGACGACGTACTCGTCACCGTCGCGCCTGGCCCTGGTCTTGATCGCCGCGACGTCCGAGCCGAGGTCCGGCTCCGACATCGAGAAGGAACCGCGCACCTCACCGGTGGCCATTCGCGGCAACAGGCTCTGTTTCTGCGCGTCGGTGCCGTGCTGGCGAACCATGTGGGCCACGATGAAGTGCGTGTTGATCACGCCGGAGACGCTCATCCAGCCGCGCGCGATCTGCTCGACCACCAACGCGTAGGTCAGCAGCGACTCGCCGAGCCCGCCGTACTCCTCCGGGATGGTGAGGCCGAACAGCCCCATCTCCTTCATCCCGTCGACGATGTCCTGCGGGTACTCGTCCGCGTGCTCGAGGGCCTGGGCGTGCGGAATGATCTCCTTGTCCACGAAATCACGAACCGTGGCAAGGATTTCCTGCTGGATGTCGGTCAGGCCGGCGGTCTGAGCGAGGCGGGCCATCTTGGGCGCTCCCTCCCGGGCGACGGTGGTTACCGGCCAGTATCCACCGGTTAACGCTCGTTCGCGGGGAGGTTGTGCGCAGTACCACTAGAGACGGTACCCGCGCTCAGCCCACGCCGATCACCGCGGGAGAACCGCAGTCTCGGCACTCGTCGACGAGGACGTACACGTCGGCACCACAGTCACGGCAGGGACGGAAGCTGCGCTCGAACAGCTCGTCGCGGCGGGAACGGCTGAACAGACGTGGCCCACTTCCATCGTCCTTGCCGAGTCGATGCTTACCCATGCCCGACAGCTTCACCCGGAGGAGTGGGTGAGTGCCAAGTATTCGTCGTTATCTGTGCGTTATATCACGGCAACCTTCGACGATCCGTGACGTCGTTTTTCTGGAGGGTAGTAACTATTGCATAACGTAGTCACCTCACGACTCAGGAAACAGGCGGCCGAACACCTCGCCGAAGCCACCCTCGACGTGGACTTCGATCCGGCCATCATCGTCTCGCTGGGTGATCTGCTGGAACTGCCCGTCCTGCCACCAGTAGACATGCGGGCTGATCGGCCCGACCTCCATGTCGTACCCGGCCGCGGCGTTGCCGGCCATCGCGTTCAGCGCCTCGACCACGCTGGAGTCCCGCGGCACGTGGTACAGCAGCTGGTGCCGGAACGGCACCGCGACCAGCACGCCGTTGGGCAGGTGGGCCTCGCCGGTGGTGCGCAGCACGACGTCCCGCAGCACGAGCGCCGTGGACGCCATGAACATCGACCCGACGAGGATCTCCACACCGTCGTAGGTCGCGCGCTCGTCGGCCTCCTCGCGCCGCAGGTTGGCGAGGCCGGCCGACCGCAGCCGGCCGAGGCCGTGCTTGGTGACCTGCTCGTCGTTGAACGTGGCGACCGAGTCCGGCAGGTCGAGCGCCAGGAGCTCCAGCACGCCGGGCAGGGCCTCGCGGCCGTAGGACCACCAGTCGCCGTCGGGTAGCGCGCCCGCCTCGTACAGCCGCAGGTACGTGCGCTCGAGCAGGTCCTCGGTCGGCACGTCGAACTCGTCCGGCCCGTCGATGCTGGCGAGCAGGCGGCTGATGTGGTCGTCGACGATCGCCGGCCACTTCTTCGCCGACACGCGGGGGTCGGCGAGGCGGCGCGCGAGGCTGCCGAGCCCGAACTGGCGACCGTCGGCGTCCTCGACATGTCCGGCGTAGACGGTCACCTCGTAGCCGGCCACGGCCATGCTGCCGCGGACGAGATCACGAAGCCGCTGCGCGCGGCTCACCGTCAGTTCCGGCAGACCCTCGTCGGCCGGTTCGTCCGGTTCGCGGCCTCGGCTGAACAACCCCACCGCGTCACCCTATTCGGATGGTTTCTCCTCGGGCCTGGGGGCCAGCGTCGGGTGCCCGGTTCGTTCGAGGAAGCGGAGAAGCTCAACGGGGAAGGGCAACACGAGGGTCGAGTTCTTCTCGGACGCGACCTGTACGACGGTCTCCAGCAGTCGCAACTGGAGCGCGGCCGGGGTGTCGCTCATGACCCGGGCGGCGTCGGAGAGCTTCTGCGAGGCCTGGAACTCGCCGTCCGCGGAGATGATGCGCGCGCGGCGCTCCCGCTCGGCCTCGGCCTGGCGGGACATGGACCGCTTCATCGACTCGGGCAGCGCGACGTCCTTGATCTCGACCCGGTCGATGTGCACGCCCCACTCCAGGGCCGGACTGTCGATCATCATCTCGAGGCCCTGGTTGAGCCGCTCGCGGTTCGCGAGCAGGTCGTCGAGGTCGCTCTTGCCGATGATCGAACGCAACGAGGTCTGCGCGACCTGCCCGACCGCGAACCGGTAGTCCTCGACCTTGATCACCGCCGCGACCGGGTCGACCACCTTGAAGTAGACGACCGCGTCGACCCGCACGGTGACGTTGTCGCGGGTGATGCCCTCCTGCGCGGGCACCGGCATGGTCACGATCTGCATGTTGACCTTCTGCAGCTTGTCCGCGACGGGTACCAGCAACGCGAGGCCGGGTGCGCGGATGCCGGGCTGGACCCGACCGAACCGGAAGATCAGGCCCTGCTCGTACTGCTTGATCACGCGGACGCTGGAGGAGACTCCGATCACGACCACAACGAGGATCAGCAGGAGAATGTAGGCAACCATTGGCGCCTCCGCGGTCAACCACCCCTCGCAACCGATGCTACGCCCGGAGATGCGGGGAAAGCCGCAGAAGGATCCAGCCCGCATCCCAACTCACAAAAGCAAATCACCGACCCGAACGGCCGCTGTGCTCGCCGGGGGGACCCCTGCTTTCAGGCTACCGGGAGCCACCGACAATTCCGGGCCGTTGAACGCGCCGGCCAGCAGTTCCCCGAGCGAAAGGGACTTTCGTGCGCCGAGGGGCATGGTGTCGCCAGTTGGCCCGCTTGACTGCACACCGAACGGGGGCTTCCAGCGTTGGTGAGCACAAGCTCGGCCGTCCCCCGCTCCCTGATCTGCTGGAGATCACCTCCCGGACGGCTACGACGCCAGCGCGGCGGTGCGCGATGATCACCACCGCCCAGACGGTCACTGGCCTGGCACGCGGAGATCAGGCCGGCGACCGACGGCGCGTAGAACCCCGGCCTTCGCGGCCTCGCCACTGCGGCGCACCCACGCCTGGCAGCGAGGGTGTCGGCCGGGAACACCAGTCCTTCCCCAAAGGCACCGACTTCGTCACCGCCCGGCCAACGACCACCCCCAGCAAGACACTGGCTCAACCCCAAGGAGAAACAATCCGACACTGTCCACGACGGCTTGCGTCGCAACACCACAAGGATTCCCGCACTGCTGGCGAGCCACTGAACACCCCGGCAGCAATTTCACCCACCCAACCCGAGCGAAAGGGACTTTCGTGCGCCCGGGGGTCCCCCGGATTCCACATTACCGGTGGGCACCGACAATTGCGGTCAGGTGCCCTTGACCGCCGCCGCGAGCGCCAGGATCCGTTGGGCGTCGACCACGTGCAGGTTCTCGATCATGCGGCCGTCGACCGTCGCCACGCCGCGGCCCGCGTGCTGGGCCTGTTCGAAAGCCTCGATCACGCGGTGGGCGTGCGCGACCTCGTCGGCGGACGGCGCGAAGATCTCGTTGCACGGCTCGACCTGGCCGGGGTGGATCAGCGTCTTGCCGTCGAAGCCGAAGTCCCGGCCCTGGCGGCACTCCGCGGCGAACCCGTCCAGGTCACGGACGTCGTTGTAGACGCCGTCCAGGATCACCCGGCCGGTCGCGCGGGCCGCGAGCACACACGTCGACAGGGGGCCGAGCAGCGGCGCGCGGCCGGGGACCTGTGCCGCCGTCAGCTCCTTCGCGAGGTCGTTCGTGCCGAGCACCAGCACGGTCAGCCGGTCCGACGCCGCCGCGATCGACGCGCAGTTCAGCACCGCCACCGGTGTCTCGATCATCGCCCAGATCGCCGTGTGGTCCGGGGCGTGCGACAGCGCCTTCTCGATCGCGTGGACCTCCTCGGCGGAGTTCACCTTCGGCACCACCACCGCGTCCGGGCCCGCCTCGCCGGCCGCGCGGAGGTCGTCGGCGTGCCACGGCGTGCCGAGACCGTTGACGCGAACGGTCACCTCGCGCGAGCCGTACGAGCCGACCGCCGCGCACACCCGTTCCCGGGCCGCGGCCTTCGCGTCCGGCGCGACCGCGTCCTCCAGGTCGAGGATCAACGCGTCCGCCGGCAGCGTCTTCGCCTTCTCCAGCGCCCTTTCGTTGGCGCCCGGCATGTACAGGACCGACCTGCGCGGCCTCATTCGGCAGCCTCCTTGTACAGCGCGGCCAGTTCCGGGTCCCGCGCCGCGAGGTCGTCGGCGAGGGCCACGATCACCTGGCACTGCTTGACCGTCGCGTCGTCCTGCATCTTGCCGTCGAGCATCACCGCGCCGGTGCCATCACCCATGGCCGCGATCACCCGCCGCGCCCATCCCACCTCGGCCGGGTCCGGCGAGAAGACCTTGCGTGCGATGGCGATCTGGGCCGGGTGCAGGCTCCACGCGCCGACACAGCCGAGCAGGTACGCGTTGCGGAACTGGTCCTCGCACGCGACCGTGTCGCGGATGTCGCCGAACGGCCCGTAGTACGGCAGGATCCCGGCCCGCACGCACGCGTCGACCATCCGCGCGACCGTGTAGTGCCACAGGTCCTGCTGGTAGGTGGTGCGCCCTTCGGACAGGTCGTCGCCGACGGGGTCCGTCCGCACCAGGTACCCGGGATGGCCGCCGCCGACCCGGGTCGTCTTCATCCGCCTGCTCGCGGCCAGGTCGGCAGGGCCGAGCGAGATGCCCTGCATGCGCGGGCTGGCCATGGCGATCTCCTCGACACGCGACACCCCGCTCGCGGTCTCCAGGATCGCGTGCACGAGCAGCGGGCGCCGCAGGCCCGCGCGGGCCTCCAGCTGGGCGAGCAGCCGGTCGACGTAGTGGATGTCCTCCGGGCCATCGACCTTCGGCACCATGATCACGTCGAGCTTGTCGCCGACCTCGGTGACCAGCGTCAACAGGTCGTCGAGCACCCACGGCGAGTCGAGGCTGTTGATCCGCGTCCACAGCTGCGTGTCGCCGAGGTCCACCTCGCGGGCGATGCGCACGAGCCCGGCGCGGGCGGCCTCCTTGCGGTCGGCCTGGACGGCGTCCTCGAGGTTGCCGAGCAGCACGTCGGCCTGCCCGGCCATGCCGGGGACCTTGGCCGCCATCTTCTCGTTGCCCGGGTCGAAGAAGTGGATCATCCGGGAGGGCCGGACCGGGATCTGCCGCAACGGCTCCGGTGCGCCGACGGCGAGCGGACGGAAGAAGTCCTTCGGTGACCTCATCGAGCCTCCCAACGCTACTTGCCAGTAACCATAGGGGCTCGAAAACTGGTTCGCCGTGCACGTGTCGGCTACGCCACCCTGGGGACGTGTCCTTGACCGTGCCAGAAAGCCTCGCGGCGGGCTTCGAAGACCAGGACTGGCTCGCGCGGCTCCCCGCGCTCGCCGAGTCCTGCCTCACCAACTGGGACCTGACGGTCGACGGCGAGCCCATGCACGGCGCGTGCGCGCTCGTCCTGCCGGTGCGCCGGGCCGGCGGCGAACCCGCCGTGCTCAAGGTGACGTGGCCGCACGAGGAGGCCGAGCACGAGGCCCTCGCACTGTCCATCTGGGACGGTGCGAGCTCGGTCCGCCTGCTGGCACACGATCCTGGCGCGTGGGCGCTGCTGCTCGAACGCCTCGACCCGGCCGTCACGCTGGAGAGCGAGCCGCTGCCGGAGGCGCTCGCGGTCCTCGCGGGCATGATCCGCCGGCTCGACCGGCCGGCGCCGGCGGGAGTCAGGCACCTGCGGGACGTCGCCGCCCGCTGGGTTCGCGAGTTTCCCGCGGAGAACGACGGCCTCGTGCCTGACGACGTGGTCGCACAGGCCGTCGCCTACTGCCGCGAGCTGGGACCGACCGCCGGGAACCACCTGGTCAACGAGGACCTGCACTTCCAGAACGTGCTGCGTGGCGAGCGTGCGCCGTGGCTGGTGATCGACCCGAAGCCGGTCGCGGGCGACCGGGAGTTCGGGCTCTGCCAGCTGCTGTGGAACCGGTTCGAGGAGGCCACCCTGCTGGCCCGGCTGGCGGTGGTCGTCGACATGGCCGGGCTGGACCGTGAGCTGGCCAGGAAGTGGACGTTCGTGCGCGCGGTCGACAACTGGCTCTACGCGGGCCCGGACCACTGGCTGGGCGACAGGTGCGCCCGGATCGCCGGGGTGCTCGCCGGCCCCGGCTGACCCGACGCGCGCGGGGCTCACCGCCGGGTGAACGGACCGCGGCACGGCTAGCCTTGCGGCGTGAGCAGGGTCTTCGTGGCGCAGGTGGTCGGGTTGCCGGTGTTCGGGCCCGACGGGGAGTCCATCGGCAAGATCCGGGACGTGGTCGCCGTGCTGCGTACCGACCGCACGCCACCGCGCGTGCTCGGCGTGGTCGTGGAGCTCGCGACCCGCCGGCGGATCTTCGTGCCGATGCTGCGGGTCACCTCGATCGACGCGAACGCGGTCACGCTGGCCACGGGCTCGGTGAACCTGCGGCGCTTCAACCAGCGGCCCAACGAGGTGCTGGTCGTCGGTCAGCTGCTGGACGCGCGGGCGGTCGTCGTCGAGACCGGGCACCCCGCCATGATCGTGGACGCGGCGATGGAGCTGACGCGGACCCGCGACTGGGTGATCTCCCGGCTCGCCATCCGCGAGCGGACCGGCAGGCTGTCCAGGCGCGGCCCGATCCAGGTGCGGCGCTGGGAGGAGCTCGAGCCGCCTGGGGTGACGGACCTGGCGTCCGCGCCGCAGGAGACGACGCACCTGCTGAGCGTGTTCGAGGGCATGCGGGCCGCGGACGTGGCCACCGCACTGCGGGACCTGCCGGTGAAGCGCCGCTACGAGGTCATCGACGGCCTCGACGACGAGCGGCTGGCGGACGTGTTCGAGGAGCTGTCCGAGGACGACCAGAAGGACCTGCTCGGGCACCTCGACGAGGAACGCGCGGCGGACGTCCTGGAGGCGATGGACCCCGACGACGCCGCGGACCTGCTGGCCGAGCTGCCCGAGCGGGACCGGTTGAGGTTCCTGGAGCTGATGGAGCGGCAGGAGTCCGACCCGGTCCGCCGGCTGCTGGCGTACTCGTCGGACACGGCGGGCGGGCTGATGACGCCGGAGCCGCTGGTGTTGATGCCCGACGCCCCGGTCGCCCAGGCGCTGGCCATGATCCGCAACCCGGACATCACGCCCGCGCTGGCAAGCATGGTGTTCGTCTGCCGTCCACCGTCCGCGACGCCGACCGGCCGGTACATCGGCTGCGTCCACGTCCAGCGGCTGCTGCGCGAGCCGCCGAGCGAGCTGGTGGCGAGCGTCGTGGACAGCGAGCTGGCCCGGCTGTCACCGGCGGCGTCACTGAACGAGGTGACCCGCTACTTCGCCACCTACGACCTGGTGTGCGCGCCCGTCGTGGACGAGAACGAGCACCTGCTGGGCGCGGTGACCGTGGACGACGTGCTGGACCACCTGCTGCCCACCGGGTGGCGCGAGACCAACAGCGAGGAGCCGGCCGATGCCTGAACTGTTCGCCCGCCGCCGGCTCGACCAGCCGCGCACACCGGGTTTCCGGGTGTCGATCGACCCGGAGATGATCGGCCGGATGTCCGAGCGGCTGGCGAGGTTCCTGGGCACCGGCAAGTACCTGTTCTGGCAGACGGTGCTCGTGATCGTGTGGATCGTGCTGAACCTGACCGCGGTGTCGCTGCGGTGGGACCCCTACCCGTTCATCCTGCTGAACCTGGCGTTCTCGACCCAGGCTGCGTACGCGGCGCCGCTGATCCTGCTCGCCCAGAACCGCCAGGACAACCGGGACCGGGTGTCGCTGGAGGAGGACCGGGCACGCGCGACCCGCACGAAGGAGGACACCGAGTTCCTGGCACGCGAGCTGGCCGCGCTGCGGTTGGCCATCGGCGAGGTCGCGACCAGGGACTACCTGCGCAGCGAGCTGGACCGCCTCCGCACGGACCTCGACGGGCGCAGGCCCCGCAAGCCCCGCCCGTCGGCGGAGGCCGTTCGCGACGACCACCGCTGGGCGGAGACCTGAGCCCGTCCGTGGACCCTCGTCCGGCGGTCTCCAGCTTCGCCGGGACCCTCCACTAGGGGATCCCGGGAGGCGGACCGGCCAGGCGGGAGCACAGGTCGCCGAAGGAGGCCAGCTCGTCGCCGTCCAGGTGCTCGACGAAGTGGCGGACGACGCCCGAGAGGTGCGTCCTGGCCGCGTGGCGCAGCGTGTCGATCCCCTTGGTGGTGATCACCGCCACCACGCCGCGGCCGTCGCCGTCGAAGCGTTCTCGGGTGACCATGCCGGCCACCTCCAGGCGGTCCACCAGCCGGGTGACACCGGACCGGGACAGCAGCACCGCGTCGGCCAGCTCGGCCATCCGCAGTCGCCGTTCGGAGGACTCAGCAAGTTGCACCAGCACGTCGTAGGCACCCAGGGTGATGGGGTGCTCGGCCACCAGCTCGGTCTCCAGCACACGTATGAGCCGCGCGTGCGCACGGAGGAACGATCGCCAGGCGTGGAGCTCGGTCGTGGTCGGCAATCGTGTTACCCCGGGTTCAGGCACGAGGAGGATGGTACGGAACCGATCCGTACCATGGTGGGGTGACCACTCCAGATGTCGAGGCTGTGCGGACGGCACTGGCCGACGTGCAAGATCCGGAAATCCACAAGCCGATCACCGACCTGGGCATGGTCAAGAACGTGTCCGTCGGGGACAACGGCACGGTGCACGTCGAGATCTACCTGACGGTGTCCGGCTGCCCGCTGCGCGACAAGATCACCCGCGACGTGACCGAGGCCGTCTCCTCGGTCGACGGGGTCCGCCACGTGACCGTCGAGATGGACGTCATGTCCGACCAGCAGCGCACCGAGCTGCGGCAGAAGCTGCGTGGCACGTCCGAGGAGCCACGCATCCCCTTCGCCGAGCCGGGCTCGATGACCCGGGTGTACTGCGTGGCGTCCGGCAAGGGCGGGGTGGGCAAGTCGAGCGTGACGGTCAACCTGGCCGTCGCGATGGCTTCCCGCGGCCTGTCGGTCGGCGTGGTCGACGCGGACATCTACGGCCACTCCGTCCCCCGCATGCTGGGCGCCGACGGCCGGCCGACGCGCGTCGAGAAGATGATCCTGCCGCCCGAGGCCAACGGCGTGAAGGTCATCTCCATCGCCATGTTCACGCCGGGCAACACCCCCGTCGTGTGGCGCGGCCCGATGCTGCACCGGGCGCTGCAGCAGTTCCTGGCGGACGTGTTCTGGGGCGACCTGGACGTGCTGCTGCTCGACCTGCCCCCGGGCACCGGCGACATCGCGATCTCGGTGGCCCAGCTGCTGCCGAACGCCGAGCTGCTGGTCGTGACCACGCCGCAGCAGGCGGCCGCCGAGGTGGCCGAGCGCGCGGGCGCGATCGCCATGCAGACGCGGCAGCGCATCGCGGGTGTCATCGAGAACATGTCGTGGCTGGAGCTGCCCGACGGCTCGCGGATGGAGCTGTTCGGCTCCGGCGGCGGCCAGACGGTCGCGTCGTCGCTGACCAGGACGATCGGCTCGGACGTGCCGCTGCTGGGCAAGGTCCCGCTGGACCCCCGCGTGGTCGAGGCGGGCGACGGCGGCAAGCCGATCGTCATGTCCTACCCGGACTCCGCGGCCGCTCAGGAGCTGACCCGGATCGCGGCCAAGCTGTCGACCCGCGCCCGCGGCCTCGCCGGCCGCATGCTGTCGGTCTCCCCGGCCTGACAGTCCCGGGAGACGTCCCCTCAGGGCCAGTAGATCCTCGGCGCGGACGTCGTGGGGTCCGGCGCCTTCGAGGCGGCCGCGTCAGGTCGCGTCGGGGTCGAACTTGGCCTCGCCGGTCGCGGGAGGTTTCGGGTCGTCCTGGACCGGGGCCGGCGTCGCGGGCGGTGGCGTGTGCCCGTTCGGCTTGGTGCCGCCGTTGGAGACGTCGACGTCCTCGAACAGGTGGCGGGCCACCGCGCGCCGGGGATCGAAGTTCCGCAGCTGCTGCAGGTCCTGCAACGGCTTGCGCAGCTCCTCGAAGTCGTCGCCCATCTCGTTGCGGAGCTGCTCGCGTGCGCCGGTCGCGTACTCGCGGAGCTTCCGCACGTTGCGCCCCAGCCAGGACGCCGCGGACGGCAACCTTTCCGGGCCGAGGATGAACAGGCCCGCGACCACGATGATCAGGATCTCGGACCAGCCGATGCTGTCGAACACTGTGGCCGCCCTCCCGCGACGAAAACCCCCGCAGTCCGTTGTTCAGCGTAGCCGCTCAGTCGGACTGCAACGTCACCTGAACTGTGAGCTCTCGCCCGTCCCGGGCGAGCACGACCGGCACCGTGTCGCCGATCTTGTAGTGCCGAACCGTCACGATCAGCTCGGCGGCGTTCGCGATGACACGGTCGCCGACCTTGCGGATCACGTCGTTCTGCTTGATGCCCGCCTTGGCCGCGGCACCCTCGTCGCGCACGTTCTGCACCCGGGCGCCCTCGGCCGTCTCCGCCGACACCGACGACGCGTTGACGCCGAGGTCTGCGTGGTTGACCTTGCCCGTCTTGATCAGCGAGTCGACCACCGGCCGCACGTCGTCGATCGGGATGGCGTAGCCGAGGCCGATGCTGCCGCCCTCCTCGGACGTCGAGATGATCGACGAGTTGATGCCGACCAGCGCTCCCGTCGCGTCGACCAGCGCACCACCGGAGTTGCCGTGGTTGATGGCCGCGTCGGTCTGGATCGCGTCGTAGGCCGCGGGCTGGCCGTCCTCGCCGCCGAGCACCACCGGCCGGTTCAGCGCGCTGACGATGCCCTCGGTCACGGTGTCCGCCTGGTCCAGCGGCGAGCCGATCGCGAGCACGGTGTCCCCGACCGCCAGGTCGGCCGACTTGCCGAGCTGGATGACGGTGCTGATGTCCGCGTCCACCTTCACGACGGCGAGGTCCATCTTCGGGTCGATGCCGACGAGCCGAGCGTTGGCCCGCCGCCGGTCGTTGAACACGACGGTGATCTTCTGCCCCTTGGTCACCGCGCCCCCGAGGGAGACCACGTGCTCGTTGGTCACGATGTAGCCCTGGCTGTCGACGACCGCGCCCGAGCCGATGCCGGTGCCCTGGTCGGTGCGCACCTCGATGGTGACGACCGCCGGACGCACCCGCCGCGCGATGTCCGCGATCGAGCCCGGCGGACGTTCCTTCGCCGGCTGGACCTCGGCAAGCGTCGTGTCGCTGTACAGCTGGTCGCCCTGCTGCGCGAGGAAGTAGGCGGCGACCCCGCCGCCGCCCCCGATGACCAGTGCGAGCACCCCGAGCACGACCAGCGCGGACACCTTCACCCGGCGCCCGAACAGCACCTCGGTCAGGCTCAGCAGCTGGCCGGAGGGCTTGGTCCCGGACTTCGCGTCCTCGTCGCCGTCCCGGTCCGGGCCGACGGCGGGCGGTCCGATCACGGCACCGGCCGACGGGTCGCGCCACGGGTCGTGCGCGGCCTCCGGGTCCCACGGGTCGACGCCGTTGGCGCCGTGCTCGTCCGCGGGTGGGCGCTGCAGCAGGTCCGCGCTGCCCTCGGGCCGGCCGAACGCCGACGCGAGCGACTCGGGGGCCGGGGGCGCGGTCTTCAGCTCACCCAGCGTGGGCGTCCGCCCGGCCTGCGGGGAGAACGCCCCGTCGACGCCAGTGGGCCGGCCGAACACGGCGGCCGCGCCCGGGTCGATGTCGGGGCGGTGCAACGGCCGTGGCCCGAGCCTCGGCCGATCGTCCGTGCCGGGAACGGCGCTGCCGTTCGACGGCGTGCCCGGCTCGGGGTTCCACTGGTTGCTCATCGTCGCCAAGCGTGCCGGAGGGATGGTGAAGTCAGCGTTCTGTTCCCGGCCAGGCGCCTCACAGCGACTTCACACGGGTTGTGCTGTCAGCGGCGGTTGGCGGACCGCAGGGTCGCGTAACCCACCTGCTGCATGCTGCCGCCGACCACCGCGGGACGTTCGCCGCCGGCCGGGGACCTCGGCGCCGGCTCGGCGCCACCGCCGCTGGCCGTCGCCGCGAGTGCGAGCGCGCCGAGCACGAGGCCGGACACGACCACACCGGCGCCCTGGACGGCACGACGGCTGGGACTACGGCCGAGGACGGTGCTGCCCTCGCCGAGCTTGGTTGATGTGCCCAACGGGGCGGTGCCCCCCAGCGCGGCAACCCGGTCCGGGCGCTGGACGGCGACCAGCTGGCCGTCGTTGGTGACGGCGAGGCCGTCGGGCATCGCCGGCATCTCGATCTGCTCGGGGATGGCCCGCAGGCTCGCGAGGAGACCCGCCGGCGCGGAGAACGCGTTCGCCGCGTGGACGGCGGCCGCCGCCTGCCGCTGCGCCGCGATCTCGGCGGCACAGGCGCCGCACCTGGCGGCATGCGAGGACGCCCGGTCGCAGGCCGTCGGCGTCAGCTCGCCGTCGACGAACGCCACCACCGCGTCCGGCAGCAAGTGCTGTTCGGACAGACCCCAACCGCGCTCGTCGGTCACGACCTACCCTCCCCTACGAGTTCACGGCGCCGCTCCAGCGACGCACGAAGTGCCTGCCGCCCCCGGTGGATCCTGCTTCGAACAGTACCCAACTTCACGCCGAGCGTGGCGCCGATCTCCTCGTAGGACAGACCTTCGACGTCACACAGGACGACCGCGGCACGGAACTCGGGGGGCAGCTCGTCCAGCGCGGCCTGCAGGTCCGGGTCGAGGTGGTTCGACACGTAGACCTGCTCCGGGCTCGGGTCGTCGCCGGCGAGGCGGTCGGTGTCCTCCGGCAGCCCCTCCATGCGCAGCCGCGAGCGACGACGCGCCATGTCCAGGAAGAGGTTGGTCGTGATGCGGTGCAGCCAGCCCTCGAACGTGCCGGGCTTGTAGTTCGCGAGGGAGCGGAACACCCGGATGAAGGTCTCCTGGGTGAGGTCCTCGGCGTCATGCGCGTTACCCGTCAGGCGGTAGGCCAGACGGTAGACACGGTCGGCGTGCTCCCGCACGACCTCGTCCCACGACGGCGGCGTCCACGTGGCGGCGTCGTCGAGGGCGACGGGCGCGGCGTCGGCTGTCTGCGTAGACATAGGCGCTTGTGCCACCTCTTCCGGGTCGGTAAACCCACTCAACTTCTCAACGTGTGCCGCGCTCATCGTGTTCCCCATCCCCCGACCTGTGTCGTTGTCTCACCCAGGATCATTTCGGGTGCTGGTGTGAAGCTAGTGAGAGTCGACTGAGAAGCGCCTGAGAATCGACCGGGGCCTTATCACCCGGTTCCGGGGTCGACAACGCTAATCTCACAACTCGTGGCATCCGATACGCCGACGATCGACTCAGACGCGGTGCACGCGTACGTCGAGGGCTACCTCCCGGAGGAGGACGCGCTGGCCGCCGCCCGCAGGCGGGCCGACCAGCTGGGCGCCGGCCCGCTGTCCCCCGGCTCGGGCTCCGCCCTGCGGTTCCTGGCGACCGCACTGCAGGCCAAGGCCGTGGTCGAGGTGGGCACCGGCGCGGGCGTCAGCGGCCTGTACCTGCTGCGTGGCATGGCCACGGACGGGGTGCTGACCTCGATAGACGTCGATCCGGAACGGCAGACGGCCGCCAAGCGCGCGTTCAGTGCCGCCGGCGTCGCCCCCGGCCGCACCCGGTTGATCATGGGCCGGGCGCTGGACGTGCTGCCCCGGCTGACCGAGGAGGCCTACGACCTGCTGTTCGTCGACGCGGCCAAGCCGGAGTACCCGAGCTACCACGAGCAGGGCGTGCGGCTGCTGCGTCCCGGCGGCGTGCTCGCGTTCGCCGGCGTCCTGTGGTCGGGCCTGGTGGCCAACCCCACCCGGCGCGACGCCGAGACCGTCGCCCTGCGCGACGTGGCCAGGATCGTCCGCGACGACGACCGCCTGGTCCCGGTCCTGCTTCCCCTCGGCGACGGCCTGCTGGTGGCGGCGAAGGCCCGCTGACCTACTCCTCGCCTACTCCTCGCCGGTCGCCACGTAGCCGCCCACGGTCACCGCGATCGACAGGCCGATGATCAGGACCGCGACGGCGACCCCGGTGAACTCCCACATGACCACGACCAGGCCGAACGGCACGAACACGGCCAGCCCGGTGAGGATCCCGGGCAGCCACCGGATGCGCCGGTCCCGCCGCCCGCCGGTCCCGCCGACCTGCGACATCTGCCATACGGACCGGTACGGGTCGTTCTCTCCCCCAGGTGGCTCCATACCCCCAGGGTAGGCATCCCGTCCGTCTCAGTGGGACCGAATCACTCGACTCGCTCACCCTTGCCCAGAACGACAACCCCGCCGTTACTGACGGTCCACCGCTGCCGGTCCGCCGCCAGGTCGACGCCGATCTCCGCACCCTCCGCCACCTGCACGTTCTTGTCCAGGATCGCCCGCCGGACCACCGCGCCCTTGCCGACCCGCACGCCGGGCAAAAGCACGCTCCCCTCGACCAGCGCCCCGTCCTCGATCATCACGTCCGCGCTGATCACCGAGTCGCGCACGGTCGAACCGGACACGATCGTCCCGGGGCCCACGATCGACTCGACCGCGCTGCCGGAGTTGACGAACTTCGCCGGCGGCAGCGGCGGCGTCGCCGTCCGGATGGGCCACCGGTGGTTGTACAGGTTGAACACCGGGTGCACCGACACGAGATCCAGGTGCGAGTCGTAGTACGCGTCGAGCGTCCCGACGTCGCGCCAGTACCCGCGGTCACGCTCCGTCGCGCCGGGCACCGCGTTGTCGTCGAAGTCGTACACCCGCGCGTCGCCCCGCCCGACGAGCATCGGGATGATGTCGCCGCCCATGTCGTGCATGGACTCGGGGTTCGCGGCGTCCTCGCGCAGCGCCTCCAGCAGCGTCGACGTGCGGAACACGTAGTTGCCCATCGACGCGAACGTCACTTCCGGGTCGTCCGGCACGTGCGGCGGGTTCGCCGGCTTCTCCAGGAAGCGGGTGATCCTGCCGTCGGCGTCGGAGTCGATGCAGCCGAACGCCTTCGCCTCCGCGCGCGGCACGCGGATCCCGGCCACGGTCACCCCCGCGCCCGAGTCGACGTGCTGCTCCACCATCTGCGCCGGGTCCATCCGGTACACGTGGTCCGCGCCGAAGACGACGATGTGGTCCGGTCGCTCGTCGTACACCAGGTTCAGCGACTGGTAGATCGCGTCCGCGCTGCCCGTGTACCACCGCGGCCCGAGCCGCTGCTGCGCCGGTACCGGGGTGATGTACTGCCCGAGCACGCTGGACAGCCGCCAGGTCGTCGAGATGTGCCGGTCCAGCGAGTGCGACTTGTACTGGGTGAGCACGCACAGGCGGTGGAAGCCGGCGTTCACGAGGTTCGACAGCACGAAGTCGATCAGCCGGTAGTTGCCCCCGAACGGGACGGCCGGCTTGGCGCGGTCAGCCGTGAGCGGCCACAGACGCTTACCTTCGCCACCGGCGAGCACGATCGCGAGCACGTGCGGCTGCTGCCACTTCACGGGGCTGACCCTAACGGCGTACGGCCTGGTACGGCTACCTTGAGGCTCGTGCGTATCGGGCTGTTAACTCGTGAGTGGCCGCCGGAGGTCTACGGTGGCGCGGGCGTGCACGTCGAGTTCCTCGTGCCTCGCCTGCGGGATCTCGTCGACGTCGACGTGCACTGCTTCGGCGGGCCGCGGTCGGGCGAGGGTGTCCACTCGCACCGGCCGGCCCCGGGCATGGAGCACGCGAACCAGGCGCTGAGCACGCTGTCGGTCGATCTGTCGATCACCGCTGCCGTGGACGGCCTCGACCTCGTGCACTCGCACACCTGGTACGCCAACCATGCCGGCCACCTCGCGAAGCTGCTCCACGGCATGCCGCACGTGGTCACGGCCCACTCGCTGGAGCCGCGCAGGCCGTGGAAGGCCGAACAGCTCGGCGGCGGCTACCGGCTGTCGTCGTGGGTGGAGAGGACGGCGTACGAGTCGGCGGACGCGATCATCGCGGTGAGCGAGGGCATGCGGGCCGACGTGCTGGACTGCTACCCGTCGCTGCACCCCGACCGGGTGAAGGTCGTCCGCAACGGCATCGACGCGTCGTCGTACCACCCGGTGACCGAGTCGGACGCGCTGCGCCACTACGGGGTGGACCCGGACCGCCCGATCGTGGTGTTCGTGGGGAGGATCACCCGGCAGAAAGGTGTCGGCCACCTGGTCGCGGCCGCGCACCAGATCGACCACGACGCGCAGCTCGTGCTGTGCGCGGGCGCCCCGGACACGCCGGAGATCGCCAGGGAGACGACCGAGGCGGTGTCGGAGCTGGCAGCCGCCCGGCCCGGTGTCTTCTGGATCCAGAAGATGCTGCAACCGGCCGAGGTGCGCCAGTTCCTCAGCCACGCGGCGGTGTTCGTGTGCCCGTCGGTGTACGAGCCGCTGGGCATCGTGAACCTGGAGGCCATGGCGTGCGGCACGGCGGTTGTCGCGTCGGACGTCGGCGGGATCCCCGAGGTCGTCGACGACGGCCGGACGGGCCTGCTGGTGCACTACGACGCGGCCGACGAGTCGACGTTCAGGGTCGGTCTCGCGGACGCCGTGAACGCCCTGCTGGGTGACCCCGACCGGGCGAAGGCCATGGGCGTGGCGGGCCGGGAACGGGCGGTCACGGAGTTCTCGTGGGAGTCCGCGGCCGAGCAGACGGTCGCGGTCTACCGGTCAGTGCTTGACTAATCACCCATGCGGGCACAACTTGGCGCGGGCGAGGTGACACTGCGTCGCTGGCGCGAGACAGACGCGGACGACCTGTACCAGGTCGTCCTGGAGTCGCTCGACCACCTGCGGCCGTGGATGGCATGGGTCGCGGACGGCTACTCGCCGCAGGCCGCGGTCGAGTTCCTGGCCAGCGCGCGGGACGACTGGGCGAGCGGGGCGGCGTACAACTACGCGATCTTCGTGCAGGGCCGGCTCGCTGGCGCCGCCAGCCTGATGGACCGCGTCGGCCCGGGCGGGCTGGAGCTCGGCTACTGGCTGCACCCGTCGTTCGTCGGCCACGGCGCCGCGACCCGAGCGGCGTCACTGCTGGCGACGGAGGCCTTCCGCAACGGCGTTCGCCGCGTCGAGATCGTGACCGACGTCGCGAACTTCCGTAGCGCCGCCGTCCCGAGGCGCCTGGGCTTCACCGAGGTGGAGCGACGTTCGCCACAGGAGCCGCTCACGTCCGGCGAGGACGGCGTGGACATCATCTGGCGACTCACCCCCTGACCGGGGGTTGCTACGGGGAAACTCAGGGATCTACCTGAGAACCCGTTCAGCCTGGGCGCAATAGCGTCGTCGCATGGCACCTTCCCGCACCAGGCTGGCCCGCTTCACGGTGGCGTCGGCGATCGCCACCGGCCTGAGCCAGGTGGTGCTGCTGGTGCTGTACGCGTGGACCCCGTTCGACGCGACCGTCGCGAGCACGGCCGCGTTCCTGGCCGGCTCGGTGCCACACTTCCTGATGGTCCGCCACTGGGCGTGGCCGCCGGGCAAACTGCGGGCCCAACTGGCGACGTACTTGACGGTGACCATGGTCGGCGGCGCGGCGTCCATCGCGCTGACCACGGCCGCCGACCTGCTGGTCCTGCCGCTGCTGTCGCCCGGGTGGCAGCCGGTGGCGCTGACGTTGAGCTACCTCGCGGCGAGCGGCCCGGTGTTCGTGGCCAAGTTCGCGATCTTCGACCGGGTCTTCGCCGCCAGCGCCGAGCGCAGGTACGCCGCGCTCGCGCTGGCCGGCTGACCGGGGCGGGCCGGCAGGGGAGGGCCGGCCCGCCCGGGTCGAGGTCAGCCGGTGACAAGCGTGAGACCGTTCACGCTCAGTACCTCGGTGACGGGCTGGAAGTAGGTCGTGCCGCCGCTGGTGCAGTCGCCGGACCCGCCGGAGGTCATGCCAACCGCCCGAACGGTGGAACCCGAACCCGGCTTGGTCACCAACGAGCCACCGGAGTCACCTGCTTCGGCGCACACGTTCGTGCGAATCAGCTGGTAGACGCAGCCCTGGGGGTAGCAGACGGTCTCGTTCACGCCGGTGACGCTGCCGCACCGCCAGCCGGTGGTGGACCCGGACCTGCACACGGCCAGTGCGTTCGTCGCGGTCACCGGGCCGGTGACCGTCACGTCACTTCCGCTCGAGTACCGGTCGACCAGCGGGGTCGGCACGGCGAGGGAGGACGTCACGCGGATGACGCCGTAGTCGTTCGTGGGGAACGACGAGGCCGCACGCCTGCCGATGGTGCCGCCAGTTCCGGTCCAGCCGGCGCCGGCGGCGGTGCAGTGACCGGCCGTGATGACGTACCGGCTGCGGCCGGAGGTGGCGTTGAAGCCCAGCGAACAGCGTGCACCGCCCGTGTAGATGGCCTGGCCGCCGATGAGGTTCCACAGCAGCTTCGGCGCCTCGGCGACGTGCTCGATCGTGATGGCGCCCGCGTGTGCGGCCGCGGCCCAGGTGGCCACGCCCCGGTCGGAGCCGTGCACCGACACCACGACCGACTTCGTCGCGGCGTCGACGTACCAGCCGGTCACCGTGCTCGGCCGGCTCGCGGCCGCCGTGTTGAGCGAGGTGACCGCCGCGGCCGGGTCGGCGGGTGTCGTGGGTGCCGCGTTCGCGGGAGCGGACATGGTCAGGGCCGCGCCGGCCGCCAGGAGGGCGGCGCCGAGCAGCCTTGGGAGGGTGAGTTGTCTCATCAGGATTTCTCCCTCGTACGCCCCGTAGGGTGGAGGGAACGGTCGCCCGGTGTGGGCAACAACCGATGAAACTGGGTATTTAAGCGGTTTGTCCGATATCGGCCGTTCGGGGCCTAAAGTTGCCAGTTCAGGACTGGGCGGCCAACTCAACAAGCGTACGTGCCGCGAACCCGGTCGCGCCTGCTGAGACCTCGTCGTAGTTGCGGTCGGCCCGCGCCGGCCCCGCGATGTCGAGGTGCGCCCACGGCAGACCACCCGTGAACTCACGCAGGAACATTGCCGCCGCGATGCCACCCGGCCCCGGCGGGCACTGGCGCACGTCCGCGATCTGGCTACGCACCGACTCCGCGAACTCCTCCGCCACCGAGCCGAGGTCCGAGCCGAGCGGCATCCGCCACCACCGCTCGCCCGCCGCCACCCCGGCGGAGAGCACCCGGGACGCGACCAGGTCCGTGGACGCGAACACGCCGCCGGTCCGCAGCCCCAGCGAGACCTTCATCGCCCCGGTCAGCGTCGCGACGTCGACCAGCAGGTCGGGCCTGAGCCGGTCGACCGCGTAGGCCAGCGCGTCGGCCATCACCATGCGGCCCTCGGCGTCGGTGTTGGTGACCTCGGTCGTGCGGCCGCCGTAGTGCCGCACGACGTCACCCGGCCGGTAGGCGGACCCGGACACGTGGTTCTCCGCGCACGACACGAGCCCGGTCACCCGTACGTCCAGCCTGAGCCGCGCGATCGCCTCCACAGCGGCGATGACCGCGGCGCCACCGGACATGTCCGTGCGCATCAGGTGCATGCCGTCCGCCGGCTTGATCGACACGCCACCGGTGTCGAACGTGATGCCCTTGCCGACGAGCACCACGTGTGGCGCCCTGGCCTTGGGTTTCCAGGACAGCTCGACGAACCGCGGTGGCCGCGCCGAGCCGCCGCCGACCGCGAGCACCCCGCCGAAGCCCTGCTCGGCCAGCCACTTCTCGTCCCGCACGACGACGTCGGCGACCTTGCCCGCGGTGCGCACGGCCATCTGCGCGAGCCACTCCGGGTCCTTGATGTTCGACGGCGTGTTCGCGAGGTCCCGGGCGAGGGCCGTGGCCTGCGCGAGCACCGCGGCCCGGCGCACCGGCGCGTCGAGCGCCGGGTCGGCGGTGAGCAGGCGGATCGTCCGCACGGCGGGCGGAGCCGTCTGCGCCGTGACCTCGTACCGGTAGCCGCCCAGCCGCAACCCGCACACCAGCTCGGCGATCTCGTCCGGCCCGACCGAGGACGGCAGCTCCAGCTGCAGCGTCCGCTCCGCGGCGCGGCCGGCGTCGACGTCCTGCGCGATCCGCGCGTTCAGCGCCTTGGTCAGTGCCGCGCCCGCGGTACGCCACTGGCCGGGGGCACCATCCCCGACCCCGGCGACCCAGCGGACCGACGACCCGACGGGACCCGGCTGAACCTCACCGGCCTTGCCGGTGAGCGCCACGGCGTGCATCCACTCGCCGGTCAGCTCGTCCCCCCTGGCCGACAGCGAGGCCGGCGCCGCGTCGCCGGCCCGGCACACCACGGCGAGCGGCGTAGCCCGCCGTGGTGCGGAAATCACCTCCACGTCGGGGAGCGCCGTCGGTATCGCGGGCACCGAAGTTCGCAACGGACCTCCATACTCGACGGAACAGAACCTCCACTCTGGACCCGTCAGCCAGCGGCGACCTTCAACGCGTCACCCAGGGCAGAAGCCTCTTCAGCCGACATCTCGACGACGAGGCGCCCACCACCCTCGAGTGGGACGCGCATCACGATGCCCCGACCCTCCTTGGTCACCTCGAGGGGACCGTCCCCGGTCCGGGGCTTCATGGCCGCCATAGCGTGCTCCCTCCGTCATAGCCTGCCACCCTGGCCGGACCCACCCGACCAAAGACCCTGACATTCTCCCCTATGGCATCTCGCCGGTGAAATCGAACCGATCACCTGCGTGTCGATGACCGGCCAAGACGAGCGACGGACCCGCACTAGACTCGAAAACCGTGCGAGCCCGCTCCGCGCTGTTCGACGTCTACGGCAGCTACCTCCGAGCCAGAGGTGGCTCCGCGACGATCGCCGCGCTGGTACGGCTGCTGGAGCCGCTCGGTTTCGAGGCGCCGGCCATCCGCACGGCCGTGTCCAGAATGGTGCGACAGGACTGGCTTCGGCCGGTCAGGCTGCCGGACGGCCCCGGCTACGCGCTGACCAGGCGAGCCGAACGCCGCCTGGACGAGGCCGCCTCGCGGATCTACCGCACCCGACCCTCCACATGGGACGGCCGCTGGCACGTGCTGGTGCTCGAGGAGCTCCCGAACCGGGGCTACCGCGACAGGCTCGACTCTTCCCTGCGACTGATCGGCTACGGACCGTTGGGCCCGACGACGTGGGTGGCGCCACGGCCGTCCGCCGAGTTGACGGACATCCTGGAGGACGTGCCGGCGCGGGTGTTCCACGGCGAGCACGAGGGCGACGACAAGGAACTGGCCGCACGGGCCTGGGACCTGGACACACTGGGCGCCGACTACGCCGTCTTCGTGACCGAGTGGCTACCCGTCGTGTCCGCAGTGGACGGTTCGGGGCCGGCGGAGGCCTTCGCGGCGTCGCAGCGCCTCCTGCACGCGTGGCGAAAGTTCCTGTTCCGCGACCCGGGCCTGCCCGCACCGGTGTTGCCGCCGGACTGGCCGGGCACCGTGGCGGCGGAGTTCTTCGACAAGCACACGGCGCGGCTGGCTCCGGCCGCGGAGAGCTATCTGACCGACTGCCTCACCCGGGGCACGAGGACGAGGTCGAGCGCCTGAGGAGGCCGTAGGTGACGTCGCTGCTGGTGGACGACAGTGATGGGGTACGCACGTTCACCCTGAACCGCCCGGAGGCATACAACTCCCTGACCGCGGAACTGAAGGAGGCACTGCGCGACGCGCTGACGGACACCGTGGCCGACCCGGCGGTACGCGCCGTGGTCCTGACCGGCGCCGGCAAGGCGTTCTGCGCAGGCCAGGACCTGAAGGAGCACGTGGCCGCCCTGCAGTCCGACGACCCGGCGCCGTTCCGCACGGTGGCCGAGCACTACAACCCGATAGTCCGGGCGATAACGTCGATGCCCAAGCCGGTGATAGCCGCGGTGAACGGCATGGCGGCGGGGGCCGGGGCGTCGTTCGCGTACGCGTGCGACCTACGCATCGTGGCCCGCTCGGCCAAGTTCCTGATGGCGTTCGCGACGATCGGCCTGACCGCGGACTCGGGCGCGTCATGGACGCTGCCAAGGCTGATCGGCTACGGACGGGCCATGGAACTGATGCTGCTGGCCAAGCCGGTGACGGCGGAACAGGCCGTGGCGATGGGCATGGCAACCGAGGTGGTGGACGACGGCGAGGCCCTGTCCACGGCCCAGGAGTTGGCGTCCCGCATGGCAACGGGCCCGACGACCGGCTACGCCAAGATCAAGCAGGCCCTGCTGACGGCGGCGGGCACGGACCTGGAACAGGCCCTGGCGGAGGAGGACGCGGCCCAGTCGGCCCTGGGCGCGACCACGGACCACCGAGAAGCCGTGGACGCCTTCATAGCCAAGCGAACCCCCACCTTCACCGGCCACTGACCCAAGCCGTTGCCGCCCGCCGAGTCCTCAGCGGTCAGCTCCCAATCCCTTACACCCCAGGGCGCCAATCCCGCTGCAACCAGCCAGGCACCCAACTCCCATCCCCCGAAAACCCAAATTTCGCCGAAATCGCGCCCAGAACGTAAGTAAACCCCCACCCAGTCCCGGGGGCGTCCCGCCGTGCCAGTCTACCGGTATCACCCGACGGATACCCCGAAGATGATCTTGCCTGTGGATAACTGGAGCGGTTGTGGATAACTAGCTCCGAGCGACAACTTTCCTTATACGGCACGGAAATCGAACATCCGTCGCGACGGACGAACGCACGTCGCGGTGCCGATGGAAGGTTTCGCGAGGTCAGATTTCCGACTCGGCGGCGGCCAGTGCGGACTCGATGCGCTCCTTCGCTCCCGCCAAGTGCTGGTCGCAGATCTTGGCCAGCGCCTCACCGCGTTCCCACAGCGCCAGCGACTCCTCCAGCGACAGGCCGCCCGCCTCGAGTTTGGCCACCACCTCCGCCAGCTCGTCGCGGGCTGCCTCGTAGTCGAGGGTCGAGTCGGCACTCACTGCGCCTGGGTCTCCAATCGGCTGTGGGCGTTCACAAGCGCGGCGGCCACGGCCTGGTCGTAGCCGACGAACGCCTCCGCGAAGTCGGCGCCGTCGCGTTCGACGACCGCCTCCTCGATCCGCTCCAGCGCACGGCTCACCCGATGGCGGTGCTGCGAGCCGCGGCCGAGCCACCAGCGCATGCCAGCGTAGTCGGACGTCGCCTCGGACAGCGCACGCAACCGGATCGGCAGGTTCCGGCAGCCGGGCGCGTCACAGCCGGCCAGCAACGCGGTCCAGCATTCCGCGGCCGCGGCGTTGGCCTCCCGCGCACGGCGGGACACCACGTCTGCGGGGACGCGTAACGCCGGCTCGTGCTCCATGGCCCGCGCGACCGCACGGGTCGCGTCGATCGTCAACGGCAGGAAGGTCGGCTCACGATCCGGTCTCGGCACCGCTACCTCCGCTCGCGTCACCCCAGGCGGACGCGATCGCGTGCACCGCGCCGTCGGTGACACGAACCCGCAGGCGAGTTCCGTCCGGCGCCTCTGCCGTCGAGCGGAGCACTCGTGGGTTTCCTTCCGCGTCCACCCACTGCACGACCGCGTACCCGCGGGCAAGCGTGGCGGCTGGTCCGAGCGTCGTCAAGCGGGCCTTTGTGTGGTCCAGGGTCGACCGTTCCGCGGCGACGAGGGCCGCCACGGCCCGCCTTGATCGCTCCACGAGCATCCTGACCTGCGCACTTCGCTGTTCGAGCGGTGTCAACGGGTCCGCGAGAACCGGCCTACTACGCAGTGCGTCGAGCAAACGACGTTCGCGATCCACCCATCCGTGCAACGCCCGTCGGGCACGGTCACGTAGCTGGCGAACCCGCGCGGTCTCCTCGACGATGTCCGGCACCACCCGCTTGCCGGCGTCGGTCGGCGTCGAGCAGCGGACGTCCGCGACATGGTCGAGCAGTGGGGTGTCCTGTTCGTGCCCGATGGCGCTCAGCACCGGCGTGCGGCATTCCGACACCGCGCGCAGCAGCGTCTCGTCGGAGAACGGCAGCAGGTCCTCGACGCTCCCGCCACCGCGCGCGATGACGATGACCTCGACGTTCTTGTCGCGGTCCAGCGCACCGAGCGCGTCGACGATCTGCGGCACCGCCAGCGCCCCCTGCACGGCGACGTTCTCCATCCGGAAACGGACCGCCGGCCAGCGGGCACGGGCATTGACCTGCACGTCATGCTCGGCGGCGGACGCGCGACCGGTGATCAGTCCGACGGTGTGCGGCAGGAACGGCGGCCTCTTCTTGCGACGCGGGTCGAAGAGCCCCTCCGCGGCGAGGAGCTTGCGGAGCCGCTCGATCCGGGCAAGCAACTCGCCGATGCCGACGGCGCGGATCTCGTCGGCCCGAAGCGACAGCGTGCCGCGGTTGATGAAGAACGCCGGACGCGCGTGCAGGATCACGCGCGTCCCGTCGGTCAGGGGTGGCTGGTGCTCACGCAGGATGCCGGTCGAGCAGGTGACGCTCATCGAGACGTCCGCGGCCGGATCACGCAGCGTGATGAACGCGGTGCCGGTGCCGGGACGGTTGGAGATCTGGGTGACCTGGCCCTCGACCCACACGTCACCGAGACGGTTGATCCAGTCGGCGACCTTGCGCGCGACCGTCCGTACTGGCCAGGGCTTCTCGGGACTGGTTGCCGGTTCCGTCACGTCTGGTCGCGAACCGTCGCGATGCGGCGGGTGAGCATGCCGACGAACGACGGGCGGTTGCCGTGCGTGCGTTCGTACTCGAGCAGTTCGGCCAGTTCGTCGGCGGAGAAACGGCGCAGCCGGGCACGCAGCTGCGGCAGCGAGAGGTCGTCGTAGCCGGTGGCCTCTGGCAGCGGCCGGTTGTCCGTCTCGGCGACGGTCTCGTCGGAGTCGACCCCGTCGTCGCCGGCCTCGTACACGTCGAACTCGTGCGCCCCGGTCTCGTCGGCGAGCGCCTGTTCCTCCTGCGTCCACGGATCGGGTGTGGCGAACGTCTCGCCGGTGTCGCTGAGCTGCCCGTTACGCCGCGCCTCCTCGTCGTCGGCCCGGTCGAACGCCGAGTCGAACGGCGTGGGCTTGGCGACGTCGAGCCCGTCGTCCTGGACGTCCTCGTCGAACGTGGTCCACTCGGGCGTGTCCTCGACCGGACGGAAGCTGGCGAGCACCTCGTCGCCGCGAATCGCCAGCTCGGTGACCTGCTGTTGCACGCGCATGGATGCCTGCAAGGCCTGGCTCGCCACGGTGACGGGCAGCCCAGCGATCTTGGCGGGCAGCGTGCGGGCCTGTTCCACGGCGGTGACGGCGAGGCCGGCCGCAACCCTGATCGGGAGCGGGAGTGACTTCATGCGCCTAGCCTGCACCAGTCCAGCCGATCTGCCTACACGGGAGTCCGGTACGTACGCTGGGTGGCATGACCAAGCGAGTTCTGCTGGCCAAGCCGCGCGGCTACTGTGCCGGGGTCGACCGCGCCGTGGTGACGGTCGAGAAGGCTCTGGAGACCTACGGTGCCCCGGTCTACGTGCGCAAGGAGATCGTCCACAACAAGCACGTGGTCCAGACCCTGACCGAACGCGGCGCGATCTTCGTCGACGAGGCCGACGAGGTGCCCGAGGGCGCGCTCGTGGTGTTCTCCGCGCACGGCGTGTCGCCTGCGGTGCACGAGGAGGCGGCCACCCGGCAGCTGCGCACCATCGACGCGACCTGCCCGCTGGTCACGAAGGTCCACCAGGAGGCCAAGCGCTTCGCCCGCGACGACTACGACATCCTGCTCATCGGCCACGAGGGCCACGAGGAGGTCGAGGGCACCGCCGGCGAGGCACCCGAGCACGTCCAGCTGGTCGACACCGCGGAGGACGTCGAGACCGTCGCCGTCCGCGACCCGTCCAAGGTCGTCTGGCTGTCGCAAACCACTCTTTCGGTTGACGAGACGATGGTGCGCGTCAACCAGTTGAAGGACCGCTTCCCCGAGCTGCAGGATCCGCCCAGCGACGACATCTGCTACGCCACGCAGAACCGCCAGGTCGCGGTGAAGGCGATGGCCCCCGAGTGCGACCTGGTGCTCGTGGTCGGCTCCCAGAACTCGTCCAACTCGAAGCGACTGGTCGAGGTGGCTCTGCAGGCCGGCGCGCGAGCGTCGTACCTGGTGGACTACGCCCGCGAGGTCGACCCCGTCTGGCTCGACGGCGTCGTGACGGTCGGCGTGACCAGCGGCGCGTCTGTCCCGGACATCCTCGTCATGGACCTCCTGGCCTGGCTCGCCGAGCGCGGCTTCGCCGACGTCCAGGAAGTGACCACCGCCAACGAGAAGGTCTCCTTCGCCCTTCCACGCGAGCTGCGCAAGGCCCTGAAGGACAACGACGTGCTCGACGGCGTCAGGTAGCCCAGTTCGACAGGCAGGTGGCATTCCCGCGGCGCCGGACACACGGCGCCGTGGCGCACACGGCACTGGAGCGGTTCCCCAGGCCCAACAGTCGGCAGGCGAAGAACTGCGAGCCGCCGCCTCACCCGACCTCTCAAACCACGTCGCGCTGAGGCACACCTTGCGCCCAGCCCACGAAACACCACCGAGCCCAGCACCCAGCCCAGGACGGCCTGAGCCCAGGCAAGCCGCACGCCAACCGCTCAGGCCAACCGCGCGGCCAACCGTCAGCGGTAGTCGTCCTCAGGCGGACGACGTCGTGGCTGACGCCCCGGCGGCGTAC